>OGCB01000139.1_pt1 | contig 22247 bp, 26 predicted proteins | sample 1570031 | NCBI WGS metagenome assembly OGCB01 (sample SAMN05518655, study PRJEB24509) | hot springs metagenome | isolation source: Octopus Spring Streamers, Yellowstone National Park, Wyoming, USA | place: USA:Octopus Spring Streamers, Yellowstone National Park, Wyoming, USA | collected 2011-10-11 | reverse complement strand
CGCCCTCCTCCTCGCCCGCTACGCCCAGGTCTACGGGGAAAGCCTCCGGGCCTACACCCTCCCCCCAAAAGCCCTCCAGGAGCTCAAGGCCCTGGTGGGCTACCGGGAGGACCTGGCCCAGAGGGAAAGGGCCATCCTCAACCAGCTGGAGGCGGCCCGCTGGGCGGGGAGCGAGGAGATCCTCGTTCTCCTCCAGAGGGAGCTGGCCTGCGTGGAGGGGCTCCTGGGGGAGGTGGAGGCCAGAATCCAGGCCCTCCTCACCGCCCTCCCCGAGGCCGAGGTCTTGATGGGCCTACCCGGGGTGGGGCCCCAGGTGGCGGCGGCGGTGCTGGCCCTCCTGCCCCCGCACCTTTGGGGCCGGGCCAAGGCGGCGGCCTCTTACGCGGGCCTGATCCCCGAGCGGGAGGAGTCGGGGAAGAGCGTGGAGAGGAGTCGGCTCTCCCGGAAGGGGCCTCCTCTTTTGCGAAGGAAGCTTTTCATGGGGGCTTTGGTGGCGGTGCGGCACGACCCGGAGATGGGGGCCTTCTACCGTCGCCTGCTGTCGCGGGGAAAGCGCAAAAAGCAGGCCCTGGTGGCCGTGGCCCACAAGCTTCTTAGGCGGATGATGGGGAGGCTAAGGGAGTACTACGCGGGCCAGTCCCTCCAAGGGGTGGCTTGACAGGCAAGACAGTATCAGAACCAAAGTGCGGGCACTTAGCCCCCTTTCCTTTCTCCATATCTGGGGATTAGGGTGGAAAAGGTATGCTCCGCCGCCTCCTTGGCCTCTCCCGCCCCCTCTACTGGCTTTACGAGAAGCGCCTCCTGAAAGAGGTGAAGAAGGGCCCCATGCCCCGGCACCTGGGCCTCATCCTGGACGGAAACCGCCGCTACGCCCGGGCCCTGGGCCTTCCCCCCACCAAGGGGCACGAGTTCGGGGTGCAGAAGGCCTACGAGGTCCTGGAGTGGTGCCTGGAGATGGGGATCAGAACGGTCACCGTCTGGGTCTTCTCCACGGAGAACTTCCGGCGCCCCCCCGAGGAGGTGGAGGCCCTCATGGGCCTTTTCGTGCGGGAGGCGGAGAGGATGGCGGAGGACCACCGCATCCTGGAGCACCAGGTCCAGGTGCGCTTCATCGGGCGGCGGGAGGGGTTCTCCCCGGAGGTGCGGGCAGCCATGGAGCGCCTCGAGGCCCGGACCCGGCACCACCAGGGCATGGTCCTCAACATCGCCATGGGCTACGGAGGGCGGGAGGAGATCGTGGACGCCGTGAAAAGCCTCCTCCTGGAGGCCGAGGAGCGGGGCCTTTCCCCCAAGGAGGTGGCCGAGGCCCTCACCGCCGAGGAGATCGGCAAAAGGCTTTACACGGCCGGCCTTCCCGACCCCGACTTCATCATCCGCACCTCGGGGGAGATTAGGCTTTCCGGCTTCCTCCTCTGGCAGTCCGCCTACTCGGAGTTCTACTTCGCCGATGTGCTGTGGCCCGAGTTCCGCAAGATAGACTTCCTCCGCGCCCTCAGGAGCTACCAGGCCCGGGAGAGGCGGTTTGGGCGTTGACAAAAGGAGGGGCTTCGTATATCCTTGCCCCCAAGATGCTGGCCCGTGAGAAAAAACTCGGTCGCCGGGGGTTAGGATAGCCCTCTAGGGGTTTCCCTATCCCCCGGCCCGAGTTCGGGCCGGTTTTCGTTTAGGGAGGGGCGCATGCGGGAATGGAAGATTATAGACTCCACCTTGAGGGAGGGTGAGCAGTTTGAAAGGGCCAACTTTTCCACCCAGGACAAGATAGAGATCGCCAAGGCCCTGGACGAGTTCGGGATTGAGTACATTGAGGTCACCACCCCCATGGCCTCCCCCCAGTCCCGCAAGGACGCCGAGGTCCTGGCCTCCTTGGGCCTCAAGGCCAAGGTGGTGACCCACATCCAGACCCGGCTGGACGCCGCCCAGGTGGCGGTGGAAACGGGGGTCCAGGGGATTGACCTCCTCTTCGGCACCAGCAAGTACCTGCGGGCGGCCCACGGCCGGGACATCCCCCGGATCATCGAGGAGGCCCGGGAGGTGATCGCCTACATCCGGGAAAAGGCTCCCCACGTGGAGGTGCGCTTCTCCGCCGAGGACACCTTCCGCTCCGACGAGCACGACCTCCTGACCATCTACCAGGCCGTCGCCCCCTACGTGGACCGGGTGGGCCTAGCGGACACCGTGGGCATCGCCACCCCCCGGCAGGTCTACGCCCTGGTGCGGGAGGTGCGGCGGGTGGTGGGGCCCGAGGTGGACATTGAGTTCCACGGCCACAACGACACGGGGTGCGCCATCGCCAACGCCTTTGAGGCCATAGAGGCCGGGGCCACCCACGTGGACACCACCATTCTGGGGATTGGGGAGCGGAACGGCATCACCCCCTTGGGAGGGTTTCTGGCCCGCATGTACACCCTCCAGCCCGAGTACGTAAGCCGGAAGTACAAGCTGGACATGATCCCCGAGCTGGACCGGATGATCGCTAGGATGGTGGGGGTGGAGATCCCCTTCAACAACTACATCACCGGGGAGACCGCCTTCAGCCACAAGGCGGGGATGCACCTGAAGGCCATCTACCTGAACCCCGAGTCCTACGAGCCCTACCCTCCCGAGGTCTTCGGGGTCAAGCGGAAGCTCATCATCGCCTCCAAGCTCACGGGCCGCCACGCCATCAAGGCCAGGGCGGAGGAGCTGGGCCTCCACTACGGGGAGGAGGAGCTCCACCGGGTCACCCAGCACATCAAGGCCCTGGCGGACCGGGGGCAGCTGACCCTCGAGGAGCTGGACCGGATCCTGAGGGAGTGGATCACGGCATGAGGCTAGATCTGGCGGAACTCTTCCTCGGTGAGGCCGATGTCCTTGAGAATGCCTAGGAACGTGCCTTTCTTAAGCTCCTTGCGGTGGAAGGGGACCACGGTGCGCCGCCCTCGGGGTGCAGGAAGATGCGGTGGCTACCTTTTCCCCCGGCCTCTTCAAAACCCGAGCGTTTCAGCTTGCGCACCACCTCTTCGGGTCTAGGCGGCATTTAAGTGGACTTCCACCCACTCCTCATCGGGTTCAGGGATGGGGAGGTTTCTAGCCCGAAGGGCTTCCAACATGGCCTCGAGGGCTTCCAGGACGTTTTGGATGGCCTCTTCCCGCGTGTCCCCGTCGGGGCGCACCCCGGGTACCGCGGGGACCTCGGCGAGCCAAACCCCGGGCTCCTCGGGATCGGGGTAAACCCGGATCCAGTACCGGCCCATAGCCGCATTATAGAAGGTAAGGGAGGGCGAAGATGCCCCAAACCTTAGCGGAAAAGATCCTCTCCCACAAGGCGGGAAGGCCGGTTGAGGCGGGGGAGCTTCTGGTGGTGGAGGTAGACCAGGTGATGGTGGTGGACTCCATCGCCGGGAGCTTCTTCAAGCGCCTGGAGTACCTAAACGCCACTCCCCGCTACCCGGAAAGGGTCTCCATCGTCATAGACCACGTGGCCCCGGCGGCCAACCTCGAGGTGGCCAAGGCCCAGAAGGAGATCCGGGAATGGGGAAAGAGGCATGGCATCCGGGTCTTTGATGTGGGCCGGGGGGTGTGCCACCAGGTCCTCATAGAGGAGGGGCTCGCCCAGCCGGGCTGGATTGTGGTGGGCTCGGACAGCCACTCCACCACCTACGGGGCGGTGGGGGCCTTCGGCACGGGGATGGGGGCCACGGACATCGCCCTGGCGGCCGCTTCGGGCCGCACCTGGCTTCGGGTCCCCGAGAGCGTCAAGGTGGTCTTCCGGGGAAGCCTCCCCAAAGGGGTCACGGCCAAGGATGCCGCCCTGGAGATGGTGCGCCGCCTCACGGCGGAGGGGGCCACCTACATGGCGGTGGAGATTCACCTCCTGGACGGGGCCGAGGCCCTCACAAGGGGCGAGCGCATGACCCTGGCCAACCTCACCGTGGAGGCCGGGGCCAAGGCAGGCCTGGTGGTGCCCAGCGGGGAGATCCTGGAGATGTACCGGGTCCCCGACTGGCTCTACCCCGACCCCGATGCCCGCTACGCCAGGGTGGTGGAGATAGACCTTTCCTCCCTCACCCCCAGGGTTGCCGTGCCCTTTTACGTAGACAACGTCCACGAAGTGGCCGAGGTCAGGGGCAAGCGGGTGGACCAGGTCTTCATCGGCACCTGCACCAACGGGCGCATTGAGGACCTGAGGGCCGCCGCCGAGGTGCTTAAGGGGCGGCGCGTGGCCCCCGGGGTGCGGCTTCTGGTGATCCCCGCCTCCAGCCAGGTCCTGGAGGAGGCCGCCAGGGACGGCACCCTCCTTACCCTCCTCGAGGCCGGGGCCACCATCGGCACCCCGGGGTGCGGTCCCTGCATGGGGCGGCACATGGGGGTTCTGGCCCCCGGGGAGGTCTGCGTCTCCACCTCTAACCGCAACTTCCGCGGGCGCATGGGGGCCCCGGACGCCGAGATCTACCTGGTGAGCCCCAGGGTGGCCGCCGCCAGCGCCGTGGCCGGGTACATCGCCACGCCGGAGGATCTGGATGCGGGAAGCCTGGCTTAGCTTTAAGGAGGAGGGCCGAAAGGAGGTCTATGCCTAAGGTTTTCAAGTTCGGCGACCACATCAACACCGACGACATCCTGCCCGGCAAGTACGCCCCCTTCATGGTGGGGGAGGACCGGTTCCACCTCTACGCCTTCGCCCACCTGCGGCCCGGCTTCGCCCAGGAGGTGCGGCCGGGGGACATCCTGGTCTTTGGGCGGAACGCCGGGCTTGGCTCTAGCCGCGAGTACGCCCCGGAGGCCCTGAAGCGCCTGGGGATCCGGGCGGTCATCGCCAAGAGCTACGCCCGCATCTTCTTCCGCAACCTGGTGAACCTGGGCATTGTTCCCTTTGAGTCGGAGGAGGTGGTGGATGCGCTAGAGGACGGGGACGAGGTGGAGCTGGACCTGGAAGGGGGGGTTTTGTTTAGGGGAGAGGAGCGTTTCCCGCTCAGGCCCCCGCCCCCCTTCCTCTTGGAGGCCCTCAAGGAGGGCTCCCTCCTGGACTACTACAAGAAGCACGGGCGCTTCCCGGGGGAGTAGACTTGAGGCATGGAGGACCTGGAGATCACCTGTCCGGTGTGCGGCGAGGTTAGCGTGGTGCTGGCCGAGGATCAGGAGACCCTCGAGGTGGGGGACGCGCTGGAGTGCGAGGCCTGCGGGGCCTTTTTGGAGGTGGTCTCCCTGGACCCCCTGGAGCTGGAGGTCTCGGAGGGCGGTCTGGAGGGCTTCTTCGTGGACTGCCCCCGGTGCGGCTACACCTTGGAGGTTTCCGAGGAGGAGGCGGGGCAGGAGGTGGAGTGCCCCGAGTGCGGTTTCCGCTTTGTGCCTGATTGGAGCGAGGTAGAGGAGGTAGAGGAGGAAGAATGACGGCCACTTGCCCTGAGTGCGGCGCGGAGCTTAGGCTGGAGAACCCGGAACTGGGCGAGCTCGTGGTCTGCGAGGAGTGCGGGGCGGAGCTGGAGGTGGTCTCCCTGGACCCCCTGCGCCTGGAGCCCGCCCCCGAGGAGGCCGAGGACTGGGGGGAGTGAGCCCCCCGCTGAGCCGGGGCCGGACAGAGTCCGGCCCCACCCCTTAAGCCGCCATGCTGGCCATCCTTTACGACCGCGTCCGCCCCGACGAGAAGATGCTCTTTGAGCGGGCCGAGGCCCTAGACCTCCCCTTCAAAAAGGTCTACGTCCCCGCCCTGCGCATGGTGCTGGGGGAGAGGCCCAAGGAGCTGGAAGGGGTCGCCGTGGCCCTGGAGCGGTGCGTGAGCCAAAGCCGCGGCCTGGCCGTGGCCCGCTACCTGACCGCTTTGGGCATCCCCGTGGTCAACCGGCCCGAGGTCATAGAGACCTGCGGGGACAAGTGGGCCACCAGCGTCGCCCTGGAGCGGGCGGGCTTGCCCCAGCCCAAGACCGCCCTCCTCACCGAGGCCGAGGAGGCCCTTAAGCTCATGGAGGCCTGGGGCTACCCCGTGGTCCTAAAGCCGGTGATCGGGAGCTGGGGGCGCCTCCTCGCCAAGATCACGGACCGGGAGGCGGCGGAGGCCATCTTGGAGCACAAGGAGGTCCTGGGGGGCTTCCAGCACCAGCTCCTTTACCTCCAGGAGTACGTGAAGAAGCCCGGCCGGGACATCAGGGTCTTCGTGGTGGGGGAGAGGGCCATCGCCGCCATCTACCGCCGGAGCCAGCACTGGATCACCAACACCGCCCGGGGCGGGCAGGCGGAAAACTGCCCCGTCACCCCCGAGATCGCCGAGCTTTCGCTGCGGGCCGCCCAGGCGGTGGGGGGCGGGGTAGTGGCCATAGACCTCTTTGAGTCGGAGAGGGGCCTTTTGGTCAACGAGGTGAACCACACCATGGAGTTCAAGAACTCCGTGCACACCACGGGGGTGGACATCCCGGGGGAGATCCTGAGGTACGCCTGGGAGGTGGCCGGTGGCTAGGAAGACCCTTTCCATCGTGGGGGCCTCGGGGTACGCCGGGGGGGAGTTTTTGCGCCTCGCCCTTTCCCACCCCTATCTGGAAGTAAAGCAGGTGACCTCGAGGCGCTTCGCCGGGGAGCCCGTCTACTTCGTCCACCCCAACCTGCGAGGACGCACGGGCCTCAAGTTCGTTCCACCGGAAAAGCTGGAGCCCGCCGACATCCTGGTCCTGGCCCTGCCCCACGGGGTTCTGGCCCGGGAGTTTGACCGCTACGCTTCCCTCGCCCCCATCCTGGTGGACCTCTCCGCCGACTTCCGCCTCAAGGACCCGGACCTTTACCGGAAGTACTACGGGGAGCACCCTAGGCCCGAGCTCCTGGGCCGCTTCGTCTACGCCGTTCCTGAGCTCTACCGCGAGGCCTTGAGGGAGGCCGACTGGATGGCCGGGGCAGGGTGCAACGCCACGGCCACCCTCCTGGGGCTCTACCCCCTCCTCAAGGGGGGCGTGCTGAAGCCCTCTCCCATCTTCGTTACCCTCCTCATCTCCACCTCGGCGGCGGGGGCCGAGCCCAGCCCCGCCAGCCACCACCCCGAGCGGGCGGGCTCTATCCGGGTCTACAAGCCCACGGGCCACCGCCACACGGCGGAGGTGGTGGAGAACCTTCCCGGCAGGCCCGAGGTCCACCTGACCGCCATCGCCACCGACCGGGTGCGGGGCATCCTCATGACCGCCCAGACCTTTCTGCAGGACGGCTGGAGCGAAAGGGACGTGTGGCAGGCCTACCGGGAGGCCTACGGGGCCGAGCCCTTCGTGCGGCTGGTCAAGCAGAAGAAGGGGGTCCACCGCTACCCCGACCCCCGCTTCGTCCAGGGCACCAACTACGCCGACATCGGCTTTGAGCTGGAGGAGGACACCGGCAGGCTGGTGGTTATGGTGGCCATAGACAACCTGGTGAAGGGCACGGCGGGCCACGCCCTCCAGGCCCTCAACATCCGCCTGGGCCTTCCCGAGACCCTGGGGTTGGACTTCCCCGGCCTGCACCCCTGAATCTAGGAGGCTTGCCCATGATCGTGGTCAAGGTAGGCGGCGCGGAGGGCATAGACTACGAGGCCGTGGCCAAGGACGCGGCCTCCTTGTGGGAGGAGGGCCAGAGGCTTCTTCTGGTGCACGGGGGGAGCGCGGAGACCAACAAGGTGGCCGAGGCCCTGGGCCACCCTCCCCGGTTCCTCGCCCACCCCGGGGGCCAGGTGAGCCGCCTCACGGACCGGAGGACCCTGGAGATCTTCACCATGGTCTACGCCGGTCTGGTCAACAAGCGCCTGGTGGAGCTTCTCCAGAAGGAGGGCGTGAACGCCCTGGGGCTTTCCGGCCTGGACGGGAGGCTTCTTGTGGGCCGCCGCAAGACCGCCGTCAAGTACGTGGAAGACGGCAAGGTCAAGATCCACCGGGGGGACTACACGGGCACCGTGGAGGAGGTCAATAAGGCCCTTCTGGACCTCCTCCTCGGCCAAGGGTATCTGCCCGTCATCACCCCGCCCGCCCTGAGCTACGAGGGGGAGGCCATCAACACCGATGGGGACCAGATCGCGGCCCTTCTCGCCCGGGTCTATGGGGCGGAGGCCCTGGTCTACCTCTCCAACGTGCCGGGCCTCCTGGCCCACTACCCCGACGAGGCCTCCCTGGTGCGGGAGATCCCGGTGGAGAGGGTGGAGGACCCCGAGTACCTGGCCCTGGCCCAGGGGCGGATGAAGCGGAAGGTCATGGGGGCGGTGGAGGCGGTGAAGGGCGGGGTGAAGCGCGTGATCTTCGCCGACGCCCGGGTGGAAAACCCCATAAGGCGGGCCCTTTCCGGGGAGGGTACCGTGGTACGCTAGACCCATGGCGCGGTTCGCTCTGGTCCTCCACGCCCATCTCCCCTATGTGCGCTCCCACGGCCTGTGGCCCTTCGGGGAGGAAACCCTCTACGAGGCCATGGCCGAGACCTACCTGCCCCTCTTGAGGGCCTTGGAAAGGCTCTGGCAGGAGGGGGTGGAGGCCCGCTTCACCCTGGGCATCACCCCCATCCTGGCGGAGCAGCTGGGCGACGCCAAGGTGAAGGCGGGCTTCCAGGCCTATGCCAAGGACCGTCTGGAGCGGGCCCAGAGCGACTACCTGCGCTACCAGGGCACCGAGCTGGAGAAGAGCGCCCGCCACCAGGTGGCCTTCTGGGAACTTACCCTGGACCACTTCCACCATCTGGACGGGGACACCCTCCAGGCTTTCCGCCGGGCCCAGGACCGGGGGCAGGTGGAGCTGATCACCTCCAACGCCACCCACGGCTACTCCCCCCTCCTGGGGTACGACGAGGCCCTGTGGGCCCAGGTGAAGACCGGGGTGGCCGTCTACCGCCGCCACTTCGCCAAGGACCCCATGGGCTTTTGGCTCCCCGAGATGGCCTACCGGCCCAGGGGGTACTGGAAGCCCCCGGTGGAAGGGGCCAGGGAGGGCCTCAGGGCGGGGGTGGACGAGCTTTTGATGCGGGCCGGCATCCGCTACACCTTCGTGGACGCCCACCTGGTGCAGGGAGGGGAGGCCCTTTCCCCTTATGGGGAGGCCTCCTTGGCCCAGGTGGAGAGCGCCGAGGCCACCTACTGCGTGCATGAGCTGGAGTCGGGCCTCCGGGTTCTCGCCTGCAACCAGGAGACCACCCTCCAGGTGTGGAGCGCCGACCACGGCTACCCCGGGGAGGGGCTTTACCGGGAGTTCCACCGCAAGGACCCGGTTTCCGGGCTCCACCACTGGCGGGTCACCCACCGCAAGGCCGACCTTGCCGCCAAGGCTCCCTACGACCCCGAGGCGGCCTTCGCCAAGACCAAGGAGCACGCCGAGCACTTCGTGGGCCTTGTGGCCCGCTTGGCCCAGGGGCGGCCCGAGGGGGTCATCCTCTCCCCCTACGACGCCGAGCTGTTCGGCCACTGGTGGTACGAGGGGGTGGCCTGGCTGGAGGAGGTCCTGCGCTGCCTATCCCGCCTCCCGGGGGTGAAGGCCGTGACCGCCAGGGAGGCGGTGCAGGGGAAGGCGGTGCGGGCCCGTCTGCCCGAGGGTTCCTGGGGCCGGGGCCGGGACCACCGGGTCTGGCTCAACGAGAAGACCCTGGACTACTGGCGAAAGGTCTACCGGGCGGAAAGCGCCCTGATGGAGGAGGCCCGCCGGGGCAACCTTTCCCACCGGCACCTCCGCCAGGCCATGCGGGAGCTTCTCCTCCTCGAGGCCTCCGACTGGCCCTTCCTCATAGACACCGGCCAGGCGGAGGCCTACGCCAGGGAGCGCTATGAAGGGCACGCCGAGGCCTTCTTCCGCATCCTGCGGGGGGTTTCCGAGGAGGAGCTGAAGGCCCTGGAGGAGCAGGACAACCCCTTCCCCGAGGCCGACCCCAGGCTCTACCTGGAGGGAGCTCTGCCCCACTCTGCCCACGAGCCCGGGGGGATAGGATAAGGGCGTGGTGCGGCACGCCGTGTTGCAGTTCCGGCCGGAGAAGTCCCGGCTGAAGGAGAGCCTCCTTCGCCTTCGGGCCCACCTCGAGGCCCTCCGCCCCCACGCCCCCGAGGTGGTGGTCCTGCCCGAGGCCGCCCTCACCGGCTACTTCCTCCAGGGGGGGGTTAGGGAGCTGGCCCTGACCCGGCACGAGCTTCTGGAGCTTTTCTCCGAGCTTCACCAAGCGCTGGGCTGGGAGGGGCTTTTGGACGTGGTGGTGGGCTTTTACGAGCGGGATGGGGGGGCCTACTACAACAGCGCCGCCTACCTGGAGCTTCCCCACCGCGTGGTCCACGTCCACCGCAAGGTCTTCCTCCCCACCTACGGCGTGTTTGACGAGGAGCGCTACCTGGCCCGGGGAAGCCGGGTGGCGGCCTTTACCACCCGCTTTGGCCGGGCGGCCATCCTCATCTGCGAGGACTTCTGGCACTCCATCACCGCCGCCATAGCCGCCTTGGACGGGGCCGAGGTCATCTACGTTCCGGCGGCGAGCCCGGCCCGGGGGTTCCAGGGTGAGCGGCCGGAGAACGTGGAGCGCTGGCGCAACCTGGCCCGGGCGGTGGCGGCGGAGCACGGGGTTTACGTGGTCCTGGCCAGCCTGGTGGGCTTTGAGGGGGGGAAGGGGATGAGCGGGGGGAGCCTGGCGGTGGGGCCCGACGGGCGGGTTCTGGCCGAGGCGCCCCTCTTTGAGGAGGCCGCCCTCCTCTTCGCCCTGGACCGGGAGCGCATTCCCCCGGTGCGCTACGACGCCCCCCTGCTTTCCGACCTCGAGGCCAGCCTCCCCCTCCTCCTCCCCGACCTGGAGCGGTTGGCCAAGAGGGGTCTTAAGGAGGTGCCATGAGGGTGACCGAGGCCTCGAGGCTCGGCGAAAGCCTGGAGCTCAACTGGCCCCTGGTGGCCGATTTCCTCACCCGCTTCATCCGGGAGGAACTAGCCTGGCGGGGATATGAGAAGGCCATCGTGGCCGTGTCCGGGGGCGTGGACTCCGCCACCACCCTGGCCCTGGCCGTGCGGGCCCTGGGGCAGGACCGGGTCCACGCCCTCTTCCTGCCCCACCGGGACTCGAGCCCCCTCTCCCGGGAGCACGCCTACCTGGTGGCCGAGACCTTCGGCGTCGCTTTGGTGGAGGTGGACATCACCCCCATGGTGGAGGCCTACGCCGCCCTGACCCCGGACCTCACGCCCCACCGCAAGGGCAACGTCATGGCCCGGACGCGGATGATGGTCCTCTTTGACAAGTCCCAGGCCTACCAGGCCCTCCCCTTGGGCACGGGCAACAAGACGGAAAGGCTTTTCGGCTACTATACCTGGCACGGCGACGACACCCCGCCCGTGAACCCCTTGGGCGACCTCTACAAGACCCAGGTCTGGCGGCTCGCCGAGTACCTGGGGGTGCCGGAGGCCGTGGTGAAGAAGCCCCCCACCGCCGACCTCATCCCCGGCCAGACGGACGAGGCCGATCTTGGGGTGCGCTACTTGAGGGCCGACGTCATCCTGGAGCACTACCTGAAGGGCTACCCTGACGGCTACCTCCTGGGCCTGGGCTTCACCGAGGAGGAGATCCGGCGGGTCAAGGAGGGGGTGAACCGCACCCACTGGAAGCGGGCCCTCCCCACCGTGGCCCTCCTCTCCTCCACGGCCATCGGGGAGTTTTACCTGAGGCCTTTGGACTACCGGCCATGAGCGACCAGGAGCTCAAAACCTACCTGAGTCGGGCCAAGACCATCGCCGTCCTCGGGGCCCACAAGGACCCAAGCCGCCCCGCCCACTACGTGCCCCGCTACCTCTTGAAGAAAGGCTACCGCATCCTGCCCGTGAACCCCCGCTTCGCCGGGGAGGAGCTTTTTGGGGCAAAGGTGGCGGCGAGCCTTCTGGAGCTTCGGGGCCCCGTGGACATCCTGGACGTCTTCCGCCCGGGGGAGGCCCTCATGGCCCACCTTCAGGAGATCCTGGCCCTCAGGCCCGGCCTGGTCTGGCTCCAGTCGGGCATCCGCAACCCGGCCTTTGAAGAACGGGTTCGGGAGGCGGGCATCCCCCTGGTGGCGGACCGGTGCCTCATGGTGGAGCACAGGCGCCTCTTCTTTGGCTCCATTCCCCTCTAGCGTGAAAGCCTGGCAGGAGGCCCTTCTCGCCTGGTACCGGAAGCACGCCCGCCCCTTGCCCTGGCGGGGGGAGAAGGACCCCTACCGCATCCTGGTCTCCGAGGTCCTCCTGCAGCAGACCCAGGTCCGGCAGGCCATCCCCTACTACCGCCGCTTCCTCCAGCGCTTCCCCACCCTAAAGGCCCTGGGAGAGGCCCCTCTGGAAGAGGTCCTGAGGGCTTGGCAGGGGGCGGGCTACTACCGGAGGGCGGTCCACCTGCACCGCCTGGCCCAGCAGGTGGAGGCCCTACCCCAAAGCTTCGCCCAGCTCAAAGGCCTTCCCGGCCTCGGCCCCTACACCGCGGCGGCGGTGGCCTCCATGGCTTTCGGGGAGCGGGTGGCGGCGGTGGACGGCAACGTGCGCCGGGTCCTCGCCCGCCTCTTCGCCTTGGAAGGCGCCTCGCCCAAGGCCTTCCAGGGGTTGGCCCAGAGCCTTATGCCGGAGGAGGCCCACCCCGGGGAGTGGAACCAGGCCCTCATGGAGCTTGGGGCCACGGTCTGCCTCCCCAGGAAGCCCCTTTGCGGGGCCTGCCCCCTGGCCCCCCGCTGCCGGGGGAAGGAGGCCCCGGAGCGCTACCCCCTCCCGCAAAGGCGAAAGGTCAGGGAAGAGCGCCTGGCGGCTCTGGTCCTCCTGGGGCGGAAGGGGGTTTACCTGGAAAGGCTGGAAGGGCGCTTCCAGGGGCTTTACGGCGTCCCCCTTTTCCCGGCCGAGGAGCTTCCCGTGAGGGCGGAGGCCCTGGGGGTGGCCCCCCGGTTGCTGGGAGAGGTCCGCCACGCCCTCACCCACAGGAGGCTCCTTGTGGAGGTCCACGGGGCCTTCTGGGAGGGGGAAGGGGAGGACCCCTGGAAAAGGCCCCTACCCAAGCTCATGGAGAAGGTGCTCCGCCAGGCGCTTTCCCTCCTCGCTCATGAGGGCGTAGTCCCCCTCCCGCACGCAAAGCCCCACGGCGTAGAGCCCTTCTAGGCGTTTGAGGCGGAAGGTCCCTTCCTCCCACTCCTCCGGGTGGAAGGCCAGGTAGCGCACCCGGTAGCCCGGGGTGCTGGGGGTCTCGGGCACGCTTCCCTCCCGCTCCACGAAGCGGAAGCCCAGCGAGAGGAGGTTTTCCAGGAGGTCCGGGTAGCTGGCCTCGGAAAGCCGCCCCGCCTCCTCCTCCACCTCTCCTATAAGGAGCCTGGCCCCGAGGAAGCTCCCCACCGCCAGGACCACCCTGTCCGCCAGGGCGGGGGGGCCTTCCCAGGTGCGCACCCCCACCACCCGCTCCCCCTCCAGAAGGAGGCCCGTGGCCGTGGCCTGGAAGAGGTGGAGGTTCCTTTCCCCCTCCAGGAGGTACTTGGCCTGGGCGTGGAAGGCCCAGACCCGGGGGTCTTTGGGGTCGTAGGCCCTTTCCAGGAGGCTTCCTTTGGGGAAGGGGGGCCTTGGGGGGAGGAAGGGCATCATGACCGAGTCTAGGCTTTGGGTGAGAAGGCCCACCCGCACGCCTTGGGAGGCCAGGCGAAAGGCGGCCTCGGCCCCCGAGAACCCAGCGCCCACGATGAGGACCTGGTACCTGTCCATAGAAAAAAGGCCCCAGAGGGGCCATCTGGCGGGCCGTGAAGGACTCGAACCTCCAACCCCCGGTTTTGGAGACCGGTGCTCTGCCAGTTGAGCTAACGGCCCCCGCCTTGAGGGATTGTAGCACACCTTGGCCCAGGGGCCAAGCCGGGGGGCTTGATGCCCGGGAAGGCCCCTCTCTTGGGCCAAGAGGATGTGGCGTTGGCACACGCCCTAGACCACGGCGAGCTCCCGAGGGGACGGAAGCGGCCCCACCCCCAAGACCTCCACCCTCCCCGCCACGGGGTAGATGCGCAGGGCGTCCTGGCCCAAGTCCAAAAGCCGCCTCGCCCGGGCACGCAGGTCCTCTAAGAGCTTTTCGTCCAGGTAGCACTCAAACACGGAGAGCTGGACCCGCTCCCCGTAGCTTTTGAGCAGATTGGCCAGCTTGATCCTGCGGGTGTCGTCGGGGATGTCATACGCCACAGCGTAGAGGCGTTTTGCCATGGGTCTAGACTATCCGAAACACCCGGCGGTCGCAATCCCCTTACGGGGCTAAGTGGTTTGCAACGAGGCCAAGTGGGCGCAGGTAACAATCTTTGACCTGTCGCAATCCCCTTACGGGGCTAAGTGGTTTGCAACTTTCGTTGCCGAAGCCCCGGTTTTCCTTCGCCGGGGCAAGGGTCGCAATCCCCTTACGGGGCTAAGTGGTTTGCAACTCCCGCCCACAGCCGCGTCCTCAGCCTCCCACCACCACCAGTCGCAATCCCCTTACGGGGCTAAGTGGTTTGCAACGGAACGCTCGTAAGCTTGCGGCGGTGAAGGCCATTTTGGCGGTCGCAATCCCCTTACGGGGCTAAGTGGTTTGCAACCCTGCTCACCCGGGCCAGGGAGTGGTGGGAGCAGAACCCCGAGTCGCAATCCCCTTACGGGGCTAAGTGGTTTGCAACGCACCCTCTCCGAGCGCTCCAAGAGCGGCTGGATTCACCCCGGTCGCAATCCCCTTACGGGGCTAAGTGGTTTGCAACCGCTCTGGTGGCCTCCGTGCGGACCCACGGGATCATCGAGTCGCAATCCCCTTACGGGGCTAAGTGGTTTGCAACTCTACCTCCCTAAGAACGCCGTTCTGGACGGCACTGCCAGAGGGGGGTTTGTGAGAAAGATGAAGCTTGGAATATGCATGGGGCGAATAACGGGGGTTTTCGGGGGTTTATGCCGATGAAAACACACAGGAGAGGGGGCCGATGAGAAGGGGAAAACGCATATTGCCCATCCCCAAGAGAAGAACTGGCTTTCAAGGTCCCTACCCGGAGGTCCGGGTTAGGGGGAGTATAGCACACACCGCAACGTTGGACTAGGTCAAAATATGGGCCAAAAGGCGGCCTGCAAAGGGAGCTTTGATTTCAAAGCGCAAGAAAAGCCAGTTGCATCGTAATTTTGCTGACAAGTATAGTAAAGGCCCGCCTTATCGCCAAAGGTAAAAGGGCGTGTAGCGCCCCCGTTCCAAAAGGGCGGCCTTCAGGCGGTGGGCCTGGAGCTCTATCATCTCCCCCAGGGGTTTGCGAAAGCCCAAGGGGTGGGCTACCTCCTCCAGGAAGCGGCCCTCCAAGAGCTCTATGAGCTGCCTCCGGCCCTCCTCGTTCAGGTACACGCCTCCTTCCCTGGCTTCGGCGTGGGCCGGGGTGAGGTGCCCCCTCCGGAAGGCGGAGAGGACCACGGCGTCCACCACGGGCACCCGGAACTCCTCCATCAGGTCCAGGGCCAAGGCGGGGCTCCGCCGCCCCTCGGCGTGGAGGAAGCCCACCTCGGGGTGGAGCCCCGCCAGGCGCACCGCCACCAGAACACGCCCCAAGAGGAGGGCGTAGCCGTAGGAGAGAGCGGCGTTCACCGGGTCCCTAGGGGGCCTACGGGTGCGCCCCCCAAAGCCTTGGGCGGCGAGGAGGCGGCCTAACCCCTGGAAGTAGGCTCGGCTTCCTTCTCCCTCCGCCCCCCGGAGGCTCTCCAGCCTCTGGGCCTCTCCGGCCCGGGCGAGGGCCTGGGCCACCTCCTCGGCCTCGGGAAGGCCGTGGCGCAGGAGGAGGGCCTGGGCCGAGCGGAGTTTCCCCAGGACGAAGGCCCGGGCCAGGGGAAGGGCCTCGGCCCCAAACTGGGCCCGGAGGTGGGCCGGGTGGGGGTCGGGGAAGGCCCCCGCCGCCCCGTAGAGAAAGCCCTCCAGGGAGAGGAAGAAGACCGGCGCCCCCTGCCGGAGGAGGAAGACCAGGGCGGGGGTGGAGAGGCGCACGTTGCCCCAAAGGGCCACCCGGCGCACCTGACGGGCGGGGAAGTCGGCCAGGGTAATCCCGTCCTTCTCAAGGAGGAGGCGGCCTGCCCTGAGTCTCAGGGTGGCTCCCTGGTGGGTGAGGTGGAGGGTCATCAGAAGAGGGGCCAGGGGGGAAGGGGCCTCAGGCGCTCGTCCAGCCCGGCGAGGAAGTCCCGCAGGCGCTCGTAGTCCTCCCGCTCCACGGGCCTCGTGCCGTGGGCCAGGATGCTCTCGTGCCGCTTCTGGAGGAGGGCCTGGAGCCGGTTCTTCTCTCCGTAGAGGCGCTGGGCCAGGGTGCCCCGCTGGCCGAAGGCTAGGTCCAAGTCAAAGGCCGCCTCGAGGAGCTCCATGAGGCCTCTGGGCTTCAGAACGCGCTCCCTAAGGCTTTCTGGGAAGCCCTCGGGCCAGGTCTTGGGGTCCTTCAGGGTGAAGCCCAGGCGCTCCTGGAGGTCGGCCTCCAGGGCCAGCTCCAGGGCGCGGTAGAGGCGGGCCAGGGCGTCGTCAAAGCGGCCCAAGGCGGCCCGGCGCTCGGCGTTGGCTAGGAGGTCCTGGAGGAGGGGGAAGGTGGGCTTTTCCCCGGCCTCCACGATGCTTTGCAAATGGGGAAGGAGGGCTTCCAGGCCCTTCAGGACCCGCACCTTGCTCCCGTGCCCCCAGGCCTCGGCCACGGCCAGGGCCACGGGAAGGTGGGCGGAAAGCCGGTTTAGGGCCTCCTGGTGCCGGAAGCGGTCCCACTCCATAAGGCCCTCCACCACCCCCCGCATGGCCCGGTAGAAGCGGGCCTCGGAGGGGGAGAGGGGGCGGCTTAGGAGGCTTTCCAACTCAGAGAGGGCCATGCCCAGGTTCAGGGCGTTCCAGGCCCGGGTGAAGCCTGCCCACTCCCGGAGGCCAAAGCGGGCCGTGGGGTCCTCCAGGAGGCGGAGCCTTTCGTGCCCGGAGAGGACCCGGCCCGTCTCTGGGTCCCGCCGTTCCCCGCCCACGTAGCTGAAGACCACCCCCCGCCCCGTGAGGGCCAGGGTGAGGCCCGCCGCCATGGGCTTGGTGCCCCCGGTGAGGTCGGCCACGATGGCCTTCGCCTCCCACTCCAGGGCCTTCCTCAGGGCGAGGAGGGCCTTCTGGTAGGCCTCGAGGAGGCTTTCCGCGTCCTCCAGGAGAAGGGTGTGGTGGCGGAAGGAGGCCCCGTAGTCCCTTAGAAGCTCCGCGGCCACGGGGTGGCTCGCCTGGCTGGCTAGGAAGACCACCCCCTCGGGGGCGTGCTCGGAAAGGGCCACCTCCAGGGGCTCCCGGGTGGTGCCCACGGTGAGGATGAGGACCTTCATGCCCCCATTATCGCCCGGTTAGAATGGGCCCATGCGCAAGGCGGTTCTGGTCCTCTTCCTCGGCCTTGCCCTGGCCCAGCCCACCCACACCGTGGCCCCCGGGGACACGCTTTTCTCCATCGCCCGCAGGTACGGGACCACGGTGGAGGAGCTCATGCGCCTAAACGGCCTGGAAAGCTTCCTCATCCAGGTGGGCCAGGTTCTGAAGCTTCCCGCCCCCTCTTCGCGGGAAGGCCCTCCCCAGGAACCCAAAGCCGAGGACTTTGACCCGGAAAGCCCCCTGGTGAAGGCGGTTCTCCGCTACCTGGGCGTGCCCTACAAGTACGGGGCCAGCTCGCCCTTCAGCCTGGACTGCTCCGCCTTCGTGGCCCAGGTCTACGCCGAGCTGGGGGTAGCCCTGCCCCGGACCAGCCGGGAGCAGTACCGCGCCCTGCCCGCGGCCGACACCCCGCGCCCCGGGGACCTGGTCTTCTTCAGCTTCGGGGGGAAGGACGTGGACCACGTGGGGATTTACCTGGGCCGGGGGGTCTTCGCCCACGCCAGTAGCTACGGGAGCCGGGTGGTGATAGAGAGCCTGGACGCCCCCTTCTACAAAAAGGCCTACAGGGGGGCGAGGCGGGTCCTCCAGGAGGCCAAAAGGCCCTAGGGCCAGTCCGGGACCTCTCCCCGGGCCTTCTTCAGGGCTTCCACAAGCGCCTCCCCGGGCCTTCCCTGGCCCCGGAAGGCTTCGGTCTCCCGCTCCAGCCAGGCCTCCCCCCGGCGGAAGAGGACCCCCCGGGCCTCCTTTAGGGCGGTCTCTATGAGGCTTCCCAGGGAGTAATGGGGGCTTCCCGGGGGCAGGTCGGGGTCCAGGCCCTGGCGGGCCAGGGCCCGGCCGAAAGGGGCTTCCCGGGCCTCCATGGCCCCTCCTTGGGCGAAGTAGCGCTTTAAGACCCTTCCCCAGTCCCCAACGCGGCTGTAGGAGGCCATGGCCCGGTAGGCCGCTTCCAGGTCCTCCTCGGTGTAGGGGCGGTAGCGGTCCTCGTGGACCACCAGGTGCCGGGGAAGCCTGGGCCTAGGGGGGCCCTCCTCGTCCGGGACCCCCAGGGCCAGGCCCACCACGGGGAAGACCCCGGGAGGCAGGCGGAGGAGGTCCAGTAGGGCCTCGGGCTCGTTGAGGACCCCGCCGATGAAGCAGACCCCGTAGCCCAGGGCCTCGGCGGTGAGGGCCAGGTAGGCGGCGGAAAGCCCCGCGTCCAGGACGCCGAAGTGGAGGGCGGTCCTGGGCCAGGAGGCCATCTTCTGCCCCCGGTGGAGAAGGAGCCTTTCCAAGCGGTGGACGTCGGCCAGGAAGAGGAAGAACTCCGCCGCCTGCCGCACGTGCTCCTGGTCCCCGGAAAGCCGGGCGATGGCCTCCCTAAGGGCCGGGTCCCTGACCCTCAGGACGCTATAGAGCTGGGCGCTGGCGTCCGTGGGGGCCCGCTGGAGGGCGAAAAGGAGCTTTTCCAGGTCCTCCGGGGGGATGGGCTCAGGCTTGAAGCGGCGCACGCTTCGCCTCTTCGCCAGGATGGGCGTGAGGTCCATGGGGGCAGGATACGGCCTTGGGTGGGCCTGCGGTCAAGCCACAGGGGCCCCTTCGTCCAGAAGGACAAGGCCTTCCCGGGCGGCCTCCCCCACAAGGCCGATCTCCCCCTTTCGGGCTTCCCACTCCTCCGGGGTGAGGGCCACGTAGTCCACGTTTCTCAGGGGAAGAAGGTGGTACAGGAGCTGGACCCGGCTCAGGTAGTCCATGCCCCGAAAAGCGGGGGAGACCACGAGGAGGTCCCAGTCGCTGTCCTCCAGGGCTTCGCCCCTGGCCCGGGAGCCAAAGAGGAGCGCCCGGGTGAGGGGGATGGGAAGCCCTTGCAGGAGCTTTCTTAGCTCGTGTAGATCTCTGCCTTCACCCATTCCAAAATCCTTTCCGCCGCCTTCACCCGGGCCGTGGCCTGAGGCTTCCCATAGAGCTTAGCGGGAACCGTGCCGGCCGCATCGGGGTACCGGCTTAAGGTGTAGTCGGGGGTTAGGAGCCTGGCCTCTTCCTGCACGTCCTCGGGGGCCTGGAGGCGTTCGGCCAGGAATAGGAGGTCGTGGGAACGGGGAAAGGCCAGGAGCCTCTGGATGTGAAGCGCCTTCAACGCCTCTTCCGCCGCTTGATGCGCAAAAAAGGCCGCCGCGTAAAACCGCTCTTCTTTCAGGAGAACGTTGGCCGTGACCAGGTCCTCCTCGGCCTGGACCCACAAGCGCTCGGCCTCGAGGCGCACCCTTTCATCATACCAGGGCCTAAAGGACCCCTAGAGGCCGAGAAAGGCCAGGTACCCCCGCCACAGGGCCTCCCCGAAGAAGAAAGCCACCACCCCTCCCAGGGCCAGGTAGGGGCCAAGGGGGATTTTCTGCCTTCTAAGGAGGAGCCCAAAGGCCGCCCCCAGGAAGACGGCGAGAAGAAGCGCCAAAAAGGCGTAAAGCCCAAGCCAGGCCCCGAGGGCCCCTAGAAGCTTCACGTCCCCGTAGCCCATGGCGACCGGCTCCTCCTCTTCTTCGGGCGGGGCGGGCCGGAAGGCCCAGTAAAGCCCTCCGGCCAGGGCGAGCCCCCCGGCGGCGACGAGGCTTCCCTTTAGGCTTTCCAGAAGGTCCAGGCCCAGGGCGGGGGCCAGGAGGAGGGCCACGGGAAGGAGGGGGAGGGTGAGCCGGTCGGGAAGGACCACGGGCCTACCCGTTCTCGCCGAGAGGGCCCAGGTGAGGAAGGCCAGGGCCATCCCCACCCCGGGGCCCAGGAGGGCTCCCAAGAGGGCGGCCATGTGCACCTGGTGGGGGCCCACGGGGACCTCGGGCCTGGCCTCCCGGAAGCGCCTCAGGAAAAGCCCCCCGTACCCGGCCACCAGGCCCAGGCCCCCCGCCGCCATCAGGGCCCCGTCCAGGCTCTCCCTGAAGGGGAGGGGGAAGGCGAGGGAGTAGGAGGTGGCGAGGCCCAGGAAGAGGAGGCCGTAGGTGAGGGCATCGGGAAGCTCGTAGGTGTCCAGGTCAATGAAGGCGAGGGCCACCAAAAAGGCGAGGAAGGCGAAGACGGAAAAGGCCATGGGGGAAGGCGGGTAGAAGAGGGCGGCCAGGAGGAAAAGGGAGCCGGTGATGGCCTCCACCAGGGGGTAGCGGGGGCTTATGGGGCTTTGGCAGTAGCGGCACCGCCCCCTTAGGGCCAGGTAGGAGAGGACGGGGACCAGGTCTTCGGGGCCCAAGCGGTGGCCACAGCTTGGGCAGTAGGAGGGGGGATAGGCCAGGGACTCTCCCCGGGGCAGGCGGCGGATGACCACGTTGAGGAAGGAGCCCACCACGAGGCCCAGGACCAGGGCGAAAAGGGGCCACATGGGGGCATTGTACCGGGACGTTCACCGGGTTTTCCCAGGCTGGAAGTATGATGCTCCCGTGACGCCGGAAGCCGCCTATCAGAACCTGCTGGAGTTCCAGAGGGAAACCGCCTACCTGGGCTCCTTAGGGGCCCTGGCCGCCTGGGACCAGCGCACCATGATCCCCAGAAAGGGGCACGGGCACCGGGCCCGGCAGATGGCCGCTCTGGCCCGCCTCCTCCACGAGCGGGCCACCGACCCCAGGATCGGGGAGTGGCTGGAGAAGGTGGAGGGGTCGTCCCTGGTGGAGGACCCCCTTTCCGATGCCGCCGTCAACGTGCGGGCCTGGCGGCGGGCCTACGAGAGGGCCCGGGCCATTCCCGAGAGGCTGGCCGTGGAGCTGGCCCAGGCCAGGAGCGAGGGGGAGACCGCCTGGGAGGCCCTGCGCCCCAGGGACGACTGGCAGGGCTTCCTGCCCTACCTCAAGCGCCTTTTCGCCCTGGCCAAGGAGGAGGCGGAGATCCTCATGGCCGTGGGGCCAGACCCCCTGGACCCCCCCTACGGGGAGCTTTACGACGCCCTCCTGGACAGCTACGAGCCCGGGGCCAGGGCGAGGGACCTCGAGCCCCTCTTCCGGGAGCTTTCCTCGGGCCTCAAGGGTCTTCTGGACCGCATCCTGGGAAGCGGGCAGAGGCCCGACGTCGGCGTCCTCCACCGCCACTACCCTAAGGAGGCCCAGAGGGCCTTCGCCTTGGAGCTCCTTCAGGCCTGCGGGTACGACCTCGAGGCCGGCCGCCTGGACCCCACCGCCCACCCCTTCGAGATCGCCATCGGCCCCGGGGACGTGCGCATCACCACCCGCTACTACGAGGACTTCTTCAACGCCGGCATCTTCGGCACCCTCCACGAGATGGGCCACGCCCTCTACGAGCAGGGCCTGCCCGAGGCCCACTGGGGCACCCCCCTGGGGGAGGCCGCCTCCTTGGGGGTCCACGAGTCCCAAAGCCGCACCTGGGAGAACCTGGTTGGCCGCTCCTTGGGCTTCTGGGAGCGCTTCTTCCCCCGGGCCAAGGAGGTCTTTTCCAGTCTGGCCGACGTGCGCCTGGAGGACTTCCACTTCGCCGTCAACGCCGTGGAGCCCTCCCTGATCCGGGTGGAGGCCGACGAGGTCACCTATAACCTCCACATCCTGGTGCGCCTGGAGCTGGAGCTGGCCCTATTCCGGGGGGAGCTTTTCCTCGAGGACCTGCCCGAGGCCTGGCGGGAAAAGTACCGGGCCTACTTGGGCGTGGCCCCAAGGGACTACAAGGACGGGGTCATGCAGGACGTGCACTGGTCTGGGGGGATGTTCGGCTACTTCCCCACCTACACCCTGGGCAACCTCTACGCCGCCCAGTTCTTCGCCAAGGCTGAGGAGGAGCTTGGGCCCTTGGAGCCCCTCTTCGCCCGGGGGGAGTTCCGGCCCTTCCTGGACTGGTCCCGCGCGAGGATCCACGCCGAGGGGAGCCGCTTCCGCCCCCGGGCCCTGGTGGAGAGGGTGACGGGAAGCCCCCCCGGCGCTCAAGCCTTCCTCAGGTACCTGGAGGCCAAGTACCGGGCCCTTTACGGCTTCTAAGTACCCCGAAAGCGCCACGAGCCTTTGTTGACAAAGCGGGCGGCCCCTCGGCGCTTTTGGGGAAGG
>OGCB01000136.1_pt1 | contig 22443 bp, 16 predicted proteins | sample 1570031 | NCBI WGS metagenome assembly OGCB01 (sample SAMN05518655, study PRJEB24509) | hot springs metagenome | isolation source: Octopus Spring Streamers, Yellowstone National Park, Wyoming, USA | place: USA:Octopus Spring Streamers, Yellowstone National Park, Wyoming, USA | collected 2011-10-11 | reverse complement strand
CTGGCGGCCCGGGCCGCCCGGGACCGGGGGGTCTGGTGGCTCACCGACGGCCGCCCCTACGCACCCCATGAAATCCCCAAGTGATCCTCCATCTGCGGGAAGCCCGGGGCCCGGAGATGCGACGGCGGGTTCACACCAGGGACCACTATGGTCCCACTTCCAGGATCGCGATCGGCCACTCTTCTCCGATCGGCTGCCCCAGGAGGAAGGCCGGAAGGCGGCGGCCGTCCGGGCCGTAGAAGCCCAGGACCAGGGCGTAGCGCCCGGGAGGGAGATCCGGCGGCAGCCACACGCCGTAGCGGTCCGAGATCACCTCCCCCGGGCGCCAGGTGGGGGTCGGACGCCGCCAGCCCACCGGCTCCCGATCGGTTTGCGCCACCGGCCGGCCGTCGGGGCCGCGCACGTGCACGAACACCTTGTAGGGAACCGGGATGGGCCTGAGGGCCCGCCATTGCACCGCCAGGCCGATGACATCGCCCGGATGCGCCCGGCGGGCTGTCAGCCCATACCGCGCCACCTCAATGGCCTCCCCGAACCGAACCTCAGGGGCAGGCGATTCCTCCGGCGTCCCCAGCCCATAGACGGCGAAGCGGATCCGTCCCACCCACCGTTCCTCCGCCCGGAAGGCGTGGGCGTCCAGCCAGGCCTCCACCTGTCCGGTCGGATCCGCCTCCCGCTCCCCATACCAGAGCACGAACAGCCGGCCTCGCCCTCGCAGCGCGGGACCCAGCGTCCTCTCGATCTCCTCCGGCGCAGGCGGCCGCCCCCGGGGCGCCGACACCAGCGGGGCGTCCGGCCAGTAATAGGTGAAGACATCCACCTGGCCGGGCGCGTAGAGGAGGATCCCATCCCCGGGCTGGACCCATGCCGCCAGGGCCCGGGCCAGGCCCCGGTAATCGTCCCGGGCGAAACGGGGATCGAAATACAGGGCCCGCAGGCTGAGGCCCATCGGGAGCGCCACAAGCCCCAGGGCGAAGACGAAGGCGGCCTTCCCGGCCGGCCCCCGCAGCTTCCCCATCGCCGCCAGGCCGGCGGCCCAGAGGGCCACGAAGGCCGGGAGGGCGGCCATGAAAAACTTGAGATTGGCCTCCCGATAGGCCCCCCGCCCCAGCACCAGCGCCACCGGGGCCAGCGTCAGGGCCAGCCCGATGCCCCCGCCCCGACGTTCGGATCCGGCGAGGGCGAAGGCGATCTCCCCCAGGGGGATGACGAGGACCAGCGGAGGGACCTCCGGCGGCAGGGTGATCCCCCAGCCCAAGGCCCGCAGGATGGCCCGGAAGGCCTCGGGGAGGGGAACCGGGGCCGGCGCCGGCCACTGTCGGAGCTGAGCGAAGGCGGCGGGAGCCCAGGGCAGGAAGGCCAGCCCGATCCATGCCTGCAACCCCAGCCAGCGGATGAGACGATGCCACCGGCCCCGCGCCATCGCCTCACCGAGCATAATCAGGCCGTGGGCGGCCGGGATGGCCGGGAATACGTAGTGGGTGTAGAGGCCGGCGGCCCCGGTGAGGAGAAGGCCCAGGGCCCGCCCGGGCCGGGGCCGCGCCCGCCAGGCCAGAAAGAAAAGGGAGTGCAGCGCCGCCCACAGGCCCAGGAGGGCATACATCCGGACCTCCTGGGCGTAGTAGACGGCCAGGGGATGCGCGGCCATCAGCAGCATGGCGAGGCCGGCGGCGCGGCGGCCGAACAGCCGCGCGGCCATGGCCCCCGTCGCCGCGATCAGCAGCACCCCGGCGAGGGCGGAGAAGGCCCGCAGGGCGAAGACCGAACGTCCGGCGACCGCGCCCCAGGCGTGAAGGAGCAGATAATAAAGCGGCGGATGGATATCCTGGGCCGCCGCCTCCACGATCCGCCGGACGGGGCTGGCGCTGAGACCGGCCGACGTTCCCTCGTCATACCACAGGCTCTGGGCGTCCAGCCGGTAGAACCGGAGCCCCATCCCCAGCAGCAACGCCATGAGCCCGACCCATCCCAGGGCCCTGCTCCGGCAGGCCCCTCCGGCCGGCCCCATCCCCGTCCCTCCTCACTCGTTGAACAGCTGGCCGACCGAGCGGCCCTCGTGGATCCGACGGATCACCTCGGCCAGCATGGGCCCCACGGAGAGGACGGTCATGTTCGGGAGTCGCTTATGGGGTGGGATGGGGATGGTGTTCGTGCAGATGATCTCCCGGATGGGCAAGGCCCGCAGGCGGTCCACGGCGGGGCCGGAGAGGACGGCGTGGGTGAAGCAGAGGTAGATCTCCGCCGCCCCCTGCTCCTTCAAGACCCGCACCGCGCCGCTGACCGAGCCCGCCGTGTCCACCTCGTCGTCCACCAGGATCACCTTCCGGCCGGCCACCTCGCCGATCACCGTCATGGCCTCCGTCTGGGTGCCGGTGCGGCGTTTCTCCACAAAGGCGATGGGCAGATTGAGCTTGGCCGCGTAGTTGCGGGCCTTCTTGGCGAACCCCAGGTCGGCGGCCACCACCACCGCCTCGTCGGGGGAGAAGTTCTTCTCCAGCAGGTAATCGCTCAGCAGGTGGAAGGCCGTGAGCTCGTCGCCGGGGATGCTGAAGAAGCCCTGGATCTGGCTGGCGTGCAGGTCGATGGTCACCCAGCGATCGGCCCCGGCCACGGCGATGAAATCCGCCACCAGGCGCGCGGTGATGGGCACCCGGGGCTGATCTTTCTTGTCGCTGCGGGCGTAAGCCAGGTAAGGGATCACCGCCGTGATGCGGCCCGCGTTGGCCCGCTTGATGGTGTCCAGCAGGATGAACAGCTCCATCAGGTTATAGTTCACCGGCGAGGCCGTGCTCTGGATCACGAACACGTCCTGCCCGCGGACGCTGGCCAGCAGGCGGACGAAGATGTTCTCGTTCGGGAAGACGATGATCTCGCGGGGGAGAAGGGGGATCCCCAGACAGTCCGCGATCTCCTCGGCCAGTTGCGGATGGCCGGAGCCCGCCACCAGGATCAGGTCCCCATAGCGCCATGACGGCCCGGGCATTCGCGAACGACCTCCCTGTCAGGATGACGCAGCTTATTCATCATAGCCGGGATCCCCGGAATCCGAAAGAAGGGGCGTGAAAGGGGAGGCATCCGCAACGATTCCGAAAGAAGAACCGGTGGACGCGGGACGAGGCCACGTCGGAAGGGGCGACTGCGAATTCCAGCCCGAACGCACCAGCTGGGCTTCCGAAGCCCCCGGCGCACCCATGTTCGTGGACGGCCCTCCGCCACGGGACACAGAGGGGCCGTGCGCCTACAGATCGGTCAGATGGCACGTATCGTTCAGCGTCACCACGATCCAGCGGCCGTCGTGGAGGGCCAGCTCCGTGAGCGAGGCGTTGTCGAACCGGAAGGGGGAGGGCCGATCCAGGGGGAGGCCCAGCCACTGGCGGAAGAACATGCTGAAGGTCCCTCCATGGGCCACCACGGCCAGCGTCCGTTCCGGCCGCGCCATCGCCCCCTGCATCGCCGCCCACACCCGTTCGGCGAACGCCGCCCGGGGCTCCACCCCCGCGATCTCCGCCGTCGGATCCCGCTCCATCTCCCGCCAGGCCTGTTGCAGCGCGGCGACCTCCACCCCGGTGCGTCCCTCAAAGGGCCCCTGGCCCCGCTCCTTCAAGCGCTCATCGACCTCGATGGGGACCTCCCAGACGGCGGCGAGGATGCGGGCGGTTTCATAGGCCCGCCACAGCGGGCTGCAGAGGATGAGGTCCGGCGGGCGCGCCCGGAGGCGCTCCGCCAGACGCCGGGCCTGCTCCCGGCCCACGTCATCCAGCGGCACATCCGCCCACCCCTGGATCCGCCCCTCGGCGTTCCACGCCGTGCGTCCGTGCCGGATCAGGTAAAGCCGCTCCGCCATCCGTGCCCATCCGTTCCTCGGGATCTCGGCATATATGTTTCTGCTTGCACGCTCTTTAACTCGGATCCGAACGTCCCCGATCGAGGCCTGGGATCCGTCGCATGAGCCGTCTTTCCTCCGCAGAACCTCCCCCGCGGAGATCCGTCGGGCTTAGGGGAGCTCCAGCTTTCCCACCTCCACGCCATCTCCGACGGCGCCGTTGAGGCGGACGGGCCAGCGAGCTCCGGAGGCCGGGTCATACAGCCCGACCCGGAGGGTGTAGGCCCCGTGGAGCCCCCGGGGCAGGATCACCCGGGCGAAGACCGGGAGGGCGTGATCCGGCGGCCAGGTAGAGATGGGAACCAGATCGTTGGGCAGCGGCCCATCCCGCTGGGCGGCCAGGCGGCCGGAAGCATCCAGAACATGGAGGAAGACCCGGGGGGCCTGGGGCACCGGTCCCACCCGGGCCCACATCAGGGTCACCCCCAGCACATCCCCCGGCCACCGCGGCGGGCGCAGGTGAACGCCCCGCAGCTCGATCCTCCCCGCGAAATCCGCCCGCAAGGGCGTGAAGGCGAACCCGTGGAAGGGCGGCCACGTCTCATAATAGGCCACCCACAGGGATCCGAAGGGCTGCCCCCCCACCTCGAAGCCGTTCTCCAGCAACAGCCCGTCGAACAGCCCCAGGGGGTCCACCACCTCCTGCTGCCAGCCGAAGAGCCACAGGCGCCAGGGGCCATCCGCGGGGCCATAGCGGCGGCGGGCGTCCTCCAGCATAGCGCGGACGGCCTCCTCGTCCCACACCGGAGACTCCGGACCCATCCACAGGGGGGCAGGGACCTTCATGCGCTCCCAGTAGTAGAGAACGGCCCAGTTGGCCCGCAGGGCGAGGGCGGCCTCCCCAGGCCGGATCTGCCGGGCCACGTGGGCTACCGCCTCCCGATACGGATCGCGGCCGCGGCCCGGATCCGCCCACCCCGTCCGCCCGGGAGCGGCCATCATCCCCCACAGGGGAAGCAGGGCCAGCGCGCCGAGCCATCCCCGGGCGGAAGGAGGGATCCCCCGGATGCGGGCGGCGAGGAGCTCGCCCAGCCGGGCGGCCCCGCCGCCGACCCCGGGGATCCACAGCGCCCAGAGGAAGATCGCGTAGCGCGGGTGGAAGACGGCGAAGCGGGCGAACAGGGTCAGCAGCACCGCCATCATCAGCCCGAAGGTCCCCAGCGTCCCGATCGCCCATCGGCGGACGAAGGGATCCGGGCGGAGCAGGGCGGCCGCGGCGAGGAGCCCGGCGAGCCAGGCGATGCCCTCCCCGCCCCAGAAGCCCCGGGCCAGCTGCTGCAGCAGGCCCTCCGCCGTCATCGGCGGCCGGATGAAGGCCTCCGGCTGAAGGAGGCTTCTGCGAGCGAAGACGAGCCAGGGCCCCACCAGGGCCAGAAGGGCCAGCATGCTCCCTCCCCATCGCCGGAGGGCCTCCGGGCGCCGCCGGCTTCCCAGGCCCAGGGCCGCGGCCATCGTCGCCACGGGGAACAACCCGTAGTAATGCGTGAGGGCTGTCCCGGCCGCGACGAGGGTCCAGACGGCGAAGCGGCGGGAGGAGGGTCGACGGCGCGCCGCCTCCGTCGCCGCCCAGAGGGCCAGGACGCCGGCGGCCAGCATCGTATACATCCGGGCTTCCTGGACGTAATAGAGCCAGAAAGGGGAAAGGGCCATTGTAAGGATCGCGAAGGCCGCGGCCGGGCGTCCCCAGCCTCGAGCCGTCCGGCGCGCGACCAGGGCGACGGCGAGAAGGCCGAAAGCTACGGAGGGCCAGCGTAGAGCGAATTCGCTCTCCCCGGCCGCCCGGATCCAGAAGTGGAGAAGCAAGTAATAGAGAAAGGGACTGCGGTCGGCCGCCGTGGCCTGTAACATCGCGGGGATCGGCATCCGGGCCAGATGCCAGGACCACCCCTCGTCGAACCAGAGGGAAGGACCGCCCAGGCGGTCCGTGTAAAGGACGGCGGCCAGGAGCAGCAGCCCCACCGAAGCCCCCAAAGTCCCCAGGCCGCGTTCCCTTCCCATCGCCTCTCCATATGGATGGACTCGGATCAAGGGGAGTGTAGCGGGAACAGCGGGAGCTCGCCACCGGTCCCTGGCGGGAGCCGATGCGAAAGACCGTCCGGCTCAGGCGGAGGGTCGGTCTGGGGGAATCGAACGCAAGAGGCGAGCGGATGGGGTCAGAAGAAGGGCGAGGAGGAAAACGCTTTCCCCCGGCGGCCGTCAGGACAGCTTCCACTCACGGGACCTTCACCCCAGGGAACCCGGCGGCGGCGTCCCCCGGCTGGATCGGGCTGCTCCGGCTGCCAACCACCGCCAGGGGCTTGTCGGAGAGGATCAGCGCGCTTCCCAGAAAGCCGGCGGGGACGTGCCCGTCGCTCGCCGGATTAAAAGCGCGGAAATCCGTGATCAGGCCGCGCCAGGTGAAGGTGCCCAGGTTGCCCTTGTACGTCAGGCTCAGGCGGGCCGTCCCCCCGCCGATCACCTGGACGGCGAAGGCGGTCGTCCACTTCCCCTCGCCGTATTGGTTCTGGATCAGGGGGACAGCCATCTTCGTGCCCGTATCGGCGGGGTGGACGGCGGTGTAGGCGAGGGCCTGGTCCCCGGGACCCAGCGCGTTCGTGATGCGATAGGCGATCACGATGGGCTGACTGGCGCTCACCGTCGCCGCCCCATGGAAGTTGGAGGCCAGCGGGCCCCCGGCGCACCCCCCATAGACGCCGGCCGCCGGGTTCAGGTAGAGGTTTCCGTTCGCCGGGACGGTGCAATAGAGGATCTGGTTGTTGGTGAATCGGATCCGCACGAAGGCGGGGATGTTCGACGTGTTCACGAGGGTGAAATCCGTGGTCCACGGGCCGTAGGCGTTGAGATAGCCCGGCATGTAGAGGGTGGTGCCGGCCTTGCTCAAGGGCAGCCCCGTGTAGGAGATCAGCAGGCCCCCGCGCGTCCGATACTCATCCACCGTGACCACCAGAGGCGCCGTCCCCGTGATGACGGCGGAGCCGTTGAAATGGCTCAGAGCAGGGTGCTCATACCGGTCCACGATCGCGGAGGCGCCCGCAGGGAGGTCGGAGATGGTCTGGGCCGCCACCACCGTCCTCCCGCTCACGAACCGGATCCGCACGTTCGCCGGCGCGTCCCCGGCGTTCTGGACCACGATGCGGGTGTTCCAGGACCCTCGCTGGATGCGCACGAGGGGTGCGAAGAGGATCGGGGAGGGCTCCACCGCTCCCCCATACGCATCCGAGGCGTAGAGGGGGCCTGACAGATCGTTGGCGACCGTGGTGACAGCGGCCACGGGCTGATCGGCGCTGACGATCGCCGTCCCCCACCACCCCGCCGGGAGCGGGATGCCGCCATCCAGGGCATGCCGGGCGGGGTGAAAATAAGCCGACCCGCCTGCCGGGACGTTGTAAAACGTCTTCGTCCCCGCCTCGCTCCCGTCCGGGTTCACGAAGCGGATCATCACGATCGCAGGCATGGATCCCAAATTCTGGATGCTGTAATCCGCCGTGAAGCGGCCGGGCGGGGCCCCGAGGGCCGGACCCGCTCCGGCCAGCAGCCCCAGCGCCACCCACCCGACCGACCCGATCCTCGGCCTCATCCCGTCTCTCTCCTCTCTGCAGAGATCCGTGGGAGGGCTCCGGAACGCCTCATGATGTCCGGCCTTTCCCCCTCTCCCGCATCCACGCCCACGTCCGGGCCAGGCCCTCCGGCAGCGCCACTTGGGGCCTCCACCCCAGCTCCGCCTGGGCCCGCCGGACGTCCAGGACCATCCGCCGGATGTCTCCGGGGCGCGGCGGCCCATAGTCCGGCTCCCTCTCCACCCCGGCCACCGCTCGAGCCAGCCGATACAGCCCTCGGATGGAGATCGCCCGCCCCGTGCCGATGTTGTAGATCCCGCCTTCCCCCCGCGCCATGGCCTGCTGATGCGCCGCCACCACATCCGCGACGTAAACGAAATCCCGGATCTGCCGCCCGTCCCCATGGATGACCGGCCGTCCGCCATCGGCCAGGGCCGTCAGAAAACGGGCGATCACCCCTGCCTCTCCCACCGCCGGCTGGCGGGGCCCGTAGACGTTCCCGTAGCGCAGGATGACCACCTCCAGCCCGTGGTGAGCCCCGAACCAGCGGGCATAGGCCTCCGCCGCTGCCTTGCTCAGCCCATAGGGGGAAAGGGGGCGAAGCGGGTGGTCTTCCGACACCGGCAGCCGCTCCGGCTCCCCATACACCGCCACCGAAGAGGCCAGGATCACCCGCCGCACGCCCCCGCGACAGGCGGCCTGGAGCACCCGGATCGTCCCCAGCACGTTGACCGAGGCGTCATGCCACGGATCCGCCACGGCCGCCGCCACATCCACCTGGGCGGCCAGATGGTGGATGACCGTCGGGCGGAAGTCGGCCACCAGGTCCTCCAGGGCCGGATCCCGGATGTCCATCCGGATCAAGGGGACGTCCTCCGGCAGATGGGCCGGGGAGCCCCGGGAGAGGTCATCCACCACCCGTATCTCCCATCCGGCCTGCCGCCCGGCCTCCACCAGATGGGATCCGATGAACCCCGCGCCGCCGGTGATCAGAACCCGCATGGGAGCGCCTCATCCCGGGGGGACGGAGGACCACTGGCGGAGGAGCGCCCATAACCGGGCCGTCAGCGCCTCCCGACGGGAGGCCTCCGCCAGGGCGATCAGCTCCTCCACCCCCTCCCAGAAGGCGGAAGGATCCAGGTTCAGCGGGCCGTGGACGCGGAAGATCCGGGGATGGGGGGTGGGCTCCAGACGCTCATCCGCTCCCACCAGCTCCTCATGAAACTTCTCCCCGGGACGGGGGCCGATGTAGCGGATCGGGATATCCACCTCCGGCCGGAGGCCCCGCAGGCGGATCAGCCGACGGGCCAGCTCATCAATGCGCAGCGGCTTCCCCATATCCAGGAGAAAAATATCCCCGCCCTGGGTGAAGACCGCCGCCTGGAGGGTGAGGCGGACCGCCTCCGCGAGGCTCATGAAATAACGGGTCATCTCGGGATGGGTGACGGTGACCGGACCTCCCCGTTCGATCTGCGCCTCAAAGGTGGGGACCACGCTCCCCCGGCTTCCCAGCACGTTGCCGAACCGGACGGCGGTGAAGCGCGTCCGCGGGCCCGGATCTCGGCCGGGCCCCTGGCCGGAAGGCGACATCCGGACCATCAGCTCGCCGATGCGCTTCGTCGCCCCCATCACGTTGCAGGGGTTGACCGCCTTATCCGTGGAAATGAGGACGAATCGCTCAACGCCGTAGCGTTCCGCCAAACGGATCAGGAGGCGGGTGCCCATCACGTTGACCCGAACAGCCTCCTCCGGATGTTCCTCCATAAGAGGAACATGCTTATAGGCAGCGGCGTGGAACACGATCTGCGGCCGATAGGCGGCGAAGACGGCGCGCATCCGGGCCTCATGGGTGATGTCCGCCACGATAGGCCGCAGGGGCGGCTCCGCCCCGGCCGCCGGGAAAGGATCCGGCGCGGGGGCCAGCTCGTTGAGCAGATCGTATAATCCGGACTCATTGTGATCCAGCATCAGAAGCTGCCGGGGTTGAAAGAGGAGGATCTGGCGGCAGAGCTCGGAGCCGATGGAGCCGGCGGCGCCGGTGACCAGCACGGTCTTCCCCTCCAGCATCGCCCGGCAGGCCTCCCCATCGATCTCCACCGGCCGGCGGCGCAACAGGTCCTCCGCGCTGACCGGCCGGAGGGAAGCCCCGTTGCCTCCGCGCAGGAAATCCAAGAGGTTGGGGAGGACCCGCACGGCGGCCGGCGTCTCCTCACAGATCCGGAGGATGGCCTGGAAATCGGCCTCGGAGATGTTGTAGATGGCCAGGACGATGAGATCCACCCGATGGCGCGCCACCAGAGCCGGGATGGCGTGGCGGTCCCCCAGGACGGGAAGGCCGTGGACGCGCAGGCCGTGCTTGTGGGGGTCGTCGTCGACGAAGCCGATCAGCTGGTAATCCCTCCCCTCCCGCTGGTTCTGGAGCCGCCAGGCCAGGAGCTGCCCCGCCTCCCCGGCCCCCACGATCAGCACCCGCATCCGGGGGCGCCCGGAGGCGGTGAGCGGCTCCTCCCGGAGGCGGAGGGCGTGGAGGCCGGCGAGCAGCTGCCGGTGGTAGCGGAGGACGGTGAAGCCGGCCATGCTGAAGAAGCCCCCCATCAGGACCACGGTGACCGGCAGCGGCCGTCTGAGGACGAAGTCCATCCCCAGGACCGTGAGCGTCGCCCCGGCGCCCGCGAGGGCGATGGGAAGGACCTGCCGGGCGCCGGCATAGCGCCACAGCTGCAGGTAAAGCCCGAAGGCGGCGTTGAAAGCGAGGTAGACGCCGAGGAGGAGGGGCAGCACGCGCCCCAGGGATCGCTGATAGAAGGCCGGCGGGCTGCCATCGAAGCGCATCAACAGGGCCATGTAAAACGCCAGGACCACCACGAGCGCATCGAGCCACAGCAGGGCGATCCGGCGCCGGATCGCCCGGAGGGAGCTCCCCCATCGATGAAGCCCGATGCGGATCTTCTCGCCGGCCATCGTTTCCCTCGGCATTCCCACCTGATCCCTCAGCCGTGCTGCAAGGCCTCCCGGAGACACCGGCACACTTCCTCCACCTGGTCCTCGTCCATCCGTCCGGAGAAGGGCAGGGCGAGGGTGGAGCGAGCGACCGCCTCGGCGACAGGGAAGCAGCCCTCCCGGTAGCCGAACCTCTCCCGGTAGAAAGGCTGAAGGTGGATGGGCGGGAAGTATGGACGGGAGGGGATGCCCCGGGCGGCCAGGCCCGCCATCACGCGGTCCCGCGAGATCCCCGGGGCCAGGCGGATGACGTAAACGAACCAGGACATCCGCGTGGTGGTGGGAGCGATGAAGGGGATCTGGATCCCTTCCATCTCCTTCAGCCGCTCGTTATACCATCGGGCCACTTGCTCCCGTTTGGCCAGCAGCTCCTCGATGCGGGCCAGCTGGGCCAGGCCCAGGGCGGCGCTCATCTCATCCATCCGGTAGTTGTAGCCCAGGCGGGGGTGGCTCAGCCACCCATCCTCGGCATCCCGCCCCTGATTGCGCAGGGACCGGAAAAGGGCCTCCCAGCCCGCCCGGCCGGTGACGACCATCCCCCCCTCGCCGGTGGTCATCTGCTTGTTGGGGTAGAAGGCGAAGACCGCGGCGTCCCCGAAGGTGCCCGCCTTGCGGCCTTTGTATTCGGCCCCGATGGCCTCGCAGGCGTCCTCGATCACCGCCAAACCGTAGGCCCGAGCGATTTCCAGCAGCGGGTCCATGTCGGCGGGCTGGCCGAAGACGTGAACCGGCAGGAGGGCTTTGGGAGGGCGGAGCCTGAACCGGCTCTCCCGAAGCGCAGGGGGGAGCCAGCGTCGGGCGGCGCGGCCGCCTCGGCTCAGGTCATGGACGGCCTCGGCCGCCTGCTCCGGGCTGATGTTCAGGGTGAGCGGGTCGATATCCACAAACACCGGGATCGCGCGTTCGTAGAGGATGACGTTGGCGGAGGCGACGAAGGAGAAAGGGGTGGTGATGACGAGATCGCCTTCGCCGATGCCGGCGGCGATGACGCAGAGGTGAAGGCCGGCCGTGCCGCTGGAGACGCCGACGGCGAAAGGCGCCCCGATATACGCGGCGAAGCGCCGCTCGAATTCCGCGAGGCGCGGCCCGAGGCTGAGATGAGGGGTGCAAAGCACCCGGCTCACCGCCTCTATCTCAGCCGCGGTGATGTCGGGCGAAGACATCGGGATCTTCATCGCCTCCCCTTTCCGCCCACTCCTGCAGCACGGCCTCCAGGCCCTCCAGGTTTTCCATCTCCAGGTCCGGCGCATGGTCGGGGGACGGCGGCTCCAGGTGGCGATAGAGGCCGTCGGCCCGACGGACGCGCACCGTCCGCATGCCGACCCGCCGAGCGCCCAGGAAGTCCTTCAGGGGGTTGTCCGCCACATAGACCGCCTGGTCCCCCGCAAGGCCCCATCTCTCCAGAAGGGCCACAAAGGGCCGGGGGTCGGGTTTCCATGCCTCTCGCCCCCAATCGTCCGAGAAGATCAGATCATCAAAGCAAGAGGCGAGCCCCAGCGCGGCCAGCTTTCTTTTTTGAACCTCGACGTAGCCGTCGCTGATCAGGCCGAGGCGATAGCGCCCGCGAAGCCGCCGGAGCACCCCCGGCACCTCCGGGTAGGGCGCGATGTGGGGATGATGGCCCCGATAGACCTGCACCATTTGCGGGACCAGGGGGTCCGGCCGGAACCCATGGCCTTCCAGCCAGCGGTTGAAGACGTCTCCCCGAAAGCCCGCCTCGAAAAGCCGACGGAGCTCCGTCCACCCGCGATCGGCCGGGATGCCCAGCCGCTCCTCGGCCCATAGGGCCACCGCCCGGAAACCGCTGAGCACAAAGTCCCGTTCCGGGTAGAGCGTATCATCGAGATCAAACACGACAGCTCGCAACGCGAGCATAGTCCTCCTCGGTCAGGAAGAAGGAATCGTCGAAGCGGGTGAGGTAGAGCCCGACCCGATAAGCGCCCAGGGGCGGGACCTCGATGGGCAGCCCGGCGGCCAGGGCCAGGAACCAGCGGGGCGCCGGCACGCCAGCGGCGATCCCCAGGGGCACGCCTCCCCCGAAACGGGCGTTGATCTCGGTGAAGCAGGGCCGGCCATCCCGCAACATGCACTGCACCGTGATCGGACCGATGGCGTTCAGCGCCTTCGCCACGGCCACGCAGTGCCGGAGGATCTCCGGATCATATACGGTCTTGCCCTTCGCCACCTCGCCCCAGCGCACTTCGATCCGCTGGCGGGAGACAACCGCCAACACGTTGCCTTCGAAATCGCAGATGACGTCGCTGGTGATCTCCGGGCCGGGCAGGTATTCCTGAAGGATGGGTTCGGGGACGTAATCGATGAAGAACTCCAGCTCGCGCCGGTTGCGAACCTTGAAAGCCTGTCGGCCCGCGCTGCCGAAACGCGGTTTGATGAAGATCGGGTATTCCAGGTCGGCGGGCTGAACGTGCTCGGGGAGCCAGCAGCGCGGGGTGGGGATGTTCCATCGACGAAAGAACTCATAGGTCCGCCACTTGTCGGCGGCCACGGCCGCGGCTTCCTCGGATACGACCACGACCCGGGCGCCGGTGGCCTCCAGCTGCCGGCGATGGCGGGCGAGCACCGGGATGTCCGGGTCGATCAGCGGGAAGATCAGATGAACTCGCTCTCGACGGCAGATCTCGACCAGCGCAGGGATATAGGAGGGCTCCGACAGGGGTGGGACGATGTAAGGGCGATCGGCCTCCTGCAGGGCCGGCGCCAGGGGATCCACGTCCACGGCGATGATGTTCCCCCGAAGCCCCAGCTCGGCGTAAGCTCGCCGGAACGCCCGAAGCAGCTCGACCCGGCGGCCGACGCTGGTGAAAAGCACATGGATCGTTTTAACCGTCTCGCCGCCCCTCATGGGCTTTCACCCCAACGCCCTCAAACCTGGGCATCGTCGCGTGCCCCCGCGCGCTCACCCCTTCCCGCTTCAGCACCTTCCACGCCGTCCGGAGCAGGATCTTGAAATCCAGCCACAGGGACCAGTGGTCTACATACCAGACATCGAGCCGGAACTTCTCCTCCCAGTCCAGCAGGTTCCGGCCGCTGGCCAGGACCGGCCCGGCCATCCCCGGCGGCATCTCGTGGCGCCGCCATTGCTCCGGGGTGTAAAGGTCGCGGTATTCCACCAGCAGGGGCCGGGGGCCCACCAGGCTCATCTCCCCCTTGAGGACGTTGAAGAGCTCCGGCAGCTCATCCAGGGTCAGGCTGCGCAGGAAGCGGCCCACGGGCGTCAATCGTTGTTCATCGGGAAGGAGGTTCCCGTTCTCATCCCGCTCCTCGGTCATCGTGCGGAACTTGTAGATGGTGAACACCCGGCCCCGGTAGCCGATGCGGGGCTGGCGGAAGAGGATGGGCCGCCCCATCGTGATCCAGATGGCCAGGGCGATGGCCAGCATGAGCGGTGAGAACAGCAGGATGAGCAACAGAGAGGCGACCACATCCAGCGCCCGCTTGATGACCAGCTGGACCCTCCGGCTCCCCATCCGTCGGCCCTCGTCGACGGCCACGGGATGCTTAACCCGCATGCCCGCGGAGCAGCTCCGCATACAGATCCAGATATTGCGCCGTGATGCGCTCGATCGCAAACCGTTGGACGGCCCGCGCCCGGCCGGCCTGCCCCATCCGCCGGCGCAAGGCGGGGTCCTCGACCAGTTTCCGGATCGCCCGAACCAGTTCATCCACGTTCCGGGGCGGCACCAGGAACCCGGTCTCTCCGGCGACGACGGCCTCCCGGCACCCCGGCACATCCGTCGCCACCACCGGCAGCCCCATGGCCATCGCCTCCAGGACCGTCACGGGTGTTCCCTCCCTGTAAGAGGGAAGCACGAAAACGTCGGTGATGGCCAGCCAGGGGAGGACGTCGTTCTGCCACCCCGGGGCCAGGACGAGGCCTCGCCGGACGTAGGCCTGGATTTCCTCCCAGGTCAGCGAGTCGAAGTTCCCGGGATCGGGCTCGCCGATCAGCACGAAGCGGGCCTTTCCGTTCAGGCGCTCGGCCGCCTGCAGAAACTCCCGAACCCCTTTGGGGGCGATCAGCCGCGCGATCATCGTCACCACGACCGTCTCGGGCGGGAGGCCCCGCTCCCGGCGCAGCCTCCGGCGCTCATCCGGGGAGAAACGGTCCGGGGAGAAGGTCCGGACATCGATGCCCGTGCCCGCGATCCGCCGGGCCTGCTCCGGGCGGCAGAGCTTCCGGCTCAAATAATAATGCTGATCCTCGGGGTTCTGGAAGATCACCGCGTCGGCCGCCCGCAGGGCCAGGCGGGTGACCCGTTCAACCCCCCAGCGGAGCAGTCGCGTCCGGACATCGTGGCGGGTGTAGAGGGTTCCGAGCCCGGTCACCGTGCTCACGATGGCGGGCACTCCCGCCAGCCACCCGGCCAGCGCTCCATACACGTTGGGCCGCAGCGTGAAGGTGTGCAGCACGTCGGGCCGCAACGCCCGCAGGATGGACCGCAGTCGATGAACCGTGGCCCATGCCTTCAGCGGATGAAAGGTTTTGCGGTCCAGCGAGAGGGGCACGAATTCGATCCCATGCTCTGGAAAGCGCGGGCTGTAGGCCCCCGGCGGGGAGATCGCCCACACCTGCGCCCCCCATTCCCGCAACGCCCGCATCACAGGCATGCGAAAACGATAGAGGTTAAGATCATAGTGCGAGAAAAAGACAAACTTTTTTCTTGCAAAAATTTCTGTGTAATCTGGCCCTGTTTGCATGCTAACTTGGGACAATTGGCTGCTAAGATTTACCGGGAGGTCAGGACGGTCGCATATACGTTCCGCATCTCCTGGGCCATGCGGGCGGCGGAGAAGAGGGTGGAGACGCGTTCTTGGCCGCGCCGTCCCATCGCCCGGGCGTCCTCCGGGTGGGTGAGGAGCCAGCGGATTTTTTCGGCGAAGGACTCCGGGATCCCCGGCTCGGCCCAGAGGCCGGTCTCCCCATCGACGACGATCTCGGTCAGCGGGGCGATGCGGGACACCACCACCGGCTTGCCGGCGGCCATCGCCTCGATGACCACCTGTCCGAAGCCCTCGGAGCGGGAGGCGAAGGCGAAAACGTCCAGGGCGTGGAGGAACGAGGGCACATCGTCCTGGAAGCCCAAGAAGCGGACGTGCTCGCCCAGGCCGAGCTGCGCGGTCAACCCCTTCAAAACCCGTCCATAACCCCATGGGTCGTGCCCCGCGATGAGCAGCGTCGTCCGGGGGAGTTGCCGGACGACCGAGGGCATCGCCCGGATCAGGACATCGTGCCCTTTTACCGGTATTAAGCGTCCGATCGTGCCGACGAGAAGTTGTTCATCAAGGCCCCATCTCGATCGTAGATCCTGAGCGGGGGAACGCCATCGCTCCGGCTCGATGCCGTAGTAGACCACCTGAATTTTCTCGGGCGCCAGCCCGTAACGCTGCACTAACCATATCTTCACAGCCTCTGAGATCGCGATCATTCGGTCTGCTCGATGCCAGATCCACCGAAAGAGTGGAAGGAGAGGGCGCCCGCGCCAATATTGGGCGTAGATGCCGTGCACGGAGCAGATCCACGGCCCCGGGAATCCGCTCCGGCGCAATAGGAATCCCAGGAGATCCGCCCGGGGGAGATGCGTGTGGAGGATATCGGGCCTCTCCCGCCGGACCAGACGATGCAATCGAAGCCAGGCCCCGGGGAGCTGGGACCCCTCCCCACCCAGGTTGAACACCGGGATCCCTGCCTCCTCGAAATCGGCTAGGAGGAGACGCGCCCCCCGCCCTCGCTTGAGATAAGCCACCCCCATCGCCACCCCTAAGGCCTTCAAGCGCCGGCACAGGGTGAGCAGCTGCAGCTCCGCCCCGCCTGAAGAGAGAGTGTTAATAATATACAGGATTTTCATCGGATTCAGATCTATTTTATCATATCAAAACAGAATTTTGAAAGAACATTAAATTGATTTTTGTGTTTTATTTCGATCTTCAAATTGCCCAATTTTAGCGATAATTGAAAGAAAACTAACGGCCAGAATACTTTCTATATGGCCACCGAAGAGAACCCTGGAATTCCACCAAATCAAAAGGTAAACTAAGCTTATAGCACAAAACATGGCATACCGCTTAAGTTGAGATCTTGCAGAAATTTTATTCGTGAGAGCAATTAGCATTTTGGCGATTTGTGCAATGCCATAAATAAATAACAAAAATCCAATGATACCCAATTCGGCCAAGATCTGTAAATACATATTGTGGAGAGACAGCTGATAATCTACAAAAAAATATCCTCGATGAAACTGGGGAAAGGTTTCCATAAGCGTTTTGTTAAGATTAGGATCACCAATGATTGCTTTAGTCTTTGAAGCTTGCCAGCCAACTCCGAGAGGATGGTTGAAAAAGATTTGAAGAGCTGCATACGCAAGGATCAATCGTTGGGCCCAACTTCCACCGCTTAAGGTTAACAATCCGATAAGATCCGAGTTTCTTATAACCCGTAAAATTCCTATTAAAAGACCTATTCCGACTATTAATACCGATATTGATGCTACGATTTGCATTTTCTTAGAAAATTTTGCGCGAATAAGAACAATCCCTAAGAACAAAATTGTTGCAATTACAGCCATAATTGAGGTCGCAGATTTACTTAGGAATAAACCAAATAACCCAATAAGCAGCGTAATAATCGATGATAAAGATATTGTATTATATATAAATGCAACAACTGACCACACAATTAATAACCCTGACACGAAGCCAAAGTTGTTAATTCCCAAAAATCCTCCGTATCGGTCAATCAATATCCTTTCTAGAGATCCAGAGAACGCCTGCCAAATCCCAAAAATTATAGAAATCGTCGCAAATATCAAAATTGATTTTACTATGAGCTCCAAATCATCCTCTTTTTCGATGCTTATGTATATTAACCATCCCATTAGGATTGTAATCACAAGACGGATATAAGAAGCAACAGAGGCCCATATGACATCCGGAACATAAATCTGCACCAAACCAATGGACAATCCGGCATAAATAAAGAATGGGACCAAAGGCCTGAAAAAGATCCACCATTTATCCTGGAAAAAGCTAATCCGCTGAACATAAAGTTTCCAAAAGGCAACCCATGCGAGGAGGATTGTGGCAATGTCGACATATCGAATTGTAAATTCTCCCACCTCGATCAGGGGAGGCAAAACTCGGTTGATGAAGGCCAAGCCAAGCATTAGGGATGCAAGCGCTGTGGGGCGAAATATATTGCACAACAAAACTATCCTGATTTTGTCCATAAGATCCCTCTATATAAATTCAGATTTGGACGATAAAACTAAATTGCCAACGCTAAGACACAATCCAAATATAAATCGCACCAACAGCGCTGCCCATAAGAGAGGTCAGACCCAGGGAAAGAACCAACCCTCCCAAGATAAGAACCACGATCAAAAGAAAAAGAAGAAATTGGACGATTTTGGAGCGTTTTATTGATATTCCGTATCCTAAAAAAGACCTAAAGCCGGTAGAAATCCCACCAACATATCATTTCCAAACTTATAGGGCATGTGCGCATAACCGACTGGGGAGAACCCATGCTCCATGAGCCAGCGTTCCCCTCCAACAAGATAAGCGAGTGAGATTCTCGGGCTCGCAATGGCTTGCAAACCACCAAGAATAGCCCCTATGATTGTAATCCCTAATAAAGTATATAAAATAACGTTTATTTGTCTTTCATGCTTGATCGTTAAAGCAACTAAAGTTACCAAAAAAAGATTGGCAACATAATTGCGCTATAACGAATAACTTTTTCCGAAATCAAGTCCCTTAAATGCAGACATCGTAATTACTATAAGAAAGACAAGATATAATCCCCAGAATCTTACTACCAAAATAGGTAAACTTCTATATACCGATCGAGGCGATGATATTATAATCAAACAAAGAACAATGGAAGCGACAGCTAAGGCTATATGATAGGGTTTTAAATCGCCCAAGATAGGAAACTTAACGCTAAGAGGGCCCAGCAAAGTATAGCTAATTAACACAAAAATTACTAAAATATAAGATTGATTCATCAGAAGAGCTCGGGTTTTTAGTAAAAAGTAACGCACGCCTCATCCTCCAAGCACATGATGGTCAGTATGTCAGTCAAGTTGAGCGCACTGATCTCGGATCAAATCCGTAAATAGCTTGCAGATTTTCTCTATAAGTCTATCTAAGCTATGCAAAGTAACGACGCGTTCTCGTAAGTATGAACTAATCCGTTCCATCTCGCTATATGAAAGGCTTAAGATCCATAAAAGACGCTCCACTAACACCTCTATATCTCTATATGGAAATAATAATACTTCAGCATACTCCCCCATTGTTTCTCGAAAACCCTCGTTCGCCGCTAAACTAGGTCGCCCGCAAGCCATAGCCTCCCAAACCACCTTATCCCCGGAGCCGGTAGGAGTCAAATTCACAAGGACCGTGCACCGCCGATACCAACCCGGCAGGGCGCTTTGGGGAACAGACGGATAGAAGAAGACGATGTCCTGCAAGCTCAATTCCTCCACCAACCGGTGCAGAGAACGAACATAGGGTTCATCTTTCGGCCCGGCCGGCCCGCCCAGAATCACCACCCGAAAAGGTTTCCCCCATCGTTCCCGCAACAGGGCGGCTGCCCGAATCAGCGTCGGGTGGTCCTTCACCGGCGAAAGCCGCCCCACACACAAGATCATGGGCGGCTCCTCGGGAGAAGAGCCATCGGGGCAGAAAAGATCCGTGTCGATGCCCTGGCCCACCACCACGAGTTTGTCCTTCCGGTAGGGATAGGCTGTGGCAACGCTGGCTACCATCCGATCCGATAGATGATGTGCGAGCTTCAATTTCCATGTCAGGCTGGGATGAGCATACCAGGTCACGATCGGGATTCTCTTCGCCTTCAAGACGGGAGCGGCCAGGACGGTGAAAACGGGGATCATATGCGAGAAGCACGCATCGATACGATCTTCGCGCAGGACGCGGAACAAGTGCCGATAGAACTCCGCCGCTCGGCGCGGCTCGCTGTAGCCCTTTTCCTTGCCCACGGAATAGACCCGGACGTTTCCGGGGACTTCCACCCGTCCCGCCCGCATGGTGATGACATGGACGAACTCCACCCGCTTCGCCAGCGCCCGGATCCAGCGGGTGGTGAAGCCCAGGATGGGATCATCGGCGTCCGTCGCCAGGTTGAACAGGAGCAGCCTCATCGGGACTTCAAAACCTCCTGCGCCATCTCCAACAGGCGTCGGTAGCCTGTTAGGTAGGCTTCGGGAGAGAAAAAGGCGCGTGCGAACTCCCGCGCGCGGCGACCCATCGCCTCCGCCTCCGGGGGGCGCCCCAGCACCCACCGCAGCCGCTCGGCCAACGTCTCCTCATCCCCCGGAGGCACCAGGAAGCCCGTCCAGCCCTCCTGCACCATCTCCGGGATCCCCCCCACGCGGCTTCCGATGACCGGCGTCCCCGTCGCCATCGCTTCCATCACCACCCGCGGCAACCCCTCTGAGAGGGAAGGCAGAACCAGGACGCAAGCGCGGCGCATCCGGTCCGCCAGTTCCACCTGAGAGACTTTGCCCACGAAGGTCACCCGCCCCTTCAGCCCGAGTCGAAGCACCTCTTGATGCAGTTCCTCCACGTACTCCGGGTTTTCATCCCTCCCCACGATTTCCATCCGGGCTTCCGGGAATTCTCGGGCGACTTTGGCGAAGGCGCGAAGCAAATGATGAACACCCTTCAGAGGAGTTAACGCCCCTGCATAAAGGATCACGGGCTCTCTGGCTCCATCGCCCTCGCCAGCCTTCAAGAAGACCTCAATGTCGGTCCATGCAGGAAACCGGACAACCGGTTTACCGGGCGACCAGTCTGTCAACTGTTCCCCGGTCGAATTCGAGACAGCCCGCAACAAGTCCGCATGCCGAAGGGCAAAGCGCGCCGTTCTCCGCATGAGCCAGCGGTAGAGGGTCCGGCAACGCACCCGTCGCTGGAGGAAAAGCGAGCCTTCAAAGTCCCCATGGCTTTCCACGATGAGGACTACTTTGAATCCGGCGAGGCGCGCCAGCACCTTGGCCATGGCCACGGCGAAACCTTCGTAGGGGCTTTGCGCGATGAAGATCCGGACCCCATGCCGAAAAATCATCCACAGGGCGAGGGCCGGGCCAGCCGTCAACATCGCCAGGTAACGCAGGCTCGGCAACGGGAACTTCGGGAGCAGGTAGAACCGGGCATGCTGGGTGAACCTGCGTGGGCGGGCATCCCGGGAGAAGCCGATGACGAACATCTCCCCCAGCTCGGAAAGAAGCCGCCACTTCTTCTCGCTGGTCGCATCCAGCGGCCGGCTGTAGCGAGCGCCCCCAATGAAGCCCACTTTCTCGAGGGAGGAGCCCCCTCCCGGTTCAGCGGAACGAGATACCCAAAAAAGTACTGCGAACATCGAAAGGGTGAACAAAACCTTACCCGCCGTCATCAGGCCGCTCAGACCCATGAACCCCCACGGTCGAACGATGAACCAGCCCAACCCAATGACTAATATAGCATAAATAGCATATCCTACTACCCATAGATGGACCCTATTTGAAGCGTAATAGAACGAATTCAACCAAAAGAAGGCAACACTGATCGCAACTCCTAACATGATCACTTGAACACCTAAAACCGCAGCACGATAACTGTGCCCGTACAATAATGGCAAAAGCCACGGAAAGAAAATCGTTGTCAAGATTAAAATCCCACTTATAGGGAGTCCTATTTTCAATGTCCACCCCTTCAAGGCGCGGATGAGCTTTTCTTCGCTTTCTAAACTCCACCGGCCAGAAAGGGTGGGATAAATGACGCGCCCCAGCGAGGCTTCCAGATACGAGCCAACCGTTCCTACGCTAAGTGCAATCCGGTAAAATCCTGCCTCCTCCGGTCCGCGAAAGCGTCCTAACAGCATCATCGGAACCTGGACTATCAGACCACTTAGGGTCACCAAGAGATAATTCCATCCGAAAAAGCTCATCAGTTCTCGCTTAAGCGGAACCACTGACTTTAAGGATTCCTTCCACCAAGCTCGAAGATCCTCGCGGATCAGTAGATCTGTGGCGGCGGCCATCATGATCAAACCAGCGCTCGCTTGAGCAAGCCCCATGCCGATGACTGCGCCAGCCATACCCAATCCCACCATGATAAGGCCTGCAGATAGAATGAGTTTAAAGAAACCATGTAGAACCTCAAAGATCGCCAACAACCGGAAACGCTCCCACGAAGATAGGATGGCCCAACTGGTCCCTATCAAGGAAAAAAGCGGGAACGACCCTGCATATATAACCATTAACCACGCAAGCTGGGGTTGTCGATAAAAATTTTTGCTCACCCATTCACTGCTTATCGCCACCAGGACTAAGGCAAGCGATGAAACAAAGAAATCCAAACTGTATCCTAACTTGATGATCCCTTTCAGTTTTTCCGGATCTCTCCTTGCGCGAAAGATGGCCACATAGCGCGTGATCACGGACATCGATTTGACGCTTACGAATGACCAGAGCAGGGCGGGATAGGCGACGGCTAAAGCGGCGAGCCCATAGTCGGTGGGTCCCAGCAGACGCGCCATCAGAACGCTGGTCACCATGTTCAATGCGGCGGCTATATACTGCGAAACCGCCAGCAGGCCTGCCCCTTCCGCTAACCGATGACGGAAAATCGCTTGTGTATTGATCAGCACTTTTGAGACTTGTGAGATCATTTTTGATTCGTTGACGTCGCTATTCTGTTCCCTTCCGCGCAACGATCAAATATGCGCCAGCGAAAGAACGAGGTTTGGGCCGCTTCGGCTGGAGCAGTTCGCCACGATCAGGGCGAAGGCGCCATCCCGGAAAGGAAGACTGTGGGCGTCCGCACAAACCGCAAGCCCGTTCCGACCCGGCCGGAGATCTATAGGAGTTACGCAGTTGGCCGTGTCTTCCTTTCCGTGCCATCATGATAGCCGGTCGAACCCCCCTCCGGCCAGAGGAGGTCAGGCCAATGAATCCACCCAAGTGTGATGAACCTGGACTA
>OGCB01000124.1_pt1 | contig 23362 bp, 32 predicted proteins | sample 1570031 | NCBI WGS metagenome assembly OGCB01 (sample SAMN05518655, study PRJEB24509) | hot springs metagenome | isolation source: Octopus Spring Streamers, Yellowstone National Park, Wyoming, USA | place: USA:Octopus Spring Streamers, Yellowstone National Park, Wyoming, USA | collected 2011-10-11 | reverse complement strand
GAAATCTTTGAGAATGTAATAGAACTTTTCTTCCCAATACTCTTTATCCTTTTCTACACTTGCTATTGCTTTTGCTATCCTTCTGAAAGATTCTTCAGGAGTCTGCTCTATTATATTACCTTTCTCGTCTTTGAGCGCATATTTTTTGAAAAATATCTCCTGCTCTATGCTGTTCTTATTGATGGTAAGCATACTTAGATAATTTTAAGGTTTTTTAAAAAAACTTATATTTTATAAACCTAAAAATCCCTCTTTTATTATAGTCAGTATTGCACTTTTATAGGGGGAGATATCTATTTTATCTCCAAGTTGCATATATTCCAACTTTCTATTAAAATCTCTTATTATTTCCGGATAAGCTAATCTAAAATGTTTATTAATACGAAGAACGATGAATGGAATATGTAAGTCAAACAAAGACAAAAGCGTCAAATTCAAAGGAATTAAAATCCAAAAAGCTTGAGGATTTTCTGCAACAAGATATGCTATTTTATTACCCTTTTTTATATCCTCTTCTATTAATTTTGCTAAAATTTTCTTTCTATCATAAGGCATAGTATTTATCATTCTTTCGATTTTCCTTTCTTCTTTGAAAATTTTAGTTGGAGTATTTATAAAGGGAATATCTATAAGAGGCTTTTTGACGGTTTTTAGTATTTTAATGTTGTAAACATTTAATACATACCTAAAACGAAACGATTTCCTATTATATACACATTTTGCATAATATATATGGCAAATATTGTTATTTATTTTATAATCATACTCAATGCAATACTTTATATTATTAGTTATTTCATCTATCACTTCTGTAATACCAACTATTCCATAATTGCCTCCCTTTACTTTATAAGTTTTAAAATTATTTTCCTCGTCTTTCAAAATCACAAAATACTCGTAATAGAAATAACCGCCCCCATCAATCCAATCAAGCAAATGAGAATTGTCAAATTCTTCCTTGTAAAATTTTAATTCTATACCTGAACCAACATTATTTAAAATGATTGCGGTGTTATCATTCTTATTAAACTTTATAGAATTGTTCCTTTGCATTAATTGATTTATAAAATTAATAGCATAGTTATATCCTTTTTCTCTAAATACTTCCATTATTTCTTCCAGAATTTCAACGCTTCTTTCAGAGACAATCTTTTGAGGTTCAACTAATTTCGCTTCCAAAACCCAACCATCATCCCCTATTTGTTTATTTAACTTACCCTCTTGACATAATTTGTTTAATTTTTCTTTTAATTCTATTTCTTTCATGCTGTTTCCTCCCTTGTTAGTGAAATTGCTATGGAAAGCGCCAGTATAAAAATTTCTGAACAATATAATCCAAAAACTCTTTATTTTTACATAATATATGATTTACTCTATCACCAATCTCGCTATTTTCTAACTCCGCATATAGTTTTGAACCTCTATTGATACTACAAGCAATGAAGGGTATATAAAAATCAAATAATAGGGAAAGAAAATCGGGCAACATAATTAGAATATATATCTTTTTGTTAAATGTATCCTTATAAACAACAATTGCCTCAAAATAGGTATTTTTGAGAGTATTTTTTATAGCTTCTTCCATATTTCTTTTAGTTTCGTATGGTAGTTTAAGTAGTTTACTATTTATTTTTTCTGCAGCTCTAAGAACTTCAAATGGAGTATTTATATTAGGAATATTCAAATTCAAATTTCTTGTAAAAACTTCTATTACCTCAATTTCATAAACATCAATATAATATTTTTTCCCGAAAATTGTTTCTGATTCTTGAAAAAAAGCTTCAGCAACATTTAATTTAAAAGTATTATTTTTTATTTCCCAGTAAAAATCTGTATATGAACTTTCTCTTTCTATTAGTATAAATTCTTTTAACATTTTGTCTAATCCAGCATATTCTTGGTGCCTCGTCATCAGTTTTTTTACCTTAATATTTTTACTATAAGAGGGAGTACAATAGTAAGTATAGCGATAATTAAAATATAAACCATTTTTAATAAAATTAAATACATTATTAATAACTGTTTGAAATTCATCATTTTGTTCTTTGTAAAGTTTTATTTTTATATATTCATCCAAAAATATTAAAACTTCATTTCTATTTTTTTCAACTCTATATTTCCAAGAAGGATCGTTTATTAATTGGATAACGCCATCGTAGCCTTTTGTAAGAAACTCAATTTCTATTTTCATAAAATCATTAGCAATATATACTGGAAATTTATTTATACTACTATCAATTAATTCCACTCTTAAATCCCAACCATCATCACCTCTTACTTTTAAAAATAAATTTTTAGTATTTAATTCACTTACCCATTTTTTTATCTCTTTTTTTTCCTTTTTATCAACTATATTTGCCATCGTTTTTCTCCTTTATAGTTGATAAATAATATAATCTAAAAGCTCATATTTATACGATGTAACGTCTATTCTATCGCCAGTCTTGTAGCTTCTTAGTTTCCTATATAATCTTGATTTTTCACCAATATTAAAAACAATAAAAGGAATATAAAAATCAAATAATAGAGAAATAAGTTCATTTAATACAATTAAAACATATATTTTTTTATTAACTGTATCCTTATCAATAAAGATTGCTTCAAGTTTATCGACACTTTTTAGAGTATCTTCTATGACTTTTTTTATATCTTTTTTAACCTTATTAGGCAGTTTGCGTATTCCAGCACGTATTTCATCAGCAGTTCTAATAATATCAAACGGAGTTCTTATATTAGGAATACCTAAATCTAAATTTGGAGAAGTTTCCAATAATCTGACCTCATAGACTTCAGTGTAATATCTTTTTCGTAAAACTCCATCTAGTTCAGCAAAAACCGCTGTTGTATTATATAATTTGAAAGTGTTATTTTCCATATACCAGAAAAAATCTGTATATGCATATATTTCTTTAATATGTTCAAATAATCTTAATGCTTCAATTATTCCGATATGACGCTTTTTGGTATCTAATAACACCTCGGTTGTTGCGAAATATCTATCATAAAAAATAGTGCTGTAATATTTTACATGTTCGCAAAAATATAAACCATTTTTAATCAAATTAAATAAACTATCAATAGCTTTTTGAAATTCCTTATCTGATTTTTTATAAATTTCTATTTTTATGTATTCATCCAAAAATATTAGAATGTTATTTTTGTTTATTTTTGTCTCATATTTCCAAGAAGAATTATTAATTAATTGAATAATACCGTTGTAGCCCTCTTCTATAAATTTAAATTTTATTTTTTCATAATCATAAACAATATGAATGGGAAATTTACTTATACAATCATCAATTAATTCTGCTTTTAAATTCCAATTATTACTACCTCTTAATTTCAAAAACAAATTTTTAGTATTTAAATTATATGTCCATGCTCTTATCATCTCTTTTTCTTTTCTACTTACTATATTAGCCATAGCTTTGCTCCTTTATTAAACAAATTAAAAAATTGTTTATTTCCTCAATTACAACATAAAAACTGATAGTTTATTAGCGCAGCAAAACGGACAAATTGCTTCATTATCAGCTACAAAATAAACATAGTATTCATCATTACATTCAGGGCATTTTAGTGTTTCATTGACAAATTCAGAAACATAGATTTCTTTCAAATTAATATATTGTCTCAATTTAAGCGTTTCGATATCCTTTATTTTTATTTCATTTTTTCTTTTTAAATCTATAAAAGTTAATTCTTTTTCTTTTATTGAAACAAGTATAAATTTTCCATTTCTTGAACAAGGAATAATTCTCGCTATTTTCTTTTTCAATTTCCAAATCAATTCTCCATCTTTATTATATATTTTCATTATATCTGAACTCCGACAATAAACATAATCTGATAGACCAGTTACAAGCCCATCGGGAGCTATATAAGTGCACCAATCAGTTACTTGAAAACCACTCTTGTGAAAAACTGCTTTTAGTAAAATATCTTCCGACTTATGTTTATATTTATAAGCAATGTAGTATTCACTTTCTCCTTTTACTAAACCATAATGGGCTATAAAAACAAACCAATTACTTACTCGCTTACCATTTGCATCAAATATAGCACATTTAATTTTATTCTTAAATTTTCTTTTCTTTATTTCATACCTTATCTTTCCATTATCATCAAGAAACATCCATTTAAATTTGCTTCTTTTTGTAATATAGTCTTTTCTTTCCATATAATAAACTCTCTTTAGCTTTTATTATACTATTGTGTTGCTTTAAAAAGATAAACACCTAAAAATTATATAGTATATCCTCTTGTGTTTATAAAGTAATTTTTGTATAAAGCAAACTCTCTTTCTGCTTCTCTTATTAATTGCTCTCCTAACGCCATATATGTAGAACTTTTTATTTCAAAATCATTTATTTGTATAGTATCTCCATAAGAAATTGCTTTTCTTGAATAATCTATTGCTTTTAATTTTAAAACATAACCTGCTGCTGCTTTTATTAGCGCCATTCTTACTTCTGGCGTTGGTATAATTGGCATAAATGGAGTATGCATAGGAACATTTCTCCATAACTGATGTGCATATCTTAAAGCATTGATTATTTCCTCATCAGAAAATTCCGTTCCATCTGGATTGTTTGGAATTAAAGTTATACCAGGCAAGTCTCTTAAAAACATTCTTACTTCCTCTACATATTTATCAAATTTATTTCTTCTTTCTATCACATTTTAAAGGTTTAGTTTAGTAAATATTAAATTTAATATCAATTTCAAAAATTAAAGAGGGGAGAAAACTCTCCCCCATCTTAACTTAATAAGAATTTATTTATTTTTATTCTGTTTTTTCAATTATTATTTTCCCCCATTCTATCCATTCTGGAGAACTTTCAGGAATTTCATTAGTTGTTATACCCAACCATTTAGCATTTGGTAAAGGATTATTTTTAGGAAATCCGAAAACTAAACCATCGGTAAATAGAATAACCAATTTTATATTTTTCCTTTGCTCGAAAGTTAAAATTTGAGATAATCTTTCTAAATCTTTAAAATCAGTTCCGCCTCTACCTACAAATCTCATAGAAGATTTTATTCTATACTTTTCAATAGGGATTGGTTTTTCCTTTATTTCTGTATCTATATTCAAGACATAAACCCTTGAAATTTTTGTTGCCTTTCTTATTAACCCAAATGCATACTCTAACTCTTCGTAGCCCATAGAGCCAGAAGTATCTACTATTATAAGAACCTCTGAATTCAAAGCGGGTCTAAAGGAAGGCAAGACTGGTTTTGGATAACTACGACCATATATTTGATTTATTGAATTGTAAAAGTTATAACTTCTTAATACTTCCCCCTTGAAAGCTAATATTGCTTCCTCTAATTTTGGAATTTTTATAGTTGGTTCTTTATAACTGTTAATTAATTCCTCAATATATTCAGGAGTATTGCCAATACCAGATATTTTCATAGTTTCTATCACTTTTTTAAGTTCTTCTCTTATTATCCTTTTATAATAACTTTCCAATGTTTTTAAAGAATCTAAATCCTTTTTAAGTAATTCTTTAACAGTTTCCATTAAATCATTAGATAAAGGATTATTATTGTTATCATTTTGCGAAACAGAATTAGACTTACTCTCGTTTTTCTCATTTTTATTTTTATTACTAGATTGGCTGTTGCTGTTGCCACTATTACTGTCAGATTGGGAAGAGTTTCCATTACATTCGTTGAATTGGGAAATTCCCTCATTACAATTGTTAAATTGACAAAAATTCCCAATACATTTAGTAGGTGGTGGAGGATTTTTCTTTAACTCATTATAAAATTTTTCTAATTCTTCTTCTAAAACTAAATCTTTATCAGTAGGAGGAACTAAATTGAACAATTCTATAAATTTCTTATCAAGAAATCTGTTTATCAAGCTATCCAAAACTGTATTTGCATAGCTTATAAGTAGTGGGATAAGATGAGAATCTTCAGGAGGAACATTTCTTTTTATCCACTTCGCTATACGAAGCGGATGAAGATTAATATAATGCAAAATTTCGTGTTTCCATACCTGAAAGAAACCAATAAAATCAGAATAAATATTATCCTTACTATCTAAGACATCTATCAATAATTTACTAAAACAAATTTTCATTCTATCATTGGCTGGTTCATAAGAGCAATAGGCTAACCCCTCAGACTTCAAATCAATATCATACCCTTTCATTAAACCAATTAGTAAATAAAAATTTTTATCAGCGAATGCTTCTTGAAGTCTTTTGTTTGAATTATCTAAAGAAAAGGCTACTAGTTTTGAAATGTATGCTTCTATCTTTCTTCTTATTTCAAGAGTTTCCATAATTACTCTCCTTTTCTGAGAAAATTTTAAAGTTTTTCTTTTTATAAACTAAACATTAACAATATTTAAAACAAAATTACCGCTTCCATAATAGTATGTCAAAATTTCTTGTAAAACATTATTTAAATCTGGCGAAATATTTCCAGCAACATAAAAGGTAAAAACATATTGAGAACCATTTTTTTTATATGAAGAATTTTTTACAATTATATTATCAAGTGAAAGCAAGTTGTTGATAATGAAAAGAATTTTTATTTCCCTCATAAGTGAAAGGTTTTTTATAAAGCGAATATTGATAGTATATTTTTTACCATTTCAAAAGCTTTTTTGTGGATTTTAGGAATTATGAAACATTTAACCTCAGGAAAATTACTATATCTTAATATAGGATATATTCCAACGGTAATTCCCGAATTACGCAAATATTTGTTGCAAAATTCATCATAAAATTCATTCCAAAAACGAAAATTTTCTTTTAACTCTTCTAAGAATTTTTCGAGATTTGTTCTTTCTGTATATTCTTTTATTATTTTAATAAAATTTTCACTTTTCATGAAAAAATCTAATTTCATTTCTATTGCTTCTATAGCTTTGATAATAGCTTTGTTATATTTGGCGTATTTTTTTAAGGAACTACCAACAGAAGTTCTTCTCAAATCTATATCATACCGATAAAAATCTTTTATTTCCTGACCATAACGATAGTACTGAAACAGTTCCTTTCTTAATATATCTGTTTTTATTCTTTTAATTATTTTTCTTTTAATTTCGTCTACAATTTCTACAAGTAACTGATAAATATATCTTAATGGATAGACATTTGTTTTCAATTCAGGGTAAGAATATCTTATAATTCCATCATCTGGTATTACAACTGGGTGTATATATACTAATTTATAATAACCAATTCCAGGAACTCTTTCTTCATATAATTTTGAAAGGAAGAAAAATTCATCCTTACCTAAATTAGCATCCCATTCTTCGGGTTTGGCTGGATAGAAAATTTCATTTTTATCAAAATAATATTTCAAAAATTGATAAATTCCTGTCCAATTTATATGTATAGTAGCTTCTTCTATCTTAACTTTTGATATTCCTTTAAAATGTTCCCCATAACTATTAACTTCATAATAAATTTTGTAACTTACACTTTCTATTTCACAATCAAGAAATTTAGTAGATATATAAATTGGTTTTTTAAGCATTTTTATTTCCCTCCTTTTTTTATTGAAGTTATACTTTAAATTTACTTTTTAAAAAATAGCTAATCTCCCCACATATAAATGAGAAGAAAAGAAGAAAAAATCATCAATTAAATACATCAACCTTTTAAAATATGAATGATATGAATAACATGAATGATAATCAATTAATAGAGTTACTGAAAAAGAATTACGAAAATGACCCAGTAATGTCGTATAAAATAAACAAACTAATTATTGAAGGAGAAGAAGATTGGTTTAATATTGGGGAGAAGTTAAATAGTATCCCGATTGAAGATGATATAAAACCAGCTTTAATTGAAAATTTAAGATTAAAAACAAATGAATACATTTATAAATATATCCCAAATTACAGACAAATTAATTTCACCAATGCAAAAGTAAATATATCACTAATTCTTGGCATTTTTAGTTCATTATATACCGATGAAGAAAAACAAAATGCTCTTTTAATTTTGAGGAAAATAATAGCTATGGAATTGTGGGTAAGTAGAATTGTTGGCAAATTTTACGAAATTGCTAACAATATAGCTACTTCTGATGTTAATACTGCTATTGAAATGTATAATAATTATGAAAATGCTTACGATTCAATACCAAAACCCGAATTTTTGGAAAGTAAAGATATTGCCTATATTCAGGCTTTGATAGGAAAAATCCTTAATTAGAATTTTTATCTGATTATCAGGTAAAGAGAAAGAGAGGGATTTGAACCCTTGTCTCAGTTTTAAACTAGGAAAGAGTTTAGCGGACTTCCAGCCTTCGACTACTTGACCATCTTTCCTTGTTTATAAAGAAAAAACATAAAGTTTTTCCAAATCACATTCCAGGCAAAATATTTCAGAAGAGGAATAATCAACAACATATGTATGATTAAAATTATCATTAGGTTGAATATATAGATGCCATTGTTTATTACAAGAAGTGCATTTCCAATCAGAAAAACTATATTTAAGAACTATTCCATATTTTCTGAGAATTTCCCCTGAACCAGTATATTTTGAAGCTACTAGCATAAAGTCTTTTTTAAAGATCTTAAAAAGCATAAAAGGTAATTCTATATCCTTTCTTTCAGCAGCATGAAATATGCCAAATTTAATTTTGTTTCTTTTTGTATTAACATAAAAATAAGAATCAAAATCGCAAGCTGGAGTAATAAAATCGGCTTTCAATAATACTTCTCTTGTTGGATAGTAGAAAAGTTTATATTTCTTATCTGTTTTATATATTAAATATTTGCAAACACCATTTATAAATTCATAATGTAAGTGAATTTCATCACACCAACCCAAAATTAACTCATCAGGAAATTTAAAAAGCGCTTTTAAATATCCTCCTCTTTTAGTTTTTTTTCTAAGACCGGCAATATAATAAAGATTATTGCCAATTAAATTACATTCTTTTATAATATCATAAAGAGATGTTATTATATTTTCTTTCATATTATATATGGACTCTTTTTTTATTTTTTCGTTATCATATCTAATTATTGCTTCAACGACAATATAATCATCGCCATATCTTCTATTGTAATCTGGTCTAAATTCATTTACAATTTCTTTTTCTTCACTACTATAGAAATTTATGCCCTCCCAAGCGCCAAAACGAATTACATATTTTTGCCCAAAATTTCCTAAGTTATCACATTTAAACATGTCTTATCCTCCTTTAATGACAAATAGCTTTACATAAAATTGATTTATACAAAATAAAAGTAATAATAGCAAAAACAATATCCAAAACAAATAATATTATTAAGGTAAGTAATATAAATCTTGGACTTTTTAATTTCTTCATTTTCTCACCTCTATAAATTTCTTTTTGACATAAAGCGTTTCTTCCTCATCAATCCAATATCCGCAAGGAACAAGCAAATTGTAATTTTTATTTTCGTAAGAAAATCCAAAAGAACATATAATAGTTCTTTTCCCTCCTGTTCTACCATCTTTATTAATTATCTCTATATTTGGATTGAGAATACTTAATTTATAAATTATCCACTCGGGTGCTGAATATGTATTTTTGTTGCTTAAAATAATTATTTTCTTTTTGTTTAAATCTTTGTTTCTTGGAAAAAGAATTTTATTTTTTTCTACTATTATTGTATCTCTGAATATGTATTTAAATTCTATTTCACGATAATTAGATAACAACCCCACAATATAATAAGCGTAGGTTAATTCCCCACCAATATTATCTCTAAAATCTATTATAATAGTATCATAGCTTAAAGCTAAAAGCAAATACACAAAAGTTTCAAAATTAATTTCGCCACTACTAATATAAGCAGTTCTTCCCTTGCTACAAATCCCATTTTCCGTGTAATTTGTTTTATATTCATCAAACACATATTCGTTAGTCAAAATAGCGCATTTTTTAAAGCTGGGAGAACTGGGTAATAGCCTGCCACCAGCTGTTAAGCCAATATCTTTTCTAACTTGCTCTACCTTTTTGTTTTCCTCTTCTATTTTTAAATAATCAAATTTTCCTAAGTGTCCTCTGAAACTATCTAAAACAAATACCAATTCATCAAAAGATTGTGTCTCTTTTATTCTTTTTATAAAATTGCTATCAACATCAAAATAAATGTATTTTTCTATTTTATTAGCCACAAATTGCTTTAAACTATCAAAATCCAAGCTTTTTTCTTGGTTTATTAATAATAAAATTAACATAGTTATCACTCCTATTTTAAAACAAATTTTAAAGAATCTTTTTGAGAAGACTGATAATAATTTCATCAAGCTTTCTATTAATATAGTTTTTGATTTTTTCATTATTTTTGCCAACATAGTAGCCTACTCCCAATATAAATAAATATAAAAGCATAAACTTTATCTTCTTTTTCATGATAATCATTTTCACACCCCTCCCACAAGGGGGAGGAGGTTATTTATTTTATTTTTTGTTTTAGATTTTCAAATGTTTTTCTTAAATCTTCGGTAACCTTTTCGGGAGTTTCGCCAGCAATTAGGAATCTTAAAACATAATATCCAATTAATAATATACCAACGAGTATTATGAGAGTGAATATAAATTTAATCAAAGTATATATAATTTGAGCTACAACAGCGACAATAACTAATGTTGAAAAGATAGCGATAGCGTAAAGTATCACACTGGCTAACATAATTTACAACCTCCTTTTTGTTTTCTCATTATTTATTGTTTTTATTTGATATTAAAACATTATACAATACATATAATAGAAATAAAATGATAGCCAAATAAATTATCCACTTAATTAGTTCAACGAATACATTAACAGTTTTTTCGGTTTGATTTAGACCAAATATAATTAAAATTATAAAAGCTGGCCACGACAAAATTCGCCACAACCAATTCATATTAACCCTCCTGATTTTGTTTTTGAATTTGTCTTTCTATATAATTAACTATTTTTTCAAGGGTTTCTTTGTTTAGAGATGGAATTTGGGAAATATCTAAATCAAGAGGGATAATTCCTAATTGTTTTAATTTAGAAAACACTTCCATATTGAAATATTTTTTTCTATAGTAATCTTTCAATTTTCTTATTAATTCTTGAACCTGTTCCTTTTCACCATCTTCTAAAAATTCTTCTCTCATGATTGTTTTTATGCTTCCAAATATTTTTTTTCTCGCATCAAATAAATTATCAACTATTTTAGTGCAAATTCTTAGAATAATTGTATTTCCTTTGTAAATTGCTATACACAAGTAATCACCAACAATGTCTTCCACAATAGAATATCCTTTTACATACAGCTTTCTATATAGATTTTCCATAATTCTCTCTCCTTGTTTTACTCCTCATATCTTTCTACATTATTTGATATTGATTTTAGAATTGATTCATATGACACAAGCAAGTTTTGTAGGAGTTTATAACATTCAGAGAAAATGTCTTTTAGAATGCTATACTCATACGAATCTATATCTGCCTTATGTCTTGCAACAGTTATGCTTTCCTTTTCTTGTTTTGTATAATAAACAATTCTTGAAGCATAATAAAGATAATAATTATTTTCAAAATAAACTTTTTTGAGAATTAAATACTGCATAAGCTGACCAGCTTTCAAAATACGATTATATAACTCCTCTTTATCGTGAGGGTCAAAATTACTTGCCAAATATTCAAGTTCATCAAATAAATACTTATCTACTTCTTTTAGTTTTTCTATTTGGTCAAAATGCTCTTTGATTTTGATAAGTCTAAAAGATGCGTTTTCCATGATTTCCTTTCAATTTTAAAGTAAAAATTTTCATTTTCATCCTATCTTCTAATGGAAAAGAAACTTGCTTTTTGAGAGATAAATGAAGAATTTTCATTTTTTATTTCCGAAAATCGCTTTTATGTAACTAAAAGAAATTTCAATTTCAGTTTCTCTGCCCAAGATATTAACCAGCAGTTTAGCCCTTGACTTTTCAGGATAGATTTCAGTCACTTTTCCTTGTAATCCTTTAAATGAGCCATCAATAATCTCAACATAATCGCCGACAACAAATGGAGAATTATTTTTTATTTTTTCTAATTCTTTTTCAGAAAGTGCCAGAATTTTCTCAATTTCTTCATCTGTAAGTATCGTATAGGAATAATGTTTTTCGTTTTGATTTTTTTCTTCTTTCAATACTGGTTTTAAGTCAAAGTTTCTAAACTGATTAATCAAATCATCGTCTATATCCATATCTATGAATATATATCCTCTAAACAAGGGGGTAGCACGCATACCCCCTTTCGCATTATTTGCTTTTATTGGGACAAGAACTTTTCTTACTTTATTTTGCAATTCAGGTTTATTGTTTATGAAATCTTCAATCAACTTTTTAATTTTTAATTCTTTCCCTTTTTTAGTAGAAAACAATACCCAGGCCATATCTTCTCCTCATAAGATATCAATATCAAATTCTGGAACAACTTTATAGTTCTTTACACTATATCCTTTTTCAAGAGTGCCAATCATATCAGCTATATCATACTTGTTAAAGAGATTTCCACCAAAATATCTGCTAAATCTTATAAAATCATCTAATGTTTCTACATCGCTTCTTTCCAATAATTTTAACAAATAATTGAGTTGCTTTTCAGTATATGGAATTTCTTGTGATTTTCTTGCCTCCAAATAATTTCTTATTTCTTCAATAACTTTTTGCTTTTGTTTTTGCGCTTCCATAAAACCCTCCTCTCACAACCCTACTTTCAAAATCTGGATAAGATTCTAAATATTCCTCATAATTTTCTAAAAACCACTCTTCTTTGCTTAAATTATAAACAAAAAGTGGCTCTACATATATGAAATTATTTATACTTATTACCCTTGATACATAAACTAAAATGTAGTTATCCATTTTTAAACCCTCCCTCTAAAAAGGTAAATCTTCTTCCATTTTCTTTCTTATATTTTCTACTACTTTTCCTTTGTTATTTTTAAAATAATCTATAATTTTTGAAACAGATTCCTTGCTAAAAGTATTAATTTCCAAATCGTTTATTAAGTAAACAAAATCATCGGATTTTACTTTTTCCTCTTCCAATAATCTGGCAAGAAATGACAATTGCTTTTCGGAAGGGGGATTTTTGTCATCAAGATTATCTCTTACAAATTCAAGTATATCATTGGTTTCTTGCGAAAAATTGTCAGTTCCAGTAGTCTTAGTTTTGTCACTTTCGTTCTTCTTTTCTTTTTCTTCTTTTTCTTCTATTATCTTTTCTTCTTTGTTATCAAAGAAATATGAAAAATCAGCTTCTCTAAAATTATCGGCAGTTTCGGCTAATTCTTGCCAGAATTCTTTTTCGAAATCTTCTTCTTTTACATTATTTTGTTCTATTGTATTTGGAAAATTATTTTGTTCTTTTTGAATTTGCTCCGTTTTTGGCAAATCCTTCAGAGCATAATAAAATTTTTTGAAAATTTCAATGGTTTCAGCTATTTTTTCTGGTGTTGTTCTATCATATTTTATACAAATCTCCGTTAAGTGCAAACTTACTTCTAAAATATCCATGCCTTACTCCCCCTTTTTTATATAAGCTCAAGGCACATTTTAAGTTTGTTATATCTAAGAGGGTCATTTTTCATTTTGCTCATAGCTCTATTATAGATTTCTTTTGCTTTTTTATAAGAAATTCCAAGTTCTTTTGCAATTCTATTTAATTTAACTGGCAAGTTTCCATCTAGTCCAAATACTTTAATTATTAATATCCTTTCAGAAGGCGATAATGTATTCAAAACTTCTTCAATTATAGCTCTCATCTTTTCTTTTTTATAAATTTCATCTTGTTTGGCATCGGGGATATTTAAAGAATTTTCACTGTCTTCTTCATCTTCGTAAGACTTATCAAATTCTATATAATTTCTAAATTTTATTAAAACATAAGAAACTCTTTGTGGTTTTATTGAAAGCGCATGGGAAATTTCATCTACACTTGGCTCTTCGCCTCTTTCGGTAAGAGTTTCATCAATGAATTTTTTGATTTTTGTATATAGTTTCAGTTCTTGTTCGCTTACCCTATAAATTGTATAAGTTTTTAAAATAAATTTTTTAATCTTTGCTAAAATCCAGTAGGTTGAGTAAGTTGAAAACTTGATGTTTTTTGTATAGTCAAATCTTTCAATAGCTTCTATTAACCCTCTATTTCCTTCTGAAATTAAATCATTGAAATTTATCCCTTTTATTAAATAAGGCTTACAACAACTTATAATTAATCTTTGATTTGACAGAATTATTTTATTCCTTGCTTCAAGATATACGGAAAATAAATTGTCAATTTCATTAAAGAAATTGTCTAAAGATTTGAAATAATCCCCGAAGTAAATCATCAAAATTCCCTTATCAATAATGTTAGGGTTGCTTTTGTATTCGTTATATTTTTTTCTTAAATGTTTATTTACTATTTGCCAAACATATTTAAAAACTGGTTTTAATTCTGTTGTTATAACTTCTGAAACAGTATCGTAGTCGCCTTTTTCTTTTAAAGATTTTATCTTTTCTATAGTTTTTTTGATTCTTTTAACTTCTTGCTCTTTTATTTTTTTATTGGTGAAGAATTCGTTAGAAGTAACAAAGTAAAAACCAAATTTATTTTCGTTAGATTTCCCAAGTTCCGTTATTTTATGCACGACAAAGGGAATTTTACTTACAAGAGATATTATTTTATTTTTAGTCTCGTAAACCGTTTTTGTTAGTTCCTTTTCTTCTTTTTCCGTGAGAAGAGGAATATCATAAATATCCTTTAAGTATAATTTAGCTATATCATCACTTGAAAATTCTTGTTCTTTTAACTTTTTCATTTTGCCCACCTCCGGTTTTTAAAAACATTTTTTGAAATTTTAAGGCATGAATTTATATAAATAATACAAACAATTTATTATAAATAGTTTCTCTAATTTTTCCATCCCACAAAGACCGAATATTGCTCCAAATATTGTAACATCTCCTCACAAACTTGCTCTAATCTTTTACCCTTATGTTTTATTTCTTCTTTAAGTTTATTAGCTACATTTACCAATAACTTGGTTGGACAACCATCAAAAGAATAATTACATAACCCTTTCCATTCCTTATAATCTCCAACAGCAACACAACCTCTTCCTTCTAACATAATTCCCTCCTATATCATAAAAGCGTAGACTTTTTCAGCTTCGCATATTGGACAATAATCTTCTTTCAAAGAATAAAAATAGAAATAAAAGAACCACACTTTTTTACAATTGGGACAAAATTTCGGAGAGCTGGAGTAATAAAAAACTTTTGAACGATATCTCTTTTCATAAAATGAGCATTTATAAAACCCTTGAAAATTATCAGATATCGTTGGTCTAATATCTTTTGAAATAAATAAACAATTATTTAATTCTCTAATTTGTTTGGTTTTTACATTAAATAAACGAGCAATAACTTTATTTTGTTTTTTACTTACAAGAAGAAAATCTAAATTGCTATTAGCAGGAAATATAAAATTATATTTCGCAGTTTTAAAACCATCGTAGAAAAGCATTTTTTTATTATTAGTGAGAAGAACAAGATAAATAACATCAGAAAGTTTATTGTCATTACAGAGAATAGAAAATATTTTTTTACCTTTCAAAACTACGTTACCTTTTTCATCAATAAGACTTTCCGTTTTCCAGAAACGAGAACCACAAACCATATATTTAGTTTTTCCTTCTAAAAATAATTTAACATTATCTTCATCAAAATAAGAATACCAATTGGTAATTATCCCCTTTTTAGTGGAAAATAAAGCGTCTTTATCATCTTTTCTCCCTATAAAATAAACTTCATCATCGTTTATCTTTAAAATTTTAATCCTTTCAAACCAATCCGTAATTATTCCATCATTTAATTTGAAAATAGCATATCTAAATCTGGTTTTTCCATTATTATCTACTACAAGATAACCATGCTTTACGAAATCAATAGAAATCGGTAAAATTTCATAATCAATAAAATCAGTTATAAACCCTTCATCAATTTTCAAAATGGCATATTTGTTATTTTTGCTTACAATAAGAGAATTATCTTTGTAATACTCTACATCTAATTTATCAATCAAAGAATTATTTTTTGAGTTGTAGATAAGAAGTTCCCATTCTTTTCTCTTCCCGCTATAAATAAAAATTTCTTTTCTCTTTTTTTCAAGAATAACAAAAATTTTGTCATCTTTTATATAAAATTCTTCAACATCAATCATAACTTTACACTCCGTTTAACTTTTGTTTTAAAGAGAACAAAATATAATCATACCTTTTATTTTTAATTTTATTCAAAGTTGATATAACATAATTTTCTACAACTTGCCATTCTTTTTCACTAATTACATTTTCGCTAATAAGCTCATCAAAACTTCTTAAATCATATTTCTCTATTAACTCATTTAACTCATTTTCGTAATCAAAAAGAAACTTTTCCAATTTCTCAGATTCAACAAGTATTTCTTCTTCACTATATATTTCGCAATAAACACCAATTAAATCAAGTAAAATTTGGAAATCTTCATAACTATCTAAAACAACAGAATAAACTTTTATCTTTGCCATGCCCGAACTTATCATTAACTAATTTACCCCCCAAGAAAGGGGGGAAGTTTATAACCTCTCTTTTATTTTTGCAAGATAGTCAGACAGAAATCTTAAATCTTCAATACTGAGTGATTGCAATTCCAGTTCCTCATCTTGCCAAGCACCTTCAATTTCGTCATCATTTAACGAAACATAATACATAAATCTGGATATTTTTCCTTTTGACTTATCGAACTCAATATATATATGTCTGATAACACCTTTTATGTTTTCCATTTCAGGCAAAGAATCATGCAATACGAATAAATCAACATCATCAGTATATTCTTCAACTAATTCTATTTCAAATTCAGGGTCATCAACTAAATTTACTAATTTATCGTAAGTTGCTTTTTTCTTTATATCATCAATTAAATTTTTACATTTTTCTGCTAATGCGTTTTTATAAATTGGTTCAGCTTTACTGCAAATATCTACAATTTTTTCCACAAAAGATGAATAAAATTCTTCAACAAAATCACGTTTCATAATCGCCCTCCTTTTTATTTATATTAATTGCAAAACCACAAATAATCATACTTTTTCTTTTTTGCGTCTTCCAACATAGATTTCAAGTATTTTATAATTTCAATTTCAGATTCATCAAAAATATTATTCTCAATCAATTCTTTTTCATTTTTAAAACCATATTTTTCTATCCATGAATTCATCTCATTTTCAAATTTTATTAAAAATTCTTCCAAATCTTCAACATCAATAATAATATTACTTTCATTAATAATTGTTGAATAAAAATCCAAAACATCGTATAATTTTCCAAATTGTCCTGATGAAACAAACACCATCAAAGCTTTCACTTCTATCATGGTTTTTCCCCCTCCTTTTTAAATTGACAAAATAATATCAAGAAAATCCCAATTGCATTCCCAACAATATTTTTCATTTTTAATTTCAACCCAAATATACCATTCAGTTTTACATTTTTCACAAGTATAAGTATTTTTTACAGCTTTGTAATTTCTTTCGTTAAGTGGGCGATTGTTACAAGAAAGCAATTCACAAGTGTAACGTTCAGTAAAATAACAAACCATTTTAAAACCATCAACATTGTTTAGCAAAGTAATTGCTTTGCCAATGTTCTTTACTTTATTTTGAGCAAAATTTATATAGTATGTCTCGAACTCACATTTTTTTATCATTAAAAACTTAACTTCGTTTTTATCAAGAGGTTCAACACGATATCTGTTCTGAAGGCTAAGAATTACATTACCATTCTTGTCAAGGATTAGTGTTTTTTTTACATAAGGTCCTATTCCCTCTTGGGCAATATAAAGTTCGCCATCTCCTTTAACAAATCCATAATCATATATATATCCATACCAGTCACTAATTTTTTCCCCACTTTTATGAAAAATAGCATACCTGGCATTAGCACCTGCTATGAAATATTCAGAAGAACCATTAAGTAAATGACGACATGTAATATATCGTGCTTCAAATACTATTCCTTTTTTGATATGAACAAGTGCCTCATGTACGCCTATACCTTCTACAAAAATTTCTGCCCAAAAATATTCAGATTTTCCATCAATTAATCCATCTTCTCCAATTTTATTAAACCAATCAGATACCTGATTACCTTCTTTGTCGAATATTGCATATCTTTTTAAATAACGAACAATATCATAATATTTACCACTTTTAACAATTTTTAAACAATCTTTATCTAACTCTGATAATTTTGTCATTTTCACTCCTCCAAAATTTTAAAGTGTTTGACCTTCAGATAAATGGGTATTAGTGAAACTATATTATCAGATAAAGCTCCACATAGTTTAATAACGAATTACCAATTACTACAATCAATAGTAGCACAAATTTTGAATTCTTTGCCATTACAGCAATTGGGCTATGTTCCAGACATAGAGATAGCTGGATATGATAAGAATAAGAATGCTATAGGTTATGTTGCTTTTCGTCATATAAAAGACCCATTACTGAATATTTATTTGCTTTTTTTTATAAAAGGAGGGGTGTTTGACAACTTTAGTAGCTTAATTTTCAATGAAGAAATTTATCCATTCTCAACAGTAAAATTGATAGAAATTTTGGAAGTAATTGGGGCAAAATCTGGAATGAAATAATTGTTGCCCTCCTCCCAAATGGAAGGAGGGAGGCTTAATTTCAAACTTTTATACTAATTTCTTCTTTTAATTTACTCATTATTTCTTGTAAAGCATTAGCTATTGGATGTTTAATTATTTCTCCTATATTTTTCATTATTAATTCCCTATTCCCTCCAATATCCATTAAAGCTTTTATAGAACCAATTGCTAATTCTCTCATATTCAGTTTATTGGTTACTTCCAATATAAATTCCATAATATTTATGAATTCTTGAATATTGTTGCAATGGTAATGTGTTAAATAAGCAATTATTCCGATTTTTTCATTATCAGTAAGATTTAAATTCCTCCATTTTCCTTTTACAATTTTATCAAGTAGTTCTCTATCAATCTTGATTTCAAAAAATCTTGCTAAATCAAATGGGATAACAGTGGAGAGAAGCAAGTTTGTATAAGCTTTATCATATCCTTTGCTCATACAATATTGAAAAATTCTTAAAGCCATTTCAAGATTTCTTTTTGAATAAGGGGGAGTTAGTTCAACGAACTGCTGTTTTTCCCTGATAATTTTTAATATTTCATTGCGACCATCAACGGCGTTAAAAATTGGATACTTCTTTACAAAATATTCAATATCATTTTCATCCGCTTCTATATTTAAAATGGCGCACCTTGCCAATACAGCTTCATCTATGTCTTCAGTTTGATAGCCTTCGCCTAAGTTGATAGCAAGAAATACAATAGTATCCTCATGTAATTCGTAGTATATACCAATTCTTCTTTCAAGAATAAGAGGCATTACAGCATTTCTCTGATAATCTTTACTTCTGTTATATTCATCAAAGAAGAATATTGTAGGAACTTTTATAGCGTCCAAAATATAAGAAGGAGGAGTAATGTCCATAACTTTGCTGAGTGTTTTTCTTTTTATTTCCTTTAATTCATTAGGAATATTTTGGACTATTTTTTCTATGACATCGCTATATTCTTTTGCATCTATTATTGTTGGAATTCCACCAATATTCTCTGGTAATGTATAAGCTAAATTCATATAAATTACATTATAATATTTACCTGAAAGAATCAGCTCTTCCCTAATATTTCCTACAAGAGTAGTTTTACCAACCCCAGTAGGACCATTTAGCAAAACTGGTATTATCAATTTTCTATTCTTATTCATTGGGTCTTCTATTCTTATATTTGTCAAATCTTTTATAATTTTATGTGCCTGGCTCCAACTTACCCTCATTCTTTTTTCCCCTCCTTTATTATTCTAAACTTTTGTTTTCGCTTTTTTCATTAGAAAATGAATCTTTAAAAACACTTTCAATTTCATTTTCGATTTCTTCTTTAAAAATATTTACAAAATCTTCTCCCGAGTAAATTTCAACTAATGTATAATCATCACTTCTTGAATAATCGTTAGTTCTTTTATACCAAATAAGAATGCCATCAACTTCATGCGCTTCAATTATTAACTCAATTTCACGAGAAATAAATTCTTTTGCCATTTCTAATAGAGCGTTTTTGTTCTCAAAAACTAAATTAATAAAATCCCTTTTTTTAATTTCTTCTTCGTGTTCGCTTATAAAATTTTGTATTAAATCTGGCATTAGCAATCTAAAATCGGTATATGATAAATAAAGAACTTTTGTAAATTTTCCCATATTCTTACCCTCCGTTTTTTAAATTTTAAGCTCATCTCTTATTTTGGCATAAAAGTTGAATAAACTTCTTTCTGAGCTAATAGCATTATCATCTAACTCTCTTCTAATTCTTTCCCTAATTTCTTCGGGAATTTTATTCACTTCCTTTACTCCTTTTTCATAAGAGCCTTCAATCCAATAATCTTCTCCCAATTTTAACCAAGCTTTTTTAGTTTCACTATTAATTCTTATTTCTATTCTACCAAACGAAATAATTTTATCAAATCTATTGAAGTCAGCATTATTTTTCCTATTTTGATAAAATTTCTTCCCATTACTATCGCTTCTTTCATTGCTTCTATATTTTCTCCTACTATTTTTTAAAATCGCATAATAAATAGCAAATGCTACACCAATAGCATAAGACAATTTTTCATCTCCAATTATTCTTTTAAAAGCTTCACTATGAACAGCGGTGCAAAGGGCAAAACGAGTAAGCATAACCGACTTATCTCCTTTTATTTGGTTTTAAATAACAAAAGCATGTAGTTTATTAACATCACAAAGGGGACAAAGATAACTGTTTCCATATTCAATATAAAACCACCAAGTATTATTACAATTAAGGCAATAACTTTTTGTATCTACATGAAATACAAGATTATTTATTTCTATTTCTAAACAAAAGTTATGAAAACCCTCAAAATATCTTTTAATTTTTCCTGTATTGATATAAATAACCATATTTTTAATACGGTTAAACAAAGGAATTGAAATTTTGGTGTTTGTCTTATTTTTTAGGTCAAGCAGATAAATTTCCTTATCTTCTCCTTTAGAATGATAAACCAGAAATATCAAATTCGGACTAATTGGAAGTATAAAATCATAATAATCCGTCAGATAGCCATTGTAGAAAATAGCTTTTTGGTTTTTTTCGTTTCTTACAATATAAATACTATCATTATTTTTATTATATTTTTCCTTTAAAATAGAATCTATATATTTGGCACACATAACTATTTCATTATTTCTATTTACTATAACATAAGCACCATCTTTTGTTGCTAAATAAAAATCTCTTTTTCCAAGTACAAAATTTTTGAATTCTTCTTCATAGCGGAAAGTGCCTACAATATCCATAACTTTTCCTTTTTTTAAACTAAAAAGAGATGTTTTGTGGTTCTCATACTCAGCAATGTAAAGAATGTTTTCATCATCTACCTTTATAAGTTCAATGTCATAAAGCCAGTCAGTGATTTGCGTACCATCAAATTTGAAAAAAGCTTTTTTGATTTTTCTTCCATCATGAAGCTTAGAAGCTATAAAATATTCTTTATCAAATAATTTAGACAACAATTTGACATAGTTACCAGAATAGTTTTGGAGAGAAATATTATAGCCAAACCATTGGGTTACAAACCCCTTTTTTAAATGATAAATAGCATTCTTTTTATTTTGTTCAACAATAAGATAATCACTTACTTCGTTAAATTCTATAAAATCACACCAATCAAACAAAAAGCTTTTATTTTTTAAGTCAAAAATATTCCACTTTCCATTTTCTTTGTTTTGAACAACAAGAAATCTCTTTTTTAAAGTTTTAATTTTAGATACAATCATAATTCTTCCACTTTTTTTGATAAGTCCTATGTTAATTTATACAAGGAAAGCAAACAACTTATTAACCTCACAAAGAGGGCAAAAATAGTTATTCCCGTATTCAATATAAAACCACCAAGTATTATAGCAATTAGAGCAATAAACCTCATACAAACTGTGTCCAAAATCACAAAGTTTCTCCATTTTTCTGTGAAGATAAACTGGAAGTTCAAAGTATTCTTCAATTTTACTGAGATTAGCGTAAAGATACATATTATTTCTATGTAAAATACTCTTCGAAAGTAAAGGAAACAAAATACGATTAATTGTTTTATTTTTCAAATCAAGTAAATAAACTTTTTTATCTTTTTTTACAGAACTGTAAGCCAGGAATACTAAATTTGGACTAACAGGAAATATGAAATTGTAAGCTTCCGTTAAATAACCATTACAGAAAAGGACTTTTTTTCTCTTATTTAATATTGCAATATAAATATCCTCTTTGTAAATAATTCTATCTTTCAGAATAGAACTAATATAATCAGCAGTTAGGATTATTTCGCCATTTTCATTTACTAGGAGATACTTATCCTGATCCTTTTTTATGGAAAATTTGCTTTTAAGAAAATTGAAAGGAACTTTATTTTTGCGAGAATAATTAACTATTTTCCCACTTTTGAGACTGAAAATAGAGTCCCCATCTCCTTCGTCTCGTTTTGCGTAAAAATATATATCTTCTCCCTTTAATTCATGAATATAAATATAATAAAACCAGTCAGTAACTTGCGTACCATCAAGTTTAAAAAATGCTTGTCTTGAAGTATTTACACTTTCGTAAGCAATTAAAAGATTCCTTTTAATAAGTTTGCTAAAATATTCAGAATATTCCTCAAAAGCAATAGGATAATCAAACCAAGAAGAAATAAATCCTTTTCCAACCTGATATATAGCTTCCTTGCTTGCATTTTTTATAATAAAATAATTATCACAAACATAAATTATATCATCATACCAGTCAATTAAGAGAACTTTATTTTCAGAGTCCCAAATACTTTTCCTCTTTCCGTTTTCGACAATAAGATATTTACCCTTTATAGATTTTTCTATAATCCAAGCCATTCTATCCTCCTAATTAAGAGAGAGTTTTTCAGAACATCCTTTAAGTTTTTATTTTGTATTGCTTTGTCTAATAAATGATGTTAAGTTTTTTGGTAATCAATAACTTGTGAAAATTTTAGGAAATTATAGATTTTTGGGGAATTTAAGGGGAACAAAGTCCCAAGGCAAAAATAGGGTTTTTTAAGTTGAAAGTTTGATTTAAGGGTGAGCGGGAGAAATAAAAATAATCTACATTTTAGAATTAATAGACCAAACAATTTTGAATAGAGTTATTGCTAAATCTTCAAGATATCTTTTCTCAACATCAAGTAGATCCTCCACATTTAGCTCTTTTACTCTTATCCCGCTC
>OGCB01000113.1_pt1 | contig 24508 bp, 21 predicted proteins | sample 1570031 | NCBI WGS metagenome assembly OGCB01 (sample SAMN05518655, study PRJEB24509) | hot springs metagenome | isolation source: Octopus Spring Streamers, Yellowstone National Park, Wyoming, USA | place: USA:Octopus Spring Streamers, Yellowstone National Park, Wyoming, USA | collected 2011-10-11 | reverse complement strand
TCAAGAAAGTTAATCCTCAGAGCAGGAATATCATAGGCGACAACAGGGGTTCCTAGTGCTAGGGATTCAAGAACAGAGTATGGAAAGGTATCCTCATGGCTTGGATAGAGATGAACCAATGCTTTTGCCTTTAACGTAAATAATTCTTCTCTAGGTATATATCCTGCCAATAAGATCTTATCATGGATATTTAATTTTCTAGCAAACTCCATTAGCGCTCTTTCGAGACCTGATTCAAGTTTTCCTGTGATGAAAAGTCTGAGACCTGGATGTTTTTTGGACATGATTCTAAAAGCATAAAGTGCTTCAATCAACCCCCTTTTCGGGGGATATCCTGGCTGAATATAGAACGATTCTGTTTTTTATATGGGATTCCTTTACAATTTTATTTATCAAGGATCTGTCCTCTCTATCGAGGGTTAGTCCAGGATCAAGAATCACCATGTTATTCCATTTTACGTTCATCTCAAGAGGTATTGAAGGACTTACGGCTATTAACATATCTAGGCGTTTGTAAAAATTATATTTTATCTCCCTATTTATTAGATTAGAGGCTTTTATCAAATCCACAGATAATTTACTCTTAATATTAGAGCTGCTAGAGAGGGATTTCATATAATAATTCCACAGAAACCATGACCTTACTATATTCTCAGCTCTTCTCTTTAATCCATAAAATGGAGGAAGCTGCAGAAATGATACGCTCTTCGAATGGAAAAGTTTGGACAGAATATATGCAGTTACTACAAAATCTGTAGATTCATGTAAAGATACTATTGCATCAGGTGAGTATTTGTAGGATAGCTTCAAGAAATCCACTCTACGAAACAATATGTTTTCTATATCAGATAAGGTCTTTTTAAATATAGGTGCGTGGGATGTAATAGAGCTAATCTTAAAGACGCCGGCTATAGATACCCCTAAAGCTTTGAGATCTTTTAATTCAGAATGAGCATAAAATATATCACTTAACGGAATGAGGAGATTCACTTTGACCTGGTTCTTAACATACCACTTTATACTCCTAATAGCTCTAAGAACACCCCCACCTCTAGTAATATCTATATTTGCAACAGCCAGAATTTTCAAAGCATCCCCATACATAGGCAAGACCCGCCCTAAATAAAGCTAATCTATTGTAAGAGCAAAGAATAGTCTAACAAGAGCAATGTAAGACCAATCCAAAATATAACCTAGGTAATCTAGATTTTATCTACTACCCTACTAACGAGATTATTTATTTTAATATTTTAGTTAGTTAGAGCTAACTTCTAGTATTTCCCTGAATAACTCTAAATTCCTTGTTCCTTTTACGCCTGAATAGAAGCTCTTCTACATTGAATCCGTCTAGAATATCCTTTGCTAAAAATATTCTCAACGAATATCATGCGCGGAAGGCCACGATCCTCTCTTCATAGTAATATGCTAATACACGGCTTTCAAGACATTTACTATCTAAATATATGTTCTTTCAGAGAATCCTTTAGTTTATCCAATAATAGAGCTCTTTGTGAATGCAAAACATAAATTTTGAATAAATTGATACATAATAGATAAAGTAATAGGGGAAACATTGTGGTAGTTCTTTCGATGATTACGAAAGACACGGTCGAAAGAATAGGCGATAAATTTTTTAGACTCGTATTGAGATCTACACTTCAAGTTCCATATAAATCTATAATTCTTATAGATGATTCTAAAAATAATGCAACAAGGCAAATTGTGAGAGAATTTTCTAAAAACTACTCAAAGGAATTGATAATCTCAAGTACAGAAGAACTTAAAGGAATAAAAAGTAGAGGGTTTGCCAGACAAATGGCTATAGATCTATTTCTCTCTAACTTTTCAGATGATTGGCTTTTCTTTCTTGATGACGATTGTATTATGAAATATGGATGGTGGAATGAGGCAAGCTAGTATATAGAGCAGCAGGACGTGGGTACTATATGGGGTATAAATTGGGATTTAGTGCCAGAGAGAAAGGTTTTACTCAGCAAGCTAAATATAGATTATGAGACAGACTTAATTAATCAGTTTTTAATACGGGGAGGTACTCATGATACTTTATTGAGAAGAGAGGCACTTAAGGAACTTAACGAAAGAAATATTAGAATACCGCCAGAGCTACATATTTTGGAAGATGCGTATTTGTTCCATAGCATAAGGTGTCTAGGCTATAAGTTTTCTGTGTTAAAAACTGGTGTAATCCATCTTAATATAAATACCATTGATGCAAATGTTAGTAAAATTCATGAGTTGTTATACCTTTATACATTATATAAATACGGTATTAAGGCAATTACAATAGAAAACACGCCATGGAGAAATATTATATCTATACTGAGATCCCTTATCGGAGTTCCCCTTAATACATATGCGGCGATCATAGGAAATAGAAGAGGAGCCTTTACAAGGGTCGTTGCAAGAGTAAGATCTAGAATCAGACTTAAGATAATAGCTCTAAAATATCTATATAAACTAGGAAATCCTCCCAAGGACATTTGCGAAAAAATTCTCACAGAGAGACGAAAGAACGGTGATACATAGATGAAGGTCGCGATAATCTCACGGGGCTGGTGGCCAGCTATAAAGGGGGGATCCGAGAAGTTTATATATAGGATAGCTCTAGGTCTATCAAAGAAGGGATATGAAACATATGTTGTGACTAGACAAGCAAAAGATCTTTCCAATGATGTGTCATATAGCTTTCTTCTGGTTAAACATAAGATACTCTTGCCTATTGTTTCTACATATACGTTTTCAAGAAAAGCCGGCAGCCTTGTTAATAAATTAAACCCTGATATAGCCATAGCAAATAGTTATTGGGGTGAGACAAGCCTTTTATACATTAAAAAAGAAATTAAAAAAATAGCTGTCATACATGACGTAGGTCTATTTAGATCTCCCTTAGCAAAAAGGGATCTGATTAAGCATGTGTTAAGAACTAATGCGTTAAAAAAAGTTACGAGAGAAACAGGTCTAATTGTAGTACCATCAGAAATTGTAAAACAAGATCTGATCCGCTTCCTTAGAGTTGATGAGCATAAAATCAGGGTTCTAGGCTTTGAGGGAGTTGATGGCCCCTTTCAATATAGCTATTTTGATAATGGTAAGATAGATATTGTTCAAGTAGGAAGATATGCCCCAAATAAAGGGCAAGTGATATTGCTTAAAGCAATTGAGATAGTTTCTGATAAGATCAAAAACTCCAATATAACAATAAAAGTCCATATTGCTGGAAGCTTAACTAGTAAAAAATACTATAACGAAGTAGCACATATAGCGGAAAGAATTAACAAAAAATTAGGACAAGAAGTTATTAAAGTGCTATTAAACATAGAAGATAAAGATATAGAGCATCTATATAGGATTGCCTATATATGCGTTGCACCATCAATAGGCGAAGAAGGATACGGCCTAACGATTCTGAAATGCATGGCCCATGGCAAACCAGTGATAGCAAGTGATGTATTTAAAGAAACAGGAATCGCAGATAATGATAGAGCTATAATAGTTCCCAGAGGTGATATAACGGAGCTTGCAAATGCGATATTAGATTACATATCAAATCCTAATAAGTTCAAAGCAATTACTGAGAAAGGTCTCGAATTCGCCAGAAAATGTACATGGGAGAATGTAGTAAATAAGTTTGAAGAATATATCAAAGAGCTTAAATAATAATAATAAAGCCGCGTTTTTAATTTAGCTAACTCTCTTCTCAAGTATATATTTAAAAGGCTCAGTAACAGTTATTACAACATCAGCCCTCCAGATTACCTCATATATTCTCCTATAAATGGGTGAGAACATCGCCGCCCTCGGCTTTCCAGTTATCTCTGAATAGTGATCTGAGAGATCCTGAATATCAACGATAAGCGGTACCTTGAGCTCGTTAGATAAATAACCACCTAATAAAATAGCCTCATGGGAGGGCCAACTAGCTATGATAGCAGTAGGCTTTTTCTTAGAATATAATCTTTTAAGAGTCCTTCTAACAAACAACAGTTTATACAGAAAGTCATAGATCCTGTTAAGAGTGCTATATGATCTCAGTCGCATTCTTATCACCTTCTCACCAAAGAAGCCTCCGACAGAGGGATCCGATCTAGATATAGTCTCAACAACTATAGTGTTAAAACCTGATTCTACAAGCTCTCTCACAAAATAATAAGCTCTGATCCCGTTAGCTGTCTCTGGCGGTGGGTATAGACCTGTTATATAGAGTATATCTATGTTACTCACCATATGAGTTAGTTTTAAGATATCTTAATAGTACACCTGGATAAGGTCCTTTATATTCTTGTAGATTCACTACTATATCTTTTATGAGTCTTTTCCCTATCTCATTCAGATCCTCTGTGCCAAACGTATTGAGAGCTATTTCTCTGACTATTTTCTCGGGATCTTCTCTGTTTTTTTTTCAAAGTATTCTCTGTGTTTATACCATAGGTGCTTTATAGCTGTTCTTTTGGGTTTTCTTGCCTGGATGTGCAGTCCCAGCGGTTCAGTAATGATTATGGGCTTATAAAGTCTTAGGGGTGCTATCAGGCTATCTCTTGCTCCTATATATGCATATCTAGTTCTTGATGACCATGTGTAGAGCCAGTGCTCTATATGTATGTAGTTTCCGCATAGGTGGTGGAGATCATCACATAGCTGGATCATGGGCCAATATACTAGATAATGTTTCCTTGGATCGAGATTCTGGATTAAGTTTCTAACGATCTTAGCTTTATCGTCGTAGAGGACGAAGTCTCCATCCCAGACCAGGATCCATCTGTAAGAGCCATTTTTTAGGGCTTCGTTCCTAGTAGCTACTATATTGCCTGGCGGTATTCTATGGAGCTTAATATTTAGTCCGTGCTCGCTCTTCACCCTCTCCACGATCTCTGGTGTCTTGTCTGTTGATGAGTCCATTACTATATACTCATCTACTAGATCTTTTATTGATAGTATTGAGGGCTCTATCCAGTCTTCCTCGTTATATGTTATTACCATTGCTGAAATTCCCTGGGGCCTGGATCTGGGATCCTCGTAATAGCCTATTCTAAAGGATGCTTCAGAGAGTATATTCCTTAGAAGAAATGTCCCCTCCTCCCAAGGATCCTCCTAGCTATTGTCCTCAGGTTTAAGATTAACACCCATTACTAAATATATCTGTGGCACTTATGATTAACCTTATTACAACTGAAAGCCTCGCCTTCCAAGGCGGGGATTGTGTTTATAAGCATGTATCCTCTGGTCTTTCTTGTGATAACGATGATTCTTGTGAGCCTCGAGGCCAGCCTTTAGCGATACTCGATAGAGGTGCTAGGTATACAGAATTAAACCTATGCCTCCGCGAGGCTTTCAATTATAAGAATATATCTAGGTTTATAATGGGTAGCTGAAGTTTGTTTCGGCTTCTCTTAGCCTTGGGCATCTGCTGTCCTTCTCGCTTATTATTGCTTCTTGTAGGGGCCATTTTATTGCCAGCTCTTCGTCTCTCCAGTGGATGCATCTCTCGTGTTGAGGGCTATACTCCTTGGTGACCATATATAATACTATGGAATCTTCTATTGCTTGGAATCCGTGCGCAAAACCTGGGGGTATCCAGATGGCTTTTCCTTGGTATATTTCTTCTGCGACGTATCTCCCATAGTGTGGGGATCCCTTTCTTATGTCAACTGCTACATCGTATATCCTGCCTTGGATTACATAGACTAGCTTTCCCTGCTCAGCTGGTTTTAGCTGGTAGTGAAGGCCCCTTATAACCCCTCTCCTCGAGTAGCTCATGTTAGCCTGGATATAGTCGTAAGGGATCCCGTTTGAGAGGAAGTCGCTCCTCTTATAGATTTCTGCGAAGAAGCCTCTGTGATCTGGGAAGCTTATATATTCTATAACCACTACATCTGGGATATCTAGGGATCTGAATTTGAACGGCATTATCGATACCCAAGCTCCTTTTTAAGGGTTTCTAGAGCGCCTCTTATATTATTAAGATCTATTCCGAGGATCTTGATTGCCTTCTCATTCCTAAGGCTACTATCTATAGGTCTCGGAGCCCTAAACAATAGACTCTTAATGCTTATAGGCTCGACGAGCTCCCTCTCGAATCCAAAGACATCGCAGATGGCTAGTGCAAACTCGTATCTAGTCATCCTAGGCCCTGCCACATGTATGATACCGCCAACATCCCTTCCCAATAGCTTTTCAACAGCTATCCCTATGAGGGTGTTCAGCGTGGGAGAGATCCACTGATCATTAGCAGCGCTCACCCTCTCACCCCTTCCAAGCTTCTCGATAACAACCCTCCCGAAGTTAGGTCTCCCAGGGCCGGCTCCATATACACTCGAGATCCTCACAATAGTCCCTCCAAAGCTCCTCACAATCTCCTCAGCTAACAGCTTTGTCAAACCATAGTAGTTGATAGGCCTCGGCAGATCCTCCTCCGAGTATAGCCCCCTAGAACCGTCGAATACATAGTCTGTGGAGATATATAATATGTTAGAACCTATTCTATAAGACTCCCTAACAATTCTCCTCGCAGACTCAACATTTACCCTATAGCACTCAGCCTGATTCTCCTCGCAATAATCAACATTACCTATAGAGGCTACATGTACAACGACATCGGGCCTAAGATCCCTTATAACCCCCTCCGGATCTACGCTAAGATCTCTCTGGAGGGCTATCACACCATCTATGTGCACCGGGTTGCTTCTATAGATCCCAACAACCTCATGTTTCTTCGACAGCTCTAGAGCTATTTTATAGCCTGGGGAAGAGCTGACCCCTGTAACTAGGATCCTCATGGCTCTAGAGCCCCTGGGTTCTCCCTCAAGATCTTCTTATACCACTCAACAGTAACCCACCTCGGATCCTGCCTTAGATTGCCTAGGAGGAGCTCGTGGTATATCTGTTTAACCCCCTCATCAACGCTGTAGAGGGTCTCAAAACCGAGGAGCTCTCTAGCCCTTCTAAAGCTCACCCTATAGGATCTCCTATCAGGATCTCCATAGAACTCTATATCTCCACCAACAACCCTTTTAACTATAGAAGCCACATCTATGACCCTGTAGTTCTGATCATCAGAACCAACGTTGATCACCATCCCATTCACCTTATCCCCATCAGCCTCGAGAGCCTTGTGGATCGCTCTGGAGGCGTCTACAACATGTATTAGGGGTCTAACCTGTGTTCCATCCCTCATAACCCTTATAACCCCCTTCTCATACGCCCACAAAGTCATGCCATTCACAAGTAAATCAAACCTCATCCTCCTAGAAGGGCCATAGACAGTTGCAAGCCTTAGGGCAAGGGCTTCGAAGCCTCTCGAGGCTAGGGGTAGTATCTCCCTCTCAGCTAGTAGATTTGCCCTTGCATATGTTGTCAGGGGGTTCGGTTCTGAGTCCTCATCAGCCACCCCATCCTGCTTGCCATATATGCTGCAACTAGATATCAGGATATATCTCTTAACCCCTTTTTTAGCAGCTATATTCGCGATCCTAACCCTACCCCTATAGTTTATCGAGAGAGTCCACTCGGGGTTAAGCTCTCCGGAGGGGTCGTTGGATAGGGATGCCATATCGATGACAGCATCTACATCTCCGAGCACCCCTGGATCCACTGTCCTTATATCCGCCTTCACAAGCTCGAAGCTCCTCTCCCCTATAACATGGGATAGCAGATCCTCGCCAAAGTATAGCCTATCAACACATTTAACGCTATAGCCCCTTCTAAGCAGATACGGGGTCAAAGTGGTTCCTATATAGCCTCCACAACCTGTTACCAGGATCCTCATACCTCCACCTCGGAGAAATCGCCTACGTTCAGCCTTATACCCCTTCTAGAGTTCCTAACAATCCTCGCATTCCTACCCACAAGGCTCTCCTCAAGCCCGTGTATCCCGATTATAACCGCGTTCTCGAGGACCACAGAGTATTCGAGGGAGCTGTTCTTTATAACAACATTATCCCCTACGCTCGTATATGGGCCTACAAAGGATTCCTCGATCAGGGTGTTCCTACCTATCACCGCTGGGCCCCTCACAACACTCCTAACAATCTTAGCCCCCTCATCTATGAAGACTCTTCCTTCGATTTTAGAGTCAATAGCCTCACCCCTTATATCCCTCATAGCCCTCTCATCGAGTATTATCGCGTTAGCTGTGAGGACATCGTCCTTCTTACCTATATCCAGCCACCACCCGTCTACAATTGAGTAGCCAACCCTGTAGCCCCTGTCTATGAGCATCTGTATAGCATCTGTGATCTCTAGCTCACCCCTCCAGCTTGGCTTGAGATCCCTTATAGCCTCGAATATAGCTGGTGGCCTGAAGAAGTAGACCCCCACTAGTGCATACCTGCTCGGGGGATCCTTGGGCTTCTCAACAAGCCTCACTATGTTGCCCCTCTCATCTAGCTGTGCAACCCCGAATCTCCTGGGGTCCTCGACCTCCTTGAGGAGTACATAGGCGTCGTATGATCCCTTGAGAAACCTCTCCAAGTATTTCCCTATCCCTCCTTGGAGAAGGTTATCCCCTAGATAGACTACGAAGGGGTCTTCGCCTACGAATTCCCTGGCAAGCCCCACAGCATGGGCTATCCCCAAGGGCTTCCCCTGATTGATATAGGTTATCCTACAGCCAAACCTAGAGCCGTCTCCATACCTCTCCACAACCCTCTCAGGATATAGATCCCCAAGGATAATAGCTACATCTCTAACCCCACATGACACGAGATCCTCTAAAACATATTGAGAGACAGGCTTATTCGCTATCGGGATCAGCTGTTTAGGCCCGCTGAAAGTCAGAGGCCTAAGCCTGGTCCCAAGCCCTCCATGAAGTATAACACCCTTAACGTTATCCACGATCCCATACCACCTCTAAAACATCCATAAAAGGATATTTATACCTTTTTATACCTTATATCCCCCTCTCAGGATACCATCGACTCGATTAAGATCTCCCCCATTTATAGACGCAATCTATACAAAAAACCTTATAAACACCGGCCCTGCCCTAAAAGGGCGAGGCTTTCAGTTGTGGCAGTCAACGGGTATAGAAGAATGTCGATAGATGCTCCCAGGCGAGCGGTACAATATATATCGCAGGGTAATGACAATGAGTATAACACTAACATATGGTGGTTCAGGAAGATAGTTCTTTGGATCGTGGATATATTCATGGAGTATGGCACAAACGTGGAAATAATCCCTGAGGATTACACAAGCAGAGAGTGCTTAATACGTAGAATCAGGCATAAAAACGGAAGAAAACATAGAGGATTATATGAATACGAGAAAACCGGGAGGAAGATCAATGCAGACATTAATGCAGCACTAAACATAGCGAGAAGGCTGGGACACAGGATAAGGATAACGAGGAAGATAGAGACTACTTGGTAACGCACAATGGTGTCAAACTATTAATCCCCCACCAGAGGGCTAACACCCGAGACCCCAGCATAGAAACCCCGCCCTTTTTAGGGCGGGGAGGGGTCATTTAGGGTTTTTGGGTTGAGCCTCTTGATCCCATATATTGTTAGGGTGATCGAGATTGTATAGAGTGTATGAAGCAGTTGATTATGTAAAGATCCCACCAAACAGGTTTGGGGAGCCTGTAGAAGTTGTTGCAGAGGAGTATCTTAAGGAGAAATATGAATCTAAATTTAACAAGGATCTCGGGATCATTATACTGGTATACGATGTAAGCGTAAGTAATATGGGGCTCGTGCTACCGGGCGATGGATCTATATATCTAGAAGCAAGGTTTAAGATGCTCAGCTATGTCCCAACACTCCATGAAATTGTGGAGGGAGTTGTTAAAGAGGTTAGAAATATAGGGCTTTTTGTAAATATAGGGCCTCTTGACGCCTTTGTACATATATCCCAAGTCATGGATGCCGACGATATAGAATATAATGACGCTCTAAAAGCTATAGTTGGGGATAAAAATAGAAGACAGGTAGCTGTAGGGGACAGGGTTAGAGGAAGAATTACTAATATATCCTTCCAAGCAGCAGGACTCCCAAGGATCGCTATGACTATGAGACAGCCTACTCTAGGAAAACTAGAATGGATAGAAGTTAGTAGCCTTACCTCTAAATAAAAATGATATGAATGCAAGAAGACAGGGAAGAAGATCAATGCAGATATTAATGCAGCACTAAACATAGCAAGGAGACTAGGATACAGGATAAAAATAGCAAAAAAGATTGAGAGCTACCATGTAACACATAATGGTATTAAACCATTAATCCCCCACCAGAGGGCTAACACCCGAGACCCCAGCATAGAAACCCCGCCCCTTAAGGGCGGGGAGGGTGTCATAAAGCTGTGAAGAAATTTATAAGCTGTCTTCTCACCTTAAGGATGAGGCTTTTATGCTTGAGGTGGGAGAATGAGCAAGCCAGGGAGTAGAAAGAAGGTTTTTAAGGCCTGTAAAAGCTGTAAGGCACTAGCTCCTCTAGATGTCCAGACATGCCCCATATGCGGGTCTTCGGATTTTAGTGAAGAGTGGAGTGGGATGATAATCATATTAGATCCAGATAGATCTCAGGTTGCAAAGGCTCTAGGGATAACAAAGCCGGGTAGATATGCTGTAAAAATAGGAACATAGGCAAGTGTTTCCCGCTAACGTTTTGTTAGCAGGTTCTACCTTACGACCGAAAGCCTCGCCCTTTAGGGCGGAGTGGAGGCCAGCCACATAGATCTCCTGATCTATATAGATTCATTGGTGACCGTCAAGCATAACGCTACCAAACTTCTATCTTAGGAGTTAATTGGATGAGGCTCCTGGGACTCTGAGCAAAGTCTCCATCCTTGGGAGTCTCTATTCAACAAGTAGTAATGTGTATCTCTATGTTTATTGTTAATGCTAAAATTATATGTCTAAGGATCCTGTAGAAATATTTAAAAGCGTTCAAATGCATTGTTAAATCAAAAACTGCCTGCAGATCTTTTTCTAATAAAGAAATGCTTGGGCCTACCAAGAGCTAGCTCTGAAATCTCCTCCAACACCTCTGATATCGTCGGGTGCGGATGTATCGTTAACGACAGATCCTCTAGAGTTGCGCCCATCTCGATTGCCAGCACAGCCTCTGATATTATTTCAGACGCGTGAGGTGCAACTACATAGAAGCCTAGTATTTCCTTAGTCTCCTCATCAAACACTATCTTAGCGAAGCCCTCTTCCACATCCTCGATCGCCGCTCTAGCAACCCCACCTAGGGGCAGCTTTACACTCTTTGCCTTATAACCCTGCTTCCTAGCATCGTTTTCACCAATACCTACGAAAGCCATCTCGGGATCTGTGAATATAACGGAGGGTGTAGCCTTTGGATCAAAAGCCGCACTCCTCCCCGCAATATTCTCAGCAGCAACCAGAGACTGAGCAAATGCTCTGTGGGCTAAGAGTGGTGGTCCTGTGATATCACCGCTAGCATATATATTCGGAAGTGACGTTTTCATAGATCTATCAACCCTTATATATCCCTTCTCATCTAACTCTACACCGAGCTTCTCAGCCCCTGGAATCAGCTTTGGCTTTCTACCAACAGCCACCAATATTTTCTCTACTGAGAAAGTATCTCCTCCGGACAGCTCTACAAATGCCTCTCCCCCTTTCACTGAGAGCGATTTAACTGTTGTCTCTGTATATATTTTCACTCCGAGGTTTCTGAGGATCCTCTCTGCAGCCTTTGATACATCAGGATCCATTCCTGGTAAAAGACTCTGCATAACCTCGACAACTGTTACCTCAACACCTATCTTAGCAAAGATACTGGCGAATTCAACGCCTATATAGCCTCCACCAACGATGAGTATTGATGATGGTTTCTTCTTCAACCTAATTATTGTTCTGTTATTATGGATCACCTCGCCATCTACTCTCACTACAGGAAGATCTGCAGGATCTGTCCCAGTTGCGAGGAGCATCTTTTTGGCTTTCAACTCACCTATGTTTTCTACATATATTGTTTCTCCATCCCTTATCGAAGCCACGCCTCTATAGAGGTCTACTCCATAACTTTTCAGTAATGTCTCAATGCCCCCTGAGATCTTTCTAACAATTGTGTTAACCCACTCCATATACTCTTCAAAGGATAGCTCAACATTCCCCCTTATGAATCCTAACTTCTTTACTGCCCAGAGTACATTTGCTGGTCTGATCAAAGCTTTTGTAGGGATGCATCCATAGTTCGTACACTCACCCCCGAGTCTATTCATCTCTATTAAGGCGACCTTCATCCCAAGCTGGGAGGCCCTTACAGCGGCTGGATATCCCCCTGGGCCTCCACCCACTACTACGAGATCATATTTTTCTTTTGACTCTATTGCAGATCACCACCAGATGCGTACAGTTATTTGAACTCATCCTCCTGTGCTAGGAATAGCAATGGATTTTCAAGATAGTTCTTCAACGTGTTGAGGAATCGAGCTGCATATCCTCCCTCGATGAATCTGTGATCGAAGCTGAGGGAGATATTCATATAGTACCTAGGCTCTAACCTATCCTCATAATACGCTGGTCTCTTTATAATCCTGTGGATCCCTAGAATCGCGGATTCTGGGTAGTTAATTATGGGGAAACCTATTGTAGATCCTATAGAGCCCACATTGGTTATTGTGAATGTGCCATCTCTTATATCTTCGAGAGATAGCCTGCCCTCTCTAGCCTTTCTCGCAAGCTCTTCTATCTCTCTTGCGATCTGGAAGAGCCCCTTCTTATCGGCATTCTTTATATTGGGCACTACGAGACCCTGTTCGGTATCCACAGCGATCCCGATGTTATAATATTTTTTAACTATTATCTCCCCCTTCTCCATATCGAGAGTAGAGTTTAGGAGGGGATACTCTTTAAGGGCTTTCACAACAGCTTTTATAATGAATGGTAGATATGTTAGCTTTATACCCTTACTCTCTGCAAGACTCTTGAGACTCTCTCTCAGCCTAACCAGCTCTGTAACATCTACCTCTTCGGCGAGATATACATGGGGTATCTTTGATTTGGCCTCGATCATCTTTTCGGCCATTCTCCTCTTTACACCCCTAAGCTGGATCCTCTCAACTCTCTCCTCAATAACAACCTGTTGAGGCTGCACAGCAGTTTGAGGAGCCCTTGCCCTAGCTATGTTCTCTTCATAGAATCTCTTCACATCCTCCTCCGTGATTATTCCGCCAGGCCCTGTGCCTTTAACAAGCGCTAGATCCACGCCCAACTCCTGAGCAAGCTTTCTAACCCTTGGCGGGGCCCTTATATGGGGTCTTCTTTCTACTGTCGCTGTCTCTGCTTGGGCAGCAACTGTTGCTGAGCGAGATTCCTCCTTAGCCATCTCTATAGTCCCTGGCTGAGCTATAACCTGTTGTTGTGAATCTTCGATCTCTATCTCAGCTATAGGGGATCCAACCCTGATCCGCTCCCCTTCTCTCGCAAGCAGCCTTATAACCCTACCGGAGTATGGTGATGGTATCTCAACGCTGGCCTTATCCGTTAGTACCTCGACAATTGGTTGGAATTGCTTCACGGGATCGCCTTCTTTTACAAGCCACCTTACTATCTCACCCTCTGCTATTCCCTCCCCAATGTCAGGGAGCTTAATCCTCTCAATCTTCGCCATATATATCCCCTAATACCTCATTACCTTTTCAATAGCTAAATATATTCTAGCTACATTAGGCATATATAGCTTCTCATATACCAGGGGGAACGGTGTATCATAGCCTGTAACTCTTATCACAGGCCCTCTGAGAAGGTCTATAGCCTTTTCAGCTATATAAGCCGCTATCTCAGCCCCAAAGCCAAGGGTTCTCGGGGCTTCGTGAACTATGATTAGCCTTCCTGTTTTTTCAAGGCTCTTGAGGATCAAACCTCTATCGAAGGGGAAAAGGGTTCTCAGATCTATTACCTCAACACTCCATCCATGTTTTTTCTCAGCTAGTTCTGCTGCTTTAACTGATACGTGTACCATCGCGCCATATGTTACTATAGTTACGTCACTACCCTCTCTAGCTATCCTGCCTTTTCCAATCGGTATTACATAGTCTTCTTCAGGCACCTCTTCCCTTATAGTTCTATAAATGGACTTTGGCTCGAGAAAGACCACTGGATCCTCAGATCTTATGGCAGCCTTTAGCATGCCCTTAGCATCATACGGTCTCGAGGGCATCATAGTTACCAAGCCAGCTGTATGTATAAAATAGGCTTCGGGGCTCTGGCTATGATGCATGGCTCCCTTAACACCACCGCAGCAAGGTGCTCTAATAACTATGGGTGCTGTGAACATACCACCTGTTTTTGCTCTCATCTTCGCTGCTTCAGAAACGATCTGGTCAAATGCTTCATATACAAAGTCAATGAATTGGATCTCAGCTACCGGTTTAAACCCATACATAGCCAGCCCAATAGCTATCCCTATAATACCCATCTCTGTCAATGGTGTGTCGATAACTCTTTTCTCTCCAAACTCCTCCAATAGACCTTCTGTTACTAAGAAAACGCCTCCCCTCTTACCCACATCCTCGCCTAAAACGATTACTCTTGGATCCCTCCTCATTTCCTCCCTAAGCGCTAGATTAAGGGCCTGAACCATGTTCATAACCGGCATCTACTCCACCTCGATCCCAAGCTTTTTCATAATCTCCAGTGACTCCCTATATTCCTCTAATTGTTCCTCGAGGTTCCAAAATCTCTGTGAATATACATCTTCGAAGATCACCTCTACAGCAAGCGGTGGTTTAGAGATGCATTTCCTTACTATCTCCTCGATCTTTGAACTCCATTCATTATAGATCTCTTTCAACTCTTGCTCCGATAGATATCCCCTGTTTACAAGATAATTCTCGAACCTAGCTATGGGATCGTATTTCTCCATAGCCTTGACCTCCTCAGGAGATCTATATCTAGTGGGATCGTCAGCCGTTGTGTGGGGACCCATTCTATATGTCACAGCCTCAATTAGCGTTGGCCCCTCTCCATTCCTAGCTCTGTTGGCAGCATCCTTTGAAGCTATGTATACAGCTAGCACATCGTTCCCATCCACTCTTATACCGGGTATGTTGTACGCTACACCCTTAACTGCAAAGGTAATAGATCCTGTTTGTTTTTTAGCAGAAACAGATATCGCCCACTGATTGTTCTGAACAACAAACACGACTGGTAGCTTATATATTCCCGCAAAATTAAGCCCCGCATGGAAACCATCTCTAGATGTAGCTCCATCACCAAAGATTGTTAGAACAGCTATCTTCTCACCAGCTATATAGGCCCCTAGGGCGAAGCCAACAGCATGTGGGATCTGATTCCCAACAGGTACCGTGGAAGGAGCTATTCTATGCCTTTTAGAACCGAGTATTGTGAACTCCTTCCCCTTAAAAGGATCTGCTATATTGGCTATATTCCTGTCTAAGATCTCCTCCTCAGTAACCCCTCTAGCTATAAAAACCCCGATATTCCTGTAGTAGGGAAAGATCCAGTCATTCTTGTCAAGAGCTAGAGTCACCCCAACACCTATAGCCTCCTCACCCACATTTGGTGCATGTAGCGCAACCTTACCCATTCTCTGTAGCTTTAAAAGCCATGCATCTAGTATCCTAGTTCTTATCATAGATGTATACATGCTCATCAGAAGATCTTTAGCTATGTCCGGCTCTTTCTCAGCAACGACATTTCCGCCGGGATCAATGATCCTGTAGAGACCAACAGCCCTTTCAAGCTTTAGCTTCTCTACAATATCTTCTAAACTATATTTTGTCTCAAATGGATTCTGGTACAACTAGTTCCCTAAGTATATTGCTTACAGAGCTAAAAGCCGAGTATATTACTTCATGTAAATTTTCTAATAATTACTAACTGATATATAGGTAATTTAAATATATCTGGAAAATCATTGTAAATTTTACAGAAAATTCTACTATAGATCTATGTGTGTCTTAGCTTTAGAGTAATTATGTAAAAGATCCGGCTCTATTTTTACTGATTTTATCGAGGTATGCTACTACCTCCTTAACCTTGGATCCCGTGATCTTTAGTCTTGAAATCTTCTTAAAGTACTCTTCCCACCCAATATTATCTTCCCTCCAGCTGTTGTAAGTTTCTACAAGTCTTCTATATGCTATTTCATGTATTTTACAAAATCTGTATTCACTATTGGGATCCGGGGGATCTCTACATATTGGGCATATCCCGAGACCTGTTCCGAGAAGCCTTATCTCGCGGGGATCTAGATCCTCAACGCTTTTAAGAAACCTCTTTATCGCTTCTCCAACCACTACCTTGGTTTCTTGAATAACGCGCTCTCTCTTAAGCTCCCCCCTTCTAATCTTCTCTAACATCTCCTCGAATCGCCTTGTCAATTCAACTTTAGAGAGATCGCTAAAATACTTCTCAATAGCTGAGTATACCATTAATCCGAGTCTTGTAGCTTCTAGACCCTTTATATAGCCTCTTTTATATAGAGTTTCTATGATCTCTGCCCTAGTGGCTTCTGTGCCTATCCCCTGGCTCTCCATCCACTTTAGAAGTGTCGCCTTGTTATAAGGGGGCTCTAGTCTTGTATATGTTATAGCTATCTTTACCCTAGAAACCTTTAGCCTATCTCCAACCCTGATCTGCGGGATCTTCTTTTCTCCTATATTGTAGAATGAATATATATCGAGCCAACCTCTAGAATAGATCCTGGTGCCATGCAGAAAATACCTCCTTCCCAGCGCGTCTAATTCGACCCTTGTAGACTCTACTATTAGCGGATCCATAAATGTTGCTAGAAATCTTCTAACAACGAGATCATATATCTTTCCATGTATATCACTGAGTTTCTTAGGCACCTCACCTGTTGGATAGATAGCAGGATGGGCAGGATCTTCCATTGGGCCATTATTAGGGATCAATAGGGTTTTTTTGAGAAGTTTGAGAGCTATAGAGCTATATTTAGGCATGCTAGCTATCCCCTTTATAATATCTCTGTGATCTATTGTTAAAGGCAGCTTCTGGCTATTAGTGCGAGGGTAGCTTATTAGAGAATCCAAATATAGATCCTCTAGTATTTGGAGAGTTCTAGCTGGAGATATCTTATATATTAAATATGCGTCTCTCTGTATATCGCCAAGATTATATGGATGTGGAGGCTGATATGATACTAACCGCTTATCCACATTAGTAACAAAGATATACCCTGCCTCTCTAATCCTCTCAGCATATAATACAGCATCAGATCTCTTCCTAAAGGGTTCCTCTCCCTGTTCTAGCTTATACTCGTCACCGGCTAGATTAACATATATGTTCACATTGTAGAGAGGTCTGGGCACGAAAGTGGATCTCTCGATAGTGTTTCTCACAACCTCGAAGAGCGTTGGTGTCTGAACTCTACCCGCGCTCAGAATCCTATGCTCAGAGAAGATCTTTCTGAAAAGCCACATTATAGCCCTAGAAACATTTATACCCCATATCCAGTCCATCTCATGTCTCGCAAGTCCTGCCTCTACCATATGTAGATCCGGGGGCTCGAGGTTTTTAAAGCTTCTTCTCAGCTCCTCCTCTACTAGAGAGGAGAACTTCATCCTCTTCATCCTAGATATGTTGCCCCACTTCTTTACTATCATATACCCTATAACAGATCCTTCTATGTCGTAGTCACAGGCATTTATATATTCCACAGCCCTTGGAAGGATCTCTGAGAAAACAGAGAAGAATTTCCTTAAATGCTTGTATCCCCTTTCAACCTCGTATCTAGGCACCCATGTGTACTCAAACACCGGTATGCCGGGTTTATCTGTGTCTATTGAGAATAAATGTCCTGCCGATGGGATCACCACATATTCTTTGCCGTTTTGGTTGAAAACCCATATAGAGACCCCATAGATCGATACCTTTCTAGCCCTTCCATACGACAAGGCATTCGCTATTTTAGCAGCAGCCCTAGGCTTTTCAGCTATTATAGCTATACATCCCCTGCTACATACGTTCTTACTCATCATAAGGCCCTCAAGTAGGGATCGGGATTGTTACGGCCAGCATGAAGATCCACAGCATAGATGCTACCAAAGCCCCCCTACCCGGCTTCGCCTCACTATATGCAGGCCCTGGATGGGGTCTTAATCCTGTGAGGAGGAGTATGAGGAGGAGGAAGAATGCAATAGTATATAGGATATCTATTTTAAATATCATAGATGCCAGTATAACTGCAGAGGTAGTTATAACTCCCACAGCTGTATGTACCTTAGAACCTACCAAAGCCCTCAGAACCTGCCCACCATCTAGCTGAGCTACAGGTAATAGGTTTAAAAAGTGTATGAGCATTAGAAAGTAGCTTGCGTAAGCAACGGGGTTAAGTATTACAACCTCATCTCCCCTTTGGCCTGTGATCTGGTTGACAATTAATGTAAATAGCAAGGGCGAGAACTGGATCTCTTGGAAACCTGCTGTGAGAAGCTCTCTAGGGACTATATAGGATGTAGAGATACCATATAGAGTTACTGCTATAATTGCTAGGAATCCTGCTAGAGGGCCTGAGATAGCTACTATAGCTAGATCATCAGAAACTGCGGGAGCGAATCTCATTAGTATTACAGCACCAAAAGTACCCAATCCTATGCCAGGAAATCCCGGTATAAAATATGGCGGAGTCGCTGGAACCTTAAGAATCCTTGATGCTATGTAATGCCCCATCTCATGTATAGCTAGAGGCCCCATAATAGATAGCGTGAGTATCAATACATATAGAAGTCCGAGCCTAGACGCTTCCGTATCTATATTGATCCTCAAATGAAGATCTAGATCCATCTCATACCAAAGATACGATGTAATAGCCACAGTAATTATTGTTACAATCATCATCAGGACCACAGTAATAACCCTAAAGCCCCTCCCCCTACCTATGTTGAAAAGCCTAAGATAGTAGCTACCGCTAACAAGCCTAAGCTGTGGATAATATCCCCTCGGAATAAGCTCTCTATATAGTTCTCTAAAGCTACTCTCAATGCTACCCGGGTTAAGGGGGATCACTCTATAAGCATCTATAGACAGCGACATACCTCCTCCTGAGATCGTCTCCCTTGTATACTCAACGATGGCAAACTGCCTGCTAATAAGATCCCTTATATCCTCCGCGACTGCTGCCCCCATATACCTCTAAACAAGCCTAGCTAATAACACAGTTTAATGCGAGATCCTATAAAATCGGCTATAGCTAGCATCAACACGGATCAGGGACTACTTTTTAATTTTGATGTCAAGTAATAAATAGATGTGGTGGGTATGTTTAGGCTATCCCATGGGGAGGGCACGTTTATAAAAAATCTCTTTAAGGCTGCCCTAGCTCCCCTAGATGTGGCCCCCCTCTATATAAGGTCGGAAGGGGTTGAGGTTAAGGGACTCTCGCCTGATAGGCTTATAATGAGCATTCTTAACATATCCAACATAGCTTTTGAGGAATACCAGCTTAGTGAAGAGGTTTCTATGCTTGTTGATAAGGAAGAACTTCTAGCATCTTTTAAAAGACTTACGAGGAGGGATAAGGTTACAATCAGCTATGAGGATGGAGCACGAGATCTAAAGATAATACTTATAAATACAAAGACTGGCGCTGAAAGGGAGTTCTCGGCACAGGTGAAGGAAATAGGTATAGAGGCGATAGGAGATATACAACTGGAACTCGAGGTAGAGGCACAGATAAGTGGTGAGGTTTTCATAACACTTGTAAAAGATGCAGTAGTAGTGGGGGACGAGCTAGAAATACGCTTGGCGGGAGATAGCCTGAGATTCATCTCAAGGGGAGAGGACAAGGAATATCAGGCAACTCTAACCCAGGATAAGGGTCTGCTATCACTCTCATCAAGGCTTGAGAATGTGTCCGCAAGATATTCTATAGATCTCGTTAAGCAGGTGGCAAAGGTTCTAGACCCAGACTCGGTGGTTATAATGCAGTATGGTCCCAACAAGCCCCTAAAACTTCAGGCATCTTTAGGCGGCGGCGCCTCACTAACATACTGGATAACTCCTAGAACCTAGGGGTATAGCTATTTGGTAGGGGAAGAGTTGGGAGATTGCATGGGCTATCCATGCATAGAACTCGAGGCTGAAAAAGCTAAAAAGCTTTTAGAGACGATCTTAAAGACTGTTGGCTATTTCACAAGCGATCTCGAGGATACTATCAGGATTATAGATAACTTTGACGAGTATTATAGGTATTCTACTAGAAAATTCAAGGAATATTTAGTCCCTGCTAAGAGCGAGAGCGATCTGATAAAGGGTAGAGTTATTGTGGATCGTGTGAAGTTAAAGATCATTGGAAACAGTAGAAGAGTTCTAATAGTCTTTGATAGAAGAATCAATAAAGAAGCTATTAAGAAATCCTTGGAAACAATATAAACAATAATAGAAATAAAAGAATCATCAGAAACACGAGCCCTCTTCACTACTCAGGGCTGTGGCGTCATCATCACTAGATATTTATCTTCGAACCCTTATAAGCCGGCATGTGCGGTTCTACATATTTCTAGTTGAGTACTATTTTATAGGTAATAATATGGTAGCGTGATGCCATATCTTCCCTACTCTAGAAGGCGAGGATGCCTCAAAACGTTTCATAGAGCTTATATTTATTATTGCTTTATCATAAGGAGTTATCAGCTATGCTAAGCATTAAGATACGCTGATCCTTAGAGTATGGCGAGTTTTCTAGTATAATTAGAAATCTCTGCAAGATAGTTTAGACATCCTGGCTGATCTATGAGATTAGAAATTGCCTTCAGCTATAGAAGTCAGAGATCTTACTGTGACCGGAGATCTCTTCCCACTCAATACTGAGAGGCGCAAGTATCTGCTCAAAGGCAGATCTAAGGCTCTCAATATACTTCTCGACATCTATCTCGCCGACCTTAGCAAGCTGTATGGGTTTCACACCCTCTTTACCTCTCACTTTGACAAACCATATGTTATCCCCCTGAGAAATGCTTATCCCTTCTCTTACCAGCATCAGGGCTGCTTTGACATGCTGCGGAGTATTCTTGGTATACGTTTCAAGCGGTTTCCCAAGTGTCATCTTAAAGCTTAGCTGGTCTAATGTATACTCTTTATCCCTTAGCTTTCTATATATATCCTGTAGGATCTCCTTTAGCCATGTTGAGACCATAAGCAGGTCTTGGGGGGTTTCAATGGCACCAAGCTTTTTAACAGCTTCTGAGAATGCTTCTTTAACAAACTCTGGTATATGTTTCTTCTTGCCGACGAGCCCTTTTATATCGACAGAGCCGTCTGAATAGACGCCGAGATAGTTCTTCTTAAGGGAGAATGCTGCAAATTTATATCTCTTATCAATATCTAGCTCGAGCCCGAATGTATTGAATATCCACTTTCTAAGCTGGTTGAGCTTATCCTCTTGTGGAGCCCATATGAAGAGGGAATCTGTATCTCCATAGAGAACCATTAGCCCTAGCTCCCTAGCCTTTTGCTGGCTCATAGTTATGATCATCCTTCCAAGGGCTGTAACACTCTCGGCAACTGGGAGTGCATATAGCGGGAATTTCTCATGGCCAAAAACACCGTAAGATGCATTTATATATACCTTCATTGCCCTTTGGACAACGTCATACCAGCTCCTCAGATCTTCTGGGATATTTTTCTCCTTAGCTTTCTTTTTATAGATTTTAACCCTGAAATCCCTTAGGAGACCTATGATTACAGAAGTTATTCCAACCCTATCCATACACACGTTGTGGATTGTAGCTCCGGTTTCATCTTTTATAGGCTCTAACTTGCTGCACTCACCTTCAGGAGGATCTACGGTTTCGTAGCTTAGATTCCATCTCTTAATTATGCTAGGATATAGTGAGGCATAGTCAGCTACAACAACGTCAAAGAATACACCCTGTGGCGGATCGATCACTATAGCGCCCGCATATTTTTTACCCTTTATAATAGCCTCCGTAGCTTTCCTCGACTTAAGCGATCCTAGATCAGATTCAGAGGGTATTAAATAACCTTTAGATCTATGTTCCCAATAAAATAGATTCTTGATCCATGTGGACACTTGAGTCCTTGTGACATCTTCAATCCCTAGCTTGCTGATCCTCATGAGCAGTATCATGAGTTTCCAAAGAAGCTCACCAGAAAATGTGGTGAGCTCTATCGTTAGCTGAGCATCTCTTAGGTTATACATAGCAAGATCATAGAGACTCATAGAGCCGACACCTTCCTCATTTGCAAGCTTACCCTTTCCTAAGAGGGCTTGGGCTATAGCATCTAATGTGTACTCCTTATATCTCCCCTCAAAAGCGTAGTTCTGTATAGCTCTATTCTTGAAGAACCTATATAGATCTATGTGGATCGCGTGCTTAAATGTTGCATGGGTTTCCTTAATCACTATTGGTATCTCTTCTCTCGAAAATCCGAGTTTCCTCGATCTTGTATAGAGGTATGGAAGGTCGAAGTTATCGCCATTAAATGACACGATCACAGAATATCCAGAGATCTCTTGGAAGAATCTCTTAATAAGCTCCCTCTCGCTCTCAAAAACATGCACATTGGTTTTACTATTAACCACCTCTCTAAGTCTCTCAAGAGCCTTTTCATCACCTCTCTTTAATATGAATACAGAGCATTCACCATCATTATTACAGGTGGCGATACTTACTATGGGAAACTCGGCAGACCCAGGATTTGGAATCCTACCCTTGTTCGGAGTATAGACCTCTATATCTATAGAAAGCCTTTTGATCCTAGGGGGCGGCGCCTCGAAGAGGGGATACCATCTAGTAGCTATCTCCCTCACATGCTCCGGCTCATCAGCAAAGATCTTATTAATGTCGGACGAGACCTTATCTAATTCTATATTGAAAATAGGGTCAAATCTCCCACCTCTTACCCTGTACTTAAGCCCAGGGATCAGCTGTATATCGTAGATGTAATTATGATGATACTTAATATTAGCCTCCCAGGTCTTGGGAAACCTATCCCTGAGCTTTCTAACAGCTAGCGGATCTCTAACAACTATCTTGGTAAGCATAACCTTTCTATTCAATAGCAGATCGAACTTCTCAACTCTATACACATCAATAATATCCTGCGACTTACCAATAACCTCTCTGACCTTTTCCGGATCTAGATCTACGAGGAAATAGGGTCTATGACCGGTCTTATCATAGATCTTGTAGAGTTTGCCCTCCTCCTCTACATATACAAGCAGAAAAGCCTTCGAAGACCCGCCATCGTATTGAACCTCCATGACATAGCCCTCAACCTCTATAGCCTCTGGGATCTCGAATATAGACGGATCTAAGCCTGTACTATCAGATCCTCTTTTATAATAGATTAAACGATCATCGCTAGTCTTATCCTGCATAGCCCCTCTCCCGTCACGAGCACTATATCTCAACATTGAACCCCTTTCTTTCATAGTATCAATAGCTTCAATTATTATTCCAGATTCTGAATTCTGTGTGGGGAAATGTGTGAGCCTATCATAATCCTTATCCTTTCTAATATATTTATCAAGACCAGTAAGCCCGCTTCTCTTCAACTGGCTTTGATAAATCGTGCGGTGATCGTCTCTATGTACTACTTCTTCAGTATTGGATTCTGTGTCCTTTGAATAGGTTAAATCGTATGTGCTTTTAGAAGCTCTATCACCAGAAACATTTCCTTCTCTAGAGAATCTGAAGAGCCCTTTAGAGCTGACGTTTCTTTTAGGATCTATTTTATTAGCCATATCCAATCTCTCGATATCCACTAATATTTATATACACTAAAATTTAACACTCACGCCAAGATCTCGCCTTTACTAAGAAGCAACTAAGTATTACAGTCAAGACATGGACTTTAACATATATCCTTGATGAATAGATGAATACATGTGAAAATACCACTAAATACTTAAAATATCTTTCTTCCATATCTTGTAGCTTATAGTCTCTTCCCAAAATTCCTAGATCCTCTGGTTTCCCTCCTCAGCTCAGTAAGAATTATTGCTGAGCCGTATTTCCTAAGCTATCTTTAAAAATCAATCTATTTAATATATAATAATATATATCGATCAGATATTCCTTCTTTGCGGCAATGCTTTTCTATATCCTTGATTATCTTCTTGACATCCTTAGCACATTGGATACCTCTCCTAGATCTTCTCAGAGGTATCTTTATGCGATAGAGTTCCTTTCAAACCATTGATAATAGTATATGCTCCATTGTGATCAGATTGTCATCGAGATCAACTACGTTATATATGATATCGTCAAAGTTTATATCAACACTTACAATTTTTCCAGATAACTATACGATGTTAGCTTTAGTACAGCTAACTCGATGTTGAGAATAGCTATTTTGAATATTTTACCGTCTGGATCTAGCTTATAATCTTAGCCCTCACTGTTAAGCTCTTAAGAGTGGGTTTAGAGCCATTACTACTATTAGCAATTTTTACAATCTTCCAGCTTTCCTCTCTATTTCATGACAATTTTGTGATCTAAAAACCCTTATCCATTAACAATCTACAGAATCTTCTGTATAGCTTCTCCATAGATGATATATAACTTG
>OGCB01000108.1_pt1 | contig 25286 bp, 26 predicted proteins | sample 1570031 | NCBI WGS metagenome assembly OGCB01 (sample SAMN05518655, study PRJEB24509) | hot springs metagenome | isolation source: Octopus Spring Streamers, Yellowstone National Park, Wyoming, USA | place: USA:Octopus Spring Streamers, Yellowstone National Park, Wyoming, USA | collected 2011-10-11 | reverse complement strand
CAGATCCTGTCCCGCCTCGACGTCCTGGAGCGGGACGTGGCCGCCCTCCAGGCCGACGTCCGGGAGCTCCGAAGGGAGATGAATGAGCGGTTTGACCGATTGTATGGGGATATGAACGAGCGTTTTGATCGATTGTATAGGGAGATGAATGAGCGATTTGATCGGATGGGGGAGCGGATGGATCGGATGTATCATCAGATGGTGGTGCAGACCCGCTGGCTGATCGGCGCGCTGGCCGTGATCGGGACGGTGATCAGCCTCCTGTTGGCTATTGGCCAATTCGCTCGATAAATGAACTTTTTTTGATTCACAATAGTTCAATTTGCAATTCTTGCATAATAACGGAGGTTAGACATGAAAAGAGCATTGGTCTGCGGTGCTGGAGGCTTCATCGGCTCGCACCTGGTGAGGAAACTGAAGCGCGAAGGCTACTGGGTGCGAGGGGTGGACATTAAGTATCCTGAGTTTTCACCCACAGCGGCCGATGAGTTCCTGCTGTTGGACCTGCGGGAGCCCGAGAATTGCCGTAAAGCCATAACCCTTGCGGATGGCGGCACGTTCGATGAGGTTTACCAGCTGGCCGCTGACATGGGGGGCATGGGCTTCATCTCCGTGGCCGATTGCGAGGTGCTGCATAACAACGCCCTGATCAACATCCATATGACCCACGCCGCGGCCGAAATGGGCGTGCCCCGTTACTTCTTCTCCTCATCGGTGTGCGTTTACCGGGATATGGAACCCGGCGAGCCGCCTCTGTCCGAGGAGGACGCGATCCCCGCTAATCCGGATAACGAGTACGGCTGGGAGAAGCTCTACGCCGAGCGGGTGGCCATGGCCTACGGAAGGCGCTACGGGATGAAGGTGCGCATCGCTCGGTTTGAGAACTGTTACGGGCCGGAAGGCACATGGAGGGGCGGGCGGGAGAAGGCCCCGGCGGCCATCTGCCGCAAGGTGGCGATGGCGGAAGACGGCGGAACCATCGAGGTGTGGGGAGATGGGACGGCGATCCGCAACTACACCTACATAGACGACATGGTGGAAGGTATCTATATGTTGATGCAATCCGACCTGGAAGGGCCGGTGAACATTGGAGGCGATGAGTACGTGACTGTGGACGAGTTGGTGAGGACGGTGATCGAAGTGTCGGGCAAGCGAATCCATGTAAAATATGTTCCGGGGCCGGTGGGGGTGCGGGCGCGCAACTTCAGCAAGGCGCGCATCAAGTCGTTAGGATGGGAAGCGAAGGTAAGCCTGAGGGAGGGCATCCGGCGGACATATGCCTGGATCGAACAACAGGTGAAGGCGCTGCGAGAAAAGGGCATCGAGCCTTAAGCTTCAGAGGCGCGATATGATTGGGGTCAAGGGCCTTTTGGAGAGATGGGTTTTTAACCACCGCCAGGATGAAAGCGTCCCGGTTTTCATCATCCGGCCTTCTAAAGGGTTGGTGGCGCTGAACTTGCGGGAGCTGTGGCAATACCGGGAGCTTCTTTACATTCTGATCTGGCGGGACATCAAAGTTCGTTACAAGCAAACGGCCGTCGGCGCCGCCTGGGCGGTGATTCAACCCTTCTTTGCTATGGTGGTCTTCAGCTTGATCTTCGGCCGGCTGGCGAAGATCCCCTCCGAGGGATTGCCCTACCCGATCTTCGCCTACTCCGCTCTGCTCCCCTGGCAGTTCTTCGCCAAAGCGCTCACGGAAGCCAGCACCAGTTTAGTGGTGAACGAGCGGGTGATCACCAAGGTGTATTTCCCGCGGCTGTTGGTGCCCACGGCAGTGGTGCTGGCCGGCCTGCTGGATTTTGGGATCGCCTTTTTGATCCTGTTGGGGATGATGGTTTTCTATGGGATTACACCTTCCTGGTTTATCCTGTTCGTCCCATTATTCCTGCTGTTAGCAATTATCACGGCGCTGGGGGTTAGTTTCTGGCTTTCCGCTTTAGATGTGGAGTACCGGGATGTGCGTTACACGCTCCCGTTCCTGACCCAGTTGTGGTTCTTCGCCACGCCGGTGGTCTATCCCAGCACCATCGTTCCCCCGTCCTGGCGGGCCCTATATGGGTTAAACCCGATGGTGGGGGTCATCGAAGGGTTCCGTTGGGCCCTGCTGGGCTCCGCTCCGCCGGATCCGAGGATGTTGCTGGTTTCCAGCCTGTTGGCAAGCTTGTTATTTATGAGCGGGTTAATCTACTTCCGCCGCATGGAGCGAACGCTGGCCGATCGGATATAGACCGGCTTGAATCGGAGGGGACGCAGATGGGCGACATTGCCATCCGGGTTGAGCATCTAAGCAAACTTTACCGCATCGGATCGCGGGAGCCTTATAAAGCCTTGCGGGATACGTTGACGGCTGCCATGTATGCTCCGTTCCGGGCGGTAAGCGCTTTCCTGAGCGGTCGACGATCGGCGGTCCAGAACTCGCCGTCTAATAGTTATGTTTGGGCCCTAAAGGATGTCTCCTTCGAGGTTAAACGGGGGGAGGTAGTGGGCATTATCGGGCGGAACGGGGCAGGAAAGACAACCCTTCTGAAGATCCTATCTCGCGTCACCGAGCCGACCGAAGGCTACGCCGAGATCCACGGACGGGTGGGTTCGCTTCTGGAAGTGGGCACCGGCTTCCATCCTGAGCTGACCGGCCGGGAGAACATTTACCTGAGCGGGATCATTCTGGGGATGAAGAAAGCCGAGATTGACAGGAAGTTTGACGAAATTGTTGCCTTCGCCGAGATTGAGAAATTCTTAGATACACCGGTCAAATATTATTCCAGTGGGATGTATGTGCGTTTGGCCTTTGCGGTAGCTGCGCACCTGGAACCGGAGATTTTGCTTGTGGATGAAGTGCTGGCGGTAGGGGATGCCGCGTTCCAGAAGAAGTGTTTAGGAAAAATGGGAGAAGTGGCGAAGGAAGGGCGGACGGTGCTGTTTGTGAGCCATAACATGGGGGCGATCGCTGAATTATGTCAAAGGGGGATTTTGTTAGATACAGGACGTATTGTAGTGTCTGGAAGAACAGAGGATGTTATAAAGACCTACCTTTCTCAACTTTCCGATAAGGCTGGAGTTGTTAATTTAGAAGAACCAGATATCAATAAGGGAATAAAACTAAAGCGCGTGGCTATTCTTGATCACGAAACAATGAGGCCAAGCCCTGAAATTGATTTTCACTCCCCATTTTTAGTGAGTGTTGAATTCGAAGTCCTAAAGCCTATTCCGCAGCTCTCACTATCGGTTCGCTTGGTAAACCAATATGGGATTAACGTCCTTTTTTCCTGGCTCGAATACCAGCGTCCCTATCAGCCGGGGTTTTACCGAGCTTGGTGTGAAATCCCTGGAGAATTGCTGGCACCCGGGCGGTATTATGTGGACGTGGGCGCTGAACATTACAGGTTAGAATCTTATCATTATGCTCCTAAGGCTTTGGCTTTTGATGTTATTAGCACTGATCAAAGTTTTGATTGTAGTCTACCGGGATGGGGTGTTATTTTTCCAAAGCTTAAAAGAGGAGTTGAGCAAATCAAGGGGCATTAAAGAGGTATCCTCGAGGGGTGTGGAAAAGGCAAGGGCGGTGTACCCTCCTGGTGAGAGAAAAACCGACAGGCTCCAGGCTTGAGGTGCAATGACGCCGCCATGCGGCGGCGCGGCCGACCCCAGGAGCGGCCGTCAAGCCTCAGCTGGGAGAACGGATAAACAAACATTAGGTAACTTGGGAGGTGGCATAGTGTTGAATCCAAAAGTAGTAAGACGGTTCCGAAGGATAGCTCGTTGGCTGATAGCCGAACCCTATAAACGCCTACTGGGTTACACCTTAGCGTTTGGTTTACGTGTTAACTATTTTGACTACCCACCAGGACGATGGCCACCGCCCACGCCAGCGAGGAAATACATTGACGAATTCCTAAGTCTCTATCAACATGAGGTTCGAGGCCGCTGCGTAGAATTTGCCCCACCTTACTACCGAGAGAAGTTTTCCAACAATCCGAGTGTAACATCGTATGACGTGTGGGATATCGAACCAGGCGAGGGTATAACAATAATAGGTGATCTTCAAGATGCGTCTCATATCCCTGACTCATCATTTGATACGATAATTTGCACGCACGTGCTTTGTTGTATTCCTAGACCTTGGCTGGCGGTAGCAGAACTTCACCGTATTTTGTCACCGGGGGGACTTGTATTGTGCACAAACCCGGTTGTGGCTCCGAAATATGCGCCGCATCCCAAGGATTGCTGGCGGTTCACTTACGACTCTATGGAGATTCTTTTTTCAAATTTCAAGAAGGTCAATATTCATTGCTTCGGAAACGCGGCTACTGCGGCCGCGTCGCCCTTCTTTCTGATGACTTATCACTTTCCCAGGTGGGTGCTTGAGATGCATGATGAGTATTGTCCGATCGTTGTTGCGGTGGCGGCATGGAAGTGACCTACAGGATACGGGATTCGATTAGGGAGCGCTCTGCGCAATGGAAGATGAAGATGCGGAGAACGGTGCGTTTATATGTAGATCATGGTGGGGCCTATGACAGTCTTAACAATGAGGCGACGTTGACAAAAGCTCTAAGGCAACGTCCTTCTATTGAATCCTTTGCTCAACAAGCTGTGGGGGCTTTTTAACGTTCTTGTTCTGAATGTGACATCGAATCTTGTCGAGATACCGGAGTCGATGAAGGAGTCCATAGAATGAGAAGAATAGTAATTCTAGACACATATATTAACGATACAAACCTTGGAAACAAAATTATTATGGAGGCGGTGTGTAAACATCTAAGGGAAATATTCCCGCACGATTTCTTTTATATGGTGCCAGCAATGGAATATGTGAGGGCGGGGCGTCACCTAATCAGGCATGCAGATTTTATTTTCCTTGGAGGGACAAATCTGCTTAGCTCTAATATGAATAGGACTAGTGAATGGCGTGTGCGCATTTGGGATATTTTTTGGATGAAGAATGTAATTTTATTGGGTGTGGGATGGTGGCAATACCAACAGTGTTCTCCAAACTTGTGGACAAGGCTTCTTTTGAAGGGTATTTTGAGTAAGGAATATTATCATTCCGTTCGCGATTCTTACACTGCTGATAGACTGAGGAAGCTTGGGTTTAAGGTGCTGAATACAGGGTGTCCCACGCTGTGGATGTTGGACGAACAGCATTGTGCCGCAATACCTCGTGGGCAAGCAAAGAGTGCTTTGCTTACATTCACGGAATATAACCAACGTCCAGAGGATGATAAGGTTCTTTTTAACATTGTTAGGAGGAATTACGATACTGTATTTTTCTGGCCCCAAATGTATGGCGACTATGAATACGCAAAGGCAATTTGTGGCAGTGATGTTATCTTTATTCCCCCATCGGTTGATGCACTTGATGATGTTCTGAAGAGAGAGGATGTTGATTATGTTGGCACGAGGCTGCATGCAGGAATACGGGCGTTGCAGCATAAGCGGAGGGCAATCATTGTTGCGATTGACAACAGGGCCGTTGAAATGGGGAAGGATTTCAACCTTCCTATTATTCTGAGAGATGAGGTAATCAGCAAACTTGAAGAGAAAATAAAAGGCTGTTGGGCAACCAAGGTGAAACTAGATCGGCAAGCAATTGCCAGTTGGAAAAGGCAATTCTGTGACTCCAATACGGCGTAAACCAGACGTGGTTAGACTGAAAGGATTGAAAGCCCTTGCCCGCAAGGTCTTGCCCGCTGGCGTGCGGCGGGTTCTGTGGCATACCGTGAGTGGAGCAGCCGAATGGAAGACACGCTGGCATCTCGCTGGGATGCGGAGAAAAGTTTGGAACCAAAAGCCGGGTACGATTCTATCCTTCTTAAACTATTCTGTCCGCATCAACGATGGGCCGAATTTTTACATCCTCTATAAAGACATCTTCATCCATCGTATCTATCACTTCGAGGCCCAGCGGCCGGATCCACTCATCCTGGATTGTGGCAGCAACATTGGGATGTCCATCCTATACTTCAAACACATCTACCCTCGGGCCAGAGTTATCGGGTTCGAGCCGGATCCGGCGATCTTTCCTTATCTTGAGGAGAATGTGGCTCGCAACGGCCTGAAGGACGTGCAGTTGGTGCAGGCGGCCCTCGCGACCAGAGAGGGTGTGCTTACCTTCTGCTCTGACGGCAAGTATGGCAGTTGCCTGGCCGAGCACCGGCCCGCGGACATCCCGGCAGGCTGGACCCGCTACGAGGTGCCGTGCGTTCGTCTGCGAGACTATCTTGTCGAGCCGGTGGACTTCTTGAAAATGAACATTGAGGGCGCGGAGTGGGAGGTGTTGGAAGACAGTGCGGATAGCCTACGGAAGGTGCGAGAGATGGTCGTTGAGTACCATCATCTGCCCGGCTTGCCGCGCACGTTGCACAAAATCCTGGCACTGCTCCACGAACAGGGTTTTGAGTACTTAGTGAATGACTTCGATTCTGAAACAAACGGAGCGGTGCGTCCGCCGTTCCGCTTGACGCCCAGCACGAGGTATTACTTGCTCATTTATGCACGGCGAGTGGAGTGAGCTCGTGAAGGCGGCTTTGAAAGCTCTGTTACCCGCACCCGCTCGTCACTGGCTGCGGGCAAAGTTCCAACGGCTGACTGTCTGGCCACTCGTAGGCTCCGTGCGCTTCGGCGATCTACGCCGACTCAAACCCATCAGCCGTGTTTTCGGTTTTGACCGCGGTTTATGCATTGATCGCTACTACATTGAAAACTTTCTGGCAAAGCACGCCGAAGATATCCGGGGCCATGTGTTGGAAATCGGGGACGATACGTATACCCGTCGCTTTGGCGGCGATCGAGTGGCCCGCTCCGACGTGCTCCACGTGCAGGAGGGGAACCCCAAAGCCACCATCGTGGCAGACCTGACTTGCGCAGACTCTATCCCGTCAGACACCTTCGATTGCATCATTTTTACGCAGACGTTGCAGTTCATCTACGACGTGAGGGCGGCCATCCGGCATCTTCACCGCATCCTCAAGCCCAGTGGGGTGCTCCTGGCGACGTTCCCGGGCATCAGCCAGATCAGCCGGTACGACATGGACCGCTGGGGCGATTACTGGCGCTTCACGACCCTGTCGGCCCGCAGGCTCTTCGAGGAGGTCTTCCCGCCGGGGAACGTGACGGTAAGGGCATACGGGAACGTGCTGGCGGCGGTGGCCTTCCTCCACGGGCTGTCCGCCGAGGAGCTCCGCCGCGAGGAGCTGGACTATCACGACCCGGACTACGAACTCATCATCACCGTGCGGGCTGTGAAGCCCCGGAAGGCGACCCCGTGAGGGTGCGGGGGCTCGGGCATCTCAGACGAATATGGCGATGGGCCACGGCCCCGCTGCGCTCGGAGGCGGAGGCCGTGATCCTGCTGTATCATCGGGTTTTCGAGGCCCTGATCGATCCCCAGCTGCTCTGCGTCACCCCTCAGAACTTCTCCGCCCACATGGAGCACCTGCAGCGCCGCTACCGGGTGCTAAGTCTGGAGGAGCTGCGACGGGGGATTCTGGAGGGCACCGTCCCCAAACGGGCCGTGGTCGTGACCTTCGACGACGGGTATGCGGATAACCTCTGGAACGCCCGTCCCGTCCTGGAGCGCTGCGGGGTCCCGGCCACGGTTTTCGTCGCCGCCGGATACGTGGGGCAGGAGCTGGAGTTCTGGTGGGACGAGGTAGAACGGCTACTGCTCCATCCGGGGCGGGTGCCGCGGACCCTGCGCATGGACCTTGACGGCGGGGTCTACGAGTGGGACCTGGGGGACGCGGCGGAGTATACGACCGCGGAGTTCGAACGCCATCGGGGCTGGCACGTGCTGATGAAGGGAGATCCGACGCCCCGCCATCGGGCCTACCGGGAGCTGTGCCGCCTGATGCGCCCTCTGCCGGAGGGGGAGCGTCAGCGGGTCCTGAGCGAGCTACGGGCGTGGGCGGGTGCGGACGGAAGGCCCCGTTGGGATTACCGCCCTCTTGCTCAGGCAGAACTTTTGCAACTGACGCGGGACGGGCTGTTGGAGGTGGGAGCGCATACCCTGAGCCACCCCATTCTATCCACGTTGTCCCTGGAGGAGCAGCGTTGTGAGATCTTTGGGAGCAAGGCTGTCCTGGAGAAGGCTTTGGGACGTCCGGTGGTGCACTTCGCCTACCCCTACGGTTCCCCCGCGGATTACACGTCGGAGACGGTCGCCCTGGTTCGGGAGGCCGGCTTCGAGGGCGCTTGTTCGAACTTCGCTGGGACGGTGGGCGCGGGGAAGAAGGTCGATTGGTATCAATTGCCCCGCTTCCTGGTGCGGAACTGGACGGGAGAAGAGTTTGCCCGGCGGTTGGCGCGCTGGTTCCGGGAATAGCCTATGGAAAAAGAACGAATTCGCATCCTGCAGGTGAGCACATCTGACGGGAGGGGAGGGGCCGAGAAAGTGGCCTACGACCTGCACCGCGCTTATCGGGCGCGTGGCTACCCGGCTTGGCTGGCTGTGGGATACAAACAAACGGACGATGAGCGCGTGCTAGTCATCCCCAACGACGCTTGCCGGGAGCCTTGGGCTCGGTTCTGGGCGCGTGTGGGCCGGATGCTCAACCCTTTCGTCGGGCGGGTGAAGGGAGCCGGGCGGCTGCAGCGGTGGATCTCCAGGGGGATCGGCCGGCCACGGCGGTTGTGGACCCTCCTGCGGGGCCATGAGGACTTTGACTTTCCGGGCACGTGGCGGCTCCTTGACCTTCTCCCGGAGCGCCCGGACATCGTCCACTGCCACAACCTGCACGGAGATTATTTTGATCTGCGCGCCCTCCCCTGGCTTAGCCGGCAGGTCCCTGTGGTGCTCACCCTTCACGACGCCTGGCTCCTGAGCGGCCACTGCGCGCACTCCTTTGATTGCGAGCGCTGGAAAACCGGTTGCGGTCAGTGCCCGGACCTGAGCATTTATCCCGCCGTCAAGCGTGACGCCACCGCCTACAACTGGCAGCGCAAGCGGGATATCTACGCCCAAAGCCGGCTCTACGTGGCCACTCCCTCTCGCTGGCTGATGCGCAAGGTGGAGCAATCCATCCTTGCTCCGGCCGTGCAGGAGGCCCGGGTGATTCCCAACGGTATCGACCTTTCGGTGTTCCGCACTGCGGCGGACAGGAGGGCCGTCCGAGCCGCCCTCGGCCTGCCTCCGGACGCCAAGATCCTGCTCTTTGCGGCCAACAGCATCCGGCGGAGCCTCTGGCGGGACTTCGAGATGATGCGCGCGGCCGTGGCCCGGGTGGCCGAGCAGATGGACGGGCAGTCGGTGCTCTTCCTGGCGCTGGGGGACGATGCCCCGCCCGAGCGTATCGGCCGGGCCACCGTGCAGTTCGTGCCCTATCAGAAGGATCCGAAGGTGGTCGCCCGCTACTACCAGGCGGCCGATGTTTACGTCCACGCTGCCCGCGCCGACACCTTCCCCAACGTGGTGCTGGAGGCTCTGGCCTGCGGCACGCCCGTGGTGGCCACGGCGGTGGGAGGGATTCCGGAGCAGGTGGAGGAAGGGGTCACCGGTTTTTTGGTGCCGCCAGGGGATGCGGAGGCGATGGCTGCCGCTGTCGTTGCGCTTCTGGCGGACGAGGCCTTACGGAAACGCTTCGGCGAAAACGCGGCCCAGGAGGCCCGAAAGCGGTTTAACCTGGACCGGCAGGTGAATGAGTATATAAAGTGGTATCAAGGGATTATTGAAAGGCGCAATCATAGCTTTCCGGCCTGCTAAAGTATGATAGGAGGGTATCATGCGTTGTCCAACTCTTAAAGAGCTTCCTCCGCCTCCGCCGGGCAAGATAGGGTGGCCGTGGACGGAGGAAAGCCCGCCGCTTCCCGATACGATGCCCGATGGCCGTCCCTGGCCGCGGGTGAGTATTGTGACTCCTTCTTATAACCAGGGTCAGTTTATTGAGGAGACCATTCGCTCGGTGCTGCTGCAAGGGTATCCGGATCTGGAGTATATCATTATCGACGGCGGTTCGACAGATGGCAGCGTGGACATCATCCGCAAGTATGAGCCGTGGCTGGCCTATTGGGTGAGCGAGCCGGATAAGGGACAGGCGGATGCAATTAATAAGGGTTGGAGAAAAGCCACCGGCGAATTTCTAAGTTGGCTGAACTCCGATGATATTCTTCTTCCTAATGCGCTTGTGCAAGCGGTCAGTCATCTGGTTGCGAATCGCGACTCGTTGCTTGTGTATTGCGATCAACGAGTAATTGATGAGAACTCAAATATGTTGTTCGAAATTCACTTGCCGGACTTTGAGCTTCGCGATGTAATTCGCTCATGGCTGAATCCCGTGAATCAACCCGGTTTTCTAATGCGCTCCAAGGTTTTAAAATGCGTCGGATTTCTTGACGAAAACCTAAGCTTTTCGATGGATTTTGACTACTGATTACGTATTAGTTTGCATTGCAAAACAGGAAAAATAGATCATGTGAGCCAAATTTGGAGCTGTTTTCGTCGTCATAGCCAATCAAAGTCTTCATTGCTAAAGCGGGCGGAAGTGGAAGATCATTTTCGTATCTTGGAGAAAATTTTTAAATATGAGGATCTGCCAGTAGATTTGCGAGTGTTCCATCCATATGTTGAAAAGAAAGTTAATCTTAAGGCCGCATTTTACTTTTATAAAATAGGAGATGCCGCGAGAACTCGCTTATATGCTCTAAAAGCCTTACGAGGCCCTGTGGATCCCTCCAGTGTAAACGCTCTCAAGCTGTTTGTTCTCGGGACTTTAGGTAACTGGTTAATGAATAGATTGCGGAAGTGGTATAGGTGTGTTCGGCCTGTTAGGATTTCATACAAAATTGTATATCAAATAAGGTATAAATGAAATGATATGGACATCTTTGTGATTGCGGCCTAGAAGGTCTTCACCGGCACCGAGCCGGCCTGATGGGCGCTCGAAGGGGTGAAGGCCTTGGCCCACGATGCTTTCTCCCACCTGCTCCCGTGACAGTCTCTCGACACGGGAGGAAGAATGTTTATTAAATCGGATGCCTTTCTCAAGAAATCTAAAGATTGTCTTAAACCATATTATTTGGCTCTGATTATCGGTGTGATCTCTTTATTGGCTAACTCTCTGTTTCTCGATCGGACACCACCTGTTACTTTTGACGAAGTAGGTTATGCCAGCCCCGCTTACGAGCTGCTTTTTTATGGAAAATTAGCAACTAAAGTATTTAAAGGTTTCATGAAACTGGAAGATTATACATTTTGGCAGCCCCCCCTTTATTTTGTGGTGCTATCATTGGTGTATAAATTTTTTGGATTTGGTATGATTCAAACCCGTATGGTCGGGGTTTTCTTCTATGCTGTTTGCGTAGTTCTGATCTTTCTGATATCCATACAGATGTTTCGCGACATCAAAATAGCCACTTTAGGAGCAATCTTGCTCGCATTAGACCCTATTTTCGTCCAATACAGTCGCCATGGACGTATGGATACTTCGTCTATCGGGCTCGCCTTGATAGCAGTATATCTGTATTTGTTGCATGTTATTCGCCGACAATATACCGAAGGATCCGTAAGATCGATGAAGATGCTAGCGATTGCAGGACTTTGTATAGGCTTATCCATACTAGCTCACTCCCTTGGTGTGATGACGTTTATCGGCTTGTCAGTAGCTATTTATTTAGATTATTACTGTGTTGGCCGTCGTTTTCTGAATTTATTATCATTTTGGTTAGCTATTACGATAGTTTTGTCGTTTTGGTTTATCTATATCCTTCATGATCCATCTCTTTTCATAAAACAATTCTTCGGGCATGTGAGTCAGCATACGAACCGCCTTGGGCCGATACAGGCCCTATTTGCTGAGATCAATGATCGTTATATTGAAGGCTATAATCGCCATCCATTTGTGTTTATAAGCGCTATGATAGGTTTATATTTGATGATATTTGATCAAAATCGCATCGATAGGCCACACAAGAAATTGTTCTTAACCCTGGTTCTGGTGGACATGGTTTTTCTCGCTGTGGTAGTATTGAAAGTTCCGTGGTTTCTTCCCTATATTGTCCCATGGTTTTCTGTGGCTGGATCCTTCTTCCTAGTTCGTTTCTGGGAGATTACAAAACATTCTAGAAGGAAAACTATTCGAGCATTATATTATAGTTGGATATTCCTTGTGGGTGTCAATCTCTTGTTGGCCGGTTTACCTGCTAGATATGCTGTCGCCTTAATTCAATGGGATGGCAGGGATGTCTTTCGTTTTAACCAAGAGATAGGAAAATACATCCCACCTGGCAATGAGGTGCTTGGACCTTATACGTTATGGTACGGCTTAACAGCCTCAGGTTCCAATTTATATAGTTTGGAGATGTATGGGAACACACATCTCCCATTACAGGACTTTGATTACATTATACTGCCTGGACCTCTTGATCATTTGTCGAGTTACATCTACAAACCACTTGATCCCGAACTAGCAGGATTTTATAATGATCTCTCCCGGATATTTAAGACCCATCTTGAACAGCATTGCTTCTTGTTGGGGAAGGTTGAACTCCCTCTTCGGCCCTTGCCTGGTGTTTCGATTAATCCATACCGTGCCATTATCTATAAATGTGGGGAGACTGCCTATTGACCCGCCGTTAAAGAGGGCTGAGCGGGCGAGATAATCTTCCCTCTCTTGTTGCGTCATTGGTTTAAGCAGGATAACTGTCTGTTGTTGCCCTACATTATATGTCTCTGAGCACTGGATGGGAAGAGTTGGCACTTTTAAGTAAAGAACGGTTAACTAGGAGCCGGCTTATGTGAGATAGACCCCATCTGAAATCTGTCTTCCACGCAAGGAGGACAGGGATGTCGGTCAATCGTCTGCGTTCTGTCTCGTTGAGGCAGGTGATGTGGCTTCGCCCTAAGGAACGGATCACTCCGCTGCGAGATGTGAGTTGGCTCATGGTTGGGATCCATCTATGTTGCTCTGTCCACCTGATCCAATCGCCCTATGCGGGTCGTTAGTCTGGCTTTCCACCCAGAGCTATTCCGATCGCCTGGACGTAGTCCAAGATCCCCTGAGGCCACAGTTTGGACATCCTACAATGGGCTCTGCAGGTCTATGTCCGGCGGTTGATTCCCTCAGGTTTCCCGATCCTGCAGATGGGCGATAGGGAGCTTGGCACTGTAGGGGTCATCCGGTAATTGTGAGGATGGTGGGATGTCCTGCGGTAGAAAGCCAGCCATCGGATTCGGCTTTCCGGTGGCGAGGGGCGGGGCTTCGAGGATGGGATTCGGGAGTCCGGTCAGCGTCGGTGGTTGGGCCAGGGGCCGTTGACTCGCACACACGGGCACCCAACGAACCGGTTGGCCCATTGGGAAAAGGGCGAGGATAACCCATGGTTGCGGGTCACCCATCTTTCCTCCCAGAAGGAGTCCTTGAGGGCCTATCGTAGTCGAATGCAGATCGATGAGATGTTCATGGACCTGAAAGGGAATAAGTTCGATCTGTAAAGTACTTGTCTGGTTCATTTCTGCGATTATCCGGCTTGATCCTGGTGGTTCTTTTGTTACATCTCAGTCCCACTGAATCGACCCACAGACCTTGTTCGGATTTAGTCAGCTTCGTGGCATTGGTGGAGAGTTAGCATAACCCAGTATGTCCGAGACCATGTGTGATGCATGAGCTTCAAAAAGGCAAGTGGTTCGGCATGAAAGGCTTCTTTCTACCTTTCAGGGCTTCTTCTACCCCATCTACTTCCTCATCCTCCGGAGGATTTTGAAATGAGTTCTATAGATGGTCATCGGCTAGTAATTGTTACTAATATTCCTAGTCCTTATCGTCTACATCTCTTTGAACATTTATATCGTATCATGCGACCCAAGGGTCTATCGCTTGAGGTCATGTTTATGGCCGAAACAGAGCCATGGCGTTATTGGCGTTTCGACTCATCGCGCTGGGGGTTTCCACACAAGGTGCACTGGGGATTGCATCCTTATTGGCGAGGTATCCCCTTTCATATTAACCCTACTATCCTTTACGATGTCTGGCGCCGACCGCCCAATTGGCTGATGCTCGGTGGTTCCTGGGCAATGCCCACAACGGCTCTTCTCGCCGTCAGTCCAAGGTGGGTTGGTCCCCGATGTCTAAAGCTATGGTGGCTGGAGGCCAATGAACGTTCAATGAAATACCGCACGGGTTTGGTGGCATGGCTGCGCAATTGGATTGTTTCAAGGGCTGATGCGTTGGTGTTACCAGGAAAAATTGCCCAAGAATGGGCAGATTCTTCTCTGAAAGTTCAACTTCCAAAGATCTGGTTGCCCAATGTCGTGGACGAAGGAATTTATCGGGATCGTGTAGAAAAGACTCGAGTCTACTCGAGAGAGATCAGGGAAAAATACAAAATCCCCCAGAATGAGATCGTGGCTTTATTGCCAAGTCGTCTTGCGCCTGAGAAGAATATTGTAGGACTCCTTAAGGCTATTAGTGAAGATTGGCCGAAAGGACTTTGCCTTCTTATCGCTGGAGATGGACCGCTATACCATCACATCGCAGAACTGATAAAACAAACGAATAGGGTGAAGATGCTTGGCTATCAAGACACGGAAAGGATGATCGAATTGTTCGCCATGTCGGATCTTGTGATCCTTCCTTCTCTCCGCGATCCTAATCCTCTGGTGATCATCGAGGCTTTGTGGGCGGGTCTTCCGGTGTTGGCTTCCATAAATGTGGGTAATTGGCCTGAGGCCATTGAGCCGGGACGCAACGGCTGGCTTTTTGATCCAACCCAACCTCAAGAAATGCGAAAAGCGGTCCTCGAGGCCGTTGCGGTCGGCCGTGACGGCCTGCGAGTCATGGGAATGCGCTCACGTGAGATCGCCTATGAACGCTTTGAGACATCGACCGTCGTCCATCGTTTTCTTGATCAATTGTTAAATTTATCATAGAATAGTGGAGGTAAACATGTCAACGGACAATACAATCCGTATATTGTTTATTGGCACGGCCTCTCCTCCAGATTTGTGGATGAAATCTTCCGCCTTTTCGGCTGCTGCTAATAACTTCCAAATAGGTCTGGCAAAGGGTTTATTGAAGGCGGGTGTCAGAGATATTGAGTTTATTTCTTTGTTACCGGTGCCGGCCTTTCCTCGCGGACCGATTGGCGTTTCATCACGCCGCTATGTCCTATGCGACCGGATTAAGGCCCTTGCTCCTGGTTTTCTTAATTTACCGTTCCTTAAGCGGATGTCCATCTTATTGTCTTTCACGAAAATTGTTCTCTCTAAAACCAAAACAGAATCGTATGATGTTATTCTTGTTTACAACCCTCTTGTGTCATATTTGGCGCCTGTCCTTTGGGCTGGAAAGCTACGTGGAATTCCTGTTGTCCTTATCTTGGCAGACATTTCACCTAACAATTGGCTGCAGAGATCTCTGCTTCAGAAATGTGATGGAGTTATTGGGCTTTCTAAGCAGGCAATAATGGATTTAAGCAAAGGAATACATGGGATGTGCCTCGAAGGCGGTATTGACGTATCCAGATGGGAAGATGTGCATCAATCAGACGAGATTGTTGAAGGTCAGTGTTTGATTGTCTATACAGGATCTCTTAACCAATATGGAGGTGTAGATTTGTTGTTAGACGCCTTTAAATTACTTAAGGGGGATTATCGGCTAGTCATTAGTGGCCGTGGGGAGTGGGAGGGGAAAGTGCGGGCAGCCGTAGCGCAAGATGATCGGATCGCATATGTCGGATTTTTGTCTGACAATGAATACCGCGCATTATTACGCCGGGCGACCGTGTTAATTAATCCACGTCCTTCCAATATTCCTGAAAACAAATACAATTTTCCATCTAAGTTGTTAGAATATCTGGCTAGTGGTCGACCAGTAATCAGCACAGCTACGGCTCACGTAGCGGAGGAATACGGGGATAAGGTTTTTCTTTTGCGCGAGGAGACCCCCCAGGCGTTGGCGCGCCTGATCGAACAGGTATGCTCTCTGAGCGAAGAGGAGCGGAAAATCATCGGTCAACGTGGCCGGGAGTATGTCATAAAGTTCAAAAACTGGGATATTCAGGGGCAACGTGCATATCAATTTCTCGTTAAAATAGTAGAGAAATCTCAGAGATCATCCTATTTAAACGACTAAATCAGCCATGCGCATCGCCATAGATGGCACGGCACCTGTAATAGGTGGAGGAATAACCTGGCTAAGAGAGATGGTGCCAGCCTTATGCGCGGCATCACCGGAAGACACGTTCTGGCTGTTCTTGAGATCCGATATGCTTGAGCTTAAATTGAGGGCGCCTACTAACTGTGACCATTTGTGGATCACGCTACCCCCCAAAGCCCGTGTTATGGGGCGATTGGTTTGGCAACAGGTTGTCCTACCTCTTTGGTTATATAAGATTAAAGCAGATGTTCTCCTGGCTCCCTATGATATTGCTCCGATTTTTGCGCCATGTAAGGTGGTGTTAGGGATTCAGAACGCCAGTCCCTATTATGTTTTATCTCCCAGCAATTGGTTAGGCCGAAGAAGGCTACAACTTTTGAGGTGGTTAACAAAGATATCCGCCTGGCGGGCTGATAAGGTGTTCTTTGTTTCAGAGTGGTCCCGCCAAGCGATCAGTCGTAAACTCCGATTGCCTCTTCAGAAATCCCATGTGATTTATCACGGTGTATCAGATCGTTTTCAGCCACGAGAAAAGAAACCTGCCGAACAATTTTGTGGTTTATCCCCTTATGTCTTGGTGGTTGGGAGTGTGTGTTTTTATAAGGACTATATCACTTTGATTAAAGCATGGAAGATCGTTGTAACTAACATGAAACAATACATCAAAAAGCTGTTGATTGTTGGCCCAATATTGGAATCACAATATTATCAGAAGTTGATCTCATTAGCGGACGATCTAAAGATTAATGAGAGCGTTTCGTTTGTATCTTCGGTTCCTCCAAGCGAGATGCCAGCATTGTATCAAGGAGCTTTAGCGCTGATAATGCCTTCTTATACAGAGACTTTTGGCTTACCCATGTTAGAGGCAATGGCATGTGGTATCCCGGTGATCGCTTCGGATATCCCGGTTGCTCGTGAGATTTGTGGGGAAGCGGCGTGTTATTACAGGCTTGGAGATCCGGAAGACTTGGCGGAAAAGCTTATCTATGTTTTAAAATATACCGACAAGCGTTCTGAGCTGATAAAGTCCGGCAAGGAACGCGCGCAACATTTCTCTTGGGACAAATCGGCCGTTAGATTACTACAACTGTTGCGAGACGCTCTTTGAGCTATAAAATAAATTGATAATGCGATATAAAATATTTTCTGAAGAAGAATTCTACGACGCTGTTGCTCAACGTCTCCTGAACACCGAAGATTTGATTGTGAAGGATCCTGCGCGCTTCCTTGCGGGTTCCATGGACGCCTTTCGCTTTATGATGGAACGGATAGGATCTGTCAAAGGCAAGAAGGTGCTTGACTATGGTTGCGGAAGTGGATGGCTTGGTGTATATCTTGCCAAACAGGGAGCACGGATTGAGGGATTTGATGTCTCGGGAAGGCTTGTTGAGGTAGCTTCCTTGAGAGCAGAAGTCAATGGCGTCTCTCATGCCTGCATATTTCGGAAGATGATAGCCGAAGATTTGGAGTATCCGGATCAATCCTTTGATCTTGTCGTGGGGATTTCTATCCTTCACCATGTGGAGCTTGGCAGAGCTACATATCACCTCCAGCGTGTGATGAAAAACGGAGCCCTGGCCATTTTCATTGAGCCTCTTGGCGAAAATATTCTATTGAATTGGGCGAGGGAAAGGGTTTTCATTGTGCATCATGGCTTAGTGAAGGACAAAAGTACAGAGCATCCTCTAACCTACCATGACATCCATGCCATGGGGCGCAACTTCGCCGAATATCGCTGGAGGGAGTTCCAGCTGTTCTCCATGGTCAGGAAGTTTATCGGCGATGGGCTTACCGAAGCCATGCGTCTGGACAGGCTGGATGAATGGCTCCTGAGAAAGTTCCCTTCTCTCAAGAAGTTTTGTCGTTTGGTCGTTGTTGAGTTTCGGAAGGGGCAGGGGGAAGAAAAAATCATTCGTCGGTAATCATGAAGCAAATTGTTCAGAATTACAAGACTGGCGCGCTTCAATTGACTGATGTGCCCACGCCGGCCCGTGCCCGGCAGGGGCAGGTGCTGGTCCGCACCATGGCTTCTCTCGTCAGCGTGGGCACGGAGAAATCCATGCTGGAACTGGCCCGGAAGTCCTTGCTGGGCAAGGCGATGGCCCGGCCGGACCTGGTGCGCCAGGTGATCGCCAAGGCCCAGGCCGAGGGCATCCTGGAGGCCTGGCGCCAGGCTATGGGAAGGCTGGACACCCCGGTGCCCCTGGGCTACTCATCGGCCGGGGTGGTGATAGACGTGGGGCCGGGCGTCCAGGGCTTCGCTGTCGGCGACCGGGTGGCCTGCGCCGGCAGCGGCTACGCGGGCCATGCCGAGGTGGTCTCGATCCCGGCGAACCTCTGCGTGAAGATTCCCGAGGGTGTGGATTTCGAGTCGGCCGCCTTCGTGGCGCTGGGCGGCATCGCGCTGGAGGCCGTCCGCATGGCCAGGGTCTCCCTGGGCGAAACCGTCGTCGTCATCGGCCTGGGGCTCCTGGGCCAGATCGCCGTCCAGCTGCTCAACGCCGCCGGCTGCCACGTCATCGGCATGGACATCCATCCCCGGAAAGCCGAAATGGCCCTCCAACACGGCGCCGAAGCCGTCGCCACCGACTACTCCGTTCTGTCCGCGCTCTGTCGTCAGCGGACGGGGCATCAGGGCGCCGACGCGGTCATCATCCTGGCCGCCACCCCCAGCAACGAACCCCTGGAGCGGGCCGCCGAACTCTGCCGGGAGCGGGGGCGCATCGTCGCCGCCGGGCTGGTGGGGCTGCAGATCCCCCGCAAGCCCTTCTACGACAAGGAGCTGGAATTGGTCGTCTCCCGGGCCTGGGGGCCGGGCCTCTACGACCCCCACTATACCGAAAAGGGCCTGGATTACCCCCTCGCCTACGCCCGCTGGACGGCCAGGCGCAATATGGAGGAGTTCCTGGCTCAGCTGGCCAAGGGGGCCGTCCGCGTGGATCACCTCATCACCCACCGCTTTCCCTTTGACCGCGCCCCGGAGGCCTACGAACTCATCCTGGAGGGCAAGGAGCCGTATATCGGCGTTTTGCTGACCTATGAGCGTGAGCCGGATTTGAGTCGCACGGTTGTTGTGAAGCGGAATCAGAGGGGGCAGAGGGGCCAGGAGAGCCAGAGGGGCCAGATCTCCTCTGTCCCTTCTGTCCCTTCCGCCCTATCCGGCCCCTTAGGCGTGGGGCTCATCGGGGCTGGCCAGTTTGCGGCCGGCACGCTGCTTCCCATCTTAAAAGGCCTCAAGGGCCTTCGCTTCCGCGGCGTGGCCACTGCCACCGGCCTCAGCGCTCGCCACGTCGCCGATAAGTTCGGCTTTGAATACTGCACCACCGACTATCATGAAATCCTGAAGGACCCCGAGATCGCCCTGGTCTTCATCCTCACCCGCCACGGCGCCCACGCCCCTCTCGTGGCCGAAGCCCTGCGCGCCGGCAAGCACGTCTTTGTGGAGAAGCCCCTGGCGCTCAATCCGGAGCAATTGCGGGAATTAGTGAGGGCCTACAAGGGGCCAGAGGGGCTAGATGGTCCCTCTGTCTCATCCGTCCCCTCTGGCTCCTTGCTGATGGTGGGATTCAACCGACGCTTCTCTCCGTTCGCCAAGTGGCTCAAAGACCGCTTCGCCGACATCCCGGAGCCGCTGGCCGTGCATTGCACCGTCAACGCCGGACCGGTGCCGCCTGACCATTGGGTGCACGACCCGGAGCAGGGCGGAGGGCGCATCATCGGCGAGGTCTGCCACTTCGTGGACCTGATTCAATACCTGACCGGCTCCCTCCCTGTGCGGGTCTACGCCGAGACCTTGACTTCAAGGGGCTATAAGCCCAGCGACAACGTGGTCATCACCCTGAAGATGGCCAACGGGGCCATCGGCTCCATCACCTACGTGGCCGGAGGGGACAAGCGCTATCCCCGGGAACGGGTGGAGGTCTTCGGCGGCGGGGCCGTGGGGGTCATTGAGAACTTCAAGGCCGCCACCTTCATCCGGGGCGGGCGCAAGATGCGCATCCGCAACTGGCTCAGCGTGGACCGAGGGCATCGGGGGGAGGTGGAGGCGTTGCTCTCGGCCATCCGCGCCGGCGGCCCCGCGCCGGTGGCATTTGAAGAATACGTTTACACCACCCTGGCGACCTTTGCCATCGAGGAGTCGTTGCGGAAGGGGACGCCGGTGCGCATAAAAGGACTGGAGGAGACAGAAGAGACAGAGGGGACAGGGGAGGCGAAAAGTGTGGGATAAGTCGCAAAAGGGCTATCACCGGATAGCGGCCTGGCAGAGAGCGCATGCGCGGGCGCTCCTCGTTTATGATTTGACCGAGAAGTTCCCACGACATGTGCTCTTCGGCCTGACCAGGCAACTGCGTGATGCGGCGCTCTCGGTGCCGGCCAATATCGTGGAAGGGTATAGCTGGGGGTCCAGCAAACAATACCTCTATCACCTAAACGTCGCCCGGGGCTCGCTGGCTGAGGTGGAGTACTACCTTCCTTCTTCGCCCCCTCTGCCTCCTTCGGCTCCCCTGTCTCCTCCGACCCTTCTGCCCCATTTTGACCTATGAAGATCCTCTTGCTCACGGCTTACTTTCCGCCGGACACGGGGTCGGCGGCACATCTCTTCTACGAACTGGGCAGGGCATTCGTGGAACGGGGCCACGGGGTGACCGTCCTGACCGGCATGCCCGGCTATCATGCCCTGGGACCTCTGGAGAAATACAAAGGGAAAAGGCGGATAAAGGAAGATATGGAGGGGATGGAAGTGGTGCGGGTGGCTATGCCCCAACTCCCGCGCCATCTGATGGTGGGCCGGGCGCTATGGCAGTTCGGTGGGGCATGGGCGCTCTTCTTGGCCGGGCTGGGTTTGCCGAAAGCCGATGCGGCAATCGTCTACTCGCCGCCGTTGCCCCTGGGGCTCACGGCCTGGGGGTTGAAGAAGCTTCAGGGCCTGCCCTTTATCCTGAACGTCCAGGACCTCTTCCCCCAGAGCATTATTGACCTGGGATTGCTCCGGAACCGCTGGCTCATCCGCTTCTTTGAGGAAATGGAACGCTTTGTCTACCGGCGCGCAAATATTATAACCGTGCATTCTGAAGGCAACCGGGAGCATGTTATGCGAAAATTGGACAAGGGACAGGCGGAGAAGGTGAAGGTGATCCCCAATTGGGTGGATGTTCATTTCATCCAGCCGGGACCTCGCATGAATTGGTTCCGGGAGGCGCATGGCCTGGGCGATGCGTTTGTCGTCTCTTTTGCGGGAGTATTGGGCTACTCCCAGGACCTGGATGTGGTCTTGGATGCTGCGCGCATTTTGAAGGATGGAGGATGGAGCTCCGAGATCCTCTTTCTCATCGTCGGGGATGGCGTGGAGAGGCCGCGCCTGGAGGCCAAAGCGCGGCAGATGGGCCTGAATAACGTGCGTTTTCTCCCCATGCAGCCCAGGGAGAAATACCCGGCCGTGCTCCATGCCTCGGACATCGGGCTGGCCACGCTTCATGCCGAAGTGAGGACCCCTGTGGTCCCCTCCAAGATTCTGAGCATCATGGCCGCCGGGCGGCCGGTCGTAGCCGCTATGAACCTGGACGGAGACGGCCCGCGTCTCATCGCCGAGGCCCGCTGCGGGCTTTGTGTTCCACCGGAAGACCCCCGGGCCCTGGCTGAGGCCATCCTTCAACTCTACCACGACGCATCTCTGCGCGAGGAGCTGGGCCGCAACGGCCGACGATATGTGGAAAAATATCTCTCATTGGAAGCCTGCGTCGAACGCTATGAGCAGTTGTTGCGTCAGGTTATATGATTTGGGACGGAGGGGACAGAGGCCCTTTGTCTCTTTTGCTCCTTCTGTCTCCTCTGACCCCTCATTCGATCCGCCCGAGGAGGATGAAGCATGCCAGATTACCTGAAGGCTTATGCAGGCAAGGTGGTTTTGGTGACGGGCGGCGCCGGGGCGATCGGCTCCAACCTCTGCCGCCGCCTCGCTGAACTGGGGGCTCAGGTCATCATCCTGGACGACCTCTCCTCCGGCGTGCGCTGGAACGTCCCTTCTTTGCCTGGAGTGCTCTTCGTGGAAGGGGACATCCTGGACGAGGTGAAGCTCAAGCGCGTCTTCTTTGAGCGACCCCAGATCGTCTTCCATCTGGCCGCCTTCTTCGCCAACCAGAACTCGGTAGACCACCCCGAACGGGACCTGATGGTCAACGGCATGGGCACCCTGCGCCTGCTGGAGTATTCCGTCCTCACCGGCGTGGAGCGCTTCGTTTATGCCTCCTCCGGTTGTTCCATCTATGGCAGCGACTCGCCTCTCCCCCTGCGGGAGGAGTTCATGTCCATGCACCTTTCCACCCCTTACCAGATCACCAAGATGCTGGGCGAACTCTACTGTAATTTCTTCTATAACCACTACGGTCTTAAGGTGGTCAAGCCTCGCCTCTTCAACTCCTATGGCCCCGGTGAGGTGCCCGGCCAGTACCGCAACGTGATCCCCAATTTCATCTACTGGGCCATGAAAGGCTTGCCCTTGCCCATCACCGGCACCGGCGAGGAGACCCGCGACTTCACCTATGTGGGAGACATCGTGGATGGCCTCCTGCGGGCGGGGGTCATGGAAAGCGCCATTGGCCATGAGTTCAACCTGGCCTCGGGCAAAGAGACCCGCATCATCGACGTGGCCCGTATGATCAACGAGGCAACGGGGAACAAGGCGGGCGTTCGCTTTGTCCAGCGGCGCAAATGGGATACCAAGAGCCGCTTGCTGGCCTCCATAGACAAAGCGCGTGAGTTAATCGGATACAATCCGAATACACCCCTCGAGGAGGGATTGGCTCGGACGATCGAGTGGTTTCGTGATAATTGGGAGAAAATTGAAGCCTCGGCTCGGTTCGGTCCCGGCATCTCATCAGCGGTTAGGGAGATGGTTGTGGTGCGGGAATAAGATGCTGAAGGTGCTTTCGGTCTTCGGCACTCGGCCTGAAGCCATCAAGATGGCCCCGGTGGTGCGGGAGCTGCAGAAATACCCGGACCGGGTCCGGTCGGTTGTTTGTGTGACGGCCCAGCATCGGGAGATGCTGGACCAGGTGCTGAGCCTTTTTGGGATTACCCCCGACTACGATCTGAACATTATGGAGGATAATCAAACGCCTATTCAAGTGGCCTCGGCCGTGCTATCCCGCTTGGAGCCCATTTTGCGGCGAGAGCGACCCGACTGGGTTCTGGTTCAGGGAGATACCACCACGGTCGCAGCCGCCTCCCTGGCCGCTTTCTATGCCGGTGTGAAGGTGGGCCATGTAGAAGCCGGCCTGCGCACTTTTCACAAATGGCAGCCTTTCCCGGAAGAAATCAACCGCCGGATCGCAGGCGTCATTGCGGACCTCCACTTTGCTCCCACTGAGCGGGCTCGCCGGAACCTGCTGCGCGAAGGTGTCTCTCCCGAGCAAATCATTGTGACGGGGAATCCGGTGATTGACGCGTTGCGATGGGCCGCTGAGCAACCCCCAACTCCGGAAATCCGCGCCCTGCTGGAGCGCCTGGGCGTTGCCGATGAAGCGGAGAACTCCCCCTCGCACCCCCGCACCCCGGGACCCCGGCTCATCCTGGTAACCGCCCATCGCCGCGAAAACTTCGGTCAACCTTTAGAGAGTATCTGTTGGGCCTTACGGGATATCGCAACACGCTACGATGCCATGGTGCGTATTGTTTACCCGGTGCATTTAAATCCTAACGTGTGGGAGCCGGCGCATCGGCTGCTGAGGGATGTGCCGAATATCATCCTGATCCCGCCTGTGGATTATCTCTCCATGGTGCATCTCATGAAGCGCGCGTATCTCATTCTGACGGATTCGGGCGGCATTCAGGAGGAGGCGCCGGGGCTGGGCAAGCCGGTCCTGGTTTTGCGGGAAGTCACCGAGCGCCCCGAAGCCGTGGAAGCGGGGACTGTGCGTTTGGTGGGGACTGGCCGGCAGCGTATTGTGGCCGAGACCGTCCGGTTGCTGGAGGATGAAGCGGCCTACCTGCAGATGGCGCAGGCTGTAAATCCTTACGGCGATGGGCAGGCTGGCCGGAGGATTGCGGCCGCTCTGTTAGGTGAACCGGTAGAACCGTTTATACCTGCTCACCGGCTGAATCAGGATGGGGCGGATGGGAATGGCTGAAGCGAAGCGGCGGCTGGTCCTGATGGCGCTGGACCTGCTGGCCGTGAACGGCGTGCTGTTCCTGGCGCTGGCCCTGGTGATGCAAACTCAGGTTCGTCGGCAGAGGCCAACATCATCCGGCTAAGCGCCTCGGGGTGAAGCCCGGCACGAAGTGCCCGGGGAGGGTGTTTCAATCGGCTTGAACAGGCACAAGGAATGGAGGCGAAGGGAAGTTGGATATGAAGGGCCTGTAGTGATATATGTACAGAGTGGCATATCCACGGCAGGTCTACTTATGATGTCGGCAGGAGGCGAAGAAGTGGAAAAGATGAGTCTGGAACAGGCCAAGCAACGGTACGCCGGCCAATGGCTGGCTTTCCTGGTTACCGAGGAAACCCCGACGGGGGAGCTATGGGGTCACTTGCTTGCCCATAACCCTGACCGGAGGGAACTCCATCGGGAACTCCGGGAAAAGAAAGTAGAGCGGGCCTACGTCACCTTCGCTGGCCCGGTGGTGAAGCCCGGATACGCGGTGATCCTCTGATGCGAGCCCGGCTGGCGTTCGGTTCCGTGCTGGGGAGCCGGGGAGGAAGATGGATGTCGGATGACGGATAACGGATGACAGAGGGGTTAAGAGTGCAATGTGAGGAGTGGGTGTTTGATGGCAAGGGCTGGGTGCCAAAGTCTGGCAAAGGTAATCGGCAGATTCGCTCGTGCCGGGATTTGGATGTTTTCAATCTGTCGTATACGTTGGCCATGGAGATCTTTCGCCTCAGCGCCCGATTTCCTAAAGATGAGCGATACTCACTTACTGATCAGATTCGGCGGTCATCTCGGGCGGTCTGCAGCAATATTGCAGAAGGATTTGCTAAGCGCCGACATGAAGCCGTCTTCAAGAACAGCTTGAGCAACTCCCTCGGTGAGGCCGAAGAAACCAAGGTGTGGCTTGACTTTGCGCGGGATTGTGGCTACCTCTCAGCGCAGGATCACCAGCGTCTAACCATTGGCTATGACCAGGTCAGCGCTATGCTGTGGACCCTCATGACCAGATGGGAGACCTTCTCATGAACCATTTTCCATCTTCCGTCTTCCG
>OGCB01000100.1_pt1 | contig 26429 bp, 31 predicted proteins | sample 1570031 | NCBI WGS metagenome assembly OGCB01 (sample SAMN05518655, study PRJEB24509) | hot springs metagenome | isolation source: Octopus Spring Streamers, Yellowstone National Park, Wyoming, USA | place: USA:Octopus Spring Streamers, Yellowstone National Park, Wyoming, USA | collected 2011-10-11 | reverse complement strand
AAACGCTCGCAAAACGGCCCGTGAACTCCTGGAGCCTGGCCTCGGCCACCTTGAGCATGTCCATGGATCACCCCCGGTACCAGATACGGGCTGCGCCCGCAAGGGGAGATTTACCACGAAACGGAGATGTGGGTAAAGTCCTGCTTAGAGGCTTGACAAGAGCGGGATGAGGCCTTTATGATATCCCCGGATGCAAGGTCAAAGCCGGGCCGAAAGGCGCCCGCTGACCTTGCCCCTGGGGCTAAGGGCGGAGAGGAAACGCGGAAACTCGCCCGCCAAGGCCCCAGACCTCCAAAGGAGGTGTTGGGAATATGAAGAAAAGGCTTGTCGCGCTACTGGCCGGGCTTCTGACCGTCCTCTCCATGGGGTTCGGTCTAGCCCAGTTCTCCGACGTGCCCGCCGGGCACTGGGCCAAGGAGGCTGTGGAGGCCCTGGCGGCCAGGGGAATCATCGTGGGCTTCCCGGACGGCACCTTCCGGGGCAACGAGCCCATCACCCGCTACCAGGCCGCCCTCATCATCTACCGCCTCCTGCAGCAGATTGAGGAGGAGCTGAAGGCCAAGGGCGAGTCCCCCACCCTCCAGGCCCTATCCCCCGAGGACCTCGAGGCCCTGAAGAACGCCATCCAGGAGCTGGCCGCCGAGCTGGCCGCCCTGGGGGTTAGGGTCTCCGCCCTGGAGGACAGCGCCGCTACCAAGGAGGACATCGCCCGCCTCGAGGCCTTGATCCAGGAGCTCAGGGCCCAGCCCATGCCCGAGGTGGAGCCCGGCATGGACCAGGCCGCCCTCCAGGACCTCCTGGACCGGGTGGAGGCCGCCTCCATCGCCGCCGACACCGCCCTGGCCCAGGCCCAGCAGCTGGCCGAGCAGCTGGAGGCCCTGGCCCAGGACGTGGAGGGCGTGAAGGGCGACCTGGCCGCCCTCGCCACCCAGGTGGAGGCCAACGCCCAGGCCATCCAGGCCCTCAACGAGCTGGCCGTCCTCCTCAACCAGGACGTCCTCTCCCTCCAGGACCGGGTGACCGCCCTGGAGAAGGCCCTGGCCGAGCGGGGTGAGGGCCCCGCCATCAACCTGGAGGACTTCGCCACCAAGGAGGACGTGGCCGCCGTCCAGGAGTTCGCCGCCGCCCTCCGCTCCGACCTGGTGGGCCTCTCCGAGAAGGTCTCCAAGCTGGAGAGCCAGGTGGCCGAGCTCTCCAGGGTGCAGTACTCCATCAAGGGCTCCCTCACCGCCACCTACGGCTTTGTGACCCTTGCTGGCGACAACAACTTTGACATTGACCGCCTCTTCGCCACGCCCTTCTCCACGGGGGTGTTTGGGCCCACCGAGCAGAAGGAATTCAACGTCGAACTGGAAGACGTGGCCTCCCGCCAGCTCACCGAGGGTAGCCTCACCCTGGACTTCGGCGTCAAGAACAACGCCCCCGCCGCCACCGGGGTGGCCGTGAGCGAGGCCACGGTCCAGATGGCCTTCGCTGCCACCATCACCTCGGGAGGGGGTTTCAGCGTTAACCCCGCCATCCGCCTCAACGCCGCCACCATTCGGGGCACCGTGGACGGCCAGCCCTTCAGCGTGGCCTACCACAGGGTGGCCAGCTCCTTCCAGTTCAACGACTACCTCTTCGTGAACAAGAGCGACCCCGCCGGGCGGGAGCACCGCCAGGGGGTGGTGGCCACCTTCCAGGGGACCAAGCTTCCCCTGAGCCCGGAGGTCACCGTGGTCCTGGGGACTTCTTCGGCTACGGGTACTGGCGCAGACGAAGGCGACATCTTTGGGGTCAGCGGCTACTTCGGCATCCGCGCCGCCTTCAAGCCCCTGGAGGGCCTCACCCTGGCCCTGAACTACGCCTTGGCCGACACCGAGGCCGCTTCTGGGGGCAACCCCGACCGCTCCGCCCTGGGCGTGGACGGCACCCTGAAGCTGGGGGACTTCAGCGTCAAGGGCCTCTTCGTCACCAGCCGGCCCGCCACCGGCATCTACTTCCAGGACTACTTTGACCCCAACAGGTCCGACTGGGTCTACTACGTCCAGCTGGACGGGAAGCTCGGGCCCTTGAGCCTCAAGGCCAACTACCACGCCGTGGACCCCGATTACGCCAACGGCAGGGCCGGCATGTCCGCCGATCACCTGGCCTACTACGGCGGCGTGAAGGGCCGGCAGAACCCCGCCCCCTACAAGGCCGACGAGGAAGGCCTGGGCGTGGAGCTGGGCCTCCCCCTGGGCCCCGTGGAGCTTGGCGGCTACCTGAATAGCTACGGCACCTACCCCTACAGGCCTGGCATCTCTGGCTTCACCGTCACCACGGAAGCTGGCGCCTCCGCCAAGGTGGCCCTCTTCTCCGGCTTCAGCCTAAGGGCCGCCTACGACGCCACCTGGACTGGGTCCCGCTTCGGGGACTTTGACACCCCGACGAACGCCCGCATCACCGCCACCCTCAGCCACGACGGGGCTGCCAAGGACGCCCTGGTCAAGGACCTCAACCTTACCCTGGAGGGCACGTACAATAACCTGCACACCCCTAGCCCCTACTTCGGCCTCGCTGTCTACGGGGACTACAAGCTCGCCCTGGGTCCCTTGAGCCTGGACAAGATCCTCTTCCGCTACCACGAGCCCAACTTCAACGACCCGAGCGATGAGACCCTGAAGGGCGGCCTCCAGGCCAGCCTCAAGCTGGATGACCTCCCCTTCAAGCCGAGCCTCATCGGGGAGGTGGCCGCGCGGCGGACGGAGGGCACGCCGGTCACCGAGGAGCTCAAGTGGAGCGTGGGCCTCTCCTTGGGCGAGTTCCTCTTCCCCGGCTCCAGGCTGGAGGCCCGCTACGGGGAGTACCGGGCGGCCGGGGTGGAGAGCATCCTGGTGGGGAAAACCGACAAGGCCTTTGACCCGTCGGACGATCGCCTCTACTCGGAGAGCGGTACCGCCAGCGGCTTCGTGGCCGGCTTCAACGTGACCTGGTCCTACTACGGCTTCCGCGCCGACTACGGGGAGTACATCATCCAGCGCAGCACTCCTACCCCTCTCAGCGACCACGCCCGCACCTTCCGGGTCACCTACACCGTCAGGTTCTAGGCCCTAGGCCCCTTCCCCCGCCCCTTAGGGGCGGGGGTTTTCTCACCCCAGCCCGGCCTTGCCGGGCTGGGGACCCCAGTCCCTATACTCAAAGGGATGGGATTCCGCTACCGGGGGCCTGAGCCCAAGGGGGACCAGCCCAAGGCCATAGGGGAGCTTTTGGAGGCCCTGAGGGACGGGGAGCGCTACGTCACCCTCCTCGGGGCCACGGGGACGGGGAAGACCGTCACCATGGCCAAGGTCATAGAGGCCCTGGGGCGGCCCGCCTTGGTCCTCGCCCCCAACAAGATCCTGGCGGCCCAGCTGGCGGCGGAGTTTCGGGAGCTCTTCCCGGAGAACGCCGTGGAGTACTTCATCAGCTACTACGACTACTACCAGCCCGAGGCCTACGTGCCCGGGAAGGACCTCTACATAGAGAAGGACGCCAGCATCAACCCGGAGATTGAGCGCCTAAGGCACTCCACCACCCGAAGCCTCCTCACCCGGCGGGACGTGATCGTGGTGGCCTCGGTCTCCGCCATCTACGGCCTGGGGGACCCGAGGGAGTACCGGGCGCGGAACCTGGTGGTGGAAAGGGGCATGCGCTACCCCCGGGAGGCCCTCTTGGAGAGGCTTTTGGACCTGGGCTACGAGCGGAACGAGATAGACCTCTCCCCGGGCCGCTTCCGGGCCAGGGGGGAGGTCCTGGAGGTCTTCCCCGCCTACGAGACCGAGCCCATCCGGGTGGAGCTCTTTGGCGACGAGGTGGAGCGGATCCTCCAGGTCCACCCCATCACCGGGGAACGCCTGCGGGAGCTTCCCGGCTTCGTCCTCTTCCCGGCCACCCACTACCTCTCCCCGGAGGGGCTAGAGGAGATCCTGAAGGAGATAGAGAAGGAGCTCTGGGAACGGGTCCGCTACTTTGAGGAACGGGGCGAGGCCCTCTACGCCCAGCGCCTCAAGGAGCGCACCCTCTACGACCTGGAGATGCTGAGGGTCATGGGCACCTGCCCGGGGGTGGAGAACTACGCCCGCTACTTCACGGGCAAGGCCCCCGGGGAGCCCCCCTTCACCCTCCTGGACTACTTCCCCGAGGACTTCCTGGTCTTCCTGGACGAGTCCCACGTGACCGTGCCCCAGCTAATGGGCATGTACCGGGGGGACTACGCGCGCAAGAAGACCCTGGTGGACTACGGCTTCCGCCTGCCCTCGGCCCTGGACAACCGCCCCCTGCGCTTTGAGGAGTTTTTGGAGAAGGTCTCCCAGGTGGTCTTCGTCTCCGCCACCCCGGGGCCCTTTGAGCTTGCGCACTCGGGCCGGGTGGTGGAGCAGATCATCCGGCCCACGGGGCTTCTGGACCCCCTGGTGCGGGTCAAGCCCACGGAGAACCAGATCCTGGACCTCATGGAGGGCATCCGGGAGCGGGCCCAGCGGGGGGAGAGGACCCTGGTCACGGTCCTCACCGTGCGCATGGCCGAGGAGCTCACCGACTTTCTGGTGGAGCACGGCATCCGGGCCCGCTACCTCCACCACGAGCTGGACGCCTTTGAGCGCCAGGCCCTGATCCGGGACCTGCGCCTGGGCCACTTTGATGCCCTGGTGGGGATCAACCTCCTCCGCGAGGGCCTGGACCTCCCCGAGGTCAGCCTGGTGGCCATCCTGGACGCCGACAAGGAGGGGTTCTTGAGGAGCGAACGGAGCCTCATCCAGACCATCGGCCGGGCGGCCAGGAACGCCAGGGGCGAGGTCTGGCTCTACGCCGACCAGGTCTCCGAGGCCATGGAGCGGGCCATCCGGGAGACCAACCGGAGGCGGGCCATCCAGGAGGCCTACAACCTCGAGCACGGCATCGTCCCCAAGACGGTGGAGAAGGGGGTGCGGGCGGTGATCCGCCCCGAGGGGTACGGGGAGGCCCCCTTTGAGCTCCCTTCGGAAGAGGAGGACCTCAAGGCCCGGCTGGCGGAGCTGGAGCTTCTCATGTGGCAGGCGGCGGAGGCCCTGGACTTTGAGCGGGCAGCGGCGCTCAGGGACGAGATCCGGGCCCTGGAGGCCAGGCTCCAGGGCGTGAAGGCCCCGGAAGCCCTTCCGGGGAGGAGGCGGCGGAGAAGGCGCTAGGCCAACAGGAGGACGGGGTCTTCCAGGTAGAGGGCCACCCGCTCCAGAAGCCTCCTGGCCAGGGGGGCATCCAGCCCTGAGACGGCGAGGATCCCGTCGGGGGCCAGGAAGAGGCTGGGCCGGCCCGTGTGGACCTCCTCCTCGCCGAAGAAGCAGAGGAGGCCTTCCCCCTCTTCCCCGCCCTCCTGGTGGAAAAGGGCCAGGAAGGCCGGGCTGGGCCTGAGGCCCCTGACCCTTTCCCCCTCCACCCGGCCGAGGAGGGGCCTATGGGGGAGCTCCAGCTCGGCGAGGGCCCTTTCCGCCGCCTTGAGGAGGAAGGGCAGAGGGGTTTCCGGTACCCCGTGGACCCGGTGGAAGGCGGCTAGGGCCTCCCCTAGACGCCTTTGGTCCACCTTCCGGCGGAAGACCCGAAGGGGGGCGCTTTGGGCGGGCGCGGGCATGGGGGCCACCCCCAGGAGAGGGCTTGGGGGGATCTCCTGGGTGGGGAGGGCTTCCTTGGGGGCGGGAGGCGCCTCTTCCCTCGGAGGCGCCTTGGGTTCAGGGGCCTCCTGGGCGGCCTCCAGAAGCTCCCCTTGCCGGGGCTCGGGCTCAGGGAGGGGCCTTTCCAAAAGGTCCTCCTCCCAGGCCTCGGTGGCCTCTTCCTCCTCGGGGAGGAGGAGGGGCTCCTCGTCCAGGAGGTCTATCTCGGGGAAGTCCAGGGCGAGCTCCTCCTCGGGGACCTCCTCCACCTGCAGGGTGGGGGTCTTGGGGGCCTCGGGGATGAGGTCGGAGAGGTCCACCCCTTCCCTTTCCAGGGCGGCCTGGGCCCGCTTCAGCTCCTCCTCGGGGGGCAGGGGCGGGGGCGATGCCGGCATGGGGGGGAGGTCCACCTCCCCGGCCATGACCTTGGCCAGGAAGGCCAGGATGTCCCGCTCCACGATGGTGCCATCCGGACCCGTGCCCTTCAGCCTGCGCCAGTCTATGCCGTTCTCCTCGGCGAGCCGACGGGCCAGGGGCGTGATTTTGGGTTCTTCCATCCTGGCCCTATGATAGCAGGGTGGAAGCGCGCTTTGCCGAGCTCCTTGCGGCCTACTGCCTCGAGGCCGCCCCCGGGGAGACCGTCTTGGTGGAGGCGGAAACCCCAGCGCTGCCCCTTCTTCCCCACCTGAAGCGGGCCCTCCTCCAGCGGGGGGCCTACCCCCTCTTCCGCCTGGGCTACCCGGGGGAAGCCCGGGACTTCCTCCTCCATGGGGGAAGGTGGCTGGAGGCCATCCCCGAGGTGGAGCGGGCCCTCTACGAGAAGGCGGACAAGTTCCTGAGGGTCCCTTTCCGCCGAGAACCCCTTGGAAGGGGCCTCCGTGGACCCTGCCCTCGCCCTCAGGCACCAGCGGGCCTGGCGGCCCCTCTCGGAGATCCGCCTGCAGAAGCGCTGGGCCCTCACCCTCTACCCCACGGTGGGCTACGCCGTGGGGGCGGGCATGGGCACCGAGGCCTTTCGGGCCTACCTGGAAAGGGCCCTCTTCCTGGACCGGGAGGACCCGGTGGCCGCCTGGCGGGAGCTTGCCGCCTTTCAGGAGGGGCTCATCCGGCGGCTTTCCCGGGGGAAGACCCTCCGCATCCTGGCCCCCGGCACCGACCTCACCCTCTCCGTGGCGGGGCGCACCTGGGTGAACTCCGACGGGCGGCGCAACATGCCCTCGGGGGAGGTCTTCACCGGGCCCCTCGAGGACTCCGCCGAGGGCGAGGTCCGCTTCAACCTGCCCGCCTTCGTGGGGGGCAGGCGGGTGGAGGGGGTTTACCTCCGCTTCCATAGGGGCGAGGTGGTGGAGGCCCGGGCCCGGGTGGGGGAGGACTACCTGAAGGAGGCCCTGGCCACCGACCCGGGGGCGAGACGGCTCGGCGAGGTGGGCATCGGCACCAACTTCGCCCTGGACCGGCCCACGGGCCTCATCCTCCTGGACGAGAAGATGGGGGGCACGGTCCACCTGGCCTTGGGCCGGAGCTACCCGGAGACCGGGGGGAGGAACGAGAGCGCCCTCCACTGGGACCTGGTCCTCTCCCTGAAGGAGGGGAGGCTCCTTCTGGACGGGGAGCCCCTTATAGTGGAGGGGCGGTTCGTCTAGAGGTCCTTGCGCCTAAAGATGAGGACGGCCAGGAGGGCAAAGCCCGCGGTGTAGATGAAAAGGAGGGAAAGCCCGAGCCCCGCCGCCTGGGGTCTCAGGTGGAGGTCCAGGTAGGTGGTGAGGAGGAAGGGGGTGAGGGCAGGGAAGGCCACCAGGAGGCGCATGAGGAGGAGGGTGGCCACCGCCGCCAGGGCCCCCGCCGCGGTGGAGAGGAAGAGGGTGGCGTAGAGGAGGGCCAGGGAGGCCAGGGGCATGAGGACCGCCCCGGCCAGGAGGTGGGCCCGGAGGAGCTCCAGGAGGGCCCTGTCGGGGGTGAGGAGGCCCGCGCCGGCGAACCCCCCCTCTCCCAGGCCCGTGCCCCCGTAGAAGGGGCCTAGGCCGTGGAATAGGCCCGCCAGGAGGCCGCCCAGGAAGCTCGCGGACAGGAGGACGAAGGGGTAGAGGAGGACGGCCAGGAGCTTGGCGAGAAGGAGGAGGGTGCGGGGAAGGGGCCTTAGGAGAAGGCTTTTTAAGGTGCCCTGGGCCACCTCGCTCCCCAGGGCCTCGCTCGCCGCCATGACCACCAGGAAGGGGAAGAGGAACTCCATCCCCGCCAGGAGGCTCAAGGAGACCACCTGCCACCCCGAGGCCAGGACCAGGCCGTAGACCTCCTTGAGGCCCGGGGCCAGCGCCCAGAGAAAGGGGAGGAGGAAGGCGAAAAGAAGCCCAAGCCGCGCGGAGCGGAGCCTAAAGAGCTTGAAGAGCTCAAAGAGGAAGAGCCTAAGCATGCTTCACCCGTTCCTGGTAGTAGGCCATGAGGTCAAAGCCCTGGGGGTAGAGGGCCTCCACGCGGTAGCCCTCGTTGAGGAGGGCCTTCAGGACCGCTTCCCGCTCCCCCTCAAAGAGGATGGCCCCGTTCTGGATCCGGGCCGAGGCCACCTGGGGCAGGGCCCTGAGGAGGGCCAGGGCCCCCTCCAGGGGGTGGGCCTCGAGGCGGTAGACCTCCCGGCTCCCAAGCGCCACCTCGTCCAGAAGCCTTCCCCCGCCCAGGATGCCCACCTTGTGGGCGTAGCGGGAGACCTCCTGCAGGTGGTGGGTGGAGAGGAGGACGGCCACCCCTTCCCGGGCCAGTTCCCGGAGGAGGCCATGGACCAGATCCACTCCCTCGGGGTCCAGGCCGCTGGTGGGCTCGTCCAGGACGAGGACCTTGGGCCGGTGGAGGATGGCCGCCGCCAGGCCCAGGCGCTGCCGCTGGCCCAGGGAGTAGCCCTCCACCTTCTGGTCGGCCACGGCCAGGAGCCCGAGCCGGGCCAGGACCTCGGCGATGCGGGCCTCTTCCTTGACCCCGGCAAGGTAGGCGGAAAGGCGCAGGTTCTCCCGTCCCGTCAGATAGGGGTAGAAGGCGGCGGGGGCCTCCACCACCGCCCCCAGGTGGCGCCTGGCGGCGGGGGTCTTGTGGACGTCCTCGCCCAGGATGAGGGCCCGGCCCTGGCTGGGAAAGGCTAGGCCGGTGACCAGGCGGATCAGGGTGGTCTTGCCGGAGCCGTTGGGGCCCGCTAGGGCGTAGACCTCCCCTGGGCGCACGGTGAGGCTCACCCCTTCCAGGATGGGCTTCCTGCCGTAGCGCTTGCCGATGCCCTCTAGCCTCAGGGCTTCCATGGGTGCTATACTACCTAAGCCCCCGGTCCAGCGCGGCGGTCCGGGCGTGAACCGGGTCAGGTCCGGAAGGAAGCAGCCCTAAGCGCCACGGGCCGGGTGCCGCTGGGTAGCCGGGGGCCACTTATCCACAGGGTTGTCCACAGGCCCTCGGAGCCCTCAGTTAAAGCCTCGGTTGAAAAAATCCGCTTAGATACGTGCTTCATGGGCTTCCCCCTTTCTTTGGCGGTGTTCTCGCCACCCCCTTTTCCACAAGGGCCTGGATCTCCTCTGGAAGGAAGCCCGCCTCCCGAAGGACCTCTTCCGTGTGCTCTCCCAGAAGGGGCGGGGGGAGGGTCGGGGAAGCGGGGGTGCGGGAGAGGAAGCGCAAGGGGTTGGCCAGGGTGGGGAGAGGGCCCAGGAGGGGGTGGTTTAGGGTCCAGACCGCCCCCCTGGCCTCGGCCTGGGGGTCGGAGAAGGCCTCCTCGAGGTCGTTCACCGGGGCGGCGGGCACCCCCGCCTCCTTGAGCCGCTCCAGCCAGTGGGCCCGGGGGCGGGTCCTGAGCACCTGGGAAAGGGCGCCTTCCACCTCCTTCCGGCCCTCCACCCGGTCCTGGTTTCGGGGAAAGCGCTTTGGGAGATCGGGAAGCTCCAGGACCTGGCAGAGCCTGGCGAACTGCTCGTCGTTGCCCACCGCCAGGATGAGCCAGCCGTCCTGGGCGGGGAAGGCCCCGTAGGGCACGATCTGGGCGTGGGCGTTTCCGAGCCTCTTGGGGGGGATCCCGGTGAGGAGGTAGCTTTCGCCCAGGTTGGCCATGGCGAAGAGGCCCACGTCAAAGAGGGAGAGGTCTATGTGCTGGCCCTCCCCGCTTCTTTCCCGCTCCAGGAGGGCCGCCAGGACCGCCACCGCCCCCATCATCCCCGTCATCACGTCAATCCAGGCCACGCCCACCTTCATGGGGGGGCCTTCCGGTTCCCCGGTCACCGACATGATGCCGGTGTAGCCCTGGATGGCGGCATCGTAGCCGGGCTCCTGGGCCCTGGGCCCCGTGTGGCCGAAGCCGGTGATGGAGAGGTAGATGAGCCCGGGGTTTAGGGGCTTTAGGCTCTCGTAGTCCAGGCCAAAGCGCCTGAGGTCCCCGGTCTTGAAGTTTTCCACCAGGATGTCGGCCTCCCTGGCGAGCCGCCGGACCACCTCCTGGCCCTCTTGGGTCTTCAGGTCCAGGGCCAGGCTCCGCTTGCCCCGGTTCACCGAGAGGAAGTAGGCGCTTTCGCCCTCCAAAAAGGGCGGCCCCCAGCCCCGGGTCTCGTCCCCCCAGGGGGGTTCCACCTTGACCACCTCGGCCCCCAGGTCGGCGAGGATCAGGGTGCAGAGGGGGCCGGCGAGAACGCGGGAGAGGTCCAGGACCTTGATGCCGGAAAGGGGCCTCACAAGGGCATCTTACCCCCTTCCCTTCAGGCGGCGTTCATGCTCGGTTCAGGGCGGCCGGGCTAAAAGGGAGGGTGTCCCGGCGGGAAGCCGGGGGAAAGGAGGTGAGGAAGATGCGGCGGATCCTTCTTACGCTTCTCCTGCTCGGCCTCCTCGGGCTGGCCGAGGCCCACTACCCGCCCCGCTACGCGGTCGTCTATGGCGGGCCCAGGGGCGAGGGTTTGCAGGTCTCCTACTACGCGGGCGGTCTCTACCTCTTCTAGGCGCCCGTAGGGTCCCCCGCCGAGGCCTTCCCCTCGGCGGGGTTTAGTAGAATGCCCCCGTGCGCCACCTCCTGGTCCTCCTCGTCCTTCTCTTTGCGCTCCTTCCCTTCCTCTGGATGGCCTACGCCGCCTTCATGCCCAAGGAGGCGGTGTACTCGGGGGAGCTCTTCTCCAAGGTGGGCTTCAGCCTGGAGAACGTGCGGGGCCTGGCCAAGGAGGGGTTCTGGGGCCGCCTCCTCTTCTCCTTGGCCCTCTCCTCCGCGGTGGTCTTTCTCCAGCTTTTCACCGCCCTTCTCGCCGCCTACGCCCTAAGGGCGGGGCTTGGCCTTCTGCCCTTTTATCTGGTGCTGATGGCCGTCCCGGCCGAGCTCCTTCTGGTGCCCCTTTACGGCATCCTCAGAGGCCTCTCCCTTCTGGACACGGTCTTCGCCCTCCTGCTTCCCTTCGCCGCCAGCCCCTTCGTCATCTACCTGGTCTACCAGGCCATGCGGGCGGTGCCGGAGGAGCTTCTGGAGGCGGCCAGGCTGGACGGGGCGGGGCATGGGGTCCTCCTCTTGCGCATTCTCTTCCCCCTGGTGCGGCCCACCCTGGTGGCCGCGGGGGTGCTGGCCTTCGCCGCCCACTGGAACCTGGTCCTCTACCCCCGGGTGGTGGTCACCGACCCCCGGTTTTGGACGGTGCAGACCTGGCTCACCGACCTCCAGCGTAAGTACCCCACGGACTGGGGTCTCCTCTCGGCGGCGGCCCTCCTTAGCGTCCTTCCCATCGCCCTCCTCTACCTGGCCTTTGAGAGGCGGGTGGTGGCCACCTTTGAGGAGGGGCTGAAGGGCTAGCTTGACCGGGCCTTGGGCCCGGGCCTACCCTGGTTCCGTAAGGGGGTAAAAGCCATGCGCGCTCTGGTGTGGGGCCTTGCTTTGCTCCTGAGCGCCTGCGTTCCCGTGGCCATGCTCCGGCCTCCGGAGCCCGCGAGGGGGCTAGAGGTCAGCGTGGGGGGGAGCTTGTTCCATAACCCTTTTGCCAACCGGGATCAGTATCCCATCATGCCCCTTCCCTACCTGGCCGTGGCCTTTGGGGATGGGGAGCTGGAGTACAACTTCTCCGTCCAGTGGGGCCTCCGGGGCGGGGTGAAGCTGGGCCTGGGCCCCGGATTGGCCCTGGATGCGGGCCTCACCGTGCCTCCTCTCTTTGGGGAGGGGGCGGACTGGAGCCAGGGGGTGCCCGTGGTCCTGGACGGTGGGGTCATCCTGGGCGGGGACGGGTTTTATTTCTCCCCCAGGGTTCACCTCATTGGGGTTCCCACTTCTGGCGGCGGTTCCTGGGAGTGGGCCTGGCAGGCCTCCCTGGGGACCTACCGCCGGGACTGGGCGGCCGAGATAGGAATCCTGACCAGAACCTTAGGGTTTGAAGGGTTTGGGGTGGACGGAGGATCCCGTATCTACCTTTCGGCGGCCTGGCGCTTTAGAAGCGCCCCCTGAGGGCCTTCAGCCTCTCCCGCACCCGCTCCTCAAAGCCCTCCCCCGTGGCCTCGCAGAGGGTGAGGCCCTCTAGGCCCTCCGGCAGGTACCTCTGGGCGAAGCTCTCCTCCTTGTCCTCGCGGTAGTAGGCGTAGCCCTCCCCGTGCCCCAGGGCCCTGGCCAAGGCGGTGGGGGCGTTCCTCAGGTTCAGGGGCACGGGGGCCTCGGGGTGGGCCCTGGCGGCCTCCTGCGCCCGCTTCCAGGCCTGGTAGAGGCTGTTGGACTTGGGGGCCAGGGCCAGATAGACCGCCGCCTCCACCAGGGCCAGCTCCCCTTCCGGGCTTCCCAGGGCCTCGTAGGCCTCCTTGGCGGCCACGGAAAGCCGCAGGGCCAGGGGGTCTGCCAGGCCCACGTCCTCCAGGGCCACCCGGATGAGCCTCCGGGCCAGGTACCGGGGGTCGGCCCCGCCCTCTAGGAGCCTCGCCAGGTAGTAGAGGGCGGCGTCCACGTGGCTTCCCCGGAGGCTTTTGTGCAGGGCGGAGACCAGGTCGTAAAACCGGTCCCCCTCCCGGTCCATGCCGAGCCGTTCTGCCCCCAAAGCCTCCCGCACGCTCTTTAAGTCCACCTTCCCGAAGGCGGCGGCCAGCTCCAGGGTGTTCAGGGCGAAGCGGGCGTCCCCTTCCGCCGCCTGGGCCAGGAGGCGGAGGGCCTCCTCCTCGTAGGCCACGCCGGGAAGGCCCCTGGGGTCCTCGAGGGCCCGCCTGAGGAGGGCGAGGAGGTCCTCCTGGGAGAGGGGCCTCAGGGGGAAGAGGCGGAGGCGGGAGCGCAGGGCGGGGGTGAGGAGGAAGGCGGGGTTTTCCGCCGTGGCCCCGATCAGGGTGAGGAGGCCCGACTCCAGGTGGGGGAGGAGGGCGTCCTGCTGGGCCTTGTTGAAGCGGTGGATCTCGTCCAGGAAGAGGACCAGGACCCCTTCCTGCCTGGCCCTTTCCACCGCCTGGCGCACCTCCTTGAGCCCAGCCTCCACGGCGGAAAGCCTCAGGAAGGGCTTCCCCGCCCCCTCGGCCAGGAGGTGGGCCAGGGTGGTCTTGCCCGTGCCCGGGGGGCCAAAGAGGACCATGGAGGCGAGCCTCTTCGCCTCCAGCATCCGCCGGAGAAGCCCCCGTTCCCCGGTGAGGTGGGGCTGGCCCAGGACCTCGTCCAGGGTCCTGGGGCGCAGGCGCTCCGCCAGGGGCTCCATCCCCTTGATGGTAAGGGCGGGGCCGGGGGGTGTGGTAGGCTTGGGAGGAGTGCGCTGGCTTTTCCTCATCCCCTGGATGCTTTTCCTCCTGGGCCTCCTGCCTTTAGGCCTCCAGGAGCCCGTGGGGGACCTGGGCCAGGGGTCTGGCCTCCTCCTGGCGGCCTTCCTCCTTTCCGGGGTGGCGAGCCTCTACTCCCGCTTCCCCGTGGCCTTTTCCGTGCAGACGGCCCTGGTCCTGGGCCTGGGGCTTCTCGCCTTCCAGCTGGCCCTGGAGAGCGCCCTCCGCCTCACCGGGCTCACCCCTCCCCCCTACGCCTACCTGGGCGGGGTCCTGGGGGCCCTGGCCCTGGGGCTGGGCTTCTTCCTGGGCACAGGGCGGGAGGCCCCCCTCCTTCCCCCCCTCTCCCGGGTGGGGACCCGGGAGGACCTCCTCAGGATGGCGGGGGCCCTCGAGGGCCTGGCCCTCAGGCGGCCTTTGGTCTTGGTGTACCTGGGCACCTCGGCTTCCCCGGAGGCCATTTTGCGGGAGCTCAGGCGGGGGGACCTGGCCTTCCAGGCGAAGGGGGGCTACCTCCTGGTCCTGCAGGTGGGGCGCCCCGAGGACGCCATGGGCCTCCTCCGCCGCCTCAGAGAGCGCTTCCCCCTTTCCGCCTACGCCGTGGAGCGCTGGCAGGGGGGTAGCCTGGAGCGGGTCCTGGGCCGCCTGGAGGCGGAGGTCCTCCTGCAGGGCTAAGGGCCCCCCAGGCGGTGTAAGGTCAACGGGTCTACACCGATGCCGGGTGTAGGAAACCCGGGTCTACCTTGGCCCAACGCCCCCTCCAGGGCCCTACCCTTAGGCTCAAGGAGGTAGGCCATGGAGAAGGGCAAGGAGATCAGCCAGGCGTGGCAGGAAGCCCTGGAGACCTACGGGGAGCGGGAAGAAGAATAGGGCTTTAGAGAAACCGGGGGGCTTTGGCCCCCCGGCCTTTACTTGCCCATCTTCCCGTGGTCCACGTGGGCTATGATGGCAAAGCTTCTAATCTCCATGGGCGCACCCAATCCCCCCACTCCACCACGGAAAGGCCCTTAGGATAAGGGCATGAGGATCGCCGCCTTCTCCCTGGTGGCCCGGGACCCGGATACGGGGGACCTGGGCGTGGCGGTGGCCAGCAAGTTCCTGGCGGTGGGGGCGGTGGTGCCCTTCGCCGAGGCGGGGGTGGGGGCCATCGCCACCCAGTCCTACGCCAACCCCCGCTACGGTCCCCAGGGCCTGGCCCTTCTCCGCCAGGGGGCGAGCCCCGAAGGGGTCCTGGAGGCCTTCCGCCGCACGGACCCCGATCTGGAAAAGCGCCGGTTCGGGCTGGTGGCGGCCACCGGGGAGAGCCTCACCCTCACCGGGGCCGAGTGCCACCCCTGGGCCGGGGGGCTTTTGGGGGAGGGCTTCGCCGCCCAGGGGAGCCTCCTCTCGGGCCCGGAGGTGGTGGAGGCCATGGTGGAGGCCTTCCTTTCCGCCCAGGCTCCCTTCCCCGAGAGGCTCCTCCTGGCCCTAAAGGCGGGGGAGGAGGCCGGAGGGGACCGAAGGGGCAAGCAGTCGGCGGCCCTTTTGGTGGTGGGGGAGAAGAAGGGGTACGAGGGGCTTTGGGACCGCTACATAGACCTGCGGGCCGACGACCACCCCGAGCCGGTGGAGGAGCTCTTCCGCCTCCTCTCCCTCCACCGCCTCCTCTTTGAGCGGCCCAAAGCGCGGCGCCCCCTCACCGAGGAAGAGGTGCGCTTTTTCCAGGGGGTCCTAAAGCGCCTGGGGCTTTACCGGGGCGAGGTGGACGGGGTCTTCGGCCCTGAGACGGAGCGGGCCTTTCTGGCCCTCGTCGGCATGGAGAACTTGGAGGAGCGCTACGAGGGTGGGCCGGAGGTGGACGAGGCCACCCTGGCCTACCTCAAGGGGAGGTACGGATGGAGCTAGGGGCGGGGGGCGTGGTCTTCAACTCTAAGGGGGAGGTCCTCCTCCTCCGGGACCGCATGGGCTTCTGGGTCTTTCCCAAGGGGCACCCCGAGGAAGGGGAGGCCCTCGAGGCCGCCGCCCTTCGCGAGGTGCGGGAGGAGACGGGAGTGGAGGCCCAGGTCCTTCTCCCCCTCTTCCCCACCCGCTACGTGAACCCCAAGGGGGTGGTGCGGGAGGTGCACTGGTTCCTCATGCGGGGGGAGGGGGAGCCCCGGCTGGAGGAGGGGATGACCGGGGCGGGCTGGTTTACCCCCGAGGAGGCCCGGGCCCGCCTGGCCTTCCCCGAGGACCTGAGGCTTCTGGAGGTGGCCCTTGAGCGCCTACCGCTTTGAGGCCAAGACCCCCAGGATCCACCCCCAGGCCTTCATCGCCCCCGGGGCCTACGTGGTGGGGGAGGTGGAGGTGGGGGAAGGGGCCTCCATATGGTTCGCCGCCGTGGTGCGGGGGGATCTGGAGAGGGTGGTCATCGGCCCAGGGAGCAACGTCCAGGACGGGGCCGTCCTCCACGCCGACCCGGGCTTCCCCTGCCTCATCGGGCCCTCCGTCACCGTGGGCCACCGGGCCATCGTCCACGGGGCGGTGGTGGAGGAGGGGGCCCTGATCGGCATGGGGGCCATCGTCCTGAACGGGGCCCGCATCGGCAAGAACGCCGTGGTGGGGGCGGGGGCGGTGGTCACGGCGGGCACGGAGGTCCCCGAGGGGATGCTGGCCCTGGGGGTCCCGGCCCGGGTGGTTAGGCCCGCGCCGCCTCCCGGGAACGCGCCCCGCTACCGGGCCCTGGCCGAGCGGTACGCCAAGGGGCTTTCCCCCATGGCCCTTCCCCAGCGGTACCGCCTCACCTTAAGGGGCCAGGACGCCCTCAACCCCTTTAGCGAGCTCCACCTGAGGCTCAAGCGGGAAAAGGGGCTTTTGCAGGCCCTGAGGCGGGCGGCCCAGGGCTTTCCCCTGGAGGAAGAAGAGGCCAGGCCCCTCCTCCTGGAGGGCCTCATCGCCCCCGAGTGAGCCCGGGGCTACATTGGGAAAGGCCAAGGAGGTCAGCATGGAGCGCAAGATGGCGGAGATAGAGGAGACGGGGCTCACCTTTGAAACCGAGCTGGACCTAGGCCGCCTCGAGGGCCTGGCGGCAGAGTGGCTCCAGGTGATCGGGGAGGACCCCAACCGGGAGGGCCTCCTGAAGACCCCGGAAAGGGTGGCCAAGGCCTGGGCCTTCCTCACCCGCGGGTACCGGCAGAGCCTGGAAGAGATCGTCAACGGGGCCGTCTTCCGGGCCGAGGGCAGCGAGATGGTGGTGGTGAAGGGCATTGAGTTCTACTCCCTGTGCGAGCACCACATGCTCCCCTTCTTCGGCCAGGTCCACATCGGCTACATCCCCGGGGAGAAGATCCTGGGCCTTTCCAAGTTCGCCCGCATCGTGGACCTGTTCGCCCGCCGCCTCCAGGTGCAGGAGAGGCTTTCCGTGCAGATCGCCGAGGCCATCCAGCAGGTCCTGGAGCCCAGGGGCGTGGGGGTGGTGGTGGAGGGAGTCCACCTGTGCATGATGATGCGAGGGGTGGAGAAGCAGCACTCCCGCACCGTCACCAGCGCCATGCTGGGGGTCTTCCGGGAGGACGCCAAGACCCGGGAGGAGTTCCTGAGCCACCTCAAGGGGGCCTGAGCCTTAGCGGCGTAGGAGGTTGAGGAGCAGGGTCAGGATCAGGGAGAGGAGCAGGGAGGAGGCGATGGGGATGTAGACCCTAAGCCCCTCCCGCTCTATGCGGATGTCCCCGGGCAGGTGGCCGAACCAGGCGAAGAGCTTGGGGAAGTAGAGGAGGATGAGCCCGAGGAGGAGCAGAAAGAGCCCGGCGTAGATCAGGACCTTACCCGCTTCCATCCCGCACCTCCAGATAGGCGGTGAGGGCCGCCCCCATTAGCCCCGCCTCCGGCCCCAGGAGGGCCTTCCTGACGGGCGGGGCCTCCCAGCCCTGCAAATAGCGGCGGTAGGCCTCTTGAAGGGCCTCAAAGTACCCCTCGGGGGCGTTCAGGGCGATGCCGCCCCCCAGGATGACCACCCCCGGGTCAAAGGCCTTGACCAGGCTGGCCAGGCCGATCCCCACGTACCTGGCCGCCTGGAGGAGGATGCGCTCCGCCTTGGGGTCTCCTTCCTCGTAGAGGCGGAAGAGCTCCCGGGTGTCCACCGGGCGGCCGTAGGCGTAGCCCGCCTCCCGCTCCAGGGCCCGGCCCGCCGCCAGGGCCTCCAGGCACCCCTCGAGGCCGCACCCGCAGACCGGCCCCCCGGGGAGCAAGGTGGTGTGGCCCAGCTCCCCTCCCTGCCCCCTCTCTCCCCTCAGGACCCGCCCCTCCAGGACCACGCCCCCGCCGATCCCGGTGGACACGGTGAGGAAGAGGGAGCTTTTCTCCCCCTTGCCCGCCCCCAAGTGGTGCTCGGCCAAAGCGGCGGCGTTGGCGTCGTTTTCCAGGTAGACGGGCCTGCCCGTGGCCTCCTCCAGGAGGCGGCGGATGGGGAAGTCCTGGAGGCCTGGGATGTTGGGGGTGAAGCGGATCACCCCTTCCCGGAAGTCCAAGGGCCCCGGGGTGCCGAGGCCCAGGGCCAAGGCCCTCACCCCCGCCTCCTCCTCCGCCCGCCTCGCCGCCTCCGCCAACGCCGCCACCACCGCCTCCCCCCCCTCCTTGGGGGTGGGAAGGAGGACGCGGGAGAGGAGCCTCTCGCCGTCAAAGGCCCCGGCGGCGATCTTGGTGCCTCCCAGGTCCAATCCCACCACCGTCATGGGATCTCCTCCTCCAAAAGGGCCTCGGCCTCCCCCAAAAGGGCCTCGGGCACCCAGAGGGCCACGTCCCCCATGTAGGTGCCCAAAGCGGCCTCGGGGAGGCCGGCAAAGGGGGTTTCCAGAAGGGCGGGGATGCCCCTGGCCTCCAGCCGGGCCTTCACCCCCTCGGCCACGGGCCTGGGGGCGGTGAGGAGCTTCCGGTAAGGGGTTCCAGCCACTAGGCGGCGTTCCATAAGGCCTCCACCAGGCGCACGTAGTCCTGGGCCGCGGCCTCCACCTCGGCGAGGGGGATGGCCTCCTTCAGGGTGTGGGCTAGAGCAGGGTCCCCGGGGCCAAAGCCCAGGACCGGGGCCTTGGCCCCCAGGTAGGGGGCGTCGGTGGTGAAGGGCCAAAGCCCGGCCTCCTCCTGCCCCAGGGCCTTGAGGGCCGCCCTTAGGAGGGGGTGGTCAGGGGGGAGACGGTAAGGGGGCCAGAGGGCGGGGATGCGCATCCGCACCTCCCCCGAGGCGCGTTCCTCCTCGGGGATGTAGACCGAGGCATCCCCCAGGGTCCTCAGGGCCTCTAAAAGCCTTTCCAGGTCCGCCTCGGGCTCGTAGCGCACGTCCAGGTAGAGGCGCACCACCCCCGGGGTCTGGTTCCTGGCCCCGGGGAAGGTGTCCACCCGGGTGGGGGTGAGCTTGAGGCCCGGGAAAGGCGGAAGGGCCTTCAGGGCCAGAAGGCACTCGGCCAGGTCGTAGAGGGCGTTTTCCGGCCCCGAAAGGGCGGCGTGCTCCGCCACGCCCTCCAGGTCCACGAAGACCTCCGCCCGGCCCCGGTGCCCCCGCATGAGCCTGCGCCCGGAGGGCTCCCCCAGGACGAAGGCCAGGGGGGAAAGCCTCCCTTGGGCGTGGCGGCTCCCCAGGCCCCCCACCTCCTCCTGCACCGTGGCCAGGAAGCGGACCCGCCCCTTTGGGGGCCTCCCCTTAAGCTCCTCCAGGGCCAGGAGCATGGCCACCAGGGGGCCCTTCATGTCCACCGCCCCCCGGCCGTAGACCACGCCCTCCACCACGGCCCCCTGGGGGTGGGGCCAGAGGGCCTCGTCCCCTACGGGGACCACGTCCATGTGCCCGGTGAGGACCACCTCGGGCTCCTTCTCCCCCAGGAGGGCCTCCACGTTGCCGGCTTCGTCCAGCCTCGCCTCGAGGCCCATCCCCTTCAGGGCCTCCAGGAGGAGGCCCGCCACCTCCCCCTCCCCGCCGGGAAGGCCTTGGGCCTGGAGGAGGCGGGAGAGGAGCCTGACCCAGTCCACGCCCCTATGCTACACCCCGGGCCAGGGCCGCCTGGTAAAGGGCGATGCTCAGGGCCACGGAGGCGTTTAAGGACTCGGCCTCGGGCCGGATGGGGATGCGGAAGAGCTCGTCGCAGCTTTCCCGCACCAGCCTCCGCATCCCCTCCCCCTCGGAGCCCACCACCAGGGCCAGGGGCCTTTTGAAGTCCAGCTCCCTCGGGGCCTTCTCCCCCTTAAGGTCCAGGCCGTAGACCCAAAGCCCCCGCTCCTTGAGGGCCGTGAGGGTCCTGGGCAGGTTCTTGACCCGGATTACGGGAAGCTTCAGCGCGGCGCCGGCGCTGGCCTTTAGGGCGAGAGGGGAAAGCGGGGCGGCCCGGCGCTCCTCGGAGAGGACCCCGTGGGCCCCCAGGGCCAAGGCGCTTCGGATCATGGCCCCGTAGTTCCTGGGGTCGGTGATGCCGTCCAGGGCCACGAGGAGGGGGGGCTCCCCCCGCCTCTCTGCCAGGAGGAAGGCCTCCTCCAAGGAGGCGTACCTGGGCTCCTCCACCAAAGCGGCGATCCCCTGGTGGTGGGTGGTCTTGAGGAGGGTGTCCAGCTCAATCCGGGGGACCAGGGTGTAGGAAGCCCCTAGGCGGTCCAGCTCCTTTAGAAGCCAGCCCTCCACGCCCCTGGCCACCAGGACCTCCCTGGCCCGCCCTTCCCGGAGGGCCTCGAGGACCGGGTTCCGCCCGTAGATCCACATGGCCCGAGTCTACGACGGTATGATGAAAGGAGGAGATGCCATGTACAAGACCATCCTCATGCCCACCGACGGAAGCCCCTGCAGCCTCCAGGCCCTGGAGCACGGCCTGGGCCTGGCCCAGGCCCTGGGGGCCAAGGTCCACTTCCTCTACGTCCTGGAAAACCCCGCCCAGGCCATCTGGATCGCCCCGGAGAGCGTCCCCTATGGCCTTGAGCTCCTGGAGGACCTGAGGAAGGCGGGGGAGGAGGCCGTCGCCAAGGCCCTTGCGATGGCCCAGGAGAAGGGGGTGGAGGCCACGGGGGAGGTCAAGGAGGGGGTGCCCATCCCCACCATCGTGGAGGCGGCCAAGGGCTTTGACCTCCTGGTCATGGGCACCCACGGGCGCACGGGGCTGGACAAGCTCCTCCTGGGCTCGGTGACGGAGGGGGTCCTGCACCGGGTCTCCGTCCCGGTCCTGGTGGTGCGCTGCCGCTAGGCCATCCTGATGCGCCTCGTCGCGGCCTTCGTCTCCTCGAGGCTCTCCCCGGATAGCCCCCTTTACCCTAAGCTGGTCCGCTACGGGGAGGTCCTGGCCGAGGAGGGGTTCGGCCTGGCCTGCGGCGGGTACCAAGGGGGAATGGCCGCCTTGGCCAAGGGCGTCAAGGCCAGAGGGGGCCTGGTGGTGGGGGTCACGGCCCCCGCCCTTTTTCCGGAAAGGCCGGGGCCAAGCCCCTACGTGGACCTGGAGCTTCCCGCCCACAGCCTCCCCGAGCGCATCGGCCGCCTTCTGGACCTGGGGGCCGGGTACCTGGCCCTGCCGGGCGGGGTGGGTACCCTGGCGGAGCTCACCCTGGCCTGGAACCTCCTCTACCTGAGGCGGGGCCTGGGGCGGCCCCTGGCCGTGGACCCCTACTGGCTCGCCTTCCTCCGGCCCCACGGGGAGATCGCCCGGGAGGACCTGGACCTGGTCCAGGTGGTGGCCGACGAGGAGGACCTGAGGGCCTTTTTGAGGTCGCTGTGAGCGAGACCGTTTTGGTGCAGGTGCCGGACCTGGGCCAGGGGGTGAGCTTCTACCAGGCCCTGGGCCTGGCCCTGGAGGAGCTCGTCCCCGGGAGGGAGGCTCTGCTCTCCCCCCGGGAAGGCCCCCTGCTCCTCTTGAGGCCGGGCCCGGGAGGGGTGGAGCGCGGGCCCCAGAGGCCCAGGCCCGAGGGGCGGGGCTTCGCCCGGGTGCGGCTGGAGGAGGGGCGGCTCGTCTTTTTGGTGAAGAGCCTGGAGCACGAGCGCCTGCGCCTGGCCAAGTACGGCCTGGCCTTTTTGGAGGCCGGGGGGCACCTCCTCCTCTTTGACCCGGGGGAGAACCCCGTGCTGGTGCGGGAGGGCCCGTGAAGCGGCTTTGGCTTTTGGACCTGGACGACACCCTTTTAGAGGACCACCGGGTGAGCCGGGAGGTCCTGGAGGCCCTGGGAAGGGCTTTGGGGGTGGAGGGGCTTTTCCCAGCGGTGAAGGCCAAAGCCGAGGCCCTCTTCCAGGAGGCCCCCTTCCATCCCTGGGCGGAGGCCATCGGCCACTCGGCCCTGGAGGCCCTCTGGGCCCGGTATTCCACGCCGGGCCTCGAGGGCCTGGCCGCCTGGGCCAAGGGCTTCCGCCAGAGGGTCTTCCGGGAGGCCTTGGCGGCCTTGGGGGGGCCGGTGGAAAGGGCCGGGGAGCTGGCCGAGGCCTTCTTCCGGGAGAGGCGCCGCTTTCCCCTCTTCCCCGAGGTGCCGGAGTTCCTGGCCGCCCTGAGGGCGAAGGGAGCCATCCCCGTCCTCCTCACCAACGGGGTGCCGGACCTCCAGCGGGAAAAGCTCGTGGGGGCGGGGCTTATGGAGGCCTTCCCCCTCACCTTGGTCTCCGGGGAGGTGGGCCTGGGCAAGCCGGACCCCAGGCTCTTCCGCATGGCCCTCTGCGCTTTTGGGGCGGGTCCGGAGGAGGCGGTCATGGTGGGGGACAACCCACAGCGGGACATCCAGGGGGCCCTCCTTGCCGGCATCCAGGCGGTCTGGGTGGACCGGGGCCACCGCCCCCCTGACCCCCGCTTTCCCCCCCACCTCAGCGTGAGGGACCTCCGGGAGGCCCTGGCCCTTTTGGGGTAGACTCCGGGCCATGCACGAGGCCCTTCTCGCCCTTCACAACCTGGTGCGCTGGCTGGTCCTCCTCTTTGGCCTCTGGGCCCTTCTTGACCCCAGGCCCCGCCCGGGCGCCCTCTTCGCCCACACCCTCACCCTGCAGGTGGTCTTGGGGGTGGTCCTGGCCTTCCTTAGCCCCCTTTTCCAGGGGGCCTTGGCCGCTTTGGACCAGGTCATGCGCACCCCCGGCGAGGCCCGCTACTTTGTGGCCGAGCACTGGGTGGGGGGGCTTTTGGCCCTGGGGCTGGCCCACGGGGGGCTCGCCCAGGCCAGGAAGGGGCGGCCCTTGGCCCGGCTCCTCTTCGGCCTAGCCCTTCTGGTCCTCCTCCTCTCCATCCCCTGGTTCCGGCCCCTTTTCCGGCTCTAGAGGAGGCTTTCCACCTCCAGGCTCACCTCGGGGAAGGCCAGGGGGCTCACCCGGTCCCCAGGCTTAAGAAGGGAGGCTTCCCGGTAGCCCTGGGGCGAGGGATGGCGGAAGAGGTGGAGGGCCCTCTCCCCCAGGTCCAAAACCCACACCTCCGGGATTCCGTGCCGGGCGTACAGGGGCACTTTGCGCTCCAGGTCGTGGGCCTTGGGGGACTCGGCCACCTCCCAGGAGAAGCACATCCTCGGGGCCAGGGTGGGCCTCCCGGTACAGGTCCTCCCGGGGCTTGAGGAGGGCCAGGTCCGGTTGCGGCTCGGAAAAGGCGTCCAGGCGCACGGGGTCCTGGATGGCCATGAGGCAGCGCCCCTGGGCCTCGAGGGGGGAAAGGAGGAGACGCAGGCGGCGCAGGGCGGCGGCGTGGCGGCTTCCGATGGGGCTCATCTGCCAGATCTCCCCTTCCAAAAGCTCCACCCGGTCGTCCTCCTCGAGGAGGCCCGCCTCCACCATCCGGTGGTATTCCTCCGCGGTGAAGCGCTTGCGGACCGGGGTCATGGCCTCAGTCTAGCCCGTAGGCCAACGCCGCGTACCCCACCACCCGCCTGCGGTCGCCGAAGGCCTCGGCGCTGGTGGCGTAGGCCAGAAGCCTGGGCCTCCAGCCCTGGGCCCGGGCCAGGGCGGTGAGGCTGGCCCAGGGGAGGCGGCCGCAGGCCTCGGCCCGGGAAAGGGCCTCGGCGTCCAGGCTTAGGGCGATCTCCAGGGTCCTCCTGTCCCGCTCCCGGGCCACGGGGTCCGGGTGGTAGTGGGAGAGGTCGCTGCTGGCCACCACCAGGTCCTGGGGGCTAAGCTCCGGCAAAAGGGCCTCGGCCACCCTCAAAGGGTCCACCTCGCCGAAGAGGAGGGGCAGGATGGGCACCCCGGGGAGGGCCACCTGGAGGAAGGGGAGGAGGACCTCGAGGCTATGCTCCTCCCAGAAGGGCTCTTCCAGCTTTAGAAAGGGAAAGCCCCGTTCCAAAAGCCTTCTTCCCCCCTCCAGGTCCACGGCCACCTCCCCAAGGGGCGTGCGCCAGGCCCGGTAGGGGTAGAAGGCCACCCCTAGGAAGGGGACGAAGTGGCTGGGCCCCAGGAGGATGGCCCTTTGCGCCTGGCCCCTAAAGCCGGAGAGGGCCTGGAAGCTTTCCGCCGCCACCTTCCCCGAGTACCCGTAGCCGGCGTGGGGGGCGAGGGCCCCCCGGACCCCGGGGAGGGGCGGGGTCTTGGCGGCCTTCAGAAGGGAAGCGACCTCCTCCCGAAGGGCCTCCCGTTCCCCGGGGTAGAACTGCCCCGCCACGTAGGCCGGCCTCACCAGGTCCATACGCCGGGAATCCTCCTCCCGCACCCCGGGCAGACCCCGGGCTCCTGCCAGAGGGTTTCCGCCCTGAACCCCCGCCGGCGGACGAGGAGCCGGCCGCAGTCCGGGCAGCGGGTGGAGCTCCTTGCTTCGTCCAGGACGTTGCCCACGTAGACGAACCTGAGCCCCTCTTCCCTGGCGATCTCGTAGGCCCGGGCCAGGGTGGCGTGCCGGGTGGGCTTAAGGTCGGGCATCCGGTAGTCGGGGTGGGCGGCGGTGAGGTGCCAGGGGACTTCGGGGGAGAGGCCTTTGAGGAAGCGGGCCATGGCCCGGACCTCCTCCTCGGAGTCGTTGTAGCCCTCCAGGAAGAGGGTGGTGACCTCCACCCAAACCCCGGAGGCCACCAGGTGCTCCAGGCTCTCCAGGACGGGTTTAAGGCGGGCTCCGCAGATCTCCCGGTAGAACTTCTCGGTGAAGCCCTTGAGGTCCACGTTGGCGGCATCCAGGTAGGGGCGGATGTAGTCCCAGGCCTCCTTTGTCTCAAAGCCGCTGGTCACGAAGACGTTCTTCATGCCCCGGGCCTTGGCCAGCCTGGCGGTGTCGTGGGCGTACTCCATGAAGACGGCGGGCTCGTTGTAGGTGTAGGCGATGAGCCGCGCCCCTAGGGCCTCGGCCGTGGCCACGATCCTCTCCGGAAGCCAGTCCTCGCCGATGGGCCGGTCCAAACGGCCTTCTGGGCTCACGGAAAACTCCCGGAACTGGGAGATCTGCCAGTTCTGGCAAAAGGCGCAGAAGAGGTTGCACCCCACGGTGCCCAGGGAGAGGATCCCCTCCCCGGGGTGGAAGTGGTAGAGGGGCTTCTTCTCCACCGGGTCCAGGCGCACGGCGGCCGCCTTGCCGTAGGTGACCAAGTAGAGCTTGCCGCCCAGGTTGCGGCGCACGCCGCACTTGCCCGCCTGGCCCTCGGGGATGGCGCAGTAGTGGGCGCAGGCCTGGCACTGGACGTAGCCCTTGGGCAGGGAACGCTTCAGGTCCGCTTCCCTCAAGGTGGTGGTCGGGGTCATTGGATAGCGCCAAGCCCAGTATAGCAAACTGTGGGCGTGGCTCCCTTTCCCCCCGAGAAGGAAGAGGACTTCGCCCCCTTCTTCCCCAGGGAGGTCCTGCGCCGGGGCCTGGCCTACGCCAAGGAGGGGCGGGTGCGCCGGGTCTTTCGGGTGGGGGAGAGGCTTCTGGGCGAGGTGCAGGGCTCGGAGCCCGAGCCCTACCGCGTGGAGGTGGGCCCGGGCCTTTGGGGAAGCTGCGCCTGCCCCTACCCCGGCTTCCCCTGCAAGCACGCGGCGGCCCTTCTCTACGCCTACCTCGAGGCCCGGCCCAGGGAGGACCTCCTCATAAGCCTGGAGCGCCTCCCCCCCGAGGAGGCCAAGGCCCTCCTTAAGGCTTTGGCCCAGGTGCCGGAGGTGGCCCTATGGCTGGGAGAGGTCCTCCTGCCGGAGAAAAGCTTCCTGGAGGGGGTGCGGGCCCTGCGCCAGGCCTTCCTCCTGGGAGGAGGGGAGGAGGAGGCCAAGGCCCTGCTCCTGAGGCTTCCCAGGGTGGGGGAGAAGGAGGTCCTGGCCTTTTTGGAGGCCCTTCTGGAGGCCCCCTTTGACCCCGAGCCCTACCTCCGGGCCGGCGTGGGGCGGTATCTGGAGTTGGCCCAGGATCCCTTGCCCCTCCTCCGCCTTTGCCTGAAGGCCCCTTCCCCCGCTTTGGAGGAGGCCCTCCTGGAGCTGGGGAAGAGGGACCCGGAGGGGCTTCTTCCCCACCTCTCGGGGAAGGACCCCTGGGGCCTCAAGCGGGGCCTGAAGGAAAGGCTGCTACTGGCCCTGGGCCGGGAGGAGGAGGCTTTGGGCCTCATGCGGGAGCATCTGGAGGGCCCCGAGGACTACCTGGCCCTGGTGGAGCGCCTCCTCGCCCTGGGGCGGGAGGAGGAGGCCCTCCGCTACGCCGAGGAGGCCCTGGAGTGGTTCGGCAAGGACCCCAGGCTCTTCCCTCTGGTGGACCTGCTGGCGCGGCGAAGGGGCAGGCCCGAGGACCTCTTCCTCCGCTTCGCCTTCCGGCCCAGCCTCGAGGACTACGCCGCCCTCAAGGCCCTTTTGGGCAGGGCCTTTCCGGAAAAGCGGCGGGAGCTTCTAAAGGGGGTGCGGGACCCCGCCCTCCTGGCCCGGATTCACCTCCTGGAGGAGGACTGGGGGGCTTTGGACCGCCTCCTCAAAGGGGCTCCCCGGGTGGCCTACCCCGCCCTGGCCGAGGTCCTGGAGGGGCGGCTTCCCGAGGAGGCCCTGCGCCTTTATCTGGAGGCGGCCAGGGACCTGGTGGAGGCCGGAGGCCGGGAACGGTACCGGGAGGCGGCCAAGCTCCTGGCTAAGGCCCGGGCCCTGGACCCGGGGCGGGTGGCGGCTTTTTTGAAGGACCTGAGGACCCTCTACCCCAGGAGGCGGGCCCTCTGGGAGGAGCTTGGCTCTTAAGTACCCCACCGCGGCCTTTGCCGCGGTGGGGGCCCCAGAAAAGCCCTTCCACAGCCCCGGCTTGGGCACCCTAT
>OGCB01000099.1_pt1 | contig 26660 bp, 34 predicted proteins | sample 1570031 | NCBI WGS metagenome assembly OGCB01 (sample SAMN05518655, study PRJEB24509) | hot springs metagenome | isolation source: Octopus Spring Streamers, Yellowstone National Park, Wyoming, USA | place: USA:Octopus Spring Streamers, Yellowstone National Park, Wyoming, USA | collected 2011-10-11 | reverse complement strand
AAGGCAAGGGTTCCCCTCATTGATTCGGAGCTACATCTCGCATCTGAGGGGCAGTCGAGAGGCTCAGAGAACCCCTCCCATTTAAATTTACAATTGCAATAATATCTCGATCATTTTCATAACCGCAATTGCATTTATACCATCTATATGATACTTCATTCATTTTGTTATTACACTTAGGGCATTTAATTGAAGAATAAGCAGCAAAAACATAATCAATTAGCAAACCATGTTTCCTTGCTTGCCAATCGATCCAGTATTGAATCTTTCTATATTGCATTAAATAAAGTTTATCCCTAAATTCTTTAGGAAGCTTTTTAACACTCTTAATCATATTCTTTAAATTTTCTAAGATAATTACATTTGCATTCATTTTGATAGCTTCTTCAACAATTCTTTTACCTACTTTTCTTGCAAAATCTTCAGCAATATTCTTAGCTTTTATATGAAATGTAATTATTCTTCTTTTAATGTTTTTATTTTCTTTCCATCTTTTTGGATATTTTATTTGTAAACTTTCTGCTAATGACTTATAATGATGCATTTCATTAATTCTTGTAGGTATCTTAACATAATTATTATCATCTTTACCAATAACAATTGCTTTCATATTTATATCAACAGCTATGCTTCCTTTAGGCTTAATTTTTTGAGCAAATTTTTCAAAAACTATTTTAAGAAAAGCTTTTCCGTTATTAAATACCAATCTTGCTTCTTTAATTTCCCAAGATAAATATTCTTTATAATTTCTAGGATAACCAAGTATTTTAAATTCACCAATCTTTGATATTTTAACGATCATTCTTTCAAAATTTACATTATATGATAACCTTGGAGTTAACCAAATTGTTGGTTTAAATATTCTAGGAAATCTTCCTTTATTTGGATTGTTATACCATCCTTTATATATTGATAATGCATTTCTATAACAGTCTTCAGCTATTTTTGAAGAAAGATTATAACTCTTAAGTATATTATATAATTCTTTATGTATAATGCTTAAAATATTCCTTTTATTTGGATTAATTCTTTTTTCTTTTAACCAATACAGAACATGCCTTATTCCTTCTAAATAGTTTTTAGCAAAGACTAGGAGGGCATTTGTTAAAGCGATATTCATCGAAACAGTAGCTCTTATCGCATCAAACCTCCTAGTCATTGATTAATTTTAGAAAAAGAAAGAATTTAAATCTTACATCCCCGCCTTGAAGGGCGAGGCTTTCATTTCTTTGTAATAAATTCAGTCATAAATTTATAATTTTTGAATTTTATATATGGCTATCTTAGATATTTTCAAAAATGAAAAACCTGTTATAGGAGTTGTTCATCTTAAACCTTTGCCAGGTTATTCTGAACATAAAAGTATGGAAGATGTTTTAGAAGCAGCAATAAAAGATGCAGTAAAATTAAAAGAAGGAGGAGTTGACGGAATAATAATAGAAAACTATGGAGATAAGCCTTATTATCCAACAAACGTTCCTCCGCATATAGTAGCTTCTTTTTCTATAATTGTTCATGAAATAAAAAAACTAATTGATATACCATTAGGAATAAACGTTTTAAGAAATGATGCTATATCCGCTTTAGCAATTGCAAAAGTAAATAAATGCGATTTCATTAGGGTAAACGTTTTTAGCTATGCATATATAACAGACCAAGGAATAATCGAAGGTAAAGCACATGAAGTAATAAGATATAGGAATCATCTTCGTAGCAATGTTAAAATTTTTGCAGATATATTTGTTAAACATTCTTTTCCTTTATTTAACTTAAACATTGAAACAGTAGCAAAAGATACTTATTATAGATGTAAAGCTGATGCTATAATTTTAACAGGAGAGGAAACAGGAAAGGAAGTTAATATTGAAAATGTTTTGAAAGTAAAAAGCGTTTTAGAAGCACCTGTATTTATAGGAAGCGGAATTAATATCAATAACATTGAAAAATATCTTAATCTAGCTGACGGTTTCATTGTAGGAACGTTTTTTAAAAGAGATGGAAAAATAGAGAATGAAGTTGATTTAGAAAGAGTTAAAAAATTGGTAAATATCGTTAGTAAACGCAGAAAAAAGTAAATATAACTTTTTTCTTTTATAATTAATGAGTCATCTCACAATACTAAAAAGTCTAAATTATTTCTTTAATCCTAGAAGTGTAGCAGTTATAGGTGCTTCAGGTACTCCTGGTAAAATTGGATATACAATTTTTAATAATCTAATTAAAGGATATTTTAGAGGAAGAGTTTATCCTGTAAATCCAAGCAGAGCAACTATTTTAGGAAAGACATGTTACAAATCCATTTCAGAAGTTCCAGAACAAGTTGATTTAGCTATAATAGCTGTTAAAGCTGATATTGTTCCAGAAGTTTTATTAGAATGTGAAAGAGAAGGTGTAAAAGCTGCAATAATCATAAGTGCAGGATTTAAAGAAATAGGTGAAGATGGAAGAAAAAGAGAGGAAAAAATTTCTGAAATAGTTAAAAGAGGAAAAATAAGAGTTTTAGGGCCTAACTGTATTGGCGTATTTGATAATAGTAGCGGACTATCAACATTATTCTTCCCAGATACGAGAATGGAAAAACCTAAACCTGGTCATATTTCCTTTGTTTCTCAAAGCGGTGTTATGCTTGCAATGTTTCTTGATTGGGCTGCAAAAGAAAATATTGGAATAGCTAAAGCTGTAAACCTTGGAAATAGAGTAGATGTAGATGAATCAGATTTTATTCTTTATTTAACCTTTGATGAAGAAACAAAAGTTATCTTATTATATTTGGAAGGATTGGAGGAAGGAAAAGGAAGAAAATTCATTGAAGCATGCAAGTTTGCTGCTTTTCATAAACCCATTATAGCAGTAAAAGGAGGTAAAACTGAATCAGGCTCCAAAGCAGTTTTATCCCATACAGGATCATTAGCTGGTAACTATAACATATATAAAGCAGCCTTTAAGCAAGCAAATGTTATAGAAGCGAAAGATTTTCAAGAAATGATAGATATGGCAAAGGCTTTAGTTATACTTCCTTTAATGACAGGTAATAGAGTAGCTGTAATAACCAATGCAGGAGGAGCGGGTGTTATGGCTACTGATGCTCTTGAAAGCAAGGGTTTTAAAATAATTGAAATAGATGAAAAAACGCAAAGCAAACTCAAAGAAAGTTTACCTGCAGCTGCATCTACAAAAAATCCTATTGACATGACAGGTGACGCTACAGCAGAACATTATAGAATAGTAATGAATACGGTAGCAAATTTGGATTATATAGATGCCTTACTTGTTTGCATCGGTTTTCATCCACCAACAATAGGTTTCGAAGTATTAGATTACGTATATTATACTAAGGAATTCGGTAAACCTATCGTTAGCGTAGTCATGGGAGGGGCTTTGGCTGAAAGGCTTTCAAGGATTATGGAAAATAATCAAATTCCTGCTTATCCTACGCCAGAAAGAGCAGCAACTGCTTTATATGCTTTATATGAATATTCAAAAATTAAACAAAGTTATTTAAAAATTTAAAATGTCTAGAAGTTTATTTTTACAATTAATTAATAAGGCGAAAAATGAAGGGAGAAATATTCTGTATGAGCATGAAGTAAAGCATCTTCTTAAATCTTATGGAATAGATACAACAAATCCAATATTTATAAAAAATAGAGAAGAATTGGAATCTTTAAATTTGGTTTATCCATGTGTTGTTAAAATTGTTTCACCACAGGTAATTCACAAGAGTGATGTTGGTGGAGTAATTCTTAATACTAAAAATAAAGAAGAACTTTTGAATGCTTTCGAAAAAATTAGGAATAATGTTGAAGGAAAAGGAATAAAAATTGAAGGATTTATAGTTGAAGAGCAGGTTGAAAAAGGAATAGAAATAATAATAGGAAGCTATAAAGATCGAGTATTTGGAAATGTAATTATGTTTGGAGGCGGTGGAATTTATGTTGAAGCGTATAAAGATGTTAGTTTTAGAATTGTTCCAATAAATAAAAAAGATGCTTTGGAAATGATAGAAGAAACCATTATAGGAAATGTATTAAAAGGTTTTAGAGGTATTAAATATGATATAGATTCTGTTGTGGATGCTTTAATTAAAATTTCAAATTTAATTGAAGATAATAAGGAAATAATTGAGTTGGATCTAAATCCTATATATGTTTATAATCAAGGAATAAAAGTTGTAGATGCAAGGTTAAGATTTGTTTAAGTTCAAATTAATTAACTAATGTAATAGAAGCCTATAACTTCTAATTATTAAGTTAAACATTCCTCTCATGTATTATGATAACCTGCTTGTTATAAAAGTAATGCATCCATTTTGGATAATAAAAATTATATATGCATCAATGTTGATAAATATTTTAGTGTCAAAATATTATCAAACATGTCTCATGTATTTAAAACAATAACCCTTGAAACAGAGCTGGGAATTTTAGAAGATAAGATTTTTTACAAAACACCTGATGGAAGCATCATTATAATTAATGATGATTTTCTTAAGGTTGATTATATAAAGCCTAGCAGCATAGACCTCATAGTAACTTCACCTCCTTATAATGTAGACATTGAATATGATGGTTACAAAGATGATATTCCTTATGACAAGTATCTTGAGTTTACAGAAAAATGGTTAAGAATAGCTTATAAGCTTTTAAAACCTGATGGTAGAATATGTCTAAACATACCACTAGATAAGAGTAAAGGAAGAGAAGGTGAGGGCTTTCAAAGCATCTATGCAGATATAGTTTCTATAGCGAAGAAAGTAGGTCTTAAATACTTTAGCACAATAATATGGAATGAAAGCAACATTTCCAGAAGGACTGCATGGGGATCTTTTGCTTCCGCATCCGCACCTTATGTAATAGCCCCTGTAGAAGTGATAGTACTACTTTATAAACATAGCTGGAAGAAACTTAGAAAAGGCACCTCTGATATAACAGCGGAAAAATTTAAGGAATGGACTTTAGGTTTATGGTCTTTTCAAGGCGAAAATCCTGAGAGAGTCGGACATCCGGCCTCATTTCCTCTAGAGTTACCTAAAAGGTGTATAAAGCTTTTCTCATATGTCGATGACATAGTATTAGATCCGTTTGTTGGTAGTGGAACGACACTTATAGCTGCATACCTTTTAAGGAGAAGGGCCATAGGTATTGATATTAGTAAAAAATATTGCGAATTAGCTAAAGAGAGACTGATAAAGGAGGGTAAAGTAGATATGGAAAGACTTCTTTAAATTATGCATGATGAATAAAGAATGTGATATTAAACCACGCTTTTGTTCTGAAGAAATATTCAGAATGATTATGAAACTTTATGATGATCATGTAATGAGTAGTGGTTTAAGCTTTTGCCAAGCAATTGAACGTTTCGAGGATATTTCAGAAAGAAGTATAAGGCCTAAATTCTGTACTGGTAGGAGTGCTGATCAGATGTGGCGATCGTGTAAAGGGTCTTTACATGAATATGCTGTATGTAAAGCTTTGAATGAAATTCTCATAAATGATCCATTTTTACTAAAGAAGATAGATGTTATACATGGTTCAAAGCTAAAATTTCATCCAGTTCTAAAGGATCAAATAGTTATAAGAAATTGGAGTGATATTCTTCCAGACGTGGATTTTGTGATTATAAATAAAGTCATAAACAAAGTTATGGCCATTGTATCATGTAAGACAAGTCTAAGGGAGAGATTAACTGAAACAGCCTTTTGAAAGGGAGAACTTAAACAAAGAGGTATAGAGGTAATCTTCATCACAACAGATAAAGATGGTGAAATAACTTCAGATGTTAATAGATATATGGTTATGCATGTATTAGATTACACTGTAATAACTGACATTAATAGATACAATCAAATTATAAATGAGTGGAGGAAAAAATATGGAAATATGATAGACTTTAATATTATGCTCAGTAAAATAATTAGTTTCAACGATATAGTAAAAGTTTTGCATAAATATGCGCAATAATAATAAGAAGTTAATTATCCAGTACAATCTATCTATTCTTTTTTGTAGATTACAATAGGGGGATAAAAAGATATAGAAGAAAAATAAAAGTAAGTATTTATTCCTTTAATCAAGATTTTTTGCGTCAACCGATATTACATAAAAGGGAGTCCTCGTACTTTCAAGACAGGAAAGAAATTGGTCATTGTGGTATATCAAGTAAAATTAGGTGAAAGACGTTTTTAATTACTTTTCTCATTATCTCATGTCTTGTAATTATAGGTATTTTATTAGCTAAGGTGGTTAATATGACGAAGGCTATTAATATTATCAATTATCAGTAATTGTTTTTAAGATAATTTTCTTTCCAACAATCTAAATATTTTTATTTTAAAACTTATTCTTAAATATGGTTGATTTATCATATGAAGCTATAAAGAAATATTTAAGCGAAGTATATAAAGAAAAGGTTGAAATATTAAACATTGAAGGAGTAAAAGTAGAAAAAGGTTCAATAAAGGGTTATGGTTACGGGTTGCCTATAATTATAACATATAAAGTGAAAGATGAAATAAAAAAGGCAGTTTTGGAAACAATGAAAAAGGATACCTTTGGTCATGATTTTATGCATGATAGAGCAGCAATTATGATTTGGTCTTCCAAATCTTACAATCAACTTCCTAAACATGCAAAAGTTATTTCCTTAGGATACTTTGATTCAAGTGGAAATCTTATTCCTGTATATGATCCTGAAGAATTCTTCATAATCGTGGAATTTATTGAAGGTGAGCTTTATTTTAAAGATCTTGAAAGGATAAAAAACGAAGGAAAATTAACTGAGCTTGATGTAAACAGGTGCAAAGTACTTGCAGAATATTTAGCTAACATTCATTCTGTAAAATATCCAGAACAAGAATTATACATAAGAAGAGTTCGCGATCTTATAGGTCATGGTGAATGTATAATGGGCTTGATAGACAATTATCCAAAGGACGCTGAATTTTTGGAAAAGGATGAATTAAAGAATATTGAAAAGAACTTAATTGAATGGAGGTGGAAACTTAAGGAATATAAACATAGATTAAGTGTTGTTCATGGAGACTTCCATCCATGGAATGTTTTCTTTAGACAAGGTTTAGACTTCACGGTAAGCGATAGAAGTAGAGGAGACTACGGTGAGCCTGCAGACGATGTTTCCGCAATGACCATAAATTATCTGTTTTTCTCCATTCAGAAATGGTATAAATTACATGGTCCTATTGAGACATTATGGAATACTTTCTTTGAAACATATTTAAATTTAACAAAGGATTATGAAATTTTTGAAGTAATACAGCCTTTCTTTGTCTGGAGAGCTTTAGTTGTAGCTAGTCCTATATGGTATCCCAATTTAGATGTAAAAGTTAGAAGAATACTTTTCAACTTTATTCATAACATTTTAAATACGAAGACTTTTAATTATAAAGAAATTAACGATTATTTGAAATGAAAATTTCAATAGTAGGTTTTATTTTTATATTTATTGCTACAATTTTAGGATTTTATCTTGTAATAATATTTTCACGACCTTTTACAAATTTTGCTTTTGGTATAGCTTTGGCTGCTATCGGTATAATATTAAGTATAATAGCTATAATCTTTGCTATCTTGGGTATAGCAGTCAATTTTCTAGCTTTAATAAGAGGGTTTACAAAAATAGATTCGATCATGGTATTATTAAGTGCTATTTTACCTACAGTTCTTTCAGTCTTCTCTGGTATTATGTATCTTAACTTAAAATCACCGCTTGTTCCCTTTTTAATATTGACTGGCTCTTTAATTTTTGCAATTATTAACTGGATTATCTTCATAATAGGAGTTTTAAGAAAATGAATGAAGGCTTCTGCGTTTGGCTTACCGGCCTTCCTTCTTCAGGTAAGTCAACAATAGCAAAGATTTTGAAGAATAAGCTTGAACAAGAAAATTTAATTGTTCATGTTATAGAATCTGATGAGCTTAGGAAAATATTAACGCCAAAACCTACTTATTCAAGCGAAGAAAGGGATTGGTTTTATAGCGTTATTGTTTACTTTGCAAAAATTCTGGTAAGCTATGGAGTCAACGTAATCATAGATGCTACTGGTAATAAAAGGAAATATAGAGAAGAAGCAAGGAACAATATTAAAAGATTCATGGAGGTTTATGTAAAATGCCCCTTAGAAGTTTGTATAAAAAGAGATGTAAAGGGAATATATAAATTGGCTTTTGAAGGAAAGGCTAAAACTGTTCCTGGGTTACAAGATGTTTATGAAGAACCTATTGATCCAGATGTAATTGTTGAGACCGACAAGCAAGAAGATCAAGAATGTGCTGAAATTATTTTCAGAAAGATAAGAGAAAGGTTTTTATAATTGATATATCAAAAATTAACATATGCCTAAAGACGTTGTTTGTAACATGGAAGTATCTGAGAAAACAAAATATAAATATCAATATGGAGGAAAAACATATTACTTTTGTTGCGAGGAATGCTTAGAAGAATTTAAAGCAAATCCTTCAAAGTATATTAAATAAATTTAAATAGTTTTTGATATATCTTTTTTTGATATATGGCTAAAGATATTATATGCGGAATGTATGTAGATGAAAATAAGGCTAAATTTAAAATTGAGCGTGGTGGAGTAATATATTATTTTTGTAGCAAATCATGTTTGGATACTTTTTTAAAGCCTGAAATTGAGCTGAAAAGAACAAAATATCTTACAATTTTTGGTTTTACTTTAGGTAGTTTTGTTGTTTTCTTTGAATATATTTATAAAGCAGATCTAATAATACCTCATTTACTTTTATTATTTTTATTGGCTACTCCTGTTCAATTTATAGCTGGATTTAGGTTTTATAGAGGTTTATTGGATGCAATAAAATCTAAGCAAGCAAATATGGATAGCTTAATAGCAATAGGAACTTCAGCAGCATGGTTCTATAGCACAATTGTAACTTTTCAATCCATTAATTTACTACCTCAAATTTTACCTTACTATGGTGTTTATTTTGTGGAGTCTAGCTTAATAATTAGCTTCATTTTACTTGGTACATTAATGGAACATATGGTTAAACATAAAGCTTATGAAGCTTTAAGAAAGCTTTATGAAATTCAGCCGAATAAAGCGAGAGTTATAAGGAATGGTATCGAAGTAGAGTTGCCTGTTGAAGAAATAAATGTTGGAGATATAATTATTGTTAAACCTGGTGAAAGAATTCCTGTGGATGGAATAGTTATTGAAGGTTTTTCTTCAGTAGATCAATCTCCCATAACAGGTGAAAGCATACCAGTAGAGAAAACAATTGGAGATACTGTAATTAGCGGTTCGATAAATAAAAATGGATATTTAAAGATAAAAGCTACAAAGGTTGGTGAAGAGACAACTGCTTCGCAAATAATTAAGATCGTAGAAGAAGCAATATTATCAAAAGTTCCTCTGCAAAGATTGGCAGATAAAATATCTTCCTATTTTGTTCCTATTGTTGTATTGATAGCTGTTTCTTCCTTTATAATCTGGTATTTTGTATTCAATTTGCCTTTCGGAATTGCTTTCGTAACCTTAATTTCTGTTTTAATAATTGCATGTCCTTGTGCTTTGGGAATAGCTACTCCTATGGCAATAATGATAGGAGCAGGAAAAGGAGCAAAGAAAGGAATACTGATCAAAAGTGGAGAATATTTGGAAAAGCTAAGCAAGGTAAATGTTGTGGTTTTTGATAAAACAGGAACATTAACAAAGGGTGAGCTAAAAGTAACTGATATAATTCCTTTCAAAAATTACGATTCTTTAGGTGTTTTAAAATTAGCAGCATTAGCTGAGAAACCTTCAGAACATCCAATAGCCAAGGCTATATTAAAAATTGCTAATGAAAAAGGAATAAAGGTTGAGGAACCAGAATATTTTGAAAATTTACCAGGTTTTGGTGTTTATGCCAAATATAAAGGGAATGAAATTCTTGTAGGAAAAAAGGACTTAATGGTCAAAAATAACATAAACATAGATGAGTTTGTTAATGTGGTGGAAAAATTACAACAAGAAGGTAAAGTTACCCTTATGGTTTCATTTAATAAAGAACCGATTGGAGTTATTTCTTTATTTGATACAATAAGAGAAGAAGCCTATGAAGCAATAAATAGTTTAAAGAAAAATGGAATAAAAACTGTTATGTTAACAGGTGATAATTATAGATCTGCTTCTTACGTAGCTAAAACTTTAGGAATTGAAGATATTAGAAGCGATGTTTTGCCTCATGAGAAATATAAAGTAATAGAAGCGCTGAAAAAAGAAGGTAAAGTTGTAGCTATGGTTGGAGATGGAATAAACGATGCCCCTGCATTAGCTGCATCAGATGTAGGAATAGCTATAGGTTCTGGTACAGATATAGCAAAGGAAACAGGAGGAATAATATTGATAACCAACAACTTGAAGCTTGTACCAAAGGCTATAGAATTGAGCAAGTTAATTGTTAGAAAAATTAAACAAAACTTATTCTGGGCTTTCTTTTATAACGTTACGTTAATACCAATAGCTGCAGGAATTTTATATCCAAGCTTTGGAATACTTCTAAATCCAATTTTTGCTGCAATGGCGATGGCTTCAAGCTCAATAACTGTTGTTTTAAATTCTATGCTTTTGAATAGATATGAGTGAAGCTAAAGTAATTGAAATAAAAAGTTTAATTAAATTTTTTATTTTAATTTTGTTATATTCTTCAGATTATCATGGTTATAAATTAATGAAAGATTTAGAAAAAATATTAAATAAAAAAATTAGTTCTTCACATGTTTATCCTTTTTTAAATGAATTAATATTAAATGGTTATTTAGAAATTAAAGAAAAAGGTATAAAGAATAAAAAAGTTTATTCTTTAACTGATAAAGGAAGAAAATTTGCTGAATTTATAATTTTCAGAATGGGTAACATTCTGGAATCTTTTTTAAGAAAAAATATTAAAGTTTGCCATAATTGTGGGTGTAAAATCTATGAAGGAGGATATACTTTAAAGGAGAACGGTAAATATTTATACTTTTGCTGTATTCACTGTGCAAGAAATTATAAACATGAATAAGAGGTATATAGTTATTTTAAAAAATGAAAATTATCTTCCAAGCGAATATGAAAAGCTGTTTAAGCTTTTTAAGGAAATCTTATCTGGTTATAAGTTAAACGATGTCAGAATAGCTAGCGAACATATTGAAGTAGACCTTTTTTCTGAGAATGAAGACTTTTTGAAAATTCTTTCCAACTTCAAAATTCTTGATGTAAGAGATTTAAGTAAACAACTTAATGAAAATATATTTGAAGTAGCTAAAGATTTGTTTAATAAAGAAAGATTTTGGGAATTTCATGAAACATTGGAAAACGTATGGAGAAAAAGTAAAGGGAAAGAAAAGCAAATATTGCATGGATTAATTTTATTAGCTGCTGCCTTTGTTCATAAACAAAGAAATAAAAATGATGTAGCTTTTTCAGTTATTAAAAGAGCGCTAAAAGAGCTTGAAAATTATGAAGGAATTTATCAAGGCTTTAATATTAGTTATATTAAAGAGAAAATATATGAAATTATTTCGAGTGGAATTATTAAAGAATTTAAAATAGAATAAAAAATTAATTTATTGTTTAAAGTTTTAATCATAATTATGTATGAATATGATATATATATGGCTATTATACAAAAGATTTAAATATTGGATGTAAAATAATTAAACTTAGGAATGATATGAAAAAAGTTATAATAGCTATAACTCTTACAGTAATTATATTGACTTTACTTTATGTTTTTGATATAAGTAATAATAAGTTGCTAAATAAAAGTAATGTAAATAAAACATCAATAATAAGCGGGAATGTTTATACAGGAACCTTTCCTGCACTTCCTGTAGAGCCAGACTGGGGTATTAGAATCTATCCTGCGTTAAAAGAAGGAAGTCGTTTGGTTTCATTTAAAGAAAAATCTGTTACATTGAATTTTACTATTATTTTTAAATTCGTAAAGGGTTTCAATGAGACTGTTAAAATACGAGTTAAGGCTCATTACCTTATACCTGCTTTCTTTCCTTTTGGCTGGAATGGAACACATTTTGTTTTTGGAGAACTTGAAAAACAATGCAAGTTTAGGCATGCTAGACCTGTTAATTATGAAGTATTCTTTGATAAAACAGAATTCTATGTAGGACCAAATTTAAATACTGAATTAAATGTAATTTTAAAGATTTATGAAACACCAATTGACCCTAAAATAAAAACTCCAGCTGAGCTATGGCCTGGTCATGATCCTAATGATATTTTTGTGAATGAAAGTAATTTTGGGCCGTATATATTTGCTATTGACTTTGAAGATTACGGTCATTGGAATAGATATCCTGAAAAAGGATATGGTTTGAAATTGGTCGAGGGTTTCGATATGACTATAAATTTAGGCGGTTTTATATTTTTAACAAGAGATTTATATGACCAATTATATGCGCAAAACAAAGAATTTATAGATCAAATATATAATTATTACCTAAAACATTGCTCCATTTATAAACATGAATAAAACAATAGCATTATTTTTATCATTAGTTATAATAATAAGCGCGTTCATAGTTTTGATTCCTAAAGTTTCTTCTCAGCAATATTATATTCCTATAAAATATCCATATTTTGTTGGTGCTGAATATAGTTTGGGTGATAGATTACTGGTTCGATATGTGACTGCAGATATAGTTGTTAAGGAGTGAATTATGTTCAGGTGGTCCATCGGGGATAAATATATAAATATATATCCTGATCGCCCTGGTCAGTCTTATGTTTTAAATCGTAAGGAATCATGTAGATTTAGGATAGAGATGGTGGGGCCGATGGTTGTTTTTTCGGTTCAGCGATTTATCAATGGAGCATGGCAAAATGTCTTTGAGCCTTGCAGACAATTTACTCAACAACAAATTTTTTAGTTTTAGATAGAGGACATTCCGTTTTTCAAGAAGTAAGAGCTAATCAAACCTATGAAAAATTGCCTTATTATAGTTTTCATTTTGCTAATCTTGGAAATAGTAGAAGGTCTATAGAAACAAATTGGGCTTCTTTTAAAGTTTCGAGTAATGATAGAGTAAATCCTGTTCCTCCCAATACACAAGCTACTATCTATCAGAATCACGTTCTTATTCAAAATTTCTATAATAGATGGGAAATATATTCTTATTATAGGATTCAAGACGGAGCATCCGCTACTTGGACTCCTCAAAAAAATACATTTTTAATAGCTTTTAGAACAGCATCAAATTGGATTGAAATAGGTATAGTAACATACGCAGATTATAAGCCTGATTCCCTAAATAAATATTGGATACAATATGAACATGTAACAACTGTGTGGGAAAAAACATTGAGACCTCCTTCAATAGTTTATAATCCTCATACAGGAAAGTATTACCTAGCTTGGCTTGGCACAGATAATAGACTTAATGTTATTCAGTCGTATGATGGCAGAACATGGTTTAATAAAGTAACGCTGAACGAATATTCATATCATGTTCCCACAATAGTGGTAGGAGATGATAGATATATCTATCTTCTATGGGTTGGTATGGATAATAGAATAAACATTATTAGATCTCCAGATGGAATTGGCTGGTTTGATAAAAGCACATCTCACGAGAAAACCGATAGGTACATCGGTGCAGCCTACGTTCCTGGAACCCAATCAAGCTTGATAATTTCATGGGTTGGTTTAGATTATAGAATTAATATAATAAAGTATTATCCTGAAGGAAAAATATGGTGGGGTAAAATGACACTTGATATATATTCACGTTCAGGTCTTAGTATGACATATATTCGTGAGCCATATACTAAAGGTTCATACAGTTTGTATATAGTTTTCAGTGGTTGGGATAATCGTCTTTATTCAATAAGATCATCAGATACTTTGGGTACAAATTGGGGTTATTTAATGAGTTTCGATGAGGTAAGAGCTACTAATCCTTTTATTGCATCTAATCAAGATAAATTATTCATAACTTATTCTTTATGGTATTATCACCTCTTTCTACTAAGAACTACTCTATAGAATTTAAAATAAAAGTAATTTTTTTCACGTAATAGAAAAAAGATTTTAAAGAATTTTTAGTTTAAGCATTTAAATAATTCATTCAAAATATTATTTAGACATGTTAAAATTCTGTATTAATTCTCAAACTCCTCCTGTAAGATTTAACATGGATTATAGTAGAATGAATTATGCGAATATTAATAATTTTATCGAAGGTAAAGATTACATTTTTAGTCCAGGAGGTGTGACTCGAATGGTTTATCCTTTTATTTTAAAATGCTTAAAAAACAAACTAATAGATAAGCCTCATTGGATTTCCCTTAATCCTTTAGCTCCTTCAATAGTAGATTTTAATGGGATAATTTTACATAGTGTAAAAATGGAACAAAGCAGTTTAAAAGGCTATGGTTATACAAAGGAAATGATCTGGAAAATATTACATGGAATGGAAGATCCAAAGGAAATATTTTGGGAAGATGAATTTGCAGATTATATTTATTATAATAGAAAATCAAGTCTCTTAATGCAAAAATTAGATAAAGAGATTGATTTTGATATTTTTTATATTCATGATTTTCAACAATTACCTATTGGATCCATGATCAAAACTTTAAAGCCTAAAATATTTAGATGGCACATTCCTTTTAATGAAAATTTTATTCCTCAATCATGGAAAGATTTATTATTAGTTTATTTTAATTCTTATGATGCTATAATAGTTAGCTCAGATAAATTTAAAGAAAACTTAATTAAAATAGGTTATAAAGGAAAAGTTTTTAAAATTTATCCTTATATTGATTTATCTTCATATAAAGTTCCTAATAAATCTATTATAAATGATTTTTATAATAAATTTAATATTTCTAAAGATGATAAAATAATTTTAAATGTTGCTAGAATGGATCCAATTAAAAGACAAGATATAATTATTAAAGCAGTAGCAAAATTAATTAAAAAATTTAAAAATTTAAAATTGATATTGGTAGGAAACGGAAGCTTTTCAAGCTCTAAGCAAGGTATAGGATTAAATAAAGCAGAAGCATGGGCTAATTATCTTAGATCTTTAATAAAGGAATATGATCTTGAGAGAAATGTGGTTTTAACGGGACATTTAAGCGAAGAGTATTTGCATGCTGCTTATTATATTTCTGATCTAATGGTATTATCTTCTTTTACAGAAGGCTTTGGTTTAGTAGTTATAGAAAGCTGGATTTATAAAAAACCAGTAATTGTTAGTTCTGGGGTAGGCGTAGCTGAATTAGTTGATGGCCAAAATGGTTTTCTTTTTGATCCCTTAAATATGGAAGATCTATCTAGCAAAATTGAAATGATATTAACAAACGAAAAACTAGCTTTGGAAATGGGATTAAATGGATATGAAACTGCAAAGAAATGTTCTTTAGAGGAAGGTTATAAAAAAGAATTGGAAGTATTGAAAAGTGTTCTTGGAGAAACGATATGATAATTAACCAAGTAATTAGTCAAGAAATCATTAATAGAATTATATCTTCAATTCCTTGGTTAGAAATAATTACTGTTGTTGCAATACTTGTAGCTACATGGATATTAGTTAAGATCTTTAACTTAATTATTGATAACCTATTAAGATTTACTTATCAAATTGTAAGAGTTCATATAAAAAGAGTATTTGCCGTTTTAATTTGGTCATTGGGAATAATTTTTGCAATACAGCAATTAGGATTAAGAATAGATCTATTAATAGCAATAATTGTTCTTATAGGAATTGGTGCAATAATAGCTTCAAGAGAAGTACTTGAAAATTTGGCTTCGAAATATTTTGTAGATATATACATACCTTTTAAAGTAGGAGATAAGGTAACTATTAAAGGTTATTCAGGAAAAGTAATTGAAATAAATCCAATAGCTACAATTTTATTATCTGATAATGACGAAATAATAGCTATTCCTAATTCTTTGTTTTTAAAGGAAATAACTGCCAATGTTACTCCTAATGTTTGGAAGGAAGTTATAATTCCAATAAAAATAAGCTCTACAATAAAGCTTGAAGAATTTGAAAAAGAATTGCTTAAAACTTGCAATAAATATAAGCATCTTTTAGATACCCGTTTTCCTCCAATTGTAAGTATAAAAAATATAGATTCAAAAAGTACAGAGTTAACTTTAACTTTAATGGCAAACGATGTTGAAAAGAAAACTTATTTAATGAATGAAATTAATGCTAAAATTGCTGAATTAATAAATAAATTTGAAAAACCAAGCAAAGCTAAATAATTAACTTCCTTAATGAGAGTTTATTTTTTTAATAAGCAAGCCTGAAATTATTATCTTAGTGAAATTACTTTTAAGATTAAAAAAATAATTCAAACAAAAATTTTAAAGTCAAAAAGGTCGGTTTTATCTTAGTATTTTAGAAAAAATTTATATAGCTATTTATTTATTTATTTATGAAGAGGCTATACTCTTTAATGGTTATAGAGGTATTATTAATAAGTAGTTCCATAACAGGATGGAATGAAAAATTTATAAAAGAATCAAGTTTCTCAATTTTTAATTTAAGGGAGTATAATAGAACAATAAATAGATACAATGCGGAAAATTACACTTTTAAATTTGGGGTGATAAAATGAAGAAAGTTATATTAACTATATCTTTGATAATGGTAGTTTTATCTTTAATTTATGTTTTTGATACAATAAATACTAACCTACTAAATGCTAGTAAATCAAATACAAAACCAAAAATGTATACAGGAACAGAACCTCCACCACCTGTTCCTCCGGACTTGGGTATTAGAATTTATCCTGAGTTAAAGGAAGGAAGTCGTTTGGTTTCATTTAAAGAAAAATCTATTACACTTCATTTAACAATAGTTTTCAAATTTACAGAAAGTATTAATAAGATTTTGAAGATAAGGGTTAAAGGTTATAATCTTGCTGGGCAGATGTTTGATTTTGGCTGGAATGGTACACATTTTGTTTTTGGTGAACTTGAAAAACAATGTAAGATAAGGGTTGCGAGGCCAGTAAAATATGAAGTTTTCTTTGATAAAACTGAATTTTTTGTAGGGCCTAACTTAAATACCGAACTGAATGTTATTCTTAAAATTTTTGAAACACCTATAGATCCTTATATAAAAAGTGTAAGGGATATTTGTCCTGAATGTAATCCCAACCTTGTTTTTGTAAATGAAAGCAACTTTGGTCCATATATATTTACTATTGTTTTTGATGACTATGGTTATTGGAATAAATATCCTGGAAAAGGGTCTGGTCTTATGTTAGTTGATTATTTTGCTATGACTATAAATTTAGGCGGTTATATATTTCCAACAGATGAATTATATTTACAAAATAAAGAAATTGTAGAGCAAATATATGATTATAAACGAAAACATTGTTCCATTCAAAAGTAAAAACTTTAAATATTTTATAACATTATAAGAGTAAAAATTTTAAATTTCATAAATTGAAGAAAACACAATAGTTTCAAAATTTTAAAGTTTTATAGAAGATTATCTAAAAATTATCTGCATAAATCAAATTCTTGTTCCATAGACTAGTTAAAAGTTAATTTATTCTTTATTGCTAACATAACTCGTGTTGGCAATTCTTTTTATGAAGGGAACGCTGTCAAAATGCTTATCAAAACTATATACTTCGCTTATATTCATCCTCAATGATATCGCACATGCAATAGCATCGTTTGGACTTATTTTATATCTTGAAGATAAAACCAAAGCTTCTTCATAATCTTTTTTGTCAACTTTTTCTATTCTTATGTTTTCCATTGCAAGAAGATCTTCCAGTAAGCGAATTGCTGCATCTAAACCCAATCTTGCTTCAATTATGTTAAGAACCTCTGAAATATGAACAGTAGAAGTAACAACTTCTTCTCCTCTCTCAATATTTTCAAGTATATTTATTGCTTTTTTCTTTATTTCCTTCTCTGCATCATTAAGCTCCCTTTTTGGCTTTAAATAAGCATGAAGGAAAACAGAGGAATCTAGAAATCTAACCATATATTTTATTTCTTAAAGAATGCGTATCTTCAAAATTTTCCACATCAATTTCAATTGAGTCCACAAAATCAGTTAACTTGCCACGCTTTTTTATTGATCTTATTAAAATTTCATCATCGCTAAGTTTAATCAATATTATTCTTTTGCCTAAATTTCTCCTCCATTCCGCAGGAATAACTATTCTGCCAAATTTATCTATTTGGGTAATCTTTTCTATCATTTTTTATTTTATTAAAGCATTTGCCAATTTATAAATTTTAACAGCAAAATTATAAATTGACGAATAATGATTTTTGTTATCGAAGAAGAAGATAGCCACGCTTAGTTTATATTTAAAAATTTAGCTCTTGGCATAAGAATAATTTAGTGGCATTTTATTACTTTAATCCTATTATTTTCAATTCTTCATCTATCACACCTTCAATCAAAGAAGCAAATTCTTCTATTTGTCTACCAAAGGATTCTGCTAAAGGAGCAAAATAACCTATTACAGATAAAATTAAAGGAGTCGCTTCATTAAGTGTATTCTTAACCGTTTCAACTATTTCTTTATTTCTTTCAGAAAGATATTTAATATAATAAGCAGCAAACATTGTTTGTCTTTTTTCATCAATGTTTATTTTTTTATAAGCTTCATGAAGCTTTTTTAGAATATTTCTTGAAAATAATATTTGTTCAAGTGATAAGTAGCTAACATTGTAAAGAATTCCATCTGCTGCAAAGTAATATAAGGTTAAGAAAGAAGCAAGTTTGTTTACATCCCATTCTTTTTCCAATTCTTCAAGCAATTTTCTAGGTTTTAAATAAATTAAATCGAAATATGAATCGGAAATCCTCTCTCTTTTAACTTCAGGATCTTCCCCAACAGTTAAAAGAAATCTTTCAAAAACGTTGGCATGAACTGTATTATCTCTAGCATGTGTTAAAAGAAAAAATCTTGCATCTTTATCTTTAATTAATTTAGCTAATCTTGATACACCTATTAAAACTTCATATTCTCCAAAAATTTGATGATAAAATAAATCTGCGAGATATTTTCTTTGAATTTCACTTAATCCTTTCCAGTCTTTTACATCTTCATCGAAATTTATATCCAAAGGATTCCAGCTTTCATTTAAAGCTCTTTTCCATAAATTTTCTATTTCCTTCATAATAAAATAATAAAAAGCTAAATTAAAAACATTTTAAAGATTAACAAAAAATCTTATTTATTGTTATAAAAACAAAAATTTTAGTTTATTCTTTAAGCTTATTTAAACCTTTATGAATACATCCATATTTAGGACTAAATATCAAAGTAATTATCAGATTTATTAAAGACAAAAATAAAAAAATAAAAGCTAACAAATTGTATTTGTATAAAAATAAATAAATTGGAACATAAAATGGTAAGATCATTGAAGCAAGCGGGCCAGCAAAGTACATGAAGGCAAATCCATATTTAGATGCTTTGCTTCTTTTTCTGTTTATCTTTAGCCCAAGAACCAAGAATAGAAATTTAATTCTTTTAAAGGGTATTGCCCTTACAAGGTTGGATAAGCCTAAATAAAAATAGGAAAATCTTATTCCAAGGAGATATCCAGCTATAAAATGTGCTAAATCATGTGTAAAAAACCATAGTAAAAACCAAGCAATGAAGTTAAAAATTAAACCAAAAATTAAATCCTTAGGAGAAATTATAGGTAATACAAATCCGATCAAAGTCATAATTATACAAAGCAAAAGACCTAATTTAAGATCTATAACTGTAGGATCTTTAAATTCAATTTTATCTATTTTTTCTCCAAAATATTGTTTAATTTTTAGATTTCTATATTCAATAATGTTTTTTATAATTCTTGAAGCAAATTTATCTCCTAAAAATCCTAGAAAAGTCTTAAACTCTATAATATCTTCCATTAAAGTTTTCTTTTCATTCAATGGTTTAATTTTGTGCTCATGCTTCCAATATTTGAAAGGAGATTCTAAAGCTTCGTCAACAAAACCTTCGTTTTCTTTATAATTTTTAATTATGAGCTTCCATTCAAAATTTTGTCCTAAAATTACTGAATTCATTCTTATTATACTGTTTTCGCTCAATTTTTCAGGAACTTCCACCACTTTGACCTTTAATCTTCTAGGATAAACTAGTTCTAAATTTTTTGGATTGGAGATAAAATTGAACAGTTCCTTTGAAGATGTTGAAAATTCATCGGAAATTATTAATTTCATATAGATTTTTATTTCATACAAAAATAAAATTTTATGGATTTGGGTTTAAAAAATAAAAAAGTAATTGTAACTGCTTCAAGTAAAGGAATAGGATTTGCTATTGCCAAAAGATTTTTAGAAGAAGGTTCCCGTGTAGTAATTTCTTCGCATAACGAAGAAAACTTATTAAAAGCTTATGAAAAACTTAAAGGATTGGGAGAAGTTCATTATATAAAAGCTGATTTAGCTAAAGAAGAAGATGTTAAGTATCTTATAAATGAAGGAAGTAAAAGGCTTGGCGGATTGGATGTTTTGGTATACGTAACAGGAAGTCCTAAACCTGGTTCTTTTCTTGAATTAAATGATGAAGAATGGAACTATGGATATAAATTGCTTATACTAAGTGCTGTAATAGCAGTTAGAGAAGCTGCTAAAATAATGGAAAAAGGTGGAAGAATAATAATTTCAACTTCTGCAGCAATAAAGGAACCTATAGAAAACTTAGATTTATCGAATATTTTAAGAATTTCAATGGCCGGCTTAATAAGGACGGCTGCAAAGCAATTAGCTAAAAAAGGAATTTTGATAAACGGTGTTATGCCAGGCTATATAATGACTGAAAGAATTATTCAAATTATTAAAGAAAGGTCAAAAAGAGAAGGAAAAAGCGAAGAAGAAATATTAAAAGCAATGACGGCAAATATACCTTTGGGAAGAATAGGTGAACCAGAAGAATTGGCAAATGTAGTTATTTTCCTTGCTTCAAATTTAGCAACGTATGTAAACGGAGCAATAATACCTGTTGACGGTGGTTATCTACGTTCTTCTTTATAGAATCTTTTCTTCTTTTAAAATATTTGTTAATTTTTCAGCAATTTCTTCTAAATTTCCTTCTAAAAAAATGTTTTTCCTTTTAACTTGAATTATTCTTATTTCTTCCAAAATGTTTGTTGGAGAAATATCAATACCTAAATCTGATAATTTATATTTTAACAAAGGCTTTGATTTAGCTTGCAAAATTTGCTTTATAGATGGAACTCTTGGTTGATTTATTTCGCCTGTTACGCTTAAAAGACAAGGAAGTTCGCTTTCTATTATTTGTATCTCATCTTCAATATCTCTTTCAACTAGTATTTTATTTCCTTCAATGTTTATTTTCTTAGCAAAAGTAATGATAGGTAAATTTAAAATATAAGCTAATCTAGGAGCAAATTGAAAAGAAGAAGTATCCATCGAAGATTCACCTGTAATTAATATATCAAAATTTCCTATTTTTTTAACAAGCGAAGCAATAGCTTTTGTAGTTTCCAAAGATGTGGCATTTAAAATCTTTTCATCTATAATTGCATGAGCTTCATCAGCTCCCATAGCTAAGCATTCTCTTAAAATCCTTTCAAAATCTTGCATTTTCTTTTCTATAGGTCCCCATGTAAGTGCTGAGAAAATTATTAATTTTCCTCCAAATTTTTCTTTTATTCTTACTCCTTCTTCAACTGCATTTTTATCATATTCATTTATAACTAAAGAGGTTCTTGAAATATTGATTCTTTCATTTTCTGATATTAACATATTTAAATTTAAAGAAGGTTTAACAAAAACAGAAATAATCATAAAAAAATTAATTTTTTTACCAGCGGCCTTCCTTTGTATAAGGTATCAAGAAGAAAGCAGTTGTTAGAACTTGTAATTTAAACCATGTATGATATAGTTTATCTGTAAGAACAGGATCTTCAACTTTCTTAGCAATATAATTTTTTAATACTGCAGTTATGGGAAATAAGCAAGTAATCATATATCTTGCTGGTATATGTGGAATTGTTTCAATCTTGTCTGCTTTTCCTTTTTCTTCATATGTATGTCTTAATCCTATTAAATAATTATAGTTGATAAAATGCTCATCCAATGGTTTATAACAAATATCCAATAACCATTGGGCAAGTCTATCAACTGTATTGTTAACATATTCTGTAATGGTTGTTTGTCCTTGTTTATCCTTGAAATAGTATAATAAGTAATCTCTTGAACCGAAATAGCTTACGATATCACTAAGAAGATCTTTCATATTTTCAGAAATTATTTCTCCTAAAAGTTTTCTGTTTTCTTCATCTTCTTTAGTCCAAAGTAAAGAATCTAGTAGTAATTCGAAATCTTTTTTATCTAATGGAGCCTTTGGTACTTCTGGTTTTCCGTATATGTAGCCTGGAATGCTAGGTTTATATTTTACTTCCATGTATAAAATTATATCGGACTACTATATAAATTTTTAAAATTATTGGATTTGAAAATTAAAAATATGTAGAGTAATAAAGTAAGTTTCGTAGTTTCAATAAAAAACTATCTTAGAGAAGAGAAGTAATGTACTATTTTATTCAAAAAATTAATTTTCTCTATTTTATACTAAACAACTAAATATTCGAGAATTTTATAAAGCAATAAAAAAGTTAAATTATGTTTTAGCCTGTTTAAGCAGATGGTACAATCTCTGGGATGATAAACCATTTAATTTTCCATTTATCCTTTTCTATCTCTTCCAAACATAGAACTCCTGAATATCTGAATAATACAGATTCTGAACCAGCTAGCAATTCAACTAATTTGGATAAATTTGGCAAATGACCAACAAGCATTATGTCTCCTTCATATTTTTCAATTATTTGAATTGTATTTTTTGGATCTGAAAGAGGTTCTAAATTATTAACTTCAAATACATTACTAACATTTAATTCAGAAGAAAATATGTTAGCTGTTTGTTTGCTTCTCAATTTTGTGCTATGAAGAATTGCATTTAATTTTATGCCCAACTTAGATAAATATTTAGCTACAGTTTTTGTTTCTTCAATACCTTTGGGTGTAAGTTTTCTTTCTGGGTCAACATTTTCAGGATAAGATTCTCCATGCTGAACCAAATAGATTCTTCTTCCCATAAAAATAATTACTAAATTCTTTTAAAATAAATTAGTGATAAAGGTAACAAATAAGGAATTAAGGAAAATTTATGAGAATCTTCCTGAATCCTATGATAAAGTAAATAGAATTATCTCCTTTTATCAAGATATAAAGTGGAGAGCTGAATTAATTAAGACTTCTTTAAAATATATCAAGAATCCTAAAAGAATAATTGATATAGGAGCAGGAAAAGGCGAGCTGACATTTGTACTTAGTCAGTTTTTAAATATTAAGGATAAAGAAGTTATTCTATTAGATTTTTCTATAAATATGCTTAGAAATTCAATTGTAAAAGCAGAACGTGTTCTTGCTTCTTTTAATTATTTACCATTTAGAGACAAATCCTTTGATATTATTATGAGTAGCTTCGCTTTACATGCTGCAGATGATATTGAAAGAGCAATCAAGGAGCTTGCTCGTGTTTCCAACGGTATTATTTCATGCGTAGCCTTTGGTAAACCTGATGATAAAATTTTATGGAATCTTGGTAAAATTTATCTTAAATATATTATACCTTGTTTAGCTAGAATATTAGGAGCCAATCCAGAAAATTATAAATATATTTTTTATATTTATAAAAAACTTAATAGAAATTCTTTTTATAGAAAAATTTTCGAAAAATATCTTGTTTTAAAAATATATAAAGAAAAAGCTTTTAAATTAATATATATATTTATAGGTTATCCAAAAAATTAAGCTAATTTTTGCAACTTTTCTATTATAAAAGGAGGAATATTTACAGCTTTAAAAGTCTTCATATCTATAGTTACTATAACAACATATCCTTCAGCAACTTTTTCTTTTCTGTTTTCAGCAAAGATTTCAAAGTTATATTTTAAATGCTTATTTCCTATTTCAGAAATATTTAAAGATACTTTAACAAGATCTCCAAATCTAAGTGGTTTTAAATATTTGCAAAAAGCTTCTACTCTTGGAATAGCTATTCCTTGCGAATTTATATAGTCATAGCTTAATCCAATTTTTCTTAAAAGCTCACATTCTGCTTTTTCGAAATATCTAAAATAGTTTGAAAAATGTACAATTCCTAGAGCATCTGTATCAATCCATTCAACCGGAAAAATATGTTCAAAATGCATATAAGAAAAATAAAAAGTAAATTTAAATAATTTAATTCTTAGCAAAAAAATCTTTAACTAAATTTTTCATTCTTACATTTTTAAATTGATCAATCTTAACTCTTTAAAGCTATATCTTTTAAAAACAAATAATTTTTATGAAAGTTCTTGTCTTAGGCGGAGCAGGAGATATGGGTAGCAATGTTGCTAAATTTTTAACAGAAAGCAAGGAAATTGATGAAGTTCATATAGGCGATTTGAATAAAATTAAAGGTGAAAAATTAGCTAAAGAACTTGGCGAAAAGTGTAAATATAAAGAAGGATGGGGTGAATTGAAATTTGATTGAGAAATTAAATATTTAAAACATTCCATTCAAAAATTACATGTTTTTACTCTGTATATTTAATCAAGAAATGACTTCTATCTTCCAAACTGAATGTATTCACCCCACCATTCATGATCCGTATCCAATATCCAAACACCTGTTATTTTGAACCAATAACTACTTAATGCTTGCATTTAACTATCTGCGTTAGCAAGAATATGTTAATTCTAGCATTAAGAAAATGTATATGGATGTGGTGATTCCTCTAATTCTAATTTTTATGTTAATTAACGTTATTAGCAGCTATTTTCTTCAACATGAAGTTGATTTTTGGCAAAAATTTAAGTAATAAGTCACTTATTACAAAAAAAATATAAATTTTTACAAAAATGTTATGTTATGAGACCACAGTACAGGGCAACAATTTTGGGTCATAGGTTAAATACGGGAGGCATAAAAAGTTTAAATATTTCTATTATAATTTCCGCCATACTTATTTCGCTATTCGTAATTTCGATGTTGTACTTGTATCCTATTTTAGTTAAAACAGGGTTGGAAGCTAATGTAAATATGGCTGCAACTAACACTTCCAATACAACTGTTAATAGTTCAAATTCGTCCTTTACTTGCGATATTCCCATTCTTAAATTGAGGACAGAGATAGTTAACCCTTCTAAAATGGAGGGTTTGGATGGTTATACCATAGTTTATTTAGGCTATTCTCAATATTCCCAATACATTTTATGTGCAATATCCGATTTCCTAGTCGCTTCAGGAAATAACAATCTGCTGTGGTTAAATCAAACTGGAAACATACTGGCTCATATATTATTTATAGATGGCTATTGGCTATCAGATGACCAGAATTTGATAAATTCCATTGGCTATATAAGAGAACATCTGCTTAATGGAAGGGCTGTAATAATAATGGATCATTATAAGGTGAATGGAACACTTCTGATCAACGGCTTAAGAGATTTGCTTGATGATATTTCAATTAAGGCTTTATACAATGAAACTGTACTGAAATCAGGGTATTATCCAGATTTTGAGGATTTGGTAACTGGTGGAATTGTTATATATCTATTCAATTTGAATCTTCCAAATTCTCCTCCAGTCCAAACCTGTATTGAGCTCATACAAAGGTACCCTCCATATCAGACTCCTCTTAAAGCTGGTATTGACACAACAATTGGGGTTGATGAGGGAAAGAATGTACTAGGATATTACAATACTGTTTCAATTCTTCTCGGCTATATATTCAGAGTTAAGTGCCAAGTATGAGGGTGGGAAATATGAGCCGTAAATTGTTTTTCAGCATAATTATACTTACATTGTTGTTTTTTATACTCTTTAATAGTATCTATGTTCAGGCTCAAAATTCCCAATAGCATTTAATCAGGGTAATTAATCAACCAATTTACGATAGCATGGAGCGTCCAGGTAAGGCGTATCTGTTTGTTGATATATTTAAGCTGTACAATGATGGCAATACTCAAAGAGACTGGTACATGATCAAAGTTAGAATACAAATGGTTCCAGGCAGAATTGCGTATGGTGCTGAATTATGGAGAAATGTTTACTGTATGCATAGACATTATGTATCATTATTTTCTTCTCAAAATTATTTAGTAGCGTATGCTCCTACAACTACTGTTGGTTCAACAACTGTAGGTTGGGAAATAAATATTGGTATAGGCGCGATAGGAAGAATACCTGTTCCTTTACCCCAAGTAGGATGGGTATTTTCACAAACTTCATCTGATGTAAAAATCTACGATTATTCAGATTTTAAGGAAAATATTGCTCATTGGCGTTTCAATATTAACCCACATTCTGATCCAGGGAGCCATACATTTCTTACCGAAAGTGCTTACGTCATAATGGTACCAGAAGGAGCCATTTTCCAGATATTAATGTACTATGAAGTCCTATTTAGGGATATTTTCTGGCAAACTCCTGGTTTCAACAACGGCTATATTGTAATCTCAAATTCTTAAAATCTTTTTTTATTGCATAAACGTTATTTAAAAAATCAATATGATCTTTTTCTCCATGATAAACTGCACCTGATACAAAGCCTTTTTCCCATTTATAATTTTCTTCATTTAAGATTTTACTTAACAGT
>OGCB01000095.1_pt1 | contig 27207 bp, 27 predicted proteins | sample 1570031 | NCBI WGS metagenome assembly OGCB01 (sample SAMN05518655, study PRJEB24509) | hot springs metagenome | isolation source: Octopus Spring Streamers, Yellowstone National Park, Wyoming, USA | place: USA:Octopus Spring Streamers, Yellowstone National Park, Wyoming, USA | collected 2011-10-11 | reverse complement strand
CACACAAATATTTTTGAAAAATCTGCTACAAGACTAATAAGGATAGGAGAACTTTCAGGTAATTTGGAAGAAGTTTTGGAAAATTTAGCTAAACATTATGAAAATCAATATAAATTTAGAACAAAGTTAATTCAATCAATGTACTATCCTGCGATGGTTCTTTTAATTTTTTTAGTAACTATGTTTGTTTTATTTTTTAACGTCATTCCTAAAATCTCTAATCTCTTTAAAGAAAATAATTTAACTTTGCCTTTAGTCACTCAGTATTTTGTAATGGTTTCCGAGTTTTTAGTTCATAATGGAATTTATGTTTTCCTTTTTTTGATATTTTTGATTTATGTAACTATCGAATATTTTAAGTCTGAAGAAGGAAAATTGGTTTTATATAATCTTTTAGTAGGATTACCTATATTCGGAATTTTATTAAAAGAGATACAAATTTTAAATTTCTTAGAATCACTTTCTTATTTGATTAAAGGAGGCCTACCAATTTCAGAAAGTTTAAAAATTGTGGGAGAGAGCATAACAAACCCTTATTATAAATCAGCTATCTTGTTTATAGCTGAAGAAACAGAAAGGGGCAAACCAATATCCCTTTCTATTTCCAATTTTCCTGATTTATTTCCTAACTTTGTTCAACAAGCTTTTGCTACAGGAGAAAAAACAGGAAACTTATATAATTCTTTAACTTCAATTATAGATTTTTATACAGCAGATATAGAAAATAGAACGAATAACTTAGCCGAAGCTATTCAGCCCTTAATGGTGATTATTTTAGCAGTAGGCTTAGTTTTTGTGGAAATGTCTTTATTATTACCAATTTCGCAATTAGCTAAGTCATTAACTACATATTAAGTTATCCACATTTTCATTTGAAATCAAAATTTTTTTTTAGTGTATAATATTTAATTAATAGGTCGAATTAATAAAAAATAAAATAAAAATGAACAAAAAAGCATTTACATTAGTCGAATTAGCAGTTGTACTTTTAGTAATAGGTATTTTAGCAGGTCTATTATTAAGAAACTTAGGAGGCTTTACAGCTTCAGCTAGGGATCAAAGAAGGATCGGAGATTTAAGAAATGTTTCAATCTATATTACAAATTATTATGCAAGACAAGGAAAATATCCTACGGCTACTACTTGGAGTGGTTTAGAATCTGAATTGAGAAATGCCGGAGTATTAGGATATGGTATTTCTCTACCAAGAGATCCTTTATCACCAAACCAAGGCTATTCATATTCATATTGTACCTCATCAGACAATAGAATATCTAATTATGTGTTGAGAGCTGTATTAGAAACAACAAGAGGTCAATCACCCCAACTATTTCAAGGCACAGTATCATATAATGATCTTAGAAATGCTGGTCTATCCTGTCCTGGTATAAGGAGTACAGAATGTGCAACTTCTTCAACTTCAACTGACTATTGCCTCTTATTCTAAAATTGATAAGTTAGCTTAATTAATTAATGTTCTATTTTATATTGGGATTGTTTTGGGGTTCATTTTTAAATAATGTTGCTTATAGATTAGTAAGGAAAGAAGATTTTATTTATACTAAATCTAAATGTCCTTATTGCGGAAAAATTTTGAAATGGTATGAACTTATTCCTTTGGTAAGTTTTATTATTCAAAGGGGAAGATGTCGAGCTTGTAATAATAGAATATCTTTAAGATATCCTATAACAGAATTAATAACTGGATTATTTACTTATGGTTGTGCTCTAAAATCTGGATTGTTGATTAATTTAAATTTTTATAATTTTCTTTTATTTCTTTATATTTTGTTTTTCTTTTCAATTTTATTTATTCTAGCCTTGTACGATTTAGAGACTTTTTATATCGAAGAAAAAACTCTATATTTTGGTTTAATTGTTTGGTTAATTTTTGCTATAGTGTTTAGTTTTATCAAAATTCCTGAGTTCACCTTAACGAATGGTTTTAATTATTTTTTCAATTTACCGCTTAAACAAGCAAAATTTTCATTTATACTAAACTCATTATTTAGAGGATTTATTTTTTCTATTTTCATTCTACTTTTATTTGTTTTTACTTTAGGAAAGGGAATAGGCTTAGGAGATCTTAAAATAGTTTTCTTTTCAGCTTTATTTTTAAATTTCGGAGATATGATTGCTTTAATTTTGCTTTCTTCATTTTTGGGCAGTGTTATAGGGGTATATAAAATATTAAAAAATAGAAAATTCTTTAACGAAATTCCCTTTATTCCTTTAGTTTTTGCTAGTGCTTTTATTTTATTATTTTTAGGAGAATATTTATTTTATCAATTTAACAATTTTATGATAAAATTAAGTTAATGAGGAAAAAAGGTTTTAGCTTATTAGAATCCGCTGTGGTTTTATTAGTTTCAACACTTATTTTAGGAGCAGCTTTTACTTTAACAAATATAAATAAAAAATTTTATGAATTTCAAAAGACAAAACTGTTATTAGCAGAAAATTTAAAATTAGCACAAGATTTAAGTTTTAAAAAAATTGAACTTTCTAATCCAACTACAACTGTTTGTGGAGTAGGTATTTTAATTACATCTTCAGGCTATTTAGGAGTAGCCTATGCAACTTCTGCAGATTTACCGATAGATTGTTATAAAATAGCTAGTAGCAGCCCTACAGAATTTGATTTTACTTCTAAAAATCCTGATTTATATTTTACAAAGTCATTACAAATTACTAACAATCTAAATAATCCTTTATTAGTAAAGGAAGACTTTGAAAATTTAGAAATTCTATTTTCAACCGGTTCTCAGTTTATTACTGGTACTTCTTCTATAATATTTGTTCATCCATATGGAGATCCTTTAATACATTTAAATCAAAATAAAATTAATTTTGATAAAGAATTTAATATAATTTTGAGAAAGGATAATGAGAGTGCGACAATTACAATTACAACAGCAGGGCAAATCATTGCAAAGTAAAAGCCAAAGCATAGTAGAAATCTTTTTGGTTTTATTAGTATTTTCTATTGCTTTTATAAGTTTAGTAATTTTAGTAAATAATTATTTGAAAATACTTAAAACTGCTAAAGATAGAATAATTGCTAATTTTTTAGCCCAAGAAGGCTTAGAATTAGTAATTGCTAAAAGAAATATAAATAAAGTAAAAGGATCGGCCTGGCTTGAAGGTTTAAATTATGATAGTTTTTGTATTGATATTAATTTAAATCTACAACAGTCAAACATTCCATGCTCGCTTTATCTTGATAGCAATAACCAATTTGTTCATTCTAATACTCCAACCCTAACTCCCTTTAGTAGATTAATAAAACTAAATACATCCACAAATATAGCAACAGTGACTAGTGAAGTTATATTTGATGAAGATCAAAAAGTTGAATTAGAAACAGTAATTACAGATTGGTTACCATGAAAAAGAAAGGTTTTACAATTTTAGAAATGACAGTAGCTATATTAATATTTTTGATCGGAATTGCTGTTATTAGTGGATTATATATTAATCTTGTAAAGCAATATTTAATTTCTCAAAATCTCCAAGCTTCATTAGGTAATGTTAAATTAGCATTAGAAAAAATATGGAGAGAAATGAAATACGGAATAAATTTTGCAACTACTACGAATGGGATAAGATATAAGAGACTAAATGATTGTGCAAATGTGGAAATTAAATATAATATTGCTACTAAAGCAATTTTATATAACTCATCAACATTGATAGACCCTAATTATTTTGAAGTTAATAATTTTACAATTTATGCTACGGGGAGCTTTGGTTCACAAGGTGATTATAATGTTACTTCTTTTAAACTGATCACTATTTCTTTAAGCGGAATTGCAAAAGCTAAATCTATGGATATACCTGTTAACTTTCAAATATCAGTCGCTCCTATTAATAGTGTTTTTGCATCTACATCATGTGGCTTTTAAAAAAGAAAGCTCAGCTTTTAATTATTGCTACATTTAGCATAGTTTTAGGAGGTATAATAGTTTTTGTGACACTTTTTCCTATATTAAGCAATATAAAAGGACTTAGACAAACAACTGATTCATATCAAGCCTTAGCTAATTCAGAAGCGGGTTTAGAAATAGAACTTTATAATCAAAAAGTAGATTTATTAGGAAATATTTTCAATAATCTGAACTATATTGATCTAGGCTCTTGCTCTTCAGAAGAAATAGGGAATTCTGATTCAGAAACCGGAGTAAGAAATAGGCAAAAAGGACAAGGTCCTTCTACTGGAAAAGCGAGAAATTGTCAGTATAGCCATAGAATAAAATTTGATTTAGATATAGCTACCACTTCTATTTCTAATGTTGTTTACTTGAAAATAACTTCAGTAGGGAAATATGGAGATTTTGAAAGGACTTTGTTTACAGGTTTTAGCATAGGAACAATAAATACGCCATAAAATGGAAGAATTAACACCAGAACAAGCTAAAGAAAGAATAGAAAAATTGAAAGAGTTAATCAACGAATATAGATATTATCGGCATGTTTTGAATAAAGAATTGGTGCCTATTGAAGTTGAAGATGCTTTAAAAAGAGAACTTTTTGAATTAGAACAAAAATTCCCTCAATTTATAACTCCTGATTCACCTACTCAAAGAATTGGTGGTGCACCCTTAAAAGAATTTAAAAAAGTAAGACACGAAATTCCTATGCTTTCCTTTAATGATGCTTTTTCCTTTGAAGAATTAAAAGCATGGGATGAGAGAAATAGAAGATTATTACCAGAAAATGTAAAATATGAATATTTTGCCGAGTTAAAAATAGATGGTTTAGCTATCAAATTGATCTATGAAGATGGAATATTAACTTTGGGTAGTACAAGAGGCGATGGCTATTTAGGAGAAGATGTTACTCAGAATATAAAAACTATTGAAGCTATTCCTTTAAGGCTTCTACCTATTGAAAAAATAATAGAAAATATGAAAAATGAAGGTTTGAGAGAGGAAATTATAGAACATTTTAAAAATGGTTATCCTAAAAAAATTGAAGTAAGAGGGGAGGTTTTTATGCATATTAAAGATTTCGAAAAGTTGAACGAAGAAAGAATTAAAAAAGGCGAACCGCCTTTTGCTAACCCTAGAAATGCAGCTGCTGGTTCATTAAGACAGCTTGACCCTAAAATAACAGCAGAAAGAAAATTAGACTCTTTTGCTTATGATTTAGTAACAAATTTAGGCCAAAAAACACACGAAGAAGAACATATAATTTTAAAGTGCTTAGGATTTAAAACAAATCCACATACTAAAAAATGCAAAGATTTAAAAGAAGTTGATGAATTTAGAAATTATTGGGAGAAAAATAGAGATAAATTAAGTTTCGAAATAGATGGTGTTGTTGTTCAAATAAATGAAAATGTAATTTTCGAAAAATTAGGTGTAGTAGGTAAAGCACCAAGAGGAGCTATAGCTTATAAATTCTCTCCTAAACAAGCAACTACTATTGTTGAAGATATTATAGTACAAGTTGGAAGAACAGGTATTTTAACTCCTGTAGCTGTTTTAAAGCCAGTAGAAGTGGGTGGTGTTATAGTTTCAAGAGCATCTTTGCATAATGAAGATGAAATTAAAAAATTAGATGTTAAAATAGGAGATACAGTGATAGTAGCTAGGGCAGGAGATGTTATTCCTCAAGTTATCGGAGTATTAAAAGAATTGAGAACAGGTAAAGAAAGAGATTTCGTTTTTCCTGAAAAATGTCCTATATGCTCAAGCCCTGTTATAAAAGAAGGTGCATATTATAAGTGTACAAATAAAAATTGTTTTGCTTTACAAAGAGAAAAAATTTACCATTTTGTATCAAAGCCTGCTTTTGATATTGTAGGTCTTGGCCCCAAGATAATTGATAAACTTTTAGAAAATAACTTAATCCAAGATGCAGCTGACCTTTTTAATCTAAAATTAGGTATGTTAAGAAAATTGCCAGGCTTTGATATTATATCTGAAAGAAATATTCTAAAAAGCATTGAATCAAGAAAAAAAATCACCCTACCTCGGCTTATTTATAGTTTAGGGATACCTCATATAGGAGAAGAAAATGCAAAAATTTTAGCTCATTTTTATTCTAAATTTGGAGAAATTAAAAAACCAATAGATCTATATAATATAGCTGTTAAATTTAAACCTCAGCAATATCAAGCTATACCTGGTTTCGGTGAAAAAATTGCTCTTTCCTTATTCAAATGGTTTCAAAATGAAAACAATAAAATGTTTTTACAAAAATTAACAGATTATGGTGTAGAAATTATTGAAGAAAAACCAAGAGAGATTAAAGAAACGCCATTAAAAGGAAAAATATTTTGCTTTACAGGTGAGCTAGATAAATATACAAGAAGTGAAGCACAAAAAATAGTAGAAGAATTAGGAGGGGAAGCAGTTGACAGCATTTCGAGCAAAGTAGATTATTTAGTAGTTGGTAAAAATCCGGGGAGCAAACTCGAAAAAGCTAAAAAATACCCGCGTATTCAAATAATTGATGAAAATACTTTTCTAAAAATGATTGAAGAAGCCCGCAAAGCCATTAGCTGATTTTTTTAATCTTAAATCTTTTTTTAGTATTTCCTATTTGTATTTCTACAATTTCATTAACAGTTTTACCTATAAGAGCTTTCCCAATAGGAGATTCTTGAGAGATTTTATTTTCTAAAGGATTAGCTTCACCAAAACCAACAATTTTAAATTTTAGTACCTTTTTAGAATCTAGATCCACAATTTCTACTTCAGATCCTATTTCTATTTTATTTGAATTTTTTCTTTCTTTTTTGACAACCTTTGCGGTTTTTAATAAATTTTCCAACTCTAAAATTCTTAATTCTAATTTCTTCTGTTCCTCTAAAGCACTTTGATATTCTGCATTTTCACTTAAATCTCCAAATTCTTTTGCTGTTTTTATCTTCTCAGCAATCCTTTTCCTTTCTTCAGTTTTTAATCTTTCTAATTCTTTTTTTAATTTCTCATAAGTCTCCTTCGTTATTACTTTCTCCATAATAAAATATATTTTAAGAAAAAAAATTTCGAAGTCAAGATCTTTGAAACTTAGGAACTATTTTAAAAGTTAAGAATTTTGTAAAGAATACAGCTGTTAACATACTTGTTAAAACACCTAAACCTAATGTTAGTGCAAAGCCTTTTACAAAAGATGTAGTTAAAATGTACATAAAAATAACCGAGATTATTGTTGAAATATTAGAATCTCTAATAGAAGGCCAAGCCCGATTAAAACCTAATTCTAAAGCTAAATCGATTTTATTTTTTCTAAGCTCCTCTTTAATTCTTTCGGCGATTAATATATTAGCATCAACCGCCATCCCTAGAGATAAAATAAAACCAGTTATACCAGATAAAGAAAGTACAACTCCTAATATTTTGTAGATAAATAAGTTAAGAAAAACATATAAAATTAAAGCAATAACTGAAATAACTCCTTGTATCCTATAATAAAATATCATAAACAAAGCAACTAAAATAAATCCTATAAAACCACCTTTTATTGCAAGCATTAAAAATTTTTCTCCTAATTCAGGAGCAACTACAGAAACCCCTATTAATTTTAAAGGTACAGGTAATGCTCCTTGTTTTAATCTATAAGCTAATTCTTTTGCTTCTAACCAATTAAATTTTCCTTCTATAATAGCCTTACCCCCTGTAATTTTTTCTCTTACTATAGGTACAGATATAGGTTTATTATCTAAGTATATAGCAATTGGTTGATTAATATATTTTTCTGTTAATTCTTCGAAAATTTTAGCACCTTCTTTATTAAACTCTAGCTCCACAACAGGAAAACCTGTTTGTGTATTTAAAACAGCATTAGCATTTATTAAATATTTACCTGTAAGCTTTGAAGGAATAAAAGTAGTTGTTGTGCCCACTTGGAAAGGTACCCTAAATTCTAAAACAGGAGTAGAGCCTATCATATCTATTGCTATTTTGGGATCTTTTATATAAGGTATTTCTACAATTACTCTACCTGATTTAGAATAACTTATATTTATTTCAGAAATTCCTAGAGCATTAATTCTTCTTTCTATTAAATCTTTAATCGAAGCCAGAGTATCACCAATTTCATTACTTTTAATGTTAGTTAAATCTGCATTGTAATATAAAATAACTCCACCTGCTAAATCTAAACCAAGTTTAAATTTTAAAAAATTTGTAAATACAAAAAATGCGCTTATTATAAAAATATTTGCAAAAATAACTAAATAATAATCTGTTTTCATAATTTAAAATTATATCAAAGGTCTTCCCTCCCAATCATTCGGTATTTCTAAATTTAATAATTTTAATATTGTGGGGCCTATATCTATTAAGCTTCCTCTTATTTTTCCTTCTTCAATAATTATTTCATGGCTCTTCTTTTCTATATAAAAATTTTTATTTATTATGTAACAAGGGACAGGATTTACATCATGAGTGGTTTGGATTTCTCCAGTTTTTAAATTTATCATACTTTCAATATTTCCATGGTCACTTGTAATAATCATAAACCATTCTTCTTTATCTATTATTTCATTATAAATTCTTTTCATTTCATAATTTAAGCCTTCAACTACTTGAATAGCTAAATTTATATCTCCAGTGTGACCAATAATATCAGGAGCAGAATAGTTAGCAGCAATAAAAGCATAAATATTTTCCTTAACAGCATTAATAATAAGCTCAGTGATTAATTTGCTTTGTAAAAGAGGATTTTCTTTAAAACTTTTCTCGCTTGGAGGTAAAATTTTCCAATATTCTCCAGGATGAGGTTCATTTACAAATCCATTAAAAAAATAAGTTAAATGATAGGCTTTATATTTTTCTGCAATTTTTAATTGTAATAAATTATTTTCAGAGATTATTTTAGAAACACTAGTATATATTTTAATAGGAGGAAAGGCTACAGGATAATCTATATCTTCTAAATATTTTGTCATAGAAGCTATAAATAAATTATTTTTTGATGTCCTTTTAAAATATGGGAATTCTACTTCTAAAAAAGCTTTAGCAAGCTGGTACATACCATCTGGTCTAAAATTGAAAAAGAAAACTACATCATTATCTTTTACTATTCCATTTTTATCAATCAAAAGAGGTTCTAAATTTTCATCTATGAAATCTGGATTTTTCTCATAAATCTCCTTTATGTAAGATTTATAATCTTCTACCTCTTTTCCTATTCCTTCAGTTATTAAATAGAATGCAACCTGAGTTTTGATTTTCCAATATTCATTTCTATCCATTCCATATGTTCTACCACACAAAGTTGCAATTTTACCAACCCCTAAATAATTAATATCCTTTTCTAATTTTTCTAATAAACTTAATCCTGATTGTGGAGGACTATCTTTGCCATCTAAAAATAAATGTAAATATACACGTTGGAAATTATTTCTTTTAAAAAATTCTAAAAGAGCTCTTAAGTGTTCATAAGCAGAATGTATTATACCTTCTGTTAATAATCCTACAAGATGGACCCTGCTATTATATTTTTTAGCATGATTTAAACAACTTATTAAAACTTCATTTTCAAAAAAACTTCCATTTTTAATTGCTAAAGTTATCCTAGGATAGTTTTGATAATAAACCTTTCCAATCCCTATGCATAAATGACCAACTTCGCTGTTTCCTTCTTCTTTCCAGGGCAATCCTACAGCTATACCTGAGGCTTGAAGAAGATAAAAAGGAAAATGCTCTTTTATAAATTCAAAAAAATCTTTTTCTTTTGCTAAATATATAGGATTACTATAATCCTTTCTACCTTCACCCCAACCATCTAAAATTATTAGTAAAACTTTACTCATTTTACAGTACTTAAAAATGTCTATATAATTATAATATGAAGGCCGAAATTTATCTTTCTAAAATTTACCATGAATACAGTTTCCCAATTATCATATATGATATTATATTTTGTAATTTTTATTACAGGTATAATAGTAGGGATTTTGGTAAGGTATCTTTTTATAAGAAAGAAAACAGAATCTATAGAATACAAGCTTAAATTAAGAATAGAAGAGCTTAAAAGGAAAGAACAAGAACTTTTGCTTGAAGCAGAAAAGAAAGCATTTGAATTATTAGAATCTGCGAAAAAAGAAAAAGAAGAAATATTAAAAGATCTGAAAATAAGAGAAGGAAGAATAATTAAAAAAGAAGAATTTCTTGAAAAAAAGGAAAGGGAAATAGAAGAAGAAAAAGAAAGATATAAAAAATTGATTCAGGAAATAGAAGATAAAGAAAAAGAATATTTAAGGTTAAAAGAAGAATATGAAAATAAATTGCAAAATATTGCAGAAATAAGTAAAGAAAAAGCTCTTGAAATCTTATTTCAGCAAATAGAAAAGGAAAACGAAAATATTTTGATGAAAAGAATAAGTAAATTATTGAATAACCAAAGAGAAGAAATAGAAAAGAAGGCCAGAGAAATAATTTTAGAAGTACTTCCTAAATATAGCCGGTCTGTAGCGAGCGAATTTAATATAACTGTTGTAAACCTACCAAATGAAGAAATGAAGGGTAGAATTATAGGAAAAGAAGGTAGGAATATTAGATATTTTGAAAAATTAGCAGGTGTACAACTTATAATTGATGAAACTCCAGAATTAGTTACAATTTCTTCCTTTGATCCAGTAAGAAGAGAAATAGCTAGATTAGCATTAGAGAAATTAATCAAAGATGGAAGAATTCAACCAGCAACAATAGAAGAGGCAATTTTATCTGCTAAAAATCAGGTAGAAGAAGAAATTAAAAAAGCCGGCAAATCTGCAGCTGAAGAGCTTAATATATTTGATTTGCCAGAAGATATCCTCTACTTAATGGGTAGATTGAAATATAGATATAGCTATGGACAAAATGTCCTTCAACATTCAATTGAAGTAGCTATATTTTCTAGAATGATTGCCGAAGAATTAAATTTAGATAAAGAAGTTGCTAAAAAAGCAGGGTTTTTACATGATATTGGTAAATCTGTAACTCATGAAATTGAAGGTAGCCATTTAGAAATAGGCATAAAGATATTACAGAAATATAATATTGATGAAAAAGTGATATTAGCTATGAGATCTCATCACGAAACTTATCCTTTTGCTATTCCTGAGGCCTATGTGGTTTTAGCTGCTGATGCAATATCTTCTCAAAGACCTGGAGCCCGCTCTGAAGCTACTGAAGCTTATTTACAAAGAGTAGAAAATCTAGAAAAAATTGCTTATTCATTTAGTGGAGTAGAAAAAGCCTATGTTATTAGTGGAGGAAAAGAGCTTTGGGTTTTTGTAAGGCCTGAAGAAATTAGCGATTTAGAAATCTATAAATTAGCTAAAGAAATAGCTCAAAAAATAGAAGAAACTATAAATTTCCCAGGAGAAATAAAGGTAGTAGTTATTAGGGAAAATAGGGCCTTTGAATATGCAAGGTAGATATCCACAATTTTATTTGTTTTTAAATACTTTTTATAGTAAAATTTTATTTAAGAGGTCGAATTAAAACAACAAATTAAAAATGGCACAAACAGTAAAAAGAGAAGCCTTGGCGCAAAAGATTTCAGAAAAATTCGATATTCCTAAAAAAACAGCAGTCGAAATATTAAATTACTTCATTGAATTAGTAGCTCAAAACTTGAAACAGGGAAATAAAGTAAAATTACCAGGCTTAGGAACATTTAGAGTTAGAGAGAGAAAAGCTAGAACTGCAATCAATCCAAAAACAGGAGAAAAAATAACTGTTCCTGCTACTAAAGTTCCTAAATTTACTCCCGCAAAAGAACTTAAAGAGTTAATTAAATAAGTAAGTTTAAATTTTTAAATATGATTTTTATATTAATAGGGGAGAATGATTTTTTAATTAAAGAGAAAATTGATAGTTTGATAAAAGAAGAAAAATTTTATGCTTCTTTTAAAGATAAAGATTTTAAAGAAAATTTTAAAAAAATATTTAATAATCGATTATTTGGGGGCAATGTTTGTTTAGTCATAAAAGATTTAGATAAAATTGACCTTCCTGAAGATTTCTTAATATATTTTAAGAACAAAAAAGCAGTATTTATTTATCAAAAAAAGCCAGAAACTTTGATAAAAAAGATAAAGGAACTTAAAATTCCCTATGAAATAATAGAAACACCTAATTTAAAATTTAAAAACCCAAAAGAATTTGAAGAATTTTTATATGGATATATAAAAGAAAACAATATAAAATTACCTAAAGAATTTTTACCATCTTTATCTAAAGTTTTTATTTCAAACCCCACTATCTTACTTAATGAACTAAAAAAAATAAAATTTTATAAACAAAATGAATTGATTACAAAAGAAGAATTACTAAGTCTAATAAAATGGCCTACAGATAGTAGAATTTTTGAAATGGTAGACGATTTTTTAGGAAAGAAAAAAACAGATTTTATTTTAAGATTAAATAGAGAGTTATCGATAGGAACCAAAGTAGAGCAAATTATAGGATTTTTATATAAAACTTTATTAAGAATTTTTCTTTTGAAGAAAGCTAGAAATACAAGAGACGAAGAAAAACTCAATTTGAACTATTTTTATAAACAAAAATTAAAAATGTATACAAAAAAATTTAATGATGAAGAGATAAAAAGAGCCATAAATTATTTAGCTGAGATAGATAGAAAATATAAAAAATTTTTATTAAAAGAAGAAGATGTTCCTTATGAGATTTTAAAAATTTTAGAAAAATGAATTTATTTTCAGTTTTTGTTTTAACTGTAATTGTTTCTTCTATTTTCGCACTACTTTTTTATTTTATAAATATTCCTTCTCTAATTTCTTATATTTTTGCAGGATTTTTTCTTTCTAGGTTAAATTTATTAGCAACAGAATTTATTTCAATATTGGGAGAATTAGGAATAATATTTCTTTTATTTTTAGTAGGTTTAAGGCTTGATTTTAACAAATTTAAAGAATTTTCTAAAGAAGTTATTTATTTAGGTTTAGGCCAAGTAATTTTCACTTCTTTTTTAGGAGCAATTATAGGAATATTATTAGGTATAGATCTTTTTAATGCAATTATTTTAGGACTAGCTTTCTCTTTTAGTTCTACTATTATTATTACAAAAATTTTAATTGATAAAAATGATATAGATACTTTATATGGAAGATTAAGCTTAGGAATGTTATTAATCCAGGATTTGATAGCTATAATACTTTTAATTTTTTTAAGTCTATTTCATTTTAAAAACTTTTATAGTGTAAACCTACTTGATTTAATTTTTATCCTAATTTCATTTATTCTTCTATTTCTATTGGGTAAATTTATTAGCAAATTCTTTTTCAAAATTAAAAACAACCCAGAATTAATTTTTCTTACTTCTCTTTCTTGGCTTCTTTTATTCATATCAATTGCTAAATTAAAAAATTTTTCTATTGAAGCTGCTGCTATTTTAGCAGGAATTTCACTCTCTCAATCCTATGTTTTAGTAGAAATTACAAAGAAATTTACTCCTATCAAAGATTTATTTTTAATTTTCTTCTTTGTATACTTAGGTTCTAAAATGTTTATTAATTATAAGGTAACTTTATTTGCTTTAATTTATTCTGGTTTTATATTAATTGCAAATCCATTAATTGTTTTTTACATACTTAATTTAATGAAATATCCTACAAGATTAGCTTTCAATACAGGACTTACAACAGCTCAAATTAGCGAATTTTCTTTAATTTTGGTACAAGCTTTTTCAAAAGATTATATTTCTTTAACTAGCATTGTTGGTATGATTACTTTTTTAATATCTTCTTTAATGATCTATAATAGTCAAAAAATATATAATTCCCTTAAAAAATTTTTGAAATTTATAGAAATAATAAAGACAGAAGATCAAGAAGAAAAAGAATTAAAAGATCACATTATTGTTGTTGGATTTCATAGAATGGGTTATATTATAGTTCATAAATTAATTGAAAAATATAAAAATATTTTAGTAATAGATTTTGACCCTAAAGCAATTAAATTACTTAAAAAAGAAAATATAAATTATATTTTTGGAGATATAATGGATGATGAAATTTTAAGTAAGGCAAATGTATCAAAGGCTAAACTTGTAATCTCCACGATACCACATAATGAAGAAAACTTATTTTTGTTAGAAAAATTCAAAAATAGTAATATTCCTATTATTTTAACTGCTAATAATGCTTTCGATGCTCTAAACTACTATAAATTAGGTGCATTTTATGTAATAATACCTCATTTTTTAGGAGGAGAGAAAGCTGGGGAATTTATTATTGAAATCTTGAATAAATTAGATGCTAAAGAAATTACTGAAAAACATAAAAAATATCTTGAAAATAAAATTAGTTTAGAGCATTTATAATTATTTATTAATAATGGAAGAAGGAAAAAACAAACTAATCCTTTTAGTAGATGATGACCAAGATTTTCTTGAGATACTTTCAACTAAATTAAAAGATCAAGGATTTAATATTGAAACAGCTAAAAACGGTAAAGAAGCCTTAGAAAAATTACAACATATTAAACCTGACCTTATTATTTTAGATGTTATGATGCCAGAAATGGATGGTATAGATACTGCTATAGAATTAGCAAAAAACTTTAACCTTAATGAAGTTAAATTTATTTTTCTGACTAATTATGGGGAGGATAATTGGCCTCAAGAAATATCTTTAAAAGTTGATGAAAATTTTGCTAAACAAATTGGAGCTCTGGCTTATATAAGAAAACAACAACCATTAGAAAATATAATTGAAACTTTAAATAAGCTTTTAGAATAGCTATTTCTTAAAGCGATCAATAAAGGTTATAATATTATTTATAGTCCGGGTGGCGGAATTGGTAGACGCGCTGTCTTGAGGGGGCAGTGGCTTTTTAGCCGTGCGGGTTCGACTCCCGCCCCGGACACAATGTTTAGAATAATAACTAATTTCAAACCAACAGGAGATCAGCCTCAAGCTATAAAGAAATTGGTGGAAGGATTAAAAAAGAATTATAAATTTCAGACTTTATTAGGAGTGACTGGAAGCGGAAAGACAGCTACAATGGCCTGGATTATAGAAAAAATTAACAGGCCAGCTCTTGTAGTTTCTCCAAATAAAATGTTAGCTGCACAGCTTTATCAAGAATTTAGAAGTTTTTTCCCATATAATGCTGTTCATTATTTTGTGAGTTATTATGATTACTATCAGCCGGAAGCTTATATTCCTGAAACTGATACTTATATTGCTAAAGATGCTAGGATAAATGAATTTTTGGATCAATTAAGACATGCAGCTATTCAAAGTGCTTTGACCCGAAGAGATTTTATAATTGTTTCTTCTGTTTCTTGCTTATATGGAATTGGAAATCCAGAAGAATATGAAAATATAGGAGTAGAAATAAATGAAGGTAGTTTTATTAATCTTAAAGAATTTATTGCGAAATTAAAAATTCTACAATATGAAAAATTTAAAGATGAATGGCGAGCAGGAGTTTTTAGAATAGAGAAAATAGAGCAAGGCAAAAAATTTTCTGGTTCTATAGAAATTTTACTTCCTGATGGTAATGAATTAATTATTTTAAAAATAATAGAAAATCAAGTAATTGAAATCAAAAAGTTTAAAGTACTAAAAAAAATAGATAATAAAATTAAGTTAATTATTGATACTAGCTCATATGAAAATTTAGAGAAAATAAAATTATATCCTGCTAAATTTTTTGTTACTCCTAAAGAAAAATTAGATTTAGCAATTTACAATATAAAACAAGAATTAAGAGATAGATATTGGGAATTAATTAAAGAGGGTAAAATTGTAGAAGCTGAAAGATTAAAAAGAAGAACTCTTTTAGATATTAAATTGCTTGAAACAAAAGGCTACTGTCCTGGGATCGAAAATTATCAAAGACATTTAACTTTTAAAAACCCAGGAGATCCCCCTTATACTATTTTAGATTATATTCCTAAAGATACCATAATTTTTATTGACGAATCTCATCTTACCATTCCTCAAATAAAAGCTATGGCTCGTGGAGATAGAAGAAGAAAAGAAACTTTAATAGAATATGGTTGGAGATTACCCTCAGCCTTAGATAATAGACCTTTAACTTTTGATGAATTTTTTAATAAAGATTTTCAATTTATTTTTGTTTCAGCTACGCCAGGAAAGTTTGAAAAAGAAAAATCTACCCAAATTGTTGAACAATTAATTAGACCTACTTTTATCCCTGATCCAGAAATAGAAGTAAGGCCAACTAATAATCAAATTTTAGATTTACTTATGGAAATAAAAAAGAGAATAAAAAATAATGAAAGAGTAATAATTCTAACAGTTACTAAAAGATCAGCGGAAAACCTTTCCGAATTTTTAAATGCCCAGGGTTTTAGAGTAGAATATTTGCATTCTGACATAAAAACATTGAAAAGGCCAGAAATTATCAGAAAACTGAGAAAAGGAGAAATAGATATTATTGTTGGGATAAATCTTTTAAGAGAAGGATTAGATTTGCCAGAGGTATCTTTAGTTGTTATTTTAGATGCAGATAAAGAAGGATTTTTAAGAAATTCAACAACGTTAATACAAGCAATAGGTAGGGCTTCTAGAAATGTTAATGGAAAAGTAATATTATATGCTGACAAAATAACTAAATCTATGCAAGAAGCTATAGAAGAAACAAATAGAAGAAGAAAATATCAATTAGAATTTAATAAAAAACACAAATTAACTCCAAAGCCTATTATTAAAGAAATGATTAGAACACCCCTTGAAGAATTTGCTAAAAGAGAAGAAATTATAACAAAAGAGGAGCTAATTATGTTTTTGAAAGAAGAGAGAGATAATTTATAATAATCTAGAAAATGACTCCTGTTTTTAAAAAATTTTTATTAATTTTTACTATTTATTTGTTAATATTTTTAGTGATTTTATGGAGTTCAATATTTACTATAGGTTTTTTCTCTAATAAAATAAATAATGAATTGGAGGAAAGAAATAATATTATAAAAATGCTTGCATCTCAACAATCAGTTTCTCAACAAAATTTTTTAATATCTTCAAAAATCTCTGAGTTAGAAAAAAAATATAATATTAATTTTAATGAGTTTAAAACAAAACTATTAACTTCCGAAGTAGAGAATAAAGAAACAATAAAAAATTTATTAAATGAAATTGCCAACGAAAATAATCTCAAAATTAAAAATATTACATCAGAAGAAATTACTAACACCATTTCAGTAGAATTAGAAGGAGATATAAATGACCTAGTGAAATTTGAAAAAGGTATAAAGTCAAGAAAATTAAAAATATTTATAGATGAAGTTAGAATGATTAAGCAAGATAAAAATTATTTAATTAAAATATTAATATCAACATTTTAAATGAGCAAGATAAATATAGCACTTAAAATTTTCAATTTTATAATTTTTTTATTGATAATATTAGTATTTCTTATATATCCTATTATAAAATTGAAAAATATGCCAAAGATGCTTTTTAATGCTCCTGCAAGTCAGAATATTACAATAGATAATTCTTTATTTCAAAGGTTGGATAAAGCAATTGAAAATTATCTAAAATAAATTATAATTTTAATTAAGGGTGCGTAGCTCAGTGGTAGAGCGCTGTCCTGATAAGACAGAGGTCCCAGGTTCGATCCCTGGCGCACCCAATTTTTTTAAATATGAAACTCAAAAAGAAGATTAAAGATTTTTTAAAAATTCTCGGTCCAGGTTTAATTACAGGAGCAAGCGATGACGATCCTTCTGGGATTACTACTTATTCTATAGCTGGAGCAAAAAATTATAAAGATTTTCTTTGGACACCTCTTTTTACTTTACCTTTGATGTATTATGTACAGGAAATGTGTGTTAGGATTGCTTTGGTGACAGGAAAAGGCTTGTTGGGAGCTATAAAACAAAAATTTGGTTTTTTCCTAGCATTAATCTTTTTTATTTTAATATTTTTTTCTAATACATTAAATATTTATGCTGATCTTTATGTTAGTGCCAATATTTTTAATTTATTTTTACCTTTTGTACCTAATTATGCTTTCTCTTTAGTTTTAGGTTTAATTATTACTTTATTGATTCTTATTTTTCCTTATAAAAAAATATCTAATATTTTAAAATTTTCCAGTCTTTTGATGTTAAGTTATGTTTTATTGATTTTTTTGTAAAAATAAATTGGGTTGAAGTTTTAAAATATACTTTTATTCCCAAAATAGAATTTAGTTATGAATACTTTATGATTTTGTTAGCAATTTTAGGAACCACTATTTCTCCTTATTTGTTTTTCTGGCAAGCAGAAGAAGAAATTGAAGAATTACATCAAAAAGAAAAAGGAGAGAAAAAAATATCTGTTAAAAAAGAAATTAAATATATGAGAGAAGATACTTTTATAGGTATGTTGTTTTCAAATATTTTAATGTTTTTTATAATTTTAGTAACAGGAAGCATTTTAAATCCTGTAGGAATTTATAATATTGAAAAAATAGAAGACCTAATTTTAGTTCTAAAATATGCTTATGGAGAATTAGCAGTTTTAATTTTTGCTCTTGCTATTCTTTCAAGTACTTTTTTAGTTATACCTATCTTGGCTGGAGGAGTTGCTTATTCATTTTGTGAACTTTTTAATTTACCTGCTAGTATAGATAAAAAAACAAAAGAAAGTTTAATTTTTTATTTCGTTTTCTTTTTAGTAATTTTATTTTCACACTTATTTTTTATTTTGAAGTGGACCGCTATCAAGGCATTGTTTTATACAGCAATAATTTATGGTTTCTTTACTCCTATAATTTTGTTTTATATTTTAAAATTATCTAATGACGAAGCTGTTATGAAAGATTATAAAAATACTATTTTTCAAAATTTGATGATTTATATAGTTTTATTTTTAACAAGTATAGCTTCATTTATATTAATTTTTTCTATTTTTAAAACATGATCTTTGTTTTTTTAACAGGCAAACCCGCTTGTGGCAAAGATACCCAAGCAAAATTACTTTCTCGAAAATTAAAGGCAAAAGTTGTAACTACAAGCCAAGAACTTGATAAATTTTTTAAAAATTACAAGAAAAAATACATCTATATAAAAGGCATAAAGATAAATGTTCAAAAACAAAAAAAGATTAAAGAACAAGGTAAACTGGTGGCTTTTAAGTTGGTTGCTTATATCATAGAAAATCTTATTAAAAAAGCAATAAAAAATAGGCAATCTCTAATTTTTGCTGGATCTCCTAGAAGTATTTATGAAGCTAAAACTTATCTTGAGATCTTTAAAAAATATAAAAATATCAAATATGTTTTTATATATTTAAAAATTTCTGATAAAACAGTTTTTGAAAGAATAAAACTTAGATATCAAATTGAAAAAAGGGAAGATGATAAACCTTCTAGAATAAAGGAGCGATTAAAATACTTTCGAAATGAAATTTTACCAATGATTAATTGGTTAAAAGATCAAAATTTACTTATAGAAATTGATGGCGAAGATAAACCTCAAAAAATAGCTAAAAAAATTTTATCTTATCTAAAAAATCTATAAACCCTAAAGCCATGAAAAAAAGTTTTGAAGAAAAAATAAAAATAATGAAAGAGGGTGGTAAGATTTTAAAAGAAATTTTTGAAGAATTGAGAAATTATATAAAACCCGGTATCTCAACTTTTAAAATAGATCAAAAAGCTGGAGAATTATTTGAAAAATTTAATGTTAGAAGCGCTTTTAAGGGATATAGACCAGATTTTTCCAATATTCCTTATCCAGCTAATATTTGTTTGTCATTGAATGAGATTATAGTTCATGGAATCCCTTCAGAGAAAAAAATTTTAAAAGAAGGTGATGTTTTAAAAATTGATATGGGTATAAATTATAAAGGGTTATTTTTGGATGCAGCTACTACATTAATTATCGGAGAAACAACAGAAATTAATAAAAAATTAGTAGAAGCTACTAGAGAAAGTCTTATAAAAGCTATAGAAATAGCCAAACCTAAAAATACTTTAGGTGACATAGGTTATGCAATTCAAAAACATATAGAAGAAAAAGGGTTCAAAGTAATTAAAAATCTTTGTGGTCATGATATTGGTGAATATTTACATGGAAATTTACAAGTTTTAAATTTTGGAAAACCAAAATCAGGGCGAGTTTTAAAGAAGGGAATGATTTTTACTATCGAACCTATGGCTAGTATCTCTTGTGAATACGCAGAACAAATAAATGATTTTGAATTTAAAACAATAGATAATTCAATTTCAGCTCATTTTGAAGTTACTATAGCAATTTTAGAAAATTATAATTTAATCTTAGCAGATATTTTATAATTTATTTAATGGAGCCAATTTTAATAGAAATAAGTTGGGAAGTAGCTAATAAAGTTGGTGGCATTTATACAGTTTTAAAAGAGAAAGCAAGATATGTCCAAGAAAAATTTAAGAATAATTATTATTTAATTGGCCCCTTTTTGCCTAATAAAAGTTTTTCTGATTTCAGCGCCTTGCCTATTCCTTATGAGTTTGAACCTATAATTGACGAAGTTAAAAAATTTGGTATTGATGTTTATTATGGTGAATGGTTGATCGAAAGTCGCCCTAAATGTTTTTTAATAGATTATACGAGATTTTTAGAAAATATTAATAATTTAAAATACGAACTATGGGCAAAATATAGAATTGATAGCTTAAGAACTGGTGATGATTATAATCATCCTATTGCCTGGTGTAAAGCAGTTTCAATTTTTTTAAAATGTTTTTTAGATAAAGTTCCTAATAAAATCATTCTTCATTTACATGAATGGTTATCAGGATCAGTAATTCTTTTCGAAAATTTACAAACACCGTCTATTTTTACAACTCATGCTACTGTTTTAGGTAGATCTATGGCAGAATCCGGTTTAGAATTTTGGGAACATCTATCAATTATGAATCCTGATGAAGAAGCTTATAAATTTGCTGTTGAAGCTAAACATATGGTAGAAAAAATGTCTGCAAGAAAAGCAACATTTTTCACAGTTATAAGTAGAGTATTAGCAATTGAGGCTGAACATATATTAGGAAGAAAACCAGATTTTATCCTACCTAATGGCATTGATATTTCAAAGTTCCCAACCATCGAAGAAATTTCTTATGCCCATAGAGTGAATAGAGAAGCAATTCGTGAATTTATTTTATATTTTTTTTCACCATATTACAAAGTTGAGCTTAAAAACTCTTTATTTTACTTTATAAGTGGGCGTAAGGAAATAAAAAATAAGGGCATCGATATTTTTATTAGAAGCTTAGGTGAATTGAATAAAAAATTAACAGATTCTGACCTTAATATTTTTGCTTTTATATTTGTGCCATCTGAAGTTATAGATGTTGACCACACTATTTTTCATAATCTAACTGTTTATAGAAATTTAGAAGAAAAAATTGAAGATTTAGTTCCTGAAATAAAAAGTAGATTGGTTCACTTTCTTATTCACAAAGAAAAAATTTCTTCAGAAACTTTATTTAGCAAAGAAGAATTTTTAGAAATACAAAAGATTATCAAACAATTAAAAACAGACTCTAAATTTCCAATTTCGACTCATATTTTAAACCCACAAGATGAAATTTTACAACTTTTACTTTCAGTAGGATTAGACAATAGACCAGAAAATAAAGTTAAAGTAATCTATTATCCTATTTATTTACATAGAGGAGATGGTTTTTTGAATTTAGATTACAATGAGGCAATTATTGGTTGTCATGTAGGTGTTTTTCCTTCTTTTTATGAACCTTGGGGATATACTCCTTTAGAATCTGCTATTAGTGGCGTTATTACTATTACTACTGATTTAACAGGTTTTAGCGATTATTTGCAAACAATTACTTATTTCGATAAAGAATATCCTGGTATTTATATAATTGGAAGAAAAAATAAAAGAGGTGCTGAAGTTGTTGAAGAGCTTTCGGAAGTATTATTGAAGATAGCCCGATTTTCTAAAGCTGAAAGAGTTCAAAATAAATTAGAAGCTAGAAGACTAGCCTCTTTATGTTCATGGGATAATTTAATATCTAATTATTTTGATTTATATTCTGCCGCTCTTCAAAGATGATAAAGAAAGTAAGATATTTAGAATTAAAAGAAGATGAGAATTTTTTTGAGTTCCAACCGTTTTCTCCATCAATTGGACTAGTAGCACATAATCATTGGTTTATAAAATCTTTTCAGGAAAAAAGTAAATATTTTGGTTATTGGGTTGAACTTAAAAATGGAATTTATAAAATCATTTCTGATATTTGGATTAATGAAGAAATAGAAGAAATTGAGGTTTTAAATCCAACATCGATTAATTTAATAGTTTCCAATAATAAAATAAAAATTTACTTAGATGAAGAAGGTTTAAATCTTGAAACGCTTTCTTCTCCTGTTTTTCTCACCCTTTTATTAGATTGCCGTAAATTGTATTCAGATATTAATTATGGAAATATTTATAAAATTCTCCCAGACTCTAATTGTTATTTTGTAAATTTTACTCAAGAATTTGAAAAATACGAACTAAATTTTAAGATTATTTATGAAGGAAATTTGAGATACGTAAATGAACCTTTAAATATAGAATTCGATTATGATTTAAAAAGAAACAGTCCTTTTTATACATTTACTATTTTGAAAGGCTTTGAAGGTTATGTTTCTAAACTAAAAATAATTTGCGAAGATAAAGAGCCACTGAAAATAATTTATAAAGATCATCCAAATAATATTAAAAAATTTATCTTAAATAGAATTTACTCTTTATATCATCCTCAGAAAGGTTTTAAAGCAGGACTTTTGTGGTTTCCAGAAAGATGGTTTCGCGATGAACTTTTGAGCCTTTTGTTTTTGAATAAGGAAATATCTGAAAAAGAAGAAATAATGCAATTTTATTTAGATAACCTAAAAGAGATATGGCATAAAAACAAACTAAATGATAGTATTTTAGCTGCAGATACTTTTTTATTAATAGTAAATAATTTAAATGACGAACTTATAGTTAGCAATAGAGAAAGTTTAATAAAAATCTTAAATGAGTGGGGGAAAATGTTTGCAATAGATAATTTGCCATCAAAAAGCACTTGGATGGATACTTTAGATAGACCTAGAGCTGTTGAAATAGATTTTCTTTATTATAACACCTTAAAAAAATTAAAGCTTGATGAGAAAGCAGCTGAATTTAAAATGAAATTTAAAACTAACCTTTTTCTTAAAACTTATCCAGAATCTGAGTTTTATTCCCCTAATTTATTTTTAGGATATTTATTATCTAAAGACTTTTTTGAAGAATACGAATGGTTTAACTTTTTTGATTTAATTATTCAAAATTTTTATCTTAAATGGGGCGGGTTTGCAACTAAATCTATTTATGATCCTAATTTTTATAAATTTCATACTGGCGAGGATTCTAAAAGTTATCATCATGGTGATTCCTGGTTTTGGATTAATAATCTTGGTGCTTACATTTTACAATCTCTTTCTCAGAGAAAATACGAAAATTATATTAAAAAAATAAAAGAAGCTAGTTTAAAGAATTTATTTGCTATGGGTGTTTTAGGTTATATGTCTGAATTAAGCTCTGCTGAAGAATTAAGATATGAAGGTTCACCTATCCAGCTTTGGTCGATGAGTTCTTTATATCTAATACTTTAAACAAATTAGGAAAATCACTAGCAATTCCATCAACACCTTTTTGATAATAAGATTTTATTTCGTTTTCATTATTAATTGTCCAAACTAATAATTTAACTTTGTTTTTATGCGCATTTTCAACATCTTTAGCATGGATAAATTTGTAAAAAGGTAAAAGATAAACTGCATTTAAAGACTTTATAAATTCGATAGGGTTTTTATATTTTACATAAATTAAGCCTAAATCTATTTTTTTGTCTATCTTCCTTAAATTAATTAAAGCCTTTTCTAAGAAACTTATAAAAATCACTTTATTAATCAATTTAAAATTTTTTACTGTTTCATAAATTAAATTTTCTGTCCCAGCTTCTTTAATTTCAATTAAGATCTTTTCAACTTTTTTATCTAAAAAATCTAAAGCCTCTTCTAAAGTTGGTATTTTATCATTAGATATTTCTTTTATGGTTCGAAGTTCACAATTTTTGACCAATATGTTTTTATTCCAAATTCTTTTCAAATTTTCATCATGAATGACAATTAAAGCATTATCTTTAGTTTTTCTTACATCAAATTCTATAGCATTTACATCAAATTCTATAGCATTTTTAAAACTTTCTAAGGTGTTTTCAACGACTAATCCTTTAGCGCCTCTATGCCCTATCTTAAGAAACATATTAAAATTTTAAATTAAATGAAGGCAAAAATAAAAATTATTAAAAATCCTTTAGAAATTAAAAAAGATTTTATTGAAATCTATAAATCAGCTTATCAAGGTACTGATCCAGAATATTACGAACAGACCGATGAAGAAATAGAAAACTATTTCAATTGGCTATATAAACACGCTCAAGATGGTTTTATTTTCTTATATCTCAATAAAAATCCTGTTGGTTTTGCTGTAGTTGATTTTGATTGGTATGATGATAAATTAAAAGAAATAGTTGCAGAAATTCATGAAATTTGTATTAAAAAAGAATACCAAAACAAAGGTCTAGCTAAATTTTTAATAGAAAAAATTTTCGAATTAGCTAAAAAGAAAAAATTAAACTATGTTTGTGGTTATGTAGGCGTAAAAAATTTCCAATCATTGAAATTTTTTAAAAAATTTGGTTTTGAAGAAAATGAAATAAGATGGCAAATTTGGAGAAGGATAAGAAAGAGATTATTTTAATTTTAAAATTTTAATTAAAACATCATTAGGAACCTTAACTTTGCCTTTACCTAATTTTTCTAATTTCTTTTTACCTCTCTTTTGCTTTTGCCAAAGTTTAATTTTCCGAGTAATATCCCCTCCATATAACCAACCAGCAACATCAGCTTTTAAGGCAGGAATTGTTTCTCTGGCTATAATTTTCCCTCCAATAGCAGCTTGAAGTTTAATAGGAAATTGTTCACGAGGCAAAAGATTTTTTAATTCTTTAACTATTTTTCGACCTATAATTTCAGCTTTCTCTCTAGGAACAATTCTAGAAAGACCAGGATATTTTGCTTCAGCAATCAAAATATCAAGTTTAACTAAATCGCCTTCGCGATACTCCAAAAATTCATAACTTAAACTTGCATACCCAGAACTTACAGATTTTAATTCATCATAAAATCCTGTAATTAATTCTTCTAATGGTAATTCCCCCTCAAGTTCAATAAAGCTTTCATAGAATTTTCTATTAGTAATTATTCCTCTGCGGTTTTTAATGATCAGAGAAACATCTTCAACATATTTTAAGGGTGAATAAATATGAATTTTTGCCCAAGGCTCCAAAATTTTTTTAATTTTTGATGGATCAGGTAATTGATCGGCATTTTGTATAAAAATTTCTTTTCCATTATCTAAAAGAACTTTATATTTTATCGAAGGCAGTGTTAAGATGACATCGGTAGAAAATTCTCTTTTTAGCCTTTCTTGAAAAATCTCTAAATGAAGCAAACCCAAACATCCAATTATAAAACCTCGACCAAAAACAGGTGAATAACAACTTTCTAATCGAACAGCGGGATCATTTAATCTCATTTTTTTTAAGTTTTCGCTAAATTTTTCAAAAGTTATATTTTCACTGGGATAAATAGAAGCAAATACTACTGGAATTGGTTCTTGATAGCCAGGAATAGGTTCTTGGTTTAAATCCTGAACAACACTATCGCCGATATTTACAATTTCTAATTCTTTTATACCAGTAGCAATATAACCAATTTCGCCTTCTTGTAAATATTCACATTCTTTTAGTTCCGGAGTAAAATAACCAACTTCTAAAGCTTTGAATCTATAATTTTTTGCTTTTAAATAATAATTTTCAAATTTTTTGAACCGTCCCCCAAATATTCTTACATGCAAAATAATTCCTTTATGAGGATCATAATGCGAATCAAAAATTAAGGCTAGTGGCTTATTGCTTAAAACTTTTGGTGCTGGTATTTTTTCTATGACATCATCTAATAATTTTTCTACACCTGTTCCAAACTTTGCTGAAATTAAATGAATATCCTTTTCTTCACAATTAATCAATTTTTTAATGTCCTCTAACAAAATCTCTAAGTCAATAATATTAAGATCAATTTTATTAATAGCAGGAATTATTTTTAAGTTTAATTTTTGAGCAATTTCCAAATTAGATATAGTTTGAGCTTGAATACCTTGTGTTCCATCAATAAGCAAAATAGCACCTTCAACAGCATATAAAGCTCTTGAAACTTCATAAGCAAAATCACTATGCCCAGGAGTATCTATTAGATTTAAAATATAGTTTTTATAAAACATCCTTACAGGTTGCATTTTAATAGTAATACCTCTTTCTCTTTCTAAAGAAAGCCGATCTAAATATTGAGGTATCAATTTTTCTTTAGGAATAGTGTTTGTAATTTCAAGAAATCTGTCCGCAAGTGTGGACTTTCCATGGTCTATATGAGCTATAATTGCAAAATTTCTAATATTTTCTTTCATTTTATATAATCAAATTATAAAATTGTTCAAAAGTGATATAATTTATACTTTAAATATGGATAGGAATTAAACCTTAACAGCCTAAAGAAGAGAAAAATATACAAAATTGTAGAAGAAACTTTAAATATGCTAAAGAATTTAAAAAAAAGACTGGAAAATATTAATTTTAGAAGAAGAAAAGATAAAAGAAAAAATAAAAGAAATGTTTAGAAAAGAAAGCGAGAAAAAAATGAAATTGAACGATCATTTTGGGAAACATTACTTTCAGTTGAAGAATTTTTTAGAAGCTGGAATAAAAGAAAATTTAATAGAAATTCGAGGCAAAGATGAAGAAGAAAAAGAATCAAATCGCCAGCTTTTAATAGAAAGACTAAGAAGTGAAATTTATAAAATGAGATCTTACAAAGAACTTTAAATTTTAAAATGTGGGAAGAGAAAAAAATTTTAAAAAGTTTTTTAATTTTAGAAAATGTTTTAATAACTTTAGTAGTTTTTTATTTCTTATTTAAACTAGAAAAATTTATCCCTAATCTTATTTCTAATTTTAGAAATATAATTCCTATTTTTATTGAAAATATTTATCTTGTAATTTTAAGTTTGTTTTCTCTAATTTTAATGATTTTATTGCATATTATTTTATGGTTCGAGGTTTTTAAAATTAATAAAGAAAGGAGACAATTAAAAGAAATAATCAAAATTTATTTTAAAATTCATACTAAACGAACTTTTTCACCCTTAGGTCCCAT
>OGCB01000094.1_pt1 | contig 27238 bp, 31 predicted proteins | sample 1570031 | NCBI WGS metagenome assembly OGCB01 (sample SAMN05518655, study PRJEB24509) | hot springs metagenome | isolation source: Octopus Spring Streamers, Yellowstone National Park, Wyoming, USA | place: USA:Octopus Spring Streamers, Yellowstone National Park, Wyoming, USA | collected 2011-10-11 | reverse complement strand
CCTGTGGATCAAAAAACACAGCAACACAAACAAATTAATACCAATGACAATCAATGACCATCGGGGGACAAGCGGTTCTCAGGATGCCTTCCATAAGGATCTGAGTGAAGCCTGTGGACATCATCATAGAATATCCTGAGCAACATCAACACTCTATAAAGCCCTAAAGGAAAGCTGAGATAGGAGATCTGCAACCATAGAGGGATCCCCTAGCACACCCCGATAACCCTTTGCAGAACCTGCTCCAAGAGCCCTCTTAATAGTTCTAGCCATATCGGTTGGGGACCAGGCTTCTCCTAGAGAATATATGTTGCTAAGATATCTTGAGACTAGAAGAGAGTTCTCAATCTGTTCGAAATGACCTCTGAGGGGGAAGACAACCCCAGGAACTCCTGATATGGCTAAGAGGGATATTGTTGACAGACCCGATGGTGAGACAACTACATCGAATGCTCTGACGAGGGTCGGGAGTTTATATATATGTTTATCATCAACAACTTTAACACCTAGCCTGTTAAGATGCTCTAGAAACCCTCGGGATCCTGGAGCTACTACTAGCTCAGCATCAATATCCCAGTCTCTTAGGATCCTCATAGCATCGAGGATTTTGGTAAGTGTTTCGAATCCCGCTCCTGTGCCTCCTAGCGAGAATAATATATAGACTCCATCTCCGAGTCCTAGCATTCTTCTAGCGCTATCCCTATCCAGCATCTCTTTCTCTAGAACCGGTGGTATGGGGCCTATATATTTAAATCCATATTTATCTCCTCTTAAACCCTCTCTAAAACCTATGAAGAGTCTTAGATCAAATCTTCTGAACGCTTTAGTAAGAAACCTGTTTACAAGGATTCTAGGGATAATCTCTGAAAATCCTCTAGCCCTGTAGGCTATGAAGTCTATGAGAATAGCCTTGGGGATCTTATGCGAGAGGATCCTATTGCTTCCCATAGCCTCCCAGGACTCATCAGCTATGAGAAGATCATAATCGTCAAGATCTATAGATCCCTCGACAATAACCCTATTCCTAGAAGCAACTCTACCCATCTCCATAACAACTCCTAGGGAGAAGCCCCCAGAACCCCTCCTAAGATAGTTTCTATAGAAAACATCCCCAAGACTTCTAAGTTCCCTAGACAGCTTATTAACATTGAAGCCCCAGGCCTCGAGATATTCGCCAGAAGCTCCAGAGGCTATGAATTCCACATCAAAGCCCCTTCTAGTGAGCTCGGAAGCAACAACTCTAGCCCTGGCAGCATGTCCAAGCCCTATAGAGGATATCATATAGAGCGCTCTCATTGAGAGACCCATATGAGATAGGGCTTAAGGGAATTAATGTTATATAGAAAAAGCCAGTAGAAATATTATATTAATTATAGAGTGGATATGAGCCTCAGACTTAGAAGTAGATGTAGGTTATGTGGCCTAGAATCACCTATATATCCTTTGCAATAGAGGTTTGCAAGAACTGCGTAGGGCCGAGACCAGAAGAGGCCCTTAAAATAGCTATGGAGAGTCATAAAAGGGCTAGAGAACTCTTCGGCCTTCCTCCAGAACCTCCTCGAGGAGGTTCTGGAGGATTAGGTGTAATATATGTGTGGCAGTAATGTATAATCCCAGAGGGATTCACAGGCTATTGTGGAATTAGAGGTAACAGGGGTGGGAGAATGGTCTATCTGCCAGGAGAAGATAGAGCCTATCTATACTTATATTACTTCTATATTACTATTTAGACCCACATATACCTAACTGCTGCAACGCATGGTTCTGCCCGGCAGGGACTAGATGTGGCTTTCCAATATATGCGTATACCCAGGGTTCTGAGAATGGATGGAAACCCATGACTAGTTAGAAGGGCTATGGAACATATGGTTGAGAGCGAGGGAAATGTGAAGTTCGACCTAAAAGCCTTTGACCCAACGCTCTATAAGATATTAGCTGGATATGGATAATAAGAGGGTTTTAGAGAACTTCGAACCTGTATACAGAGAATTTTACCACAGAAGACTAGAAGTACCAGTGTTCGGTGCAACAACACTTCTATTGCCACACTATATAGATTCTGAGGAAGTCGAGGTGATAGCAGAATTCATAGCAAACCTAGACAATACAATACCATATACTTCCTAGTATTCCACCCAGATTTCATGATGAACGACACCCCGCCAACCCTGCTAAACAGGTTTCGAATGCTACGAGGCTGCGAAGAAATACCTGAAGAATGTTAATATAAGCAACCTTCACTTCCTCGGAATAAGGAGAGTCTTGCTAATATGGGGTTTGAGATATTTCAGCAGCAAGACCCATCTGAAAATACAATAAACATGGTGCCTTCCTATCCTCCTAGTGTATCAATATATAGCCTAGGGTTGTAGATTAGATAGAGGTGGATATGGATGGGCGGTCAGATCTCTCACCCCCATATAAGGATCAAACTCGAAAGCTTCGAGGACATGGTTCTCTTCATGCTGAGTAGAGTCGCTCCGGGCTTCCCGCTGGTAACTATAACTTGTGTTGAGAGTGGATGCTTCGCACTATCACCATTGTCTGAGAGGGTATTTGTAATAATAGAGTCTCCGCTTCCGAAGAGCAGGGATTGTAAATACTACTATATCGATGATTCCGGGGTAGTCTCATGCTCTAGCAGACCAGTTATAGGGAGACCTAATCTAACTACTGTTAGGGTTAAAGAGTATAGCTTCAGCCTATAGATATCGCCAAAACAATAGCTTTATAAATACCTCTTCAACCATATAGCTGGTGGCCATATGCAGCGTGATTTAAAGCCCGAGGATCTCTCTAATATAGTGCTTGTATCGAATCCATCGATCTTCCCTGATAAATCTAAAGCCCTCTTCACAGTAACCAGGATCTCCCTTGAGAGGGATAGATATGAGTCAAGCATATGGCTCTTAGACCTAGCAACAATGGAATATACACCCATAGAGAATGGTCTTTACGATAAATGCCCAACACCAGCACCAGATGGGAGGAGATACGCATTCATCTCCAGAAGAACCTTGAAAGAAGAGTCGAGAGGAGCTGAGATCTGGGTATCTAGGGTTGGAGGCCTGCCGAGACTTGTAACAATATTCGATCTAGGTATTAACAGCTTCACTTGGTCGCCCGATTCTAGATACCTAGCGGTTATAGCCAACAATGGAAAGGTTGAGGAGGATGTCAAAGTTATAGATAGGATCGATATATGGTTTAATGCTGAAGGCTATACATATTCAATTCAGAGAGGACTCTACATAGTGGATGTTGAAAGCGGCAATAGAGAGAAGATCTCTAGGGACGATATGAGGATCAACATGGCTGGGTGGAGCCCAGATGGGAAATATATAGCATATACAGCTAGCATAGATCCCGCGACGCCATATATTCACCAACTATACCTATACGATCTAGAGAGGGAGGAACATATAAAGATCGCCGATGGGGTTACTATAAATGGCATAGCCTGGTCACAAACGTCTAAGAGAATAGCTGTGATAGGTCATAAGAGGGAAAGGGGTTTTGCAACACACAATAGACTTATCATATACAGCACCTCAGGAGAAGAGCTATTAGATACAAGGGGGAGGCTTGATAGGAACTTCCTAAATACTATAAACACGGATGTTAGGGGGCCCACATGCTCTCCGAACGTTATATGGGGATCCGATGATAAGATCTACTTCATGGTCTCAGATGGGGGAGAAGTATATATTGAGAGATACGATCCTATGGAAGAGGTTTTCGAAACATATATGAGGATTCGGGAAGGAGTGATAGACGAGTTTAGCCTAGTAGATGGCGAGATCGTATTGGCAACCGCGATGAACCCTATAGAGCCTAAGGAGCTCTACATAGTGAGAGGGGGATCTATGAAAAGAGTGACAAGTTTCAACTCATTCTTTATAAAAACACATAGGCTATCGAAACCCATGCACTATAGAATAAGAGCTAGCGATGGGGCCTATATAGATTGCTGGATATTAATGCCAGGTAGAAAAGATCGGGAGAAGATCCCAGCAATCCTCTATATACATGGAGGTCCGAAGACTATGTATGGGTGGAGCTTCACATATGAATTCCAATATCTGGTTTCAAGGGGTTTCGCATTAATATGTTCAAACCCAAGGGGTAGCGATGGATACTCCGAGGAGTTCGCTGATATAAGGAAGCACTATGGGGAGAGAGACTATATGGATCTAATGGAGGTTGTTGATGAAACACTGAAAATATATAGTGATATAGATCCCGAGAGACTGGGTGTTACAGGGGGAAGCTATGGAGGCTACATGACAAACTGGATCATAACTCAAACAGATAAATTTAAAGCAGCGGTAACCCAGAGATCTATCAGCGATTGGATCTCGATGTTCGGCACAACAGATATAGGGCATTATTTTGTGCCAGATCAGATAGGATGCATACCATGGGAGAACCCAGATAGATGCCTAGAGAAAAGCCCTCTGAGATATGCTAATAGAGTTAAAACCCCCACCCTTATAATCCACAGCCTAGAGGACTATAGATGCTGGGTAGACCAGGCAATAGCATTCTTCAGAGCCCTAAAGCTGAACGGGGTTAAAACAAAGCTAGTGCTATTCCCAAAGGAGAATCACGAGCTAAGCAGAAGCGGCAAGCCAAAGCATAGAGTTGAGAATATAAGGCATATCTCAGGTTGGTTCGAAGAGCATCTGAAGCGATAGTTGATTCCAACATGAGACACTAACTACTATAATAATCGATCTTCATACCACACTGAGAAGATAGAGTTATTAAGCAGTAGAACCAGCAGATAGCATTCCTAAATTTTTAATTATATTATGAACTCTGTGAGCAAAAACATTCGTTAGGGTCATTCGGTAATTTTATGGATAGTTAGGGGCGATAGATTCTATAATCTCAACATTATAACTCTCGTCTACAAAATATCCTATGACTTCGAATTTCCAAGACCTGCGGCTGAACTTGAGTAAGACCGCCTGAGGAGACTGTGGGGAGTCTGAGGCAGGTCTTAAACAATTTCTAAAAACACTATAAGCAACATTTCTCTAATGAACGGTTAAACCTCTTTATCTTTCTTTCAACTATAGAGTTGGAGATACTTTGAATGAATAATACGAAGGCATTAATCCTAGCTGGAGGATCTGGAAGGGAGATGGATCCCCTTACTAGGGGTGAGCCAAAAGCTTTTCTAAGGATCATTGGTAAGAGTGTGATCTCTCACGTAATATCGAGGGTCATAGCTTCAGGCTATAGAGAGATATATATTGTATCTGATAGGCCTGATAAAATGGAGAAAGAGGTAGGGGGATATAGAAGACTTGCTAAGATAGAAGTGATCGACCAGAAGGGACATGGTGTTGAGGCCGCTCTTCTATCAGCTAGAGATAGGATGAAACTAGATCCTGAAGAGAGATTCCTACTTGTATATGGGGATATATTGGTTAGCCCTTCAGCGTATATTTCAACCTATATGGCATCCCTAGAAGAGGGTTTCGAAGGAGCAATGCTAGCTGTCCCAGAAACACCTCTTCCAAGCCACGGAGTTGTTGAGGTTGATGAATGGGGTAGAATTGTGGCTGTTAGACAGGCTAGTCAGGTACAGTTGGGTAAGGCTGAGGCAACATACATATCCGGAGGGATCTATGTCCTGGATCGATCGATATTTGACTACACAGAAGAGCTGGGAGATATTGTTGCTGCATACAATAAAATTGTAGGTAGCAAGAAGGTCAGAGCGATATTCTGGGGCCATTACTGGGTTAACATAGGCTCGCCATGGGATCTTCTTACAGCAAGTTACCACATACTCAGCGAGTTAGATAGAAGCTATATAAGCTCTAGAGCCTCTATAGCTAGATCTGTAATCATAGAGGGCCCAATAGTTATAGAAGATGATGCAGCAATAGATCATAACGTAGTGCTCAAAGGCCCGTTATATATAGGGAGGGAGGTCTTCATAGGTGTAAATACTTTCATAAGAAATTCCACTTCCATCGAAGAAGGAGCCGTCATAGGTTCCTACTCAGAGATCAGCAGATCCCTCATAATGAGCAACGCAACAATAGGAAGGGGGAGCTATATAGGCTATTCAGTAATAGGTGAGAGAGCAGTAGTCGAGCCCAACACAATAACATGGAATATAGCCGTACAACCAGAGAGAAGAGGACTTGTAAGAGGTAGAGAATACGCGAAGATAGGATGCGTCATTGGAAAGGGATCGAGAGTGAAGGCAGGAGCCATAATAAATCCTGGGGAGGTGATAGCATAGCTTTTCCGGTCTACTATGGCTTTCTATTCACTATAGGCTGGTCATCACACACTTTGCGGATCTTCCACCGCAGAGATTCACATTTAGCTATCAAGAGACTTCCAGCCCCAAGGATCTTGGAATCCATGGTGATCTTATATTTTTCTTAAACCTATGCTTCTTTCGAGATTATTAAAGAGGTATATTCTATAGTACTAAGCATTTTAAAACAACAAAAACTACGATAAAATGAAAGCAGCTTTGCCTTTATTTATCCCCAGGATCTAAAGTTTATTGGTAGCTGTAATGGAATGGGATAGAGAGAAGTTCAAAAGGATGTTTCCAAATCTTTACAAGGAGATCGAGGGTGAAATTCATAGCGTGAGGGTGAAGGATCTCTATAGAGATCCTTGGAGAGGCTATCAACCGTCTCCGGAGGACTTCATAGCAAGGGCGAAAGATCAGAGAGAAGCTGAGGAGGTTATAGACTATCTAGAACGGGTAGGGGAAATCACTAAGGAGAAAGCTTCGGAGCTGAGGGAAAAGCTGAGGAAAGAAGGGATACAGGCATTCGGCGAGAAGAGAACACCAGGATACTATTTCAGAAAAGCAGAAGAGAAATTGAGAGAGGAGCTAGATGTTAGAGGAAAAGAGACGCGGAATATGCATAGTTGACCTAGACGGTGTTCTCTTCGACGTCTCCAGAAGATTATCGATAGCAAAGCAAGAGGCTAGAGGGAATAGAAATAGATTTTGGGAGATATTTTTAAGAGAAGATCTCTTGGATCTCGATATACCTAGAAAAGCCGGTATCGAGATACTCCAAAGATGTATCGGAAGAAACCTAGAAATACTTATACTCACGGGAAGACCCGAGCATCTTCTCGATAAAACGGTGGAACAACTCTCGAAAATAGGTGTAGAGCTCGGCAGAGGTATATACATAATTATGAGGCCATCGAAGAAGACGAGAAATAGAAATCCATATAGACCCCCAATAAACATTCCGAGACTTCACGAGATGATCGATACCAGATTATTCAAGGTGAAGGTTATAGAAAGGGTTGCTGAGACATATAATATAGCCGAGATCCACGAGGATGATGAGGACATATTGAGAGAGGTGGAGAAGAGATATCCCGGGATAATTTTATATCTACATGTAGGAGATAGCTATAGAGAATATAGAAGAGCTAGAGATCTAACAAGCTTTTCATCTAAAAACTCTACCTCTTCTTAAGCCCAGTCCTTCTAGCAGCTATATGCCCTACCTTTCTACCAGGCGGAGCATTTCTAGATACAGTTGTTGGATGAGACTCGCTCTGGTGGGAACCGCCACCGAATTTATGGGACACAGGGTTCATGGCAACACCCCTAACTCTAGGCCACTTTCTAGCTGTGACTTTGTATTTATGGTAAGCAGCGCCTGCCTTTAGCAGTGGCTTCTCAAGCCTCCCAGCGCCTGCTGGCACGCCGATAGTGGCTCTACATAGATCCATCAGCTCCATAACCTTACCACTAGGCAGCTGTATTAAAGCCTTACCCGGACTCTTACTTATAAGCACGGCATAACTACCAGCTCTCCTAGCTATTTTACCCCCATCACCAGGCCTTCTCTCGATATTACAGATCTTTGTCCCTTCCGGTATAGCTCTAAGAGGCAATATATTGCCGGGAGACACTAGAGCCTCAGATCCGATCATAACCTCCTGACCCTTGCTTAAGCCCTCAACAGCTATTGTATAGAACTCAATCCCATTCACGGTAACTATTTTTGCTAGAGGCGTCCACCTACCTGGATCATGGACAAGCTCTTCTACATAGCCTACAATAGTCTTCTCACCAAGCTTTTCAATAGGCGGATATCTAGCTGGTGCTACTCTAAGGTGGGATGGAGATCTAAATGTCGGCGATCCCCTGCCAGCTCTCTGCTGCAAGAGTCTCTTGCCCACCTACACCACCTCTAGAGCAGCCCTAATTTTGTAGCAATATCGGAAGCTTTATATTCATCTGAGAGTCTCACATAAGCTTTTTTCTCACCGCTTCTCGTTATCAGAGTTCTTACACTAACAACCTTAACGTTATATAGCTTTTCAACAGCCTGTTTAATCAGCTTTTTATTAGCGTTCCTAGCCACTATAAATGTTAATGTGTTCATCCTCTCTATAAGTAGGAGCGCCTTTTCGCTAGCTACAGGTCTTATAATTATACTCTGAAGATCAATATTAGATGTTGAGACCTCCTCACTCATATATGGATCACCTTAAACCTATTCCCAATCTCCTTCAAAGCCTCTTCGGATATAAGCATCAATCTACCCGGAACACCCCCAGGTGCTAAATGTTGTATTCCAAGACAGCCTATATATGCAACATCAACACCCGGAAGGTTTCTGAAAGCCTTGATGGCGTTGGCGTCTTTCCTCGAGATAACAACCAATATGCTCTTAGGCTCAACATACCTCCTACCCCTCCTCTTACCCTTCCCAGACCTTATCCTTATACCATTATATGCCCTCTCAACATCTTGCCACAAGCCTATCTTACCTAAAAGATCTTTAGCCTGTTTAGAGCTGGATATATTCTCCATATCAGTTACAACAACCACTGGAAGCGATACCCCCTCGGGAACCCTATGACCCCTCTTAATAACGAACTCTCTAAGTGCTGTCGCTGCGATTGCACTGGCAATCGCATAGATCCTCTCCTTTTTATTCACCTCCTCCTCAACAACCTTCATAGTTGTTGGTGCATGCGCCCTCCTACCACCTCTGGTCATAGGAGCTATAACAGCCCTCCCATTATCAAGTCTAGGCACCCTCGCAACGCTATAGCCTATACCCCAGCTCTCACCAACTCTTCTCTTACCAGCTAGGGGATCTCTCCCCTGGGGCTGTATAGACGCTGTGAGAGCTGCATGATGAGCTCTTCTAATAACGTCGATCCTTATTGGAAGTGTGAAAACATCTGGGAGCCTTATCCTAGAAACAGCTTTACCCTCTAGATCATATATATTTACCTCTGGAGCATCCCTTATCTTTGGAGACACGATCTCTATTATCCCCACTATATACCACCTCACATCTTGGGCTCGAGGGAGATGTAAACTATTTTAGGCGCGCCGCTAACCTCATAAGGCGGCTTTCTAACCGGGTATCTGAGCACTAGAGGTCTCTTAGGCGTTCCCTGAAGACTCCCATGTATCAATAGATAGTCGGATCTTACAAGGCCATAATGCGGAAATCCTCCTAGCGGGTTTATCTCTTTGGGATCGGAACCTATTTTAAGGATCCTCTTATTATACTCGATCCTCCTGTGGAACCCCATCTGTCCAGCCTGCGGAACCTCTGAAAGGGCACCCATAGCAGGGCTTCTGGCACCTACTTTTCTACTACCCTTCCTATGTTTGTGCCATCTGGGTAACTCCTTAACACCGAACCTCTTTATAACCCCCTGAAATCCTTTACCCTTTGTAACTCCTATTACATCTATAAACATACCCGGTGTAAACACTTCAGAAACCTTAACTTGGTTGCCAAGGATCTTAGACGCATATTCAAGCCTGCTATGAATATCGCTACCCCCAACAGCTATTTCCAAGATATCCGGCTTCTTCTTCTCCAGACCTCCAACTAGCTTGGGCTGTGTTGCAACTATAACAGATACCCTGCCGATCCTCGATATAGCATTCATAGCTAGCTTTAAAGCTCTATCGAGATCGTTGGGTCTGAAGGTTGAGATCTTTCTATATATCTCGAGCTCCTTCGGAGGTTCGATCCACCCCTCTGTAAGGGTATAAAGCCCCCTATTAGGATCCCTATCATAAACTCTAAATGCAAGGGGTATTATTGGGGGTGCCTCGACAACCGTTACAGGAACAAAGATCTCTCTACCCTGTGTTGGGCTACCCTCCCTATCATCTATAATTATAGCATGCGTCATCCCAACCTTATAGCCTATAAAACCTAAAAGTGTTGGTCTATCTAGCTGAGGCTCTGGCCAGCTCCTCACCCTAGGTAGAAGTCTTGACGCTCTCTTCCTAGGCCTAAACCCTAGGCTGCCTCTTCTGGGTGCTGAGTACTTTCTATGGCCCAACTACTGTCACCAGCTCTATGCCTGGTGATTCTCAGCGTTGAAAGCTTATATCTGTTTAACTCTATAGATGATGCTGTTGATCATGGCGAGGGTTATATATATCGCCTCATAAGTTCTTATACTCCTTACACCCTGTAGAGGAGCGCTATTGATTTTAACATAAGGGATATCTTCTAAATTCCACCCCTCCTCTAACGCTATCTCGTCAGGGTCTTTATCAGGAGATCCAAAGATCAGTGAAACACCGACCCCTTCAGATCTTATCCTCTCCAAGAGAGCATCAACATTATGAGATCCCTTCTTAGTCGCAACTACGTAGAGCTCATCTCGAGACGCCTCTATAGATTCCCTCAGACTACTATATACCTCAACCCTATAACCCCAATATATCTTTTTAACCTCATCAACACCTGCAATACCTTTTATACTCCCGTCTCTCGAGATCCTAACATATATGATCTCACCAACCTTAAGTCTTATACTCCTATCTACTTTTATACATACCTCGCCATCTAAGCCTGGATCTATGCATATTCTATCCCCTATAATCCTGGTGACCATAGCAGGTCTTATATGATCAATATCTATATCCTCTTCGGTTGGATGAGAAGCTGTGGCAAGTGGTGGCAACATGCCCACCGCCCTGAGATCCCTATCTATTTTAAACAACCTCTTTCTAAGATACGGTGGTGCCAAAATATACTCGAGGATCTTTCTAACAAACTCTAGATCTGAGACAGTGGACCCAGGATCTCTATAGAGAGCTATTCTATCGACTCTAAATATAGATGACGCTCTTGCAACGAGACCTATAACTAGAGTCTTCTTAACAATTCCATGCTCAACCGTGATTATCGATGCTGGCACATGAATTGAGAGCCTTATATCCCTAGCAGGAGGAGGCCATATGAATGATTGTAAAGAGCCTTCTGCCACAGGTATTCCCAAAGCTGCAAGGTCTCAGAGAGATAAAGCTATGCTATATCATAGATCCCAGAGAATTCTAATCACATTGGAAATACACATGCCCTCTATAAACCCCTCATTAACACCTAGATAACCTTTATATTAGCCATGGTATAGATTCTATGTGGGAAATACCATGGTATGTAAGAAAAAAGTTAAGGTAAAAGATACAACCACAGGTAAAGAGGTAGAGATAGCTCCGGAGAAGGTATGGCCACTAGCCCCAAAGGGTAGGAAGGGTGTTAAAATAGGGCTCTTCAAGAGTCCTGAAACCGGTAAGTATTTCAGAGCTAAACTACCGGACGACTATGAGTGTTAGAGATAAGGATCTTTATTCCCAAATATAAATATATATTTTTTAAAACGGAAATCGTTATGGGGATTTTCTCCTTGACCCCATCTATAGGTTCTGAAGAGAGCGGCTCGATGTCAACAGATAAATGGTATGCGCTATCGCTTAAGCTTCATAGAGATTATAAAGGTAAGATTGAGGTCATTCCAAAGGTTCCCGTGAGATCCCTACAAGATTTTGCAATCTGGTACACGCCTGGGGTTGCAGAACCTTCCAGAGCTATATCGAGAAACCCCGACCTAAGCTTTACACTCACGACAAGGTGGAATATGCTAGCAGTAGTTACTGATGGCTCAAGGGTACTTGGGCTTGGAAATATAGGTCCTGAAGCTAGCTACCCTGTTATGGAAGGTAAGGCTTTACTTTTTAAATACCTCGGAGGAGTTGACGCAATCCCACTACCTATAAGAGCTAGAGATAGGGAGGAGTTTATATCTATTGTGAAGAGTATAGAGCCGGCCTTCGGAGGTATAAATCTAGAGGATATTGAGAGTCCCAAGTGCTTCTACATATTAGAGAGACTTAGAAAGGAGCTCAGCATACCAGTATGGCATGACGATCAGCAGGGAACAGCTACAGCTATCTTGGCAGGGCTTATAAATGCTCTAAAGCTGGTTGGGAAGAAGATCTCAGATGTCACAATAGCATTTATAGGTGCTGGGGCATCTAATATTGCTGCCGCAAACATAGTGATCAAATATGGAGCTAAGCCAGGAAATATTGTCCTCGTAGATTCGAAGGGGATCCTCCACAGCGAAAGAGATGATATAGATAAGCTCATGTTCGAGAATCCATGGAAATATGAGCTCGCAATCAAAACAAATGCAGATCATAGAAAAGGAGGTATAAAGGAGGCGATGAAAGGAGCGGATGTAGTTATAGCAGCATCTAAACCAGGCCCCGGAGTCATAAAGAAGGAATGGGTTGAGGAGATGAATAAAGATCCCATAGTATTTGCTCTCGCAAACCCAGTGCCAGAGATATGGCCATGGGAAGCTAGAGAAGCTGGTGCAAAGATCGTTGCCACCGGTAGGAGTGACTTTCCAAATCAGATCAACAACAGCCTTGTGTTTCCATCAATGTTTAGAGGAGTTTTAAGCGTGAGGGCTAAAGCAATAACGGATGAGATGATAATAACATTTGCCGAAACCCTAGCAGGGTATGCTGAGAGAAAAGGACTAAGAGAGGACCACATAACACCCACAATGGAAGAGTGGGACGCATATATCGAGACAGCATTGGCTGTTGGATTAAAGACTATGGAACTTGGTATCAGCAGGATCACACTCTCAAGAGAAGAGCTTCTCAGCGATATTAGGGAAGCTATACTCTCATCCAGGGCTAAGTATGAAGCGCTTATGAAAGCCGGATACATAAGATCTTGGTGGTGAGGTAACATGGCTATAGAGAAAGGAGAATATACCATAAGACATGCGAAAAAAGAGGATATAGACCAGATCTCAGATCTGATTCTGAGGCTTAAAAAACTTAACGAGGAGTTCGACCCGCTCTACACAGTTAGGCATGAAGCACCTGAGATTGTAAGGAAATACGTCTCAGAATCGTTTGACAAGGAAGATGTAATAATGCTAGTAGCAGATTCTCTAGGCAAGATAGTAGGGGTTATAAGGGCTGAGATAAGGTCGAGAATCTTCTACGATCCCCTTATGTCAGGGGTGATAACTGATCTATACGTACTCCCAAGCTATAGAAGAAAAGGGGTGGGAGAGACCCTAGTAACATCACTTATAAAGATCTTAAGATCAAGAGGCATAGGCCTCGTATCAGCTGAATTCCCACCAATGAATAAAATAGCTGTTGAATTCTACACAAACATGGGCTTCAAACCACTGCTATATGTATTTTTCAAGGAGATCTAGCCGGACTACATAAACAACGTTAAACTCCCAGATACGCTATAACTAGGGGAGCTACGATAAAGGTAAGCCTGCTGGAGATTTCTACAATAGCCCATGCTACCGAGGATCTAGATAAGGTGATTATAGCGATAAAAAATACCACACCAAGGGATCTTTGGAACGAGCTTGAAAGAAACATGGAGATCTCATCCCTCGAAGGACATTACGGCAACCCAGTCACAAGAATAGTCACGAGATTAAAGGGGAGATGGGCGGAGGGCACTGCTAGGTATATCCTCTCAAACCTAGATCGAGGGGACTTCGAGACATTAATATTTACGCTTGATAGAAGATTCGATGGAAAGGGAAGAGTTTTTATAAGGTTATCAAAACAAGATGCATATCTAGGCAAGCTGAGAATAGCTGAGGGAGACGATATAATAAGAATAGTCATGACACTTCCAGGAACCAGAAAGATAGAAGATGTCGAGAAGATCCTGAGATCCTTAAGAGGTGAATAACATCTGCCATATGCAGACCTCCTAGTACTGATAAATAATATTGGAAGAGAGAAGCTTATCTCGATATACAAAGCATTGGGATATAAGGCTATAGGGATGGTTGGGGTAGAAGGAGTTAAGATGGTGGAAAACATACTCATGATACCCAGAATAGTTATAAATGATATAAAAAATTTCAAACCAAGCGAGAGCTATCTAGTAGCATATAAGCCATCTAAAAAAGAGCATGCCAGAAGAGCTGGTAAGGTGAAGAGAGTCTCAACAATATTATTCGATGGAAACAATATAGAGCTGTGTGATGAGGAGCAGGTGGAGGTTATGAAGAGAGGATCGGCTGCGCTAGAACTCCTGCTAAGACCTCTACTAGATAGCAACACCCTACCCAAATACCTCTTTATGATGAGGAGATGCTTAGAACTCGCATATAAAGAGGGGATAGATATATTGATATCCTCTGGAGCAAGAAGTCTCGATGAGCTCTGGCCTCCTGGAACCATATGGGCTCTAGGATCTATGATTGGCTTTAGAGGTATAACCTCGAATTGGATTGAGGTATTGAGAAGATGGAGACCTGGCTTGCATTTATAATATCAGTAATCTCTCTAATCATCTCCACAACATCTATATACATGGTAGTAAAGCTTAAAGGTGTAATATCTAGAAAAAAGATCATTGAAGCCGAGATTAGCGGTAAGAGCATGCATAGAGAACGCATAAAGAGGTATATGGTTTTCAGAGTAGTTAGAATAGATGATAGCCCTAGCTTCGAAGAGCTTGAAAGCTGTTTAAAAGAGACGGTTAAGGAGAGCCTAGGACTTCTAGGCTTTTCAGAGACCAGTATAAAACTGATTAGATATAGGATTGAAAGTGGGATCGGGATCCTAAGAATCGTTTCAAGCGATATTTACCCTGCCATATTCTCAATATCGAGGCTAAGGAGATGCAGCGGGAAGAGAATCGTGATCTCACCATTAAAAATCACAGGTACTGTTAAGGGTGCGTATAAAAAAGTCTCTATATATGAGAGCAAATATAAATGATCGAATCAATATAGATCCTCTTATAATCTCATTAATGCTTCCTATGAATGCTCCCCTATAATTTGACTGGATCAGCTGATCATTTTTAACCGTCCAAGAATTTGGATCACAAGTTAGTGAGCATAAGCAAGCATTCTGACTTCGCCCTACCTCTAGTGACAGAGATTATAATCACATATACTTCTAAAACTAGCGAGCTAAGCCAGTGTTGCAATGTTTTGAGTAAAGATATGCCTGCTTAAAGGCAAAATTCCGCGGGTTTAAAAATAAATGGCTTATGCTAGGAAATGGTGCGTGGAGATGTGATATTAGATATTACTAAAATTGAGAAAATTACGTTTATGAATATGATGTAGGGATTGTTTAGAAGGATTGCCATGCTGTAACCTGGTATGGAAGCTATAGTAGATAAATATAGTATAATTGTCAGTCTATCTCCTTTAGAGCCTCCATAATAGTGTAGAGCCTTTGAGAAGCTTATAAGGGAAGATCTGAGTTCGCTTATCAATAAAAGAGATATTGCTAGTGAAGAGAAGAGAGCATATATAGTTGTGATAGGGATCCTTGGAAGGGCTAAGATTAAGATTGTATTAAATGTTGTTGCAATTACTAGCGACAATATAGATGATCTTCTAGCTAGAATAGAGCTAACTCTTGCTAGAATCCCGAGATATCTTATCAACCACTATCCCTCCTGAGATCCTGCTTAAGATTAACCTAGATATACTATCTAGAACGCCGCCCTCCCTTGCATCTATGCTCCAAGGCTCTATATCAACATCTAGAAACGATCCGGTATTATGTGTGGAAACATATATACCTATATCCACCCCAACACCTATAGCGTATCTATATACTAGTCTTAACCTAGCGTTAACATGATCGCTCTGCTCGAAGATCTCCTTCTCAACCACGTCGAAGAACTCTGACTTCTCTATAGAGGCAAGAACGATCGACACCAGATCCTTTGGCGAGTATCCCTTTACTACAGAGCTATAATTTCTAGCTGGGATTATCCTTTCTATATATGATGAAAAGAAGCCGGATCTGGATCTAGCTATTAGTAAGTGGATTATGGATCCTAGAAAGGATATGAAGGATATTATTAGAACACTTAAAGGAGACATCATAGCTTTATCTCCCTGAAATAGGAATACTCTCCCAACCCCATAGAATGTCACAAAAATCAGTATTGCTAGAAGCTCTATAGAAGCTAGAGATACGAGCGGAAAGACATTGGACATCCACGCAGTGCCACCTGATATTAATATGGCATTGCTGCTGGGAGATACACGCAGCATATAAGATCTATTAAATAAAATTAGTAGAGAACCGGAAGCAAGTCCAGCTAGAAGGGAGTATATGTATTCATTATCCTCTCCTCCTATTCTTATGTACTCAATGATCTCTCCGGAAAGATGCTCTCTATAGCATGCAAGTTCCACCCCTAATTTTGAAAGGGTATCATTACTCAGGATTCCTCTGAAATTTCCTCTAGCTATAACTATATTAGGGCTACCAAGATCTATTGAGCCGCCCAAAAGATCCGTTGTGGTAACTATTCCACCGCTATACGCAATCTGTTTAAATATGCCATCTAGGATCCCGCTAAGGCAAGCGACACTGTTAACCCTATTTAATATCTCTGCGGGAAAAGGCTTTAGAAAGATATTGAAGCCCTCATAGCCATAGTAAAGAGTAGCATTTAGAGAGATATCACCGCTATAGAAACTCGGTGGGGATATGTATACAGTCTTATTGCTTTCAGGGCATATGCTATAAATATTATTCCAAGTTACATCGGCAGATAGAGAAGGATCTAGCAATCTACAATCTACAGCAATCACCGAAAAAGCCCTGAGGATCTTGCCGCTGGCATGTATAACTGTAGGCTCTCCCAGGGATACATGGTAGATCTTTATGGCTATTCCTGGGAGCTTCTCATCTATATCAGCCCCTTTTGGCGAGTATAGAATCAACGTGTCACTTGGCAGATCTAGCCCTTTCTGAACTCTCGCTGCTATGTAGTATGGTTCTATGTGATAGGGATATGAAGCTATTAAAGCCAACGATGTAAACGCTATAACTAGCAATAGATATTCCCACGAGAATATGAGTCTCTTAATATATCTCCCTATTATGATCAGCTGGGGCAATACCTGCTGCTCAACAATTGAGTATTCATATCCTAGAGTCTCATAGCTGGAAACCTCAGATCTATATATCCTCATAAGTATCGCTATAGCTAGTGCTAAAGCCAATATAACTACTGCCATGTGAAATAAAGTAACTAGATCCATTCTCCCACCTATATAAGCGCTATAGCATTAAAAACCGTATATATCGTTATAGCTATTCCGACACCAGCTAGAAGGGAGCTGGTCACTATCATAAGCTGTTTCTCCGCGCCTCCTCCAAACTTAGATACAAACCATCTTAAGAAAGAGCCTAATATAAAGAGGATCCCAAGATCTGTTGTAAGGGTAAGCCCTATTATGAAGGGTATTGGGGAGAAGCTCTTCCCGGTAAGTCTATCCACTATCGCTAATAGCATCATAACAAGAACACCGATTACAGCTCCTGGGAGTATTGATTTTGAATCAAGCTCCCCCCTATATACGGATAGACTCCAAAGGGTATATGGTATCCATCTATCCAAAGGCATTCTCTCTGGGTTATTACCATATATATTGATCAATAGATAGCCATAGTAGATAGTTATTAGAGAGCCTATGAGGAACGATAACGAGAATATAGAGAGTATAAAGGTAGGAGATATACCAAGTATCCTCGAAGCCCTTAATATATGGAGGGAGGAAGCACTTAAAGAGGAGGGCATGGGGATCCCTAGATAATGATCCATGTATACATAAGGGGCAAAACCTCTATAACCAGTTAGATACATATACACAGTCGAAGTTGGGTAGAACGCTTGCGATACGGTACCAGCCTCGCCAGCACCCCATGATGTTATGATTATCAGGAGCGGTACTATTATTAGCATCAAAATAAGTCCGAAGAAGATATAGCTAGGACCTGGGGCTCCTGATCTTAGATAGGCTAGAGCTAAGATCATTAATAGGCTAAGTAGAAGCATAGCTAGGAGAAGCTTATCCCTCCGACTCTCAATAATGGTTCTAGCAGTATGGGAGATAGGGGCCCAGACGCTCCTAGCGACTAAGAGCATTAACGAGAAAACAGTACCGAATACTATGGAAGCTAGATACCAGGATGCAGCTGTAACAAGATTATCTGAAGAGGCTCCTGGGGATACTCTATATAGGTATAGCGATGCTCCGATCGGTAGGAGGATAAGACCTGTAACAATGCTACCCCCACCAATGCTTACAGAGACCCTCGGAGGTAGTAAAAGAGCTATTAAGAATATTGGGAGATCAAATGATAGAGATGCGAGAATACCATAGCCAGAGCTCGTGAAAACTGGTGTGAGATCTAGGGAACCAGGAGGCGAGATTATGAGGATCATCTGAATCGCAATACCAGATATTATAACTAAAATAATTGTCCTCTGAGTCCTTATAAGGGATATTAACCGGGCTATCATGGCAGACGCCATACCTAGAGGGTATGGAAGGTTAAGCTTATCCAGAAATACATGTCTCAATATATATGCGAATCCAACTCCAACCAGGCTTAAAGCTGCGAGAGATAGATATGTGTATGGCCATTCACATACAAATATGTTCGGAAAACATGCTTGAGAACCTGAGTATAGCCAGCCAGGGAAATCGCTCTCCCTATAGAAAAGCCAGTAGATCTTTGATGTTAAGTAATATGTGATCAGCATTCCAGAGGTTATCACCGTTGAAAGGGATATACCAAAAGCCGTTACAGTTGCGATGAAAATTTCCCTAGGATCCGCACTTCTTCCAAGAAGAAGCCTAGCTATTACGGGAATAACCACTAAGTCTATCTCAGCAACCGTGTAACCGCTAACAGCATAGCCATAGCTATCTACGAAACCCATGAAAAGCCCTATTAAAAAACCCGCAGCTATGGGCCTTAGGATCCCCCTTAAAGCTTTAGCCTCTGGAAGCCCTCTTGTCTCGTATCTTGAGCCTAGAGACATATGTTTCTTTTCCCTTCCCCTTTAATGACATCTACAAAATATAAAAAATATTAATTAGGAAAACACGTGGTTGCCAGACCTATTATCTTGGCTATTCTGTTCTTCCTAGCCGAACTTCCCCTATTGTTCACCCGAGAGTGTTTTTCCACCCTCGGGCTCTCTATTTCCCTAGGCTTCCCCCAGCGCTGTTCCCCATAGATCTCGGAAATCCAAAGTCGCTAAATGGTTGGTTGCTTTTAGATTTATGATTTATTTATACTTATCCACCAAATGAACATCGGCTAATATGAAAAATCCCAAGCACAGCCAAAAGAAACAGCCCTTCTTAGGGCTGTCACGAAATCTTGAAGTGTGAAGCTAGAGCAGCTGGGGATATGCCCTGGATAGTTAAGGTTTTGATTATAATATTAGAAGCTATAGTTCAAAAACTATATCCGCATTATAAGCATAGATAAGGAGCTAGCGAAGCTGATTTATTATTGGAATTGAGAGATAAAATTGAAAGGGTAGAGGCAATTGAGGGTCGGTATAACCGCTAGTGGTGGAGGCCACACAGGATATGCTGTGTCTCTTGCACAGAGACTCTATAAAAAGGCAGAGATTGTCTTCTACGTTCCAAGCAGCGATAAATGGACTATATCGAAGGTAAAGAAATACGGTGAATATATAGAGATTATAAAGCCTCGAGGACCTAATGAGGGGTTCGCTAAACTTGTTAAGGGGCTTCCAAAGGCTATGTTCCAGAGCCTTAAAGCAGTTAAAGACATAGATATTTTCATCAGCTCTGGATCTAACCACAGCATAGCACCTGCAATAGCCGCATGGCTCAAAAATATCCATGTTATAAATATAGAAAGTAGCGTTAGATTTACAAAGCCCAGCTCAAGCGCTAAAAATATATCATTAATAGCAGAGCTCACAGTGCTTCAGTGGGAGGAGCAGAAAAAGATACTTCCAAAGGGAAAGGTGTTCGGCCCCCTATATGAGGTCCCAGAGTATAAGATCGAGGATAAAGGGTATATACTTGTCACAGCAGGTACCTATGGATTTAAGAAGCTCTTTGACGCGATATCCACCTTAGACCTGGATAACGTGGTTCTCCAAACAGGTAAAGTGGATCCTTCTATATATAAGGAGAAGAAGTCTAGATGGATAGTCTTCGACTACGATCCTGACTTCTCTAGGTGGATAGCTGGGGCCTCATTAGTAATAACGCACCTTGGTAAGACGGTTATAGACTCTGCCCTCACATATAGAAAGCCAACCATAATAGTGCCTAATCCCGAGTGGAGACTCACAGCAGGAAAAGAAGATGCAAAAATCCTCGCAGATAAGCTCGGCATATGCTATCAGGAGAACCTAGATCCAGAAGCCCTTAGAATATCAATCGAGGAATGTAAAAAAAGAGTGCCGCGAGTGTATATAGACGGGGCTGAAGAGCTAGCCAAGTTTCTATTGAATAAATATGGGAGCTAAATCCTAATATTTATTTAGTGAGGTTTTCAAAGTATTGGTTAAGCTTTTAAAAGGATCTATTGTAATGGATCTTTCTAAGTTACGTGTATTAGATGATAGAGAGTTAATAGCTATTATAAAAGAGCTCAACAGATTATCATCCCAGGGATATGATGTATTAGTATCTCTGGCGCCATTCAATGCAAATGCTCTATACAGAGGGAAGATATATAGAATATCTATATCGCATGGCGCAATCATAATAAGCCCTGGCGAGCTTGGTGATAAAATAAAAAATATATGTGGAAATATAGAAGGAGATCTATGCTGGCGGCTTTCAGAAGATGTATGGGCTGATACAGAAAAAGTTAGCTATAGATTATCTTTAGATAATAAATATCCGTGTCCTCAGGAATATATAGACTCCTCTAGAGAGCTTGGGTATATAATTTCAGACACTCCAGAATCGTCTAAGGTTGCATGTATAGACAGCGAGAGATCAATATCTATAGATATAGAAAGTCTTAGATCAAGGCTTCTCATAATACCTCACACAGAGATCAATGAATATAGGCGTTACCTTATAGAAAAGGAAGCAGGCTTCAGACATCCCATCTCGGTTATCCTCGGAGGGAGAAGAGTTTCATGCAGCGAACCTTTAGATCTAGATCTTCCAGGTGAGAGCACACCACTTATCAAAGATATCTCTGGAAATATTCTCCTCTATAGTATAGATTCAGATATATATGTATTTGCGTGTAAGCCTAGCCCAAATGAGTTGTTATATAAACTAGCACTATTTTATATCTCTCTAGTTAAGAAACTCTAAAAATATTAGGGTATGGATATAGGGCTAACCTCCTCCTCGCCCCCTGGGGCTAGGAGGTTTGGGCTACACCCCCTTTTAAAGGGTTTAGCCCTGGACCGGGCCTCCGACCCATCACCCTTATCCCTCTTATCGAGGAACTCGGGTCTATGGCTACTATCATCGCCTCGGAGACATATGTTTAGTCTAGTGTATTTAACATTTCTATTCGGTTATCACAAGAGGTTGGCTCCTAGACTCACATGCATCGCCATCATCATCGAGAATGCCAGAGGATACAGGGCTTATAAATCGCCATCCTCGCCTTAAAAAGCGAGGCTATTAGTTGTAACCTGACAATAATCCCATGGTTTATGACATATAGCTTATCTCTTCAGCCTAGCTAGAATAGATCTTAACCTTATGCTGCATGATGGGCAGAAAGAGGCTTTCTTCCTATCCACCTCGGCAACACTATTGCTAAAACTCATAACACATTCCTTATTGCTGCAGTGCTCTAAACCTAGTAGATGTCCTATTTCGTGAAGAACCTCCTTTGTTAGTCTAGCCAGATATAGAGTGATCTTTTCATCATAGATTCTCTTGGTATATATAGCACATACACCCTTCTTAGGATCTGCATGGCCGAAGACATAGTTATAGCCATATACATATGCATCCTCCTTCACCACTCCAACAACTATTTGGCCCTTATTCTGGGAGGATAGATATTTAAGAATAGCTTCAGATCTATATTGCTTTCTCGTATCGTCGTACAGACTTTGAGGAGGGTAGAAACCTTTATCGATAAATCTGGTCTGGAACCCGAGCTCCGAAGATATCCTTTCCTCAATAGCAAATCTCTCTTCCGAGGAACAGTAGGGAAAACATATAACATATATGGTAGAGAGAGCCTCCATCGAAAGCACCCAAATATGTATTCCAAGTAGTTATATCTTATAGAAGATAATTAATTATCCTCAGATGTATCTCTAATATATCATCTCTTTAAAGTAAATCTTAGTGGAGGCCGCCTCCACAGGGCCCACGGGGGATCAAAGCCCCCGAGGAAACACCGCCCTCCCCGCGGCGCCGAGACCCCGCAAGGGGTGCGGGTAGACCCCGCGGCAACGGCACAGAAACGGCACGACCCCACAGCAATGGCTAGGATGGGGCTAAACCCCAGAGTAGCTGTGGGGTGCGGTGAAACGGCCGCCCCTCGGGGAGCAAGGCCAACGTGCCTGTGAAGGCCGCGTGAGGCGCGGGTAGGCCGCTTAGCCAAATGCCCTGAAACAGAAGGCGGGTTATGTGGGGGCGGCCTTCACTATAGATACTATAGATCTATGTAATTACCTTCAGCAGATCCTGAGGATAGTGTCTTTATTTCTTCCGAGGATATTTCATCTATAGGATGTAATATGTGGAAGATCGCTCAGCCCGAGATCAATATAGGGGTGGTAGGCCACGTAGACCATGGTAAAACTACATTAGTTCAAGCGCTCACCGGTATCTGGACTGCTAGGCATTCGATGGAACTAAGAAGATCTATGACTATAAAGCTTGGATATGCAGATGGTAATATAGCTTATTGCGAGGGTCTAGAAGAGCCCGAGGCATATACCACATCAAGTAGATGCCCCGATAATACTGAGTCAAAGTTACTTAGAAGAGTATCATATGTAGACTCTCCTGGTCATGAGACTCTAATGGCTACTATGTTGAGTGGCGCAGCTCTAATGGATGGGGCCTTGCTGGTAATAGCTGCTAATGAACCATGTCCACAGCCCCAGACAAGGGAGCATCTAATGGCCCATAAGCTCATAGGGATCAAAAATGTTGTTGTTATCCAGAATAAAATAGATGTTGTTAGTAAGGAAAGGGCTGTTGAGAGCTATAAGGAGATCAAAAGCTTTCTCAGTGAAATGGGTTATGAGAAGGCCCCGGTAATACCTGTAAGTGCTCTTCATGGAGTAAACATAGATGCTGTTTTAATGGCGATACAGAAAACAATACCAACCCCAGAGAGAAATCCAAACGCAGATCCCCTTATGTTTGTTGCAAGAAGCTTTGAAGTTAACAAGGTTGGAACACCTGCTAGAGATCTCGTTGGAGGTGTTATAGGAGGCTCTCTAATCCAGGGGGTTATAAGGATTGGGGACGAGATCGAGATTAAGCCAGGTGTAAGAATAGAGAGGGCTGATGGGAAATCAGAGTATATATCCCTTATAACCAGGGTTACATCTATAAGGTTCGGTAATACAGAGCTTAATGAGGCAAAGCCGGGAGGGCTAGTGGCTCTTGGAACCGAGTTGGATCCCTTCCTAACGAAAGCGGATAAGCTTGTTGGAAACGTAGTTGGTAGGGCAGGAAGAACACCAGATCCCCTTTCTGCACTTGAAATGGAATATATATTGCTTGAGAGGGTTGTAGGAGCTAAAGAGATGATAGGAGTTGAGCCGATAAAGCCAAAAGAGACTATAATGCTCACCATAGGTACCAATACTACGATGGGCACTGTAACAAAGATCTCTAAGGAACGTATTGAGGTAGCCCTCACAAAACCCTCTGTAGTAATCAAGGGGATGGGGATAGCTATCTCGAGACAGATAAAGGGGAGATGGAGGCTTGTTGGATATGCAAAGCCTTTAATCTAGATCATGCGCCGAACTTCTCCTGTCTTCCAGCAAGGTCTGCCAAGAGATATATTAGATCGGATCCTCTTATCCTTCCTATAGAGCCCAACCTAGCAGTTCTCTCAGAGAATCTATCAAGCGTGTCCTGGAATATCTCCTTTGAATATATCAATAGAGGAACTGGATCGCTTGTATGTTGACCAATCAAGCTCGAGGTTGTATGATCACCTGTTATTGCTATAACAACTCTATCTAGGAAATCCCTGAAAATCTCTGAAAGGGCTACATCACACTTCTCTATAAAAGCCTTCTTATCTTTAGGCTTCCTATCATGGCTAGCTGTATCTGTGCCTTTAAAGTGAAGATAAACTAGATCATATTCCTTATCCAGCATCTCCACCGCAGCTCTAACCTTAGCATTTACATCTGTATCAAGTCCCCCGGTAGCACTTGGTGGGTGAATAACGTGGAATCCGAGGAGCTTTGTAACACCCTTTATAAGTGCTGTTGCGCTTATGGCACCCGCCTTCTCTATATGTACCCTCTCCAGCTCATAGATCTTCCTAAGCCTCGGCATTTTACCAGCACCCCTTAGAAGAACAATGTTAGCAGGTTTAAGCCCCATCTCGATTCTCTTCCTATTCACCTCATGATCCCTTAAAACCCTGTTGATCCTTTCGGTAAGCCTGTTAATAAGCTCTGCAGTCCTCTTTGATGATGCGTCGCTATCGAGGGGGAGCGAAGGTCTGATCTTCTCGCCCTCAACCCCAGGATCTGTGTCGCTGACCTTATCAGATAAGCCTACACCCCTGATAACCACGGCTAGCCTATGTTCAGCGGCCTTGTAGTACTCAACCTTAAAGCCATCGATCTCCCCTATCTCTTCATTAAGCGCCTCAACAAGCTTGTCTAGACCATATTCAGATCTACCAGCTCTTCTATCGATCACAACTAGCTTCTCATCTACAGTAGCAAAGTTACCCCTAAAAGCAACATCGCCAGGCTCCAACTCAGCGCCAGCGCCGATAGCCTCAAAAGGCCCTCTTCCAGGGTATACTTTAAAGGGATCTAAGCCGAAAAGCGCCAGGTGCGCTGTGTCAGAACCAGGTATAATGCCTGGAGATATAGGGTCAATGATGCCTTGTGCCCCAATAGAGGCTAGCCAGTCTATTGAAGGCTTATTTGCAGCCTCCAAAGGCGTCCTCCCACTTAACTCAGCAGAAGGCCTATCACCCAACCCATCGAAACCTACTATTAATATCTGTTTCCTCATAACCTGCTTGTCCCCCGATGGTCATTGATTATCGCTGATATTAATTTGTTTTGGGTTGCTTTGCTTTTGACCCACAGGGTTTTGATCCGGTAGCATTGGGGCTTCCCCACTCCACCTCCCGGGCTATATGCCCTAGAAGGCTTCTCGGAAGGGCGGTCGAGCCCAGAGGCACCGAGCTCCCATCTAGGGCTAGGCTTGGAACCCCGAAGCTCTTCTGGGCATAGCTTCCCATAAAGGGCTTCGGCCTAGGGTGCTCTGAGCATCATAGCATCCCGAGGTATCCCAAGATATAGCAGAGATATCACCTCAACATCGAAACAACTATGGATTAGATGCTCACAAGCTTAAGCCAGGCAACAAACGAATAAAAACCATCCCTACCACCATGAAAAAAGATACACCTCAGTAACAACCAGCTATCAATCCACAACACATTATACAACACCAAGGCTATAAGGTAATAATATCTAACTTCTTAAAAACATAACCCTATACTTAACTTATAGCTAAAAGCCTTCCTTAGCTGTTTTGGGTTTCATAAAAGTTTATATGGGTTGATATATCATTTTTATGGAGCGATTTTGCTGAAGATCCTTGAGCTTGTCAGGGCATATTCTGTACCTATAAGAGATGATAGGGTCTCGAAGCTTATATATGGTATATTAGGGCTCTTCAGAAGGCTATAAATATGATCTGGGATAATATTGAGTGGAAATACAGCTTTCTAGAGCTTGTTAGAAAAGGTAAAAAGCTGGTCGTGATCAGAGGTTTGAAGGTGAGAATCCCAGTAATACCGAGGGGCAGGGCTTCCAAGAAAAGGCTTAGAGAAGAGCTTATGAAGGATAACCCCTACGCAGCATTGGATAGACTCTATTATAAGGACAGCCTACTCGATTATGGAGAATTGGAGGAGGTATCTGAGGGTAAGGCTAGGAGGGTCAAGCAGAGGATTAGGAGGAGATTCGCTAGATGCAAGACAACGCTTATGAAGATAGATTACCAAGCTAGAACCATAATAATAACTCTAAGGCAAGGAGAATATCCCTCAATATCCTAGAGATCAGCATTGTTCGAGCACAGGGTTAGAGATTGGATTGTGGGTGAGGCTATAATCTTTGACGACAGAGTGGTTATCCCCTTCAAAAGCTCTGAGGAGATCTGTGTTAGAAGGGTTATTGGATTGGATAGCAACGAGTCATCATTGGATGGCTACGAGCCCTGTATAGGCTTTATACATGTAGATCTAAGGCCTCTCCAGAGCATGAAGATCGTTTATGAGAGGAAGAAGGCTATAGCGCAGAGGAAAGGGTAGGGGAGAATTATGTGAGAGGTATGTTTGAAGGGAGAGGGATAGGGAGAAGGACTCTATAAACAAGCCCTCAGCAGGCTTGAGAATGCTATTACCAAACTCCGTCCACGTCTTCGAGGATCTAGATAAAGAGGATCTCGTTAGCAGGAAGAAAAGAGGGAAGAAAAGGGGGAAGGGGGAACTATAGAACATCATGGAAAAATATACATAAGAGGATGTCAGAGGCGGCTTTAACAGCTTCTGTGGATCCTAGCAACACATCTAGAGAATCCCAAGATGCGGGTATGTTGTGGAGACCCAAGAGGGGCAGATCCTCGAATGCCCTAGATGCAGATTAAAAATGGGTAGACACAAGGTTGCATCTATAAACATTAGGAGGAGATATCTAGAAGAGAAGAGGAGAGCCAGGATGCTGAGGCATCCCCACAGCAATGAACCTGAGGAAGCTATGATGGTGGAGCTGTGGGCCGGGGTCGCCCCGAGCGGGAGGAGCCCAGCGATATGGATCCCGATGAAATGGGATCCTGAGGGCTTTGAAGCCGAGGGAAGAGGGCTTGGAATCAAACAATGTCAAGCCCAATGAAACCCGAACCCCAG
>OGCB01000089.1_pt1 | contig 28185 bp, 29 predicted proteins | sample 1570031 | NCBI WGS metagenome assembly OGCB01 (sample SAMN05518655, study PRJEB24509) | hot springs metagenome | isolation source: Octopus Spring Streamers, Yellowstone National Park, Wyoming, USA | place: USA:Octopus Spring Streamers, Yellowstone National Park, Wyoming, USA | collected 2011-10-11 | reverse complement strand
CCGCTTCGCCTACCGGTCCCTCTTGGAGAAGATTCACTCCCTCGCCCGAAAGCGGGGCGTGGAGGTCCTGGAGGTGAGCCCTCAGGACACCTCCACGATAGGGATGCTCAAGTACGCCCCAGGGCTCTCCCTCTCCAAAGACGTGGCCGCGGCCTACGTCATTGGCCGCAGAGCCCTGGGGTTTGAGGAGAAGCTTCCCAAGGGGTACGAGGCGCTCCTCAAGGACGAAAGCTTTCTCAGGGAAGCCCGGAGCTTCTACGAAGCCCGGATGGCTCAATTACAAAGGGAGCGCAAAGAAGAGAAGAACCCTTACCTGAAGAGGAGGTGGTCTCGTGAGCTGAGGAGAATCCAGTCGGCTTTGGCCTCCCTTTCAAGCCCTTGGGGCTCGCCGGGGAGCCGGAAGGGGGTAACCAAGGGAAGGAACCCTTCCGGCGCCCATCCCTGGCGGGTCCTGAGGGTAGGCCTTTTCCTTCCCCTTCTCGGGCTTGAGGTGCCCAGAGATCTTTCTCCCCTCAAGCCCATCCTGCACGGATCGTGGGAGGGGTGGAAGGTGGGCTCAGGTCCTCATCCTGGTGGAGGGCCGGGGTGCACTAATGTGCACTTTTACTGACCAGGACCCACCCTACCGCCCCAGCCCGTGCCAGGGTGGCGAGGTCCGCAAGGCACCGGAAAAAGCCGCTCATAGCCCTTCCAGAAGGACCGCCATCCCCTCCACCGCCCCCATGCGCAGGGAAAGGTGGGCCAGGGGCGTGAGGGGGGTGGGCTCGGGGTTCAACTCCACCAGATAGGCCCCCGAGGCATAGGCGATGCGGCCTAAAGAGGCGGCGGGCTCCACCTCGGCGCTGGTGCCGATGACCAGGGCGACGTCCGCCTCGGAAAAGGCCCTCACCGCCCGCTCCCAGGCCCCTTCCGGCAGAAACTCCCCGAACCAGACCACGTCGGGCCGGGCCCGGTGGCCGCACCGGGGGCAACTGGGAGGTGGGGTGAAGGCTTCGGGAAGGGGGAAGCGGTGGCCGCAGGCCTCGCACCGGGCCCTCAGGATGTTGCCGTGGAGCTCCACCAGGTTCCGGCTCCCCGCCCGGGCGTGGAGGCCGTCCACGTTCTGGGTGACCAGGAGGAACTCCCCACCCCTCTCCAGAACCCGCCTTTCCAGCTCCGCCAGGGCCTGGTGGGCGGGGTTAGGCCTGGCCTCCCGCACCTTGGCGATGCGCCAGGCGTACCAGGCCCAGACCTTCTCGGGGTCCTTGGCGTAGGCCTCGGGGGTGGCGTACTCCAGGGGGTTGAACTCCTTCCAGAGGCCCTCGGCGTCGCGAAAGGTGGGGATCCCCGAGGGCTTGGAGATGCCCGCCCCGGTGAGGACGGCCACCTTGCGGGCCTCCTCTAGACGCTTTCTCGCCTCTTCCAGGCTGCCCATGCCCCCATCCTAGACCATGGGCCGGGATATCCTGAGGGCGTGCGCGTGTTCACCCCCGAGGCCATGCGGGAAGCCGACCAGAAGGCGGCGGAGATGGGCTACCCCAGCCTTCTCCTCATGGAGTGGGCGGGGATGAAGGCGGCCCGGGTCTACAAAGAGCTCTTCGGCCAGCGCCCGGCCGTGGTCCTAGCGGGCAAGGGCAACAACGGCGGGGACGGCCTGGTCTTGGCCCGGCACCTCCTTTTGGAGGGGGTGAGGGTCCGGGTCTACGCCGCCCCCGACCAGGCGGGGGACGCCCTCCAGGCCAAAAACGCCCTCCTGGCCCACGGCGCGGAGCTCTACCCCCTGGAGGAGGCCGCATTCGGCGAGGGGGAGGTGGTGGTGGACGCCCTCTTCGGCACCGGGCTCAAGGGGCCCCTCACGGGTTTTTACGCCGGGCTCGTGGAGCGGGTAAACGCCTCGGGGCTTCCCATTTTGGCCCTGGACCTGCCCTCGGGCCTCCCCTATAGCCCCCACGTTCGGGCCACGGCCACCGTGGCCTTCGCCGCCTTCAAGACCCCCCACCTCTTAATGCGGGAGGCCTGCGGCAGACTCTTTCTGGCGGAGATCGGCCTGCCCAAGGCCCTCCTGGAGCGGGAGGACCTCCCCGAGGTGGCCACCCCGGAGGCCCTGAGGCCCCTCCTCCCCCGGCGCCCCCTCACCGCTCACAAGGGGAGCGTGGGCCGGGTGGGGGTTTTGGGGGGGTACCGGGGGGACGGCCTCCGCTACGCCGGGGCTCCGGTCCTGGCCGCCCTGGGGGCCTACCGCATGGGGGCCGGCCTCGTCCACCTGGCGGTCCCGGAGGGGACGCCCCTGGAGCCCCTGGAGGCCGTCTTCCACCCCCTGCCCGCCCCCGCCCTGCCCCCCATGCGGGTGGAGGCCCTGGCCGTGGGCATGGGGGGTGGGCCCTGGGGCGTCCTCTGGGCCATGCGGGCCCTCGAGGCCGGCCTCCCCACGGTCCTGGACGCTGACGCCCTCCACCTGGAGGTGGTGGCCGCCTACCGCCGGGCTGGGGCCAAGGCCGTCCTCACCCCCCACGCCGGGGAGGCGGGGAGGCTCCTGGGCCGGTCCCCGGAGGAGGTGGCCAAGGACCCGCTGGAGGCCGCCCGGACCCTGGCCCGGGAAACGGGGCTCACCGTGGTCCTCAAGGGAAACCCCACGGTGGTGGCGGAAGGGGAACGGCTTTCCCTGAACCCCACGGGGAACCCCGCCCTGGCCACGGGGGGCACGGGGGATGTCCTCTCCGGGGCCATCGCCGCCCTGCTGGCCGCCGGACTCCCCCCCTTTGAGGCCGCCCGGCTTGGGGTCTATCTCCACGGCCTGGCCGGGGACCTCCTGGCGGAGGAGAAGGGGGTGGGTCTCCTGGCCAAAGAGGTGGCGGAGGCCCTACCCCGCGCCCGAGAGGCCCTCCTTTCCGGGACGCGAGGGGCGCCGTGGGAAAGGGTTTAGCGCCCTTTCTCTTGCCCATCTAGGCCCGTTGCCGATCCAAGCCCACGCTTCCCATGCCAAAGGGGGGACCGAAACCCTAAGGTGTGCTTGGCCGGGCCCGCCGCCCCACGCCCCGGGCTGAAAAGGAGCAGGGCCAGGATAACCCCCAAGTGGAAGGGATCCCCCGCCAGCTGGCCTACCCGATGGGCGACGGTTCCGGGGAAGAGCAGATCTAAAACAAAGTAGAAGAGGACCAGGGCCGGGAGAGAAAAGCCTATCCCTTCGTGTGCTACTTGACCCCAACCCCTGGGGTGTGAAAAAAGAGGGGGTGCTATGAACTCCCACCGGGAGCACCCCCTCTACTATCTTGACGCAGAAACCCTCCTCGTGGCCATCTACGTCTGGGTGGATGACGAGCTCAAGGCCCTACAGGCTCAAGGCTTCAAGCTCCCCCCAAAACAAAGGCACCAGAAAGCCACCCTGGCCGAGCTCCTGACCCTGGCCATTTTTCTCCTGCTGCAGGGCCAGGATCTGGCCAAGGGCTACCTGGCCGCCAAGACCACCCTCAAGGCCTACTTCCCCTCCCTGCCCCACCTCTCCCGCTTTTATCGGGTCCTGCAAAAGGCCCAGGGGTTGTTGGCTCACCTGGCCATAAGGCTTTCCGGGGGACAAGGCCTTCTGCAGGTGGTGGACCTCAAGCCCATCCCCCTGGCCCACGGCCACAGGGTCCACGGCCTCAACCTTCCTGCGGTTCATTTGGGGAAGGGGCCCCAAAGAGGCGGCCGTGGGAGTAGGACCTCTGGGAGCCTTTGGCGGTTACGTGCTGATGCCGGTCATGAACGAGCGGGGCCTCTTTTTTCGCTGGGCCCTCCTTCCCGGCAACGCCCGGGAGACTTGGGGAAGGGAACTTTTGGCGGACCTCCCCGCGGTCTTGGGAGACCGGGGTTTTCGCTGGGTCCAGGGGGTCAAGACCCCGCCCTATCGGCTCAGGGGAGGAAGGTTGGTGGAAACAGGGTGGAGAGGGTGGATGGGGAAGGTGCGCAACTGGATAGAGACGCGGTTCAGCGTGATGGTGCGGTCTTTGGGCCTTCATCGGATAGAGGCGCGGTCCTACTGGGGCTTGCTCGCCCGGGTCAACCTCATCCTGCTCGTTCACAACCTCATTCGGAGCCGGGTCTTGCTCAGGATGGCCGGGGTGGAGCTATGAGGTAGCACACGAAGGGATTTATTGCGCACGCAGGCGGATTCCACCTGGGCGTGGAAAAGTGGTAAACGCCTATGCAGCGCCGGCAGGACCGGGCCAAGGTCCTGGGCATCTGGCCCATCCTCTACCCTTGGAGCCTGGGGTTCTGGGGGATGACGAGCGCCATGGGGAATGCGGTGATCGTAGGTTGCATCGCGGAACCCTAGGGTGTAAGGTGAGCCTGGCCTTTAATCCGGTCCCGCGAGGCCGGAAAGGGGGAAAAAGTGCGAGAACATAGGACGCGGCAACAGGGAAGAAACCGGGAGGCTTCGGCCTCCCCTTTTTTTGGAGGTGGGGCGTGCGCTTCAAGGCGGAGCTGATGAACGCCGAGGAGATGCGGCGAGCCCTCTACCGCATCGCCCACGAGATCGTGGAGGCCAACAAGGGGGTGGAGGGCCTGGCCCTGGTGGGCATCCACACCCGGGGGATTCCCCTGGCCAAGCGCATGGCCCGCTTCATCCAGGAGTTTGAGGGCCAGGAGGTCCCCGTGGGCATCCTGGACATCACCCTCTACCGGGACGACCTCTCGGAGATCGGCCACCGGCCCCAGGTGCGGGAGACCCGCATCCCCTTTGACCTGACGAATAGGGCCATCGTCCTGGTGGACGACGTCCTCTACACGGGCCGCACGGCCAGAGCCGCCCTGGACGCCCTTATGGACTTAGGACGCCCCAGGCGCATCTACCTGGCGGTCCTGGTGGACCGGGGGCACCGGGAGCTTCCCATCCGGGCGGACTTCGTGGGCAAGAACGTGCCCACCGCCAAAAACGAGGTGGTGAAGGTCAAGGTGGCCGAGGTGGACGGGGAGGACCGGGTGGAGCTTTGGGCAAAGGAGGGGGCGTGAGGCACCTTCTGGACTTTGAGGGCTGGTCCCGGACGGAGCTGGAAAGCGTGCTAGACACCGCCAGGGTGATGCGGGAGGTCTTGGAGAGGCCGGTGAAAAAGGTGCCCGCTCTGCAGGGCTTCACCGTGGCCACCGTCTTCTTTGAGCCCTCCACCCGCACCCGCACCTCCTTTGAGCTGGCGGCCAGGCGGATGTCGGCGGACGTGGTCTCCTTCGCCGCCCAAAGCAGCAGCCTCCAGAAGGGGGAAAGCTACAAGGACACCCTGCTCACCCTCGAGGCCATGGGCGTGGACGCCTACGTGATCCGGGCCGACGCCGCCGGCGTGCCCCACCAGGCCACCCGTTGGGTCAAAGGGGTGGTGGTGAACGGGGGGGACGGCCAGCGGGCCCACCCCACCCAGGCCCTTCTGGACGCCTACACCCTCTTGGAGGCCCTGGGGAGCCTGGAGGGGAAGAAGATCGCCATCGTGGGGGACATCCTCCACTCCCGGGTGGCCCGGTCGGGGGCGGAGCTTTTCTCCCTCCTGGGGGCCGAGGTCTGGTGCGCGGGGCCCCCTTCCCTCCTCCCCCAAAGCCTCCCTGGGGCCCGCCTCACCCCTAGCCTGGAGGAGGCCCTGGAGGAGGCGGACGCGGTCATGGCGCTGAGGCTGCAAAAGGAGCGCATGGAGGCGGGCCTGGTCAACCTGGAGGACTACATCGCCCGCTACCAGATCACCGAAAGGCGGCTTGGGCTCGCCAAACCCCAGGCCCCCCTCCTCCACCCCGGGCCCATGAACCGGGACGTGGAACTAGAAGGCACCCTGGCGGACTCGCCGAGGAGCCTGGTAAACCGGCAGGTGCAAAACGGCGTGGCCGTGCGCATGGCGGTGCTGTACCACCTCCTCGTGGGGAGGGAGCGATGATCCTGATCAAAAACGTGAACCTGGTGGACGCCAAAGGCGTCCGGGGCCCCGCCGACGTCCTCATCGGCGAGGGGCGGATCCTCTCCCTGGAAGGGGGGGAGGCTTCCTTGGTGGTAGACGGCTCCGGCAAGCTCCTGGCCCCGGGCTTTCTGGACCTCCACGCCCACCTGCGGGAGCCCGGCGAGGAGGTCAAGGAGGACCTGGCCTCGGGGCTTATGGCGGCGGTTCGGGGCGGGTACACGGACGTGGTCTCCATGCCCAACACCAGGCCCCCCGTGGACACCCCCGAGGCCGTGCGGGCCCTGAAGGCCAAGGCGCTTCGCCTCGGCCTCGCCCGGCTCCTCCCGGGGGCCGCCCTCACCGTGGGGCAGGAGGGGGAGCGCCTCACCCAGGCCGGGGGCCTGAAGGAGGCGGGGGCGGTCCTCCTCACCGATGACGGCCGCACCAACGAGGACGCCTTCATCCTGGCGGCGGGGCTTCTGCAGGCGGCCCCCCTGGGCCTCCCCGTGGCGGTGCACGCCGAGGACGCCTCCTTGAGGCGGAACGGGGTGATGAACGACGGGCCCCTGGCCCACCGCCTGGGCCTTCCCGGCAACCCCCCCGAGGCCGAGGCCGCCCGCATCGCCCGGGACCTCGAGGTCCTCCGCTACGCCTTAAGGCGCTCCAAGGCCAGGCCCCGCCTCCACGTCCAGCACCTCTCCACCAGGCGGGGGGTGGAGCTCATCCGCGAGGCCAGGCGGGCGGGCCTCCCGGTGACCGCCGAGGCCACCCCCCACCACCTCACCCTCACCGAGGAGGCCCTGAAGGGCTTTGACCCCATCTTCAAGGTGGCCCCGCCCCTCCGCGCCGAGGAGGACCGGGAAGCCCTTCTGGAGGGCCTTTTGGACGGCACCCTGACCGCCATCGCCACCGACCACGCCCCCCACACCCAGGCGGAGAAGGAACGGGACCTCCTCCGGGCCCCCTTCGGCATCCCCAGCCTGGAGGTGGCCTTCCCCCTCCTCTACACCGAGCTCCACCTGAAGCGGGGCTTTCCCCTCCCTCGCCTCATCGCCCTCTTCACCGACGGCCCGAGGGAAGTCCTGGGCCTTAAGCCCCTCCACCTGGAGGAGGGGGCCGAGGCCAGCCTGGTCCTCCTGGACCCCAAGGAGGCCCCCGTGGAGCCCGCCCGCTTCGCCTCCAAGGCCCGCTACTCCCCCTGGGCCGGGTGGGTCTTGGCCGGGTGGCCGGTCCTCACCCTGGTGGAGGGGCGGGTCGTCCACCGGGTAGAGTGAGGGCGTGCTCAAGAAGCTCCTGGAGGCGGACGAGGTGGGCCTGAGGCTGGAGTGGGTGGGCGGGCTTCCCCTCTGGGAGGCCCACCCCACCTACCGCCACCAGAAGGCCGTGGACCGCATCCGAGGTAGCATCCGCCCCAAGGAGGACGAGGCCTGCGGGTGCGTCCACGTGGCCGACGTCTACATACGCTTTCCCGACGGCTCCTACACGCGCCCCGACATCGCCATCTTCTGCCGGGAGCCCGAGGAGCTGGACGAGGCCATCACCCAGATCCCCGAGGCGGTGGTGGAGGTGGTGAGCCGGGGCTACGAGGCCAAGGACTTGGAGATCGCCCCCCGCTTCTACCTCTCCCAGGGGGTCAAGGACGTGGTGGTCTTTGACCCCTACACCCTCCTGGTCCTGCACCTGCGCCAAGACGGGGCAAAGAGACACATCTCCCCGGTGGAGCTGGAGCTTTCTAGCTGCAGGCTCACCGTCTGAGGTCCCCTAGGGCGTTCACGCCCTCCGCCTCCATGACCTGAAGTAGGCCCTTGAGAAGCCGCCTGGGGAAGAGGGGCCCTCCGTAGACGAAGCCGGTGTAGACCTGGACCAGGCTGGCCCCCGCCTTCAGGCGCTCCCAGGCATCCTCTGGCCCCTCTATCCCCCCCACGCTGATGAGGTGCAGGCCCTCCGCCCCCGCCGCCAGGTGCCTCAGGACCTCGAGGGCCCTCCTCTGCAAAGGCCTACCCGAAAGCCCCCCCGGCTCCCGGGCCAGCGGGCTTTTCAGGCCCTCCCGGCTCGTGGTGGTGTTGACCGCCACCAGGCCCTGAAGGCCGTGCTTTTTGGCCAGGGAAAGGGCCTCGTCCAGGGCCTCAGGAGAAAGGTCCGGGGAAAGCTTGAGGAGGAGGGGCTTAGGGGTGGCCGGGCGGAGATGGGCGAGGAGCTCGTCCAGAAAAGGCCCCTCCTGCAGGGTGCGAAGCCCGGGGGTGTTGGGAGAGCTCACGTTGAGGACAAAGTAGTCCCCGTAGGGCTCCAGGACCTCGAGGGCGAGAAGGTAGTCCTCAAAGGCCCGCTCCAGGGGGGTGTCCCGGTTCTTGCCCAGGTTCACCCCCACCGGGAAGGGAAGACCCCGGGCGCGGAAGGCCTGAAGCCGCCGGGCGGCCTTTTCCGCCCCCTCGTTGTTGAAGCCCATGCGGTTGATGAGGGCCCGGTCCTCGGGAAGCCGAAAGAGCCTGGGCCTGGGGTTTCCCTCCTGCGGCCTAGGGGTCAGGGTTCCCACCTCGGCGTAGCCGAAGCCCAAAGCCCACCAGGCGCCTAGGGCCCTGGCGTCCTTGTCCATGCCCGCCGCCAGGCCCAGGGGGTTGGGGAAGGTGAGGCCGAAGGCTTCCACCCTTAGCCTCGGGTCCTCCACCCTGAGGAGGCGGGCCGGGACCTCTAGGAGGGGCCCGCACCCCGACCAGAGGCCGAGGGCCTTCAGGGTGAGCTCGTGGGCCTGCTCGGCCTCGAGGAGGAAGAGAAGGCGGTGCACTCCTCAATATGTTATGCCTTTCCCATGCGCCGCGGAACCCTGGTACTGGGCCTTCTCCTGGCCCTCACCGCCTGCTCGGTGACCGTTACCGTGTCCCTGCCTGACCAGACCCTGGACCTGCCGGGCCTAACCGACACCGGCGGGAAGGTCGTCTACCCCAAGGACGGCCTCTCCTTTATCCCTCCGCCCGTGGACGTGGTCCAGGGAATCCGGGTGGAGGGGTCCTCGAGGCCTCCGAGCCCTTGAACATTACCCTGGAGTTCTACGCCCGCACCCAAGACCCCAGCCAGGACCCCACCTGCACGGCTCCCACCTTCCCCCAGGGCATAGGCGTGGAACCCGTCATCTACCTCTACTCCATGAGTCCCGACGATCAAAAGGTGGGCCAAGCTACCTTCCAAAACAGCCAGCAGGCTTCCTTCACGCTCTAGGGGACCAAGCTCACCAAGGGCATCAAGGCAGGCAGACTCTGGCTCGGCATCAAGGCCAGCGGCCTGCCTTCCGCCCCTCTCAGGCTCACCTTCCGCAACATGAAGGCCTACGTGACCGTGGGCCTCTAAGCGGCCACCCATCCATTGGGGCCCCCGCCTGGTTCTTGCCACGGCGGGGTACTTAACCCCTTTGTGCCCCCGGGTCCCTTCGCCCCGGGGGTTTCCCGTATCATGGGGGTAGATGAAGGAGCTTCGTCTGGAACTCCCTGTTCTGCCCCTTAGGAACACCGTCGTCTTCCCCCACACCACCACGGGGGTGGACGTGGGCCGGCCCAAGAGCAAGCGGGCGGTGGAGGAGGCCCTTAGCGGCGACCGCTACATCTTCTTGGTGACCCAGAAGGACCCCGAGGTAGACGACCCCACCCCCGAAGACCTCTACCCCGTGGGCACCCTGGCCGTGGTCAAGCAGGCCATGCGCCTCCCCGACGGCACCCTCCAGGTCATGGTGGAGGCCAGGAGCCGGGCCCGCATGCTCTCCTACGTGCCCGCCCCCTACTTCCGGGCCATCGGCGAAGTTCTCCCGGAGCCGCCCCTCGAGGACCCCGGCCTGGCCCGGGTCCTGGTGAACGAGGTCCAGGAGGCCTTTGAACGCTACCTGCAAAACCACAAGACCCTGCGCCTGGACCGCTACCAGCAGGAGGCCGTGCGGAGCACCCTGGACCCCGCTGTCCTAGCCGACCTGGTGGCCCACCACGCCACCTGGCCCCTGGAGGAGAAGCAGGCCATCCTGGAGACCCCCGGGGTGGAGGAGCGGCTGAAGAAGGTCCTGGCCCTCCTCCTTCGCGACCTGGAGCGGTTTGAGCTGGACAAGAAGATCGCCGCCCGGGTCAAGGAGCAGATGGACCAGAACCAGCGGGAGTACTACCTCCGGGAGCAGATGAAGGCCATCCAGCGGGAGCTTGGGGGCGGAGAGGACTTCCTTTCCGAGATTGAAGAGCTTCGCGAGCGCATTGAGAAGAAGGGCATGCCCGAGGCGGTCAAGGACAAGGCCCTGAAGGAGCTTAAGCGCCTGGAGAGGATGCAGCCCGGCTCCCCCGAGGCCACGGTGAGCCGCACCTACCTGGACTGGCTCCTGGAGGTCCCCTGGACCGAGGCCGACCCCGAGGTCTTGGACATCGCCATCACCAGGCGGGTCCTGGACGAGGACCACTACGGCCTCCAGGAGGTCAAGGAGCGCATCCTGGAGTACCTGGCGGTGCGCCAGCTCACCCAGGGCAAGGAGGTGCGGGGCCACGCCCCCATCCTCTGCTTCGTGGGGCCCCCCGGCGTGGGCAAGACCTCGCTGGGCAAGAGCATCGCCCGCAGCATGAACCGCCGCTTCCACCGCATCTCCCTGGGCGGCGTGCGGGACGAGGCGGAGATCCGGGGGCACCGCCGCACCTATATCGGCGCCCTGCCCGGCAAGATCATCCAGGGGATGAGGCAGGTGGGAGTGGTGAACCCGGTCTTCCTCCTGGACGAGATAGACAAGCTCTCCTCCGACTGGCGGGGCGACCCGGCCTCGGCCCTCCTGGAGGTCTTAGACCCCGAGCAGAACCACACCTTCACCGACCACTACCTGGACGTTCCCTACGACCTCTCCAAGGTCTTCTTCATCGCCACGGCCAACACCCTCACCACCATCCCCAAGCCCCTTCTGGACCGGATGGAGGTCATTGAGATCCCCGGCTACACCCTGCAGGAGAAGCGGGCCATCGCCAGGCACTTCCGCTGGCCCTTCCAGGTGAAGGAGGCGGGGCTGGAAGGCAGGCTGGAGATCACCGACCGGGCCCTGGAGCGCATCGTCCAGGAGTACACCCGGGAGGCGGGCGTGAGAAACCTGGACCGGGAGCTCTCCAAGGTGGCCCGTAAGGCGGCCAGGGAGTTCCTGGAGTCCCCCTGGGAGGGCGTGAAGGTGGTGGACGCCCCCGACCTGGAGCACTACCTGGGCGTGCCTAAGTACCGCCCCGACAAGGCGGAGAAAGAGCCCCAGGTGGGCCTGGCCCAGGGCCTGGCCTGGACCCCCTATGGCGGCACCCTCCTCACCATTGAGGCCATGGCCGTGCCCGGCACCGGCAAGGTGAACCTGACTGGAAACCTGGGCGAGGTCATGAAGGAGTCCGCCCAGGCGGCCCTCACCTACCTCCGGGCCCACCGGGAGGAGTGGGGGCTCCCAGAGGGCTTCCACAAGGACTTTGACCTCCACATCCACGTTCCCGAAGGGGCCACGCCCAAGGACGGCCCCTCGGCGGGCATCACCATGGCCACGGCCCTGGCCAGCGCCCTCACGGGCCGCCCCGTGCGCATGGACGTGGCCATGACCGGGGAGATCACCCTAAGGGGCAAGGTCCTCCCCATCGGCGGGGTCAGGGAGAAGCTCCTCGCCGCCCACCAGGCGGGGATCTGCAAGGTGATCCTCCCCAAGGAGAACGCCCCCGAGCTCAAGGAGGTGCCGGAGGAGATCCTCAAGGACCTCGAGGTCACCTTCGTGGAGGAGGTGGGCGAGGTGCTGAGGCTTATGCTCCTGCCCGCTCCCTTGCCCCCTCTTTCCCCCGGTGAAAGGCCCCAACCCGGAGCGGGAGCCTAGGGCAGCTCCTCCTTGCGGTTGGCGTTGAGGAAGACCCTTTCCCCAAACTGGGCCGAGACCTCGGCGAAGGGCACGTAGGTGGCCCCCAGGGTTTCGGGGATGCGCCGCAGGAGGAAGTCCCCCGCCCGGATCTGCCCCTCCACCTGGGGCAGGCAGTCCCTGTGGTAAAGGGCGGCCAGGGGCTCCAGGTGCCCCTCCCCCGAGTAGGCCACCACCACGGGGTAGGGGGAGGCCAGGGCCTTTTCATAAAGGAAGTCCCAGTAATCCCGGCTGAGGAAGGGGAGGTCGCAAGCGGCCACCGCCACCCAGGGATGGCGGGCGTGGGAAAGGGCCGAGTGCAGGCCGGAGAGGCTGTCCGCCCCCGGCAGGAGGTCCGGGTAGACGGGGACCCCAAAGCCCTCGTAGGGCCGGTTGGCCACGACGAAGCGCTCCTCGGCCCCCTGGAGGCTTTCCAACACCCATTGGAGGAGGGGCTTTCCCCGGTAGGGGAATAGGGCCTTGTCCTCCCCGAAGCGCTTGGAGGCCCCCCCCGCCAGCACCGCGCCCGAGTAGCCCATGCCCCTAGCCTAAGGCCTGGACCAGCCGCCTGGCCCAGAGGGGGGCCAGGAGAAAGCCGGTGGAGCCGAAGCCGGTGAGGGCGTACCCCCCGGGGATGGGGCTTAGGGGGGAGGCCCTGCGGAAGCGCACCCCCCGCCAGACCCCGGCCACCCGGGGCCGGTAGCCGAGAAGGCTCTCCGCTCCCTCCAAAAGCCACGCCACCTCCCCTTCCGCCGGAGGGGGCTCTTCGTAGCCGGGAAGGTCCAGATAGCTTCCCCCAAGGGCCGCCCCCGCTAGGAAGACCCGGTAGCTTAAGGCCTCCTCCCGGTACTCCAAAAGGAGGAGTTCCAGGCCCGCAACAAAGCGGCCCTCGAGGCCAAAGACCCCCGCCCCCCTGGCCCCCCCGGCGTAGAGGACCAGCTCCGGCCTAAGCCGCCTTCCCCCCTTCAGGACCACCTCCCCTGGGGCGTAGGCCACCACCCGGTCCCGCACACCCCCAAGCTCCGCCCACACCCTTTCCAGAAAGGGCCTGGGCTCCAACCAGAAGGCCTCGGGCAGGTAAAGGCCCTCCCCCCGCCAGAGGTAGCGGAGGCCGCTTCCCGCAAGGCGCCTTTCCCAGGCCTCCCGTTCCCCCTCCGGCACCGGGCGGAGAAGGCCCAGGTGGAGGGGAACGTAGCGGCCATAGAGCTCCCGGGCGGCCTCCAGGGCCTCCCCCCCTTCCGGCACCAGGACCCCCCTTTTTCCCCGCACCGGGTTCACCAGGGCCACGGGGACCCGGCTGGCCTCCCCCACCCCCTCGGCCACCCAGAGGAAGGAGAGGCCCCTTTCCTTCAGGGCCAGGGCCAGGGCCGCCCCCGCCACCCCGGCCCCCACCAGGAGGATGCCGCCCGCGCTCCCCGCCACGCCCAGCCCTTAAAACCGGTAGCCTTCCCCCTCCTTCCGGCAGAGCCCCCGGGCCGCCAGGCCCTCCAGGAGGTCCCTGGCCGCCTCCTCGGAGAGGAAAGGGGATAGATGCCCAGGCTCAAGAAACCCACCCCGCCGCCAGGCCTCCCGCATGGCCAGCCGCTCCAGGGCGGCCCTGGAAGGCCCCGAAGCCAGCACCCGCCCCTGCCAGGAGGCCACGCCCAGGTAGAGGAGGCTCGAGGCCAGAAGGGCCAAAAGCGCCCCCAGCCCCGTGAAGCGGAAGGCGGCGAAGAGGAGCAGGAAGAGGGCCAAAGCGGTGGCCAGGGGAAGCAGGGACCGCACCCTCCCCTCCTAGGCCATGGGCAGCGGGATGGGGCCGGGGACCGTGGCCCCCACCACCTCCCCGAAGAGGAGGTGGGGCGTGGCCTGCTTGATCTCCACCTGGTAGAGCCCGGGGGTGGGGGCCTGGTGGGCGGGGATCAGGACGGGGTGGTTCCCCCGGTCGTGCCCCTGCACATACCCCTCCTCCTTGGCCACCCCCCGCACCAGGACCTCCACCTTCTTCCCCACCCACTCCAGGTTCCGGCGGTAGCTCCACTCCTTCTGTTTCTCAATGAGCCTCTGGAGGCGCTCCACCTTCACCTCCCGGGGCAGGTCCTGGAAGTGCTTGTAGGCGGGGGTGCCGGGCCGGGGGGAGTAGATGAACATGTAGGCCTGGTCGTAGCCCACCTCGTCGTAGAGGGAAAGGGTCTCCTGGAAGTCCTCCTCCGTCTCCCCGGGGAAGCCCACGATGATGTCGGTGGAAAGGACCACGTCAGGCAAAGCCTCGCGGATCTTGCGGATTCTCTCCAGGTAGTGGGCCCGACGGTACTCCCGGGCCATGCGCCTGAGAATCCGGTCCGAGCCCGACTGCACGGGCAGGTGGATGTACCGGGTGATGGCCGGGGTCTCGGCGATGGCCTCTATGATGTCGTCGGTGAAGTTCACGGGGTGGCTGGTGAGGAAGCGCACCCTGGGAATCCCCATCCCCCCCACCATCCTGAGGAGCTCGGCGAAGGAGGGAAAGCCCGGCTGGTCCTTGCCGTAGGAGTTCACGTTCTGGCCCAGGAGGGTGATCTCCACCACCCCCGCCCTCTTCAGCATCTCAATCTCCTTCAGGATGAGGTCCGGGTGGCGGGAGACCTCGGGGCCCCGGGTGGTGGGGACGATGCAATAGGTGCAGTGGTGGTTGCACCCCCGGATGATGGTCACGTGGGCGGATAAGGCCCCCTTGGGGGGCGGGGGGATGTAGTCCAAGACGTCCTCCCGGAAGGTGAGGTCCCAGAACTTTTCGTTCGCCTTCAAGGCCTCGGGCAAGGAGGTGAGGGCCCCAGGCCCCAGGAGGATATCCACCCCGAACTTCCTGGCCATCTGCTGGCCCTCGTCCAGCTGGGCCAGGCACCCCATCAGGCCGATGAGGAGGCCCCGCCTCTCCTTTTCCTTGCGAAGCTGGCCCAAAAGGGAGCGCACCTTCTCCACGGGCTTGCCCCGCACGGCGCAGGTGTTGACCAGGACGAAGTCCGCCTCCTCCACGGAGTCCACCAGCTCCCACCCCAGGCTCACGAGTTCGCTGGCCACCAGGTGGGAGTCGTACTCGTTCATCTGGCATCCGAAGGTAATGATGTGGGCGCGCATTCTGCCTCCTGGGCGACCGGGGGGATCCCGGGCCCGTCCCTTTAGTGTAGCAAAAGGGCCTCCCAAAGGTGGGAGGCCTTCCCTGGTGGCGGCGGTGGGACTCGAACCCACGACACCACGATTATGAGTCGTGTGCTCTGACCACCTGAGCTACGCCGCCCAGCGCCAGGCAACCCCCATCATAGGGGAGAAGGGCCTTGGGGTCAAGGTTCAAAGCCGATGTGCGCCATGAAGTCGGGGAGGGAGTGGTCCCGGAAAAGCTCCGGAAAGGCCCGCACCGCCCCCAGGCTCACCCCTCCCGAGCGGTGGTCTTTGTTCCAGGCGTTGGCCAGGTCCAGATCGGCGGGCCCCTCGAGGGTAAACCCGGCGCTCAAGGCCAGAACCTCGCACCGCTCCCGGCAGAAGTCCATGGCCAGTTAGACCTTCTTGAGCCCGGCCGCCTCCAGGCGGTACTGGCCCTCACCAAAGCCCGCGGACCCCCTCACCCTACACGATCCCCCGCTCCCTCACCAGGCTCCCCTTTAGGAAGCGCTCCAGGCCAAAAGGCGTGATGTCCAGGCTTCGCGCCCGCCCCAGGAGGACCTCCTCCGCCATGAGGCGGCCCACCATGGCCGCCTGCTGCACCCCGTGCCCAGAGAAGCCCGCCGCCACAAGAAGCCCCTCGGCCACGAAGCCCAGGATGGGGTTATGGTCGGGGGTGACCTCGTAGTAGCCCCACCAGCTGGCCCTCCGGTCCAGGGAGAGCTCCGAGAGGAAGGGGAAGCGGGCGAGGCCCGCTTCGAGGGTGGGCCCAAGCCAGGCCCAGTCCACGCCTTCCGTGAAGCCTGGAGGCTCCTCGGGGTTGGAGCGGCCAAAGAGGAGGCGTTCCCCCTCGGAGCGCAGGTAAAAGCCCGTCCCCAGGTCAATGGTGAGGGGAAAGGCGTGGGGGAAGGGGGCCGGGGCCGTGGCGTAAACCACCCGGCGCACGGGCCAGATGGGGATCTCCACCCCCAGCCTCCGCCCCACCTCCCCCGTCCAGGCCCCGGTAGAGAGGAGGAGGAAGGGGGCCTCGTACCGCCCCTTAGGGGTCTCCACCCGCCAGAGGCCCCCTTGGCGCTCCCCCCCAAGGAGGGGCTCGGAGAAGCGCACCTCGGCCCCAAGCCGCCTGGCCTCCTTCAGGTAGAAGGCCGTGGCCCCGTGGGGGTCTATGACCCCGTCCATGGGGCCGAAGGTGGCGAAGGCCAGCCCCTCCTCCAAAAAGGGCACCTTCTCCCTAGCCTCCTCCAGGGAAAGCCGCTCCACGGGCACCCCCAGGGCCTTCTGCGTCCTCAGGGCCTCCTCTTGGGCTTCGGCCAGGACCTCGGGGACCAGAAAGAGGTAACCGATGGGCCGGTAGCCCGCCTCGGGGATCCGCCGGTACTCCAGGATGGAATGGTAGGAAAGGAGAACGTTTAGGGGCTCGGAGAACTGCACCCTGACCCCCGCCGCGCTCCTTCCCGTGGACCCCTGGGCGAAGGTGGCCTCCTTCTCCAAAAGGAGGACCTTAAGCCCCGCCTCCGCTAGCCGGTAGGCCGAGGCCGCCCCCACGATCCCCGCCCCCACCACTAGGACATCCGCCACCTCCCCAGTTTAGGACGCCGGGAGTATTCTAGGCGCCGGAGGTACGCTATGGCCTACCAGCGCATCCAGATTCCCCAGGAGGGCGAAAAGATCACCATCCAAGAGGGCGTCCTGAAGGTGCCGGACCAGCCCATCATCGGCTTCATTGAGGGGGACGGGACCGGCCCCGACATCTGGAGAGCGGCCCAACCCGTCCTAGACGCCGCCGTGGCCAAAGCCTACGGCGGGCGGCGGCGCATCGTCTGGGTGGAGCTTTACGCCGGGGAAAAGGCCAACCAGGTCTACGGGGAGCCCATCTGGCTCCCCGAGGAGACCCTGGAGTTCATCCGGGAGTACCTGGTGGCCATCAAGGGCCCCCTGACCACGCCGGTGGGCGGCGGCATCCGGAGCATCAACGTGGCCCTCAGGCAGGAGCTGGACCTCTACGCCTGCGTGCGCCCCGTGCGCTGGTTCCAGGGGGTGCCGAGTCCGGTGAAGCACCCGGAGCTGGTCAACATGGTCATCTTCCGGGAGAACACCGAGGACATCTACGCCGGGATTGAGTGGCCGGCGGGGAGCGAGGAGGTAAAGAAGGTCCTAGACTTCTTAAAGCGGGAGTTCCCCAAGGCCTACGCCAAACTCCGCTTCCCCGAGACCTCGGGCCTGGGCCTGAAGCCCATCTCCAAGGAGGGCACGGAGCGCCTGGTGGAGGCGGCCATTGACTACGCCATCAAGGAGGACCTCCCCAGCGTGACCCTGGTCCACAAAGGCAACATCATGAAGTTCACCGAAGGGGCCTTCCGGGAGTGGGGCTACGCCCTGGCCCGGGAAAAGTACGGGGCCACGCCCCTGGACGGCGGGCCCTGGCACGTCCTCAAAAACCCCCGCACCGGCAGGGAGATCGTCATCAAGGACATGATCGCCGACAACTTCCTGCAGCAGATCCTCCTCCGCCCCGACGAATACTCGGTGATCGCCACCATGAACCTGAACGGGGACTACATCTCCGATGCCCTGGCCGCCCAGGTGGGGGGCATCGGCATCGCCCCGGGGGCCAACATCAACTACAAGACGGGCCACGCCGTCTTTGAGGCCACCCACGGCACCGCCCCCAAGTACGCGGGCCAGGACAAGGTGAACCCCAGCAGCGTCATCCTCTCCGGGGAGATGATGCTTCGCTACCTGGGCTGGAACGAGGCGGCGGACCTGATCATCAGGGCCATGGAGAGGACCATCGGCAAGGGCCTCGTCACCTACGACTTCCACCGCCTCCTGGTGGCCGAGGGCAAGCCCGCCACGCTTCTTAAGACCAGCGAGTTCGGCCAGGCCCTGATCCAGCACATGGACTGAAGGCGGCATTTGGGGCCCACGGCGGGGTACTTATACCCTTGTTTCCTGTTTCCTTCGGCCCACCATGCCTGGTAACTTCGCCAGGAACCTTTTGCCGGGGCCCCCATGCTGGCGCAAGCCAGCATGGGGTGGTATTAGACCAGGGCGAAGCGGGCCTCGAGGGCCGGAAGGTCGGCCTCCAGGAAGCGGAGGCGGACCTCGGCGTTGAGGGCAAGGGGCCCGGAGAGGGCCACCTGGGCGGTGAGGCCCAGCTCCGGGAGGAGGAAGACCCCCTGTCCCCCCCGCCTCTCCACCAGGATGCCCGGGCCCTCGTAGCCCTTTTCCATCAGGTAGAGGAGGGTCCAGTGGAGCTTGCTCCGCCTCTCCCCTTCCCGCACCAGGTCGGCCACCGCCTCCGCCGCCCCCACCCGCTCCAGGACCTCCCCCTGGGAAAGGGGCCTTTCCCCCTTGAGCCAGGCCCTGAGCTGCTGGTGGGCCACCAGGTCCAGGTAGCGCCTTAAGGGGCTCGTCACCTGGGCGTAGAGGGGAAGGCCGAGGCCTCTATGGGGGGCGGGCACGGCCTTGAGCTGCGCCCTCTTCAGGGTCTTTCGCTGCGCCCACATGGCGGCGAGCCCCTCCCCCTCCACCCGGTGGGAAGGGGCCTCCTGGGTGGCGAAGGGAAAGGGAAGGCCCTCCCTCAGGGCCAGGTGGGCGGCGGCGTAGCCGGCGAGGAGCATGGCCTCCCGCACCCAGACCCGGCTTTCATAGGGGGGAAGGGGGGTGATCCGGATCTCCTCCCCCTCCACCCGCACCTTGACCTCGGGCAGGGCGATGTCCAAAGCCCCCTGGGCCAGGCGCTTCCGCAAAAAGGCTTCCGCCAAGGCCTTCATGGGCGCCAGGGCCTCCACCTCGAGGGCCTCCCGGTAGGAAAGCCGCCTCACCCGCACCCAGGAGAGGTAAAGGTCCTCCCGCAAAAGCTCCCCTTCCGGGGAGACCAGAAGCTCAAAGGTGAGGGCTGGGGAGACCTCCTTAAGCCCCAGGCCCAGGACCTCGGTCACCGCCAGGGGGAGCATGGGCACCGTGCCCTCGGGCAGATAGAGGTTGGCCCCCCGGCGGAGGGCCTCCCCGTCCAGGGGGCTTCCCGGCCCGACCAAAGCGGCCACATCGGCCACGTGGACGAAAAGGCGGAAGCCCTCCTCCACCCTTTCGGCGTAAAGGGCGTCGTCCGGGTCCTGGCTCCCCTCGTCGTCAATGGCGAAGGCGGGGAGGTGGGTGAGGTCCGCCCGCTCCTCCTCGGGCAGGGGGGGAACGGGGAGGTCCGGCGGGGCCAGGGGAAGGCCAAGCCGCCTGGGGTGGGGGTTTTCCCGCCGCCAGAGGCCCAGGCGGAGAAGGAGGCCGTGGGCGGCCTCGGGGGTTTCGGGAAGGCCCAGGGCCTTGAGGAGCCGGCTTTCCTTCCTCTCCCCGTAGGCCAGAGCCTCCACCTCGGCCAGGAGGGGGCGGTCCTCGAGGGAGGGCCGTCCCTGGCGGATCCGCTCCACGGCTTCCCCAAAGGCCCGCTCCCTCTCCTCCTTACGCCTTTTCATCTCCTCCAGAGAGGCCAGCTCCTCCCGGGTGCGGGCCCGGACCTCGCCGCCCTCCAGAACGAACCTCTCCCCCTTCTGGGCCAGGAGGTAGGCCCCGTAGGCGGCCTCGGGGGTGTAGGCCCCGAAGGCCAGCTCGGCGAGCTCCTTCAGGCTCACCTTCTGCCCCTCAAGAAGCTCCCAAGCCGCCTCCTCCTCCCCCTCGGGCACCCTAAGCTCCAGGCGGGAGGGGCCGGGGTGAAGAAAGAGCACGTCCTTGGGGCGAACCTTGAGCTTTTCCCCGCCTTCCAGGGTGAGCTCCAGGCGGTCCCCCTTCTCCTCCGCCAGGGCGGGCTTGCCTTTGTAGATGACGAGCGCGGCCACGCCCCCTAGGATAGCGGACGGGTATAGTGGGGCCCATGGAGTGGGACCTTTCGGACCTCTACGCCTCCCCCGAAGACCCCAGGATCTTCCAGGACCTCGAGGCCGCCCTGGCCCTGGCCCAGGGCCTAGACCCTAAGGACCTCCTGAGCCCCGAGGGGGCCTCTTCCCTTCTCTCCCGCTACGAGAAGGCCCTGGAGCTGGCCTACAAGCCCCTCAACTACGCCAGCCTCCACTTCGCCACCCGCACCCAGGACCCCGGGGCCAAGGCCCTTCTGGACCGGGTCAGAAACGCCTTCACCGAGGTTCGGAACCGCCTGGTCCCCCTGGAGGTGGCCCTGAGAAAGCTCCCTGAGGAGGCCTTCCAGGCCCTTCTAGCCCACCCGGGCCTCATGGACCTCCGCCACTTCCTCATGCGCCAGCGGGCCTACGCCCCCTACACCCTTTCCGAGCGGGAGGAGGAGCTTTTGAACCTCAAGGCCTTGGTGGGCAGGAGCGCCTGGAGCCAGTTTTACACGGAGTACACGGGCCGCTTCCGCTTCCTTGTGCGGGGCCAGGAGCTCACGGAGACGGAGGTGCGGGCCCTCAGGCGGGACCCCGACCCCGAGGTGCGCCGGGAGGCCCACCGGGCCCTATACGGGAAGCTCCTGGAGGAAGCCCCTACCCTGAGCGCCGTCTTCAACGCGGTCTATCTGGACTACCTCCAGGACCTCCGCCTGAGGGGCTACGGGAACCCCCTGGAACCCGTGGCCCTTCGGGACGAGGTGGAGGTGAGGGACATTGAGGCCCTCTTAGAGGCCACGGAGAGCTTCTACCCCCTGGTGGAGCGCTACTACCTCTGGAAGGCCAAGAAGCTGGGCCAGGAGAAGACCCCAAGCCAGGACCTCCTCGCCCCCCTGGGGGAGAAGCCCAAGGTGCCCTTTGAGGAGGCTAGGGCTTTGGTCCTCGAGGCCTTCCGCCGCTTCTCCCCCGAGGTGGAGGCCATCGCCCGAGAGTTTTTTGAGAAGCGCTGGATAGACGTCTACCCTAGGCCCGGCAAGCGGGGCGGGGCCTTCTGCTCCGGCGGGCTTCCCTCCACCCACCCCTACGTCCTCCTCAACCACACCGACGACCTGGACAGCGCCCACACCCTGGCCCATGAACTCGGGCACGGGGTCCACTTCTACCTAGCCCGAGAGCAGCGCCTCCTCAACTTCGGGGCCTCCACCCCCCTGGCGGAGACGGCCAGCGTCTTCGCCGAGATCCTCCTGGACGATCTCCTTCTGGAAAGGCTCTCCGGAGAGGAGAGGACCCTCCTCCTGGCCGAGCGGGTGGAAGACGCCATAAACACCCTCTTCCGCCAGGTCATGTACACCTTCTTTGAAAAGCGGAGCCTATTGGCCAGGAGGGAGGCCGCCCTCTCCCCCGAGGCCTTCCAAAAAATCTGGCAGGAGGAGCAGGCCCGCCTCTACGGGGAAGGCGTGGCCTGGACCGAGCTGGACCAGTCCGCCTGGGCGGGCATCCCCCACTTCGTCCACTACCGCTTCTACACCTACAGCTACGCCCTGGGCTACCTGGTGGTCCTGGCCCTCTACGGCCGCTACCGGGAGGAGGGGGAGGCCTTCGTGCCCAGGTACCTGGAGGTCCTGAAGGCCGGGGAGAAGGCGAGCCCCAAGGAGATCCTGGCCCAGGCCGGGGTGGAGCTGGCCTCCGAGGCCTTCTTCCGCTACGGATTTGGGGTCCTGGAGGACTGGATCAAGACCCTCCCCTAGGCGAGGATAGGGGGATGGACCCGGTCTACCGCCCCGAGCGCTACCCCTTCCTGACCGCCGGGCTTCCCGGGGTAGGAGGGGTGATTCGCCTTCTGCCCCAGGACTTCCAGGTGGAGGAGGTGCCCGCCTACTTGCCCAGCGGGGAGGGGGAGCATCTTTACCTCTTTCTGGAAAAGGAGGGCCTCACCACCCGGCAGGTCTTGGAGTTCCTGAGGGACGAGCTGGGCATCCCGGAGAAGGAGATCGGGGTGGCGGGCCTCAAGGACAAACACGCCCTTACCCGGCAGTGGTTCTCCATCCCCAAGCGCCATGAGGACGCCCTCTGCCTTCTGGAAAACCTGAAGGGGGTGAGGCTTTTAAAGGCCGACCTCCACACCAACAAGCTCAGGACCGGCCACCTCAAGGGGAACCGCTTCCGAATCCTCATCCGGGAAGCCCAGGGAGGGCGGGAGCGGGCGGAGGCCATCCTTCGGGTCCTTCAGGAAAAGGGCCTGCCCAACTACTACGGCCCCCAGCGCTTTGGCCTGGGGGGCCTGAACCCCGCGCGGGGGTACGAGCTGGTGAAAAAGGGCAAGGGAAGGGGAAGCCCCTGGCTGAAGCGCTTCCTCATCGGAAGCCTCCAGAGCCTCCTCTTCAACGACTGGGTGGCCCTAAGGATGGAAAGGGGCCTCTACGACCGGGTCATCCCCGGGGACTGGGCCAAGAAGCACGCCACGGGGGGCGAGTTTCTGGTGGAAAGCGAGGCCGAGGCGGAAAGGGCCCTGCGGCTGGAGATCAGCGCCACCGGGCCCCTTTTCGGCAAGAAGTACCCCGAGGCCAGGGGGGAGGCCCGGGCCCTGGAGGACGAGATCCTGGAGCGCTACGCCCTCAAGCGGGAGGAGTTTAGGGCCCGCCGGGGGTCCAGGCGGCCCATCCGGGTCCCCCTGGCCGAGTGGGAGGTGGAGGAGAGCCCGGAAGGGCTTTGGCTCTCCTTCTTTCTCCCCAAGGGGAGCTACGCCACGAGCCTCCTCCGGGAGGTGATGAAAAAGGAGGTGGACGCGCCGGAGGGGGAGGAAGACTGAGAACCAACCCCACTTTTTCCACACAGAAAGCCTTTCCTGAGCCTAGGATGAGCTTCTTTGGGACCCCCGCTGTGGCAAGTACGCTTAACCCCCACCCTCTTGGGTGGGGGGTTAGGCCTCTTGGTCTAGAAGCGGTAGCCTAGTTTGAGCTGGGCCGCCAGAGCGTTCCCCAAGAGGCCAAAGTCCCCGCCCAGGAAGATGGGGCTACCCAGGGCCGCCTTCAGGTCGTACTCGGCGTCGGCCCGGAAGTAGAAGCGGGTGTTGCCGAAGTCAAACCCGGGGATACCCACCCCCAGGCCCACCCCCGCCCTCAGGCCCTCGGCCACGGGGTAGAGGTAGCGGAAGAGGAAGGCTCCATTGACCTTGCCGCCCACGTCATAGGCCAGGTCCAGGGCCGGGCGCACTTCTCCCACCGGGGGCTGGAAGAGCTGGCAGTGCCAGGAGAGTTCCAGCCCAAAGCCCTGGGTGCCGCCGATAGCGGCCAGGGAAGGCTTGAGGCTCTCCAGCGAGAACTGGGCCGAGGCCACACCGATAGCCATCAGGAACGCCGCCAGAAGCTTCCTCATACCTCACCTCCGGATTCTACGCTATCACGGCGCAGGAGATTTGACAAGACCTCTGATAGATCACCCTCGGCGGGGAGGGCCAGGAGGCCCATGCCCTCGAGGGCCTCCTTCAGGGCGAGCCCCGCCCCCCGGAGGAGGGCGGGAGGGGACCCCAGGTTCAGCATGACGACGAAGGCGGCCACGTACTGGGCCACCTCCTCCGGGGTCATGATGAGGCCACCGGTCAGGCCGAAGCCGGGCAGGTCCAGGAGGTAAAGGGTGAAGGGCGGGTCAAGCCCCGCCACCTCCGGCCAGCGGGAGGCCTCCTCGGCCAGGAGGAGGACCGGGGGGCCCTTCCCCACCCGGTGGAAGACCAGGTTCAAACCGTAGAGGTGAATGTAGCCCCGCCTCATGCCCTTGCTTCCTCTTTCGGTCCATCAGCCCTGGTAACTTCCCCAGGAACCTTTTGCCGGGGCCCCCATGCTGGCTTGGGCCAGCATGGGGTGGTGTTACTGGGGCCCGCATGGGGAGGCATCACAGGGCGAGCCCCCCGGGAAGGGCCCTAAACCCCTCCCCCATGAGGAAGTCCGCCACCAGGTCCCGCACCTCCAGAGGGGCCTCCCAGGGCACCAGGTGGCCCGCCCCCTCCAGGGCAAAGCGGAGGGCCTCCCCCTTGGCGAAGTCCGCCACCTCCTTGCCGTAAAGGGGCGGGGTGAAGGCGTCCAGGGCCCCCTGGATCACCAGGACCCGGGCCTCGGTGCCCCGAAGCCAGCGCCGCTCGTCGGAAAGCCCCTCCAGAAGCTCCAGCCAGGCGTAAAGGCTCGCCTCGGTGAGCCCCTCCTTCCAAGCGGCGAAGATCTCCTCGCTTCCCACGCTCAAGGGGCCGAAGAAGAGGGCCCGCCCCACCCGGGCGAACCCCTCCACCCCGCCCCGCTCCAGGCCGAAGCGCAGGGCGGAAAGCCGGGCGGCCAGGAAGGGGTCCTTGCGGAGCACCGGGGAGAGGAGAACCAGGCTTCTTGCCCCCTCCCGGAAGGCCACCTTCAGGGCCTCGAGGGCCCCTTCCCCAAAGGCCACCAGGTGAAGCCCCTCTTCCGAGGGGAGGTCCTCCAGAAAGGCGAGGCCGGAAGGGGGGGAAAGCGCCCCGCCGAAAAAGCGCACCAGGCCCACGCCCCCCTTTATACTCCAAGCCATGGACAAGGACGCCTTTCTGGCCAAGGAAACCCTGGACAAGACCCTGGGGGTGCGCTACCTGAAGGCGGAGAAGGACGAGGTGGTGGCGGAGCTTGCGGTCTCCCCCAGGGTCCACCAGCCCTTCGGCTTCCTCCACGGAGGGGCCACGGTGGCCCTGGCGGAGAGCGTGGCCAGCTTGGGGGGCTTCTTGAACTGCCCCCCAGGGTACGGGGCCTTCGGCCTGGAGATCAACTGCAACCACATCCGCAGCAAGCGGGAGGGCACTATCCGGGCCGTGGGCAGGCCCCTCCACGTGGGCCGCACCACCCAGGTCTGGGAGGTGAAGGTCTACGACGAGGAGGAAAAGCTTGTGGCCGCCAGCCGGTGCACCCTGGCCGTGGTGCCCCTAGAACCAGGAAAGTAGCCAGGAAAGCCAGTTGCCCCCGAGAAAGCCCTCGTCCCCCAGGGCCCACAGGTCCCGGTGGCGGTCCAGGCCCTGGGGGAGGGCCTCGAGGCCAAACCCCCCGTCCCAGTCCGTGCCCAGCCCCACCCCCCTGGGGCCCAGGATGGCCTCGGCGTGGGCCTTGTGCCGGAGGAAGGCGGCGAGGGGAAGCCTCTCCATCCCCCGCTTCCACCCTGCGTCCAGAAAGGCGTTGAAGGGGACCAGGCCCAGAACCCCGCCCCTCTGGGCCAGGGCCTTAAGGGCCTCGTCGGAGAGGTGGCGGGGCGTGGGGGTGAGGGCCCTGGCGTTGGCGTGGGTGGCGCACACCGGCCCCCCGTAGGCCTCGAGGGCGGGGAAGAGGGCCTCATCGGCCAGGTGGGAGAGGTCCAGGGCCACGCCCAGGTCCTCCATGGCCTTCAGGAGGGCGAGGCCCTTCGCCGTCAGGGGGCCGGGCTCGGCGTTGCCCCCAGCGTAGGCGTTCCCCGTGGCCCAGGTGAGGGAGAGGAGCCTGAGGCCCCTTTTCCTGAGGGGCGCCAGGGCCTCGGGCTCCGGCAGGGGGTGGGCCCCCTCCAAAAGGAGGACCAGGCCCGGGGTGCCGTCTTGGGGAAAGCGCTCCAGGTGGGCGAGGAAGTCTTCCCGCGCCCTCAGGATGCGCACCAAGCCCATCCCTTCCCAGGCCTCGTAGAGGGCGAGCTGGGCGTGAAGGGCCTCCTCCCAGGCCGAAAGCCCCCCCGCCCGGGGCTCCACGAAGAGGGTGGCGAAGGCGATGCCCACCCGGGCCTCCCGCAGGGAGGGGAGGGTCACCAGGGGGGTGTCGGGGTGGGGGTCGTGCTGGCGGAGGGCCTCCAGGGGCAGGGTCAGGTCCCGGCCCAGGTCCAGGGCGTTGTAGGCCAGGTCCAGGTGGGCGTCCACCAGGAAGGGGTCCACGGGGAGAGTCTACAATGGGAAAGATGCGGCCCGAAGAGCTTCCCCCCCTCCCAGAGGCCCCCGGGGTCTACCTATGGAAGCGGGGGGAGGAGGTGCTCTACGTAGGCAAGGCCAAGAGCCTCCGCGCCCGGGTGAAGAGCTACTTCCACGCCGAGGGCAAGGCCAGGCGCATCGCCGAGGAGGCCACGGCCCTGGACTTCATCGCCACCCGGGACGAGGTGGAGGCCCTCCTCCTGGAGGCCAACCTCATCAAGGCCCACCGCCCTCCCTACAACGTTCTCCTCAAGGACGACAAGCACTACCCCTTCCTCAAGCTCACCAACGAACCCTTCCCCACCCTCTTGGTGGTGCGGCGGGTGGAGGAGGACGGGGCCAGGTACTACGGGCCCTTCCCCGAGGCCGGCGCCCTGCGTCGCATCAAGGCCCTCGTGGACCGCCTCTTCCCCTTGAGGAAAAACTCCGGCTACCCCATGAAAAGGCGGCGCTACCCCTGCCTCAACCACAGCATGGGGCGGTGCCTGGCCCCCTGCGTGGGCCTGGCGGACCCCAAGGCCTACGGCGAGGTGGTGCGGCAGGTGGAGGCGGTCCTCGAGGGCCGGGTGGACGGGCTTCTTTCGGAGCTAGAGGCCAAGATGCGGGAGGCCGCGAGGAGGCTTGAGTTTGAGCGGGCGGCCGAGATCCGCGACCAGATAGAGGCCCTCAAGGCCTTCTTCTCCACGGCCCAGCAGGCCTTTGACCCGGAGATGGGCGACCTGGACTTCCTGGGCATGGCCCGGGCCGGGGCGCTTAGCGTGGTCCAGCTCTACCAGGTGCGCTCCGGGCGGATCCTGGGCCGCATCAGCCGGGTGGTGGAGAAGGAGGAGGCCACCGACGAGGAGATCCTCTGGGCCTTCCTCCGCGACCACTACCTGGAGGCCTCCCCCCTCCCTCCCCTGGTCCTCCTCCCCTTCCACCTGGAGGGCCTGGAGAGCCTGGCCGAGCTCCTCCGCCGCCGGGCGGGGAGGCGGGTGGAGCTCAGGGTCCCCAAACGGGGCGAGAAGCAGAGGCTCTTAGAGCTGGCGGAGAGGAACGCCCGCCTGGCCCTGGAGAGCGAGCTCAAGCTTCTGGAGAGGCGGGGGGACCACCCGGGGCTCAAGGCCCTCCAGGAGGTCCTGGGCCTGGACAGGAGGCCCTTCCGCCTCGAGGGCTACGACGTGAGCCACCTCCAGGGCGAGGCCCGGGTCTTCTCCATGGCCGTCATGGAGGGGGGAAGGCCCAAAAAGGCCGAGTACCGCAGGATGCGCCTCAGGGCCGGCAACGACGACTACGCCGCCATAGAGGAGGGGGTCTTCCGCCGCTTCACGGGAAGCCTCAAGGAGATGCCCCTCCCCGACCTCCTCCTCATTGACGGGGGCCTGGGCCAGGTGCGGGCGGCCATGCGGGCCCTGGAGAGGGCGGGCCTCAGCCTGCCCCTGGTGGGCCTGGCCAAGAAGGAGGAGGTCCTCATCACCCCCGAGGGACGGGAAATCCGCCTCCCCCTCACCCACCCCGCCCTGAGGCTCCTCATCCACCTCCGGGACGAGGCCCACGCAAACGGCCTCCGCTACCACCAAAAGCGCCGCGCCCAGGAGGCCCTAAAGGTCCTGGAGGGCATTCCCGGCATCGGGGAGGCCAGGAGGCGGCTCCTTCTGGAGCGCTACGGCGGTCTAAAGGCCCTCAAGGAGGCCCCCCTGGAGGAGCTGGCCCGCCTCCCGGGGATGAGCCTCAAGGCGGCCCAGGCCCTCAAGGAGGCCCTCAGGGAAGGCGCACCTGAACCGGCCTGAGCCGAACCTCCCGGGTGCCGTCCCCCAGCTGGCCAAAGCGGTTGTCCCCCCAGGCGAAGAGGCGGCCATCGGCCAGAAGGGCCAGGCTGTGGGCGTCCCCCGCCCCGATGGCCCTGACCCCAAAGAGCCCCTCCACGGGCCTGGGCTCCAGGCGACCCTCCTGGGTGCCGTCCCCCAGCTGGCCCATCTCGTTTTCCCCCAGGGCGTAGACCCGGCCGTCCTCGCCCAGGACTAGGAGGTGGGCCCGGCCCGCCGCCAGGGCCACCGCCTTGGGCCACGCCCCAAAGGAACTACGCCCAAACCCACCTTCCCATGGTGGCTCCAGTTTACCTGGTCAGTAAAAGTGCACATTAGCGCACTCCGGCCCCCCACCAGGATGAGGACCTGAGCCCACCTTCCACCCCTCCCACGATCCGTGCAGGATGGGCTTGAGGGGAGAAAGGTCCCTGGGCACCTCAAGCCCGAGAAGGGGAAGGGTCAGGCCCGTAGGGCCTATCTTGCAGAGGCCTACCCTCAGGACCCGCCAGGGATGGGCGCCGGAGGGGTTCCTTCCTTCGGTTACCCCCTTCCGGCTCCCCGGCGAGCCCCAAGGGCTTGAAAGGGAAGCCAAAGCTGACTGGATTCTCCTCAGCTCACAAGACCACCTCCTCTTCAGGTAAGGGTTCTTCTCCGCTTCGCACTTCGCCCCCAGTTGAGCCATCCGGGCTTCGTAGAAGCTTCGGGCTTCCCTGAGAAAGCTTTCGTCCTTGAGGAGCGCCTCGTACCCCTTGGGAAGCCTCTCCTCAAACCCCAGGGCCCTTCTCCCGATCACGAGGGC
>OGCB01000088.1_pt1 | contig 28329 bp, 34 predicted proteins | sample 1570031 | NCBI WGS metagenome assembly OGCB01 (sample SAMN05518655, study PRJEB24509) | hot springs metagenome | isolation source: Octopus Spring Streamers, Yellowstone National Park, Wyoming, USA | place: USA:Octopus Spring Streamers, Yellowstone National Park, Wyoming, USA | collected 2011-10-11 | reverse complement strand
GGGCATCACGCTAAGGGGGCGAGAAATCGCTTCAGCGATTTGAAGGGACGAGCGGGAAGAGGGCAAACCTTGCGCCGTTTGAGGGGAGGGCAAGGTGGAAGGGGCGGAAGGCACAGGCATCACACCGAGGGGGCGAGGCATCGTTTCGGCGAGTTGGGGGGACGGGCGCGTGCCCGACGGGGATGTCCATTGCGGTTGAAGGCGAGAGGTCGGCGTGGGCAAGGGGTTGAGCATGGCGATCAAGGGTGTCATGGCGACGCTCGGAAGGGCGAGGGTCGTTGTTGCCATCGTAGTAGCGGTCGTTAAGGTTGCGCCCCCTCTCGGTGGCGGGGCAGGCGTCGCTTGAGATAGGACAGGTTGGGCAACTTTGTTTTGGACGATGACCAACACCTCGTTGGAGAAAGTCCGTTGCCCCTGTTCGTTGACGACCCACGCTTGCAAGAGGTAAACGCCGTCGGGGAAGAGCGGTTCACCCGTGTTGGGATGGGTGACCGTTGTGTCCCAACGCACCTGCACTTCCACTTCCTGCCCTCTCAAAGTCCCCGTGTAGATGGACTGGTCGCGGGAAGTCGCCTGCTCCTTCGCCCGCAAGACTAACCCCCGCAACCCTTTGTCATCACGGGCGCGAATGAAGACGATGACCGTCCCCCGCACCAAAGCGCCGCTGGTCGGGCTAACGATGTCCACTTTGGCGGGGCGGGACACTTGCCCCTTGATCAGTCGCAGCGACCCACTCCCTTCCCGCCCTTTCGCGTCCACGACGCGGATGGTGATGGTGTAAACGCCGTCGGGAAACTGGCGGACACCCCGCCAAACCAGCGCCAACTCCACCTCAGGGGATGGCGGTTCAATGGGGATGGGGTCGTTGCCTGGGTGCCCATTGACAAAGGGTTGATAGCGCATCAAGTTCGTCCCATCGGGGCTGGTCAGGCGGAAACGGATGGTGACCGTTTCCGCATCGGCGGGGATAACGGCATCCTCTTGGGGCTCCAAGAAGGTGACTTTGGGGATGGCTTGGTCTTGCCCCCATCCATTGCCCAAAGCCAAGATGCCCAACACGCCGACCAACCACCAAAACCTTCGTCGCTGGCTTCCATCCCGCCACATGGCGCTCGCCTCCTCTGCACGCCTAAGGGCTGCTGACCGACGAGTTTATGCCACATCCCGTCCCATTTGTCAACCCTCTTGCCTTTCAGGAAGGCTGTGGCATCATCAAAAGCGTTCTGCAAACAAGAGCCTGCAAGGAGGCGGTTGACGATGGGGCGGGCTGGATGGCTGGTGTTGCTGATGGCGATGGTCTCGGTCGCCCCAGCGATGCAGGAAACGGAGAAAGAGCCACCTCAAACGCAACTTTTGCGTTTGGACGGGAGCGTTCGGGGCATCATCGTCGGGCTGAACCGAGCGACCTTAGCCATCCTCTCTGCCCAACAGGTCGTCACCTACCTGCACTTGCCCACCGACAAACTTCCCAACTGGGTGCGGACGGGTGTGGCAATCACCGCCCTCTATCGGGTCAACGAAAACGGCGAATTTTGGGCGGAGAAAATCTCTCCGCTATCGCCGACCGAGCCGCAAGAACCTTCCCCGACCACGCCCAAAATTGTCATCGTGCCCTTAGAATCGCTGACCAAGACCGAACTGTCCCGACAAAGTTCCCTGACAGAGCAGCGGCAGCATTCCCTTCCCTCGCGGGGTTTGAACATTTTGCAGGCGCGGCTTCGCACGACCCTCAGCCCGATGGAAAGCGAAGTCCAACGGTTGCTGCCCCATTATCGGGCTGCCGTGAAATTTTTCAACGCCAACTTGACCGACGAGCAAGCCGATGCCATCGCCAGCACCATCATCCGCTGTGGCTTGCGATACGGCATAGACCCGCGTTTGATCGTCGCCGTCATCGCTTGTGAATCCAGTTTCCGCCCCAACGCCATCGGCAAAAAAGGCGAAATCGGCTTGGGACAACTCAAGCCAGAGACGGCGGCGGGGTTGGGCGTCAACCCTTACGACCCCATCCAGAACATTGACGGTTGCGCCCGCTACCTGCGGCAGCAGTTGGAGCGTTTCGGTGACCTCGCTTTGGCGCTGGCGGCTTACAACGCTGGACCAAACGCCGTTGCAAAAGCGGGCGGCATCCCGCAAAATGGCATCACGCCCCGCTATGTCCAAAAGGTGCTGGACCTTTACCGCCGCCTCTGCGGTCAACCGTGAACGGGCGTGACGCCGATGGCGAGCGACGAGCGGTTGGAAATTCAGAAACCTGCCCAACTTGAACCCTTCGTCTCCATCATCATCCCCGCCCGCAATGAAACTGACCGCATCGCCCCAACAATCGCCGCTTTGAAGCGAGCGGCGGAACGAAGCGGGTTGGCTTGGGAACTGATTGTCGTGGACGACGCTTCCGACGATGACACCGCCGTCGTCGCCGCGCAAGCGGGGGCGACCAAAGTTTTCCGCCTCTCTCGTCCCTCGTCCCTCGCCCCTCGTCCCTTCGGCAAGGGGGCTGCTTTGCGAAGGGGCATCGCCGAAGCGAAGGGCGAAATCCTGCTTTTCGTGGACGCCGACATCGGCGACGACGCCGAAAAATTTTGGACGCTGGTGGAATGGGTTCGGCGGGGCGATGCCGACATGGCGATCGCCGCCCCACCCCCCGACCCGAAGGGCGGAGGCTTCGGAATTGTCAAGACTTTTGCGGCGTGGGCAATCCGAAAGGCGACAGGTTTTCAACCGCAAGCGCCTTTGTCGGGGCAACGAGCCTTGCGCCGAACTGTGTTGGAACGCCTCCAAATCGCTGATGGCTACGCGGTGGAGACGGCGTTGACGATAGATGCGTTGCGAGCCCGTTTTCGGGTCGTGGAAGTGCCCATCCCTTTCGGGCATCGGGCGTTGGGGAAAAGTTGGCGGGGCTTTTTGCATCGGGCAAAACAACTTTGGGACATCGCCAAAGCCGTCCTGCCCCGATTGCTGTCCAAGTGAAAGGGTGACCGCACCATGACTGCCGAGCGCTTGCGCCTTGACCAAATGCCCGAACCGCTGGCGCAGTTGGTGAAGGCGGCGGCAACCCTCGCCAACCAACATCGCTTGCGCCTTTACCTCGTCGGGGGATGGCTGCGGGATTTTGTAGCGACTGGCGACTGGCGACTGGCGACTGGAATCCAATCGCTAATCGCTAATCGCCAGTCGCTGGACATAGATTTCGCCGTCTCTTCCGACCCGCTCCCTTTTGTGGAGCAGTTGGCGAAGCAAGTGGGAGGGCGGGTCGTTCGGCTGCACGATGACTTGCCGACGGTGCGATTAGCCCGATGGCTGGAAGACAACCCCGATGCTGTCGCCGATTTCACGGCGCTTCAAGGCGACTTGGAGAGCGATTTGCGCCGACGGGATTTCACTTGCAATGCCCTCGCCGTTGACGCCGTTGAACTAACGCAGCACGGCGAAGCCATCATCCTTGACCCGCTGGGCGGGTTGCAGCACATCGCCCAACGAGTGCTTGTGCTGACGCACAAACGGGCGCTGCAAGATGACCCTGTTCGCATCCTGCGCACCTTCCGCTTCGCCGCCACTTTGGGTTTTGCCATCGCCCCCGAGACAAAAGTTGCCCTCACCGAAGCGGCGCCCTTGCTGCTCAACGCCGCGCCCGAACGATTGACGATGGAACTGGCGTGGACTTTGCAAACGCCTCAAGCCGCCGAGATGCTCGCTTTGATGGACGAAACAGGCGTGCTGACTTTTTTGCTGCCCGAATTGATGCCGCTGAAAGAAGTGCCTGCCGCTGGCTACCATCACTTGGATGGCTTTTGCCACACGCTGGAAGCCGTTCGGCAAACAGAGCGCGTGCTGCGAGGGGAGACGGAAGACGACGAGTTCAACGCACTCCTTTCGCAGGTGCGGGACACTTTCAATGAGCGCTTTGGTTATCGGCGCACGGGTGTTTGGGTCGTCAAGTTTGCGACGCTCTTGCACGACATCGGCAAACCCGAAACGATGACGGTCGGCGACGATGGCTCGGTGCATTTTTACGGGCATGAGAAAGTGGGGGCTGAAAAGGCGGAAGCGATTTGTCAACGGTTGCGCTTGTCTCGGCGGGAGAAAGGAATCGTCGTCAGTTTGGTGCGCTACCACATGCGCCCCGTCTCGTTGGCAGGCGCCCGCCATTTGACGGAGCGCGCCTTGCGGCGCTTTTGGCGTGACCTCGGCGATTTGGCGGGCATCTACTGCGTGGCGTTGTCGGCAGCCGATTTGATGGCGACTCAGGGAGCGGCGATGACGGACGAACATCGCCAACGCCACTATTTCGTCCTGCGCCGCTTGTTGGAAACGCACTTCGCCCTGCAAGAGATGCGCCAACGACCTCGGTTGGTGACAGGACACGAAATCATGGAGCGCTACGGCATCGGACCGTCGCCTCTCGTCGGTCAAGCCTTGCGCTTGGTGGAAGAAGCCATCTTGGATGGGCGGGTGCAGACGAAAGACGAGGCGTGGCGATTGCTGGACGAAGCGATGGCGCAATGGCTTGCCGAAGCGAGCCAAAAACCTTAGCGCTCAATCCATCGTCAACTCCAACCCGTTGACGATGATGCGGTCGCCCGCTTTCGCTCCCGCTTTTCGGATGGCTTTCCAAATGCCGTGCCGAAGGAGGCGCTCCTTGATTTCCGCTAAGGCTTGCGGGTGCGACGCATTGATGAGCCGTGTGAGCCGCTCCACTTCGCCCCCTTGCACGAGCCAAGTCTCTTCGTCCAATCGCTCAATTGTCAAGGGCGCTTCGGTTCGCTTAGGTGGGGCGACGATGACTTCCTCGGACGCTTCGGGCAAAGGTGCCGTCGGCTGCATCGCCTTCACCAACTCCGCCATCCGATAGACGAGGGGCTCAATCCCTTCACCCGTCAAGGCGGAGATGGCGAACACTTCGTAGCCTCGCTCGCGCCAGTAAGGCAGGCAGCGCCGCAAGTTTTCGTGGGCATTGGGCAAGTCCATTTTGTTGGCGACGACGATTTGGGGCTTTTTCGCCAGTTCGTGGCTGTAAAGGCGCAACTCTTCGTTGATGGTCTCAAAGTCGCAGATAGGGTCGCGCCCTTCTACGGCAGCGATGTCCACCATGTGCAAAAGGAGGGAAGTCCGTTCGGCGTGGCGCAAAAACTGATGCCCCAACCCGACGCCTCTGTGGGCGCCCTCAATCAAGCCGGGCAAATCCGCCACGACGAAACTGAAATTGTCCACCCGCACCGTCCCTAAGTTGGGCACGAGGGTCGTGAAAGGGTAGTCGGCGATTTTGGGGCGGGCAGCACTGATGCGGCTGATCAGCGTGGATTTGCCGACATTGGGATAGCCGATGATGCCCACATCAGCCAGCAACTTCAACTCCAACCGCAAAGTCCGCTCCTCGCCCGGTTCGCCCAACTCGGCGAAGACAGGCGTTTGGCGGGTGGGTGTCGCGAAGGCAGCGTTGCCCCGTCCGCCCCGTCCGCCCCGTGCCACGATGACCCTTTGTCCCGCCTTCACCAAATCGGCAATCAACTCACCCGTTTCGGCATCGTAAACAACCGTCCCGACAGGAACGCGGATGACCAAATCTTTGCCATCCGCCCCGTGCTTGTTGCTGCCTTGTCCGTGTTGACCGTTCTCGGCTTTGTAAGTCCGCTGCAGGTGCAAGTCCACAAGGGTTTTCACCGACGGGTCGGCGAGCAAAATGACATGCCCGCCCCGACCGCCATCGCCCCCCGCAGGACCGCCACGCGGGACGAACTTTTCCCGCCGAAAAGCCACACACCCATTGCCCCCATTCCCTGCCTTGACATGAATGACTGCCTCGTCCACAAAATGCATCGCCAAGTCACCTCGGAGGCGAGACAGAAAGATGCGGGCAAACGATGGCGAAGGGTCGGCAAGTTCACCGCTGCAGCGTCAGGGAGTTGTCCGAGAAGTTGAAGGTGACCAGCGAGAAGCGCTGCAAGTAACTCAACCCGACCAAGCCATCCAACCCCACTTGGGGCGGAAGGCTTAGCGCCAAGCAATCCACATTTGCCTCTTCCGCCCCGATGACGCCGAACCGTTCCAGCGTCACCTGCGGGGCGGTGAGGGCTTGGGCGTGGATGCCGTAAATCGTCATCGGGGGCGCTGCCGTCAGGTCGTAGCCCAGACCAACCAAAATGTCTGGCTTGATCATCACCAGTGAGGCGCCGCTGTCCACAGCCATGCGTAAGATGATGTATCGGCTGCCCCGCCAGAGGATACATTGGACGACCAACAACGGCGCCGTCGCTAAAAAGGGCACTCGCACTATTGGGCGCATAGCACGAAAATCCCCTTGATTTCGCCCGTCCAGACGATATACGCTGCTTGCGGACGCAAGCGAAGGTAAGCCTCGTCTATGACGCTTCGGTCGGGCGAGTGCGCCAGAAGGCGCCCCCGCAACGGTGAACCTTGTTCGTCCAGTTCCACGATCTCAAAGAGCAGCCATTCGTCGGGATACTGCTTTTCGGTTTCAGGGATGAGCACGATGTCTTCGGGCATGGCTGTCACGCCCCTTCGCCGCTTTCGGCGGCGGTTCGTTTAAGCCGTCGGGGCGGGCAAGACATTCACGCGCACCTTGTCGCCCTTGCGGTCATAGACGACGACGCCATCGGTCAGGGCGAACAGGGTGTAATCGTTGCCCATGCCGACATTGCGCCCGGGCAAAAAGCGCGTCCCCCGTTGGCGGATGAGAATATGACCCGCCCGCACGAATTCACCGCCATACGCCTTGACACCCAACCGCTTGGAGCGGCTGTCGCGCCCGTTCTTGCTGGCGCCGCCCGATTTCTTGTGCGCCATCGTCTCTCACCTCCGTCGTTCTAAGTCTAACGCTTGTGCGGGTGTCATTCGCCCGTAAGGCGTGCGGTCAAAGTCGGTGTCGTAACTGACGATGAAAACGGATTGCCCCGTTTGCGCCGCCAACTTGTTCATCGCCGCAATTTGATAGGCGTCGTCAAAGTCCAGTTGAAATGACACCGCTACATCCCGAAGGGCGGCGAACTCTTGCCCTTCCAGCCGCACGAGGCGAGGCGTCCAAGCCTGAGCGAATTCCACGAAGACATCCCACAAACCAGCACGCCCAAGCCGAATGCCAATGGTGTGCAAGGTGAAGTCAGTTAGAAAAATCCGCTCCGACGGCACTTCGCTGAAAAAGGTGAGCACTTCCTGAGCGATCTCATCGGGTGAAAAGCCTGGCGGGACTTGAAAGCGCTGCCGCACCGCTTCGGGAAAGACATCAAACCAGCGCCAGAACCAGATGTTGGCGTTGACCAAATACAAAGGCATGGCACTAATCGCCCCGTTCATCGTCAAAGATGCGTTGCAACTCTTCCGGCGAGAGGCGCTGTCGGGCTTCTTGCATCGCAGCATCCCACTTCAACAGCAACTCAAGCCATTGGCGTCGGCTGGGGATGCGCATCGCTTCCAAGAGGGCTTTTGCCCGTTCCATTTCGCCTTTACGGCTCAGGTGCAAGATGATGTGACCGAGGGCGATGTCGTGGTCGGTGTCGTCGGCGATTTGCCGCGCCAACTCTATCGCTTGGCTCACATCGCCCCGCCCTACCAGCGGCTTCACCACGAAGTCGGTGAAGGGATGGACGAACTTTTGATAGACGACAGCCTCGTAACGGCGCAGCAACTCAAAAGCGTCCTGTCCCTTGCCTTCCCTTGCCCACTTCTCCGCCAAATCACCGAGGCTTTCGGCGTCCAGTTCGCCGACGATGACGAAAACCGATTGCCCCTGCGGCAAAGGCAAGGGTTCGTCGGTCTGGATGATTTGCTCGCCCGCAACTTTGCCCTTGACGATGGTAAGGCTCATCGTGTGTCACCTCGGCTCAACCGCTGGGCACTTCAATGCGCTCAATTTGCAACTCAGTGAACCATTGGCGATGCCCCTTCTTGCGCATGTAGCGCTTTTTCGGCTTGAACTTGAAGACGATGATTTTCGGACCGCGCCCATGTCGGCGGACTTTAGCGACGACTTTGGCGCCGGGCACATAAGGCGTGCCGACGAGGACTTGTTCGGGCGTGCGGACCAAAAGCACGCGGTCGGTCTCAAAAGTTTCGCCCTCAGCGATTTCCAATTTCTCCACCCGAACGATTGTCCCTGGCGCAACTTCATACTGTTTGCCGCCTGTCTCAATGACGGCACGAATGGACTGGACAAGTTCCATGTCGGTGAACCCCCTTGAGAGGTGGCGTCGTCGGGATGAAGTGGCATGCTAATTTTGCGACACCGACTTACCCTGTCAAGCGAGGGCGTTGGACGATGGTTCGTTGGCTATTTGCCTTCTTCGGGTTGGTGCTGCTGATGAGTTGTCAAGGGCGAGACCGTCCCGTTGCCCGCGCCGATGGCGTCGTCGTGACGGAACGGGAGTTGCGCCAAGCCCTTTGGGAACGCTACGGCGCGGCGACTTTGCAGGAGTTGCTCGTCTGGAAAATAGCGAAATCGGAGGCACAAAAGCGAGGCATCACCGTCAGCGAGGCGGAGGTGCAAAACGCCCTGAAGAGTCGCTTTTCGCCCACCACGCCCCGCCATCTCGTGGAGACGGAGTTGCTTTTGGAAAAATTGGCTTGGGCGATGGCGGAAGTAAGCGAGGCGGAAGCCCGCCGCTACTTTGAAGCGCATCGGGAGGAGTTTGAGCGCCCCGAACGGGTGCGCCTGCGCGACATCACTTTGGAGAGCAAAGAGAACGCCGAAGCCATCTATCAAGCCCTTCGGCTGCGCAACGGGACGAACTTCGCCGACCTTGCCCGCCACTTTTCCGTCAACCCCGCCACCCGCCAACATGGTGGCGACATGGGCGTTGTCTCTGTGCGAGATTTGCACCCGAAGTTGCAAGCCGTCGTGCGGAAATTGAAAGTCGGCGAGTTCAGCCGTCCCGTTCCGTTGGACGGTGAATGGGTCATCGTGAAGTTGGAAGAGCGGATGCCAGCGGAGCGGAAAACCTTTGAGGAAGTTCAAGGGCAAGTCATCGCTTCCCTGCGACGGCGGAAAGCGGCGGAATTGAAGTTGACCTTGCCCGAACGATGGTTGCGTCAAGGGAAGGTGCAAGTGTTGGACGCTTCCTTGCGCAAATCGTTGACCTTGCCGAAAGGAGCGAAGCAGCGATGAGCCGAACGAGGCGAGAGAAAGAGCGGGCACAAAAACTTTGGGCGGAGCGACGGGAATTGATTCGCTTCGGCTACGGCAAATTGGCGGAGGCTATCGTCCGTCAGGCGCGGGCACATTACCAGCGCGCCCTTCAAGCGTGGCAGCGGGGCAATCTTTCAGAAGCGGAGACGGCGCTTCGGCAGGCATTGGAATTCAACCCCGACGCCCCCGACCCGCTGATCGCATTGGGGCGGTTGCTGGTGGAAATGGGACGGGCGGAAGAAGCCATCGGCGTTTTGAGCAAGGCATGCGATGTGGATGCCGAAAACCCAGAGGCACATTTTTGGTTCGGGCAAGCGTTGGAAGCGGCGCAACGACGGCGGCGAGCGAGGGACGCTTACGAGCGGGCGATGCGGTTGCAACCGTCGGCGGAATTGGCAGAGCAATTGCGGGAACGCTTGAAGGCGTTAGAAAGTCGGCTTGCTGACGAGCAAACGATTGCCCTTCCTGAGGAAGCCGCTGCCGAGTTAGAGGAAGCCTTGCATTGGGCGCGGTTTTACTTGGAGATGGGTTTCCCCCGACGGGCGAGGGAATATGGGTTGCGGGCGCATCAAATCGCCCCCGAACACCCGCAAGTGCGGGAAATCATGACAGCCATAGAGCGCGCCTTGAGCGATTAACCCCCACCCAAACCCGTCCGCATCACTTGGATGACGGCAGGACCGAGGATGACGATGAACAGCGTCGGGAAGATGAACAGCACCAGCGGGAAAATCAGTTTGACGGGCAGTTTGGCGATTTGCTCTCTGATCATGCGCAATCGTTTTTTGCGCAACTCTTCGCTTAAGGCTTTGAGGGAGTTGGCGAGGGGCGACCCCAAAGTCTCGGCTTGATGGACGGCGGAAACCAGCAAGGAGATGTCTTCCAGTTTCAACCGCTCCGCCATATCCCGAAGGGCTTGGGCGCGGGGCTTGCCTAAGGTGACCTCCCGCATCACTTTCATCAGTTCGTCTGACAGCGGTCCTTTGAAGCGACGCGCCGCTTCATAGACCGCCCCGTCAAAAGCCAATCCCGCTTCTATGGACAGGGTGATCAAGTCCAACATGTCGGGCAATTGGCGGCGAATGAGGTGACGGCGACGCGTCGCCGCCCGCCGAAGCCAGAAGACAGGTCCGAGAAAACCTGCGAACGCCAAAATCGCCGCCGCAAAAAGGGGAAGGGACGGGACAAAGAAATCGGGACGCCAAAGGGAGAGGGGGATGGGAAGGAGAACGCCTAAGGCTGCCCCGACGAAAGTGCAGAGCAATCGCAATCCCATGAAATCGCTGGCAGTCAGCCCAAAGGGATAACCCGCCATCGCCAGCAACTCTTCCGTCCCCTTCAAAGTTGCCCCACTTTGAGGGAGCAAACGGCTGAGCCGCTGTATCCAAGGCAGAAGGAAGGCACGAAAGAGGCGTTGGGCGATGGATTGACGGAGTTCTTCGTCTTCGGGCATTTCCGTGGGCATCTCTTCTTCCGTCGGCATGCGGGTTCGGACGAGGCGGGCGACCCGTTCCCGCAATTGGCGGGCACGCACCTCTTGCAGGATGGAAACGCCCGTCATCGCTAACGCCAATACCCACAAGCCGATGACGAACATCAGTTCCAGAGACATCGCCTCGCGCCTCCCTTCACAACTCCACCTGCAAAAGTTTGCGAATCCACAGCATCCCCAAAGTTTGCATGACGACCCCTGTCCAAATCATCTTCCGCCCCAATTCGGTGTCCAGCAAAAGGCGCATCCATTGGGGGTTGATGATGAAGACCATCGTCGCGACGGCGAAGGGCAACGCCATCAAAATCCAGCCGCTAAAGCGAGCCTGAGCGGTGGAAGCGGCGATTTCGCCCCGAAGTTCAATGCGTTGGCGGATGGTTTCGGCGATGGTGTTGAGGATGCGGGACAGGTTACCGCCCCGCCGCAACTGGACAAGGATGGCGGAGACGGTGATGTCGTAGTCGTAACTTTGAACGCGTTCCGCCATGATTTGCAGGGCTTGTTCTACGGGCATGCCCAGCGACGAAAGGCGAACAATCCGTTCCAGTTCCTCCGAGATGGGCGGGGGCAACTGGTCGGCAGCCAACTTCGCCCCTTGCAGGAAACTGTAACCTGCCGACAAACCAGCGGCGATAATCGTCAAAGCGTCCGCCAGTTGATTTTCCAGCAAAGTTTTTCGCTGGGCGATGCGCCAGTTGAGGGCAAGGTTGGGGGCGTAAAAACCCAAAGCACCGCCGACCAAAAAACCCCACCACTGGCGGGAAAGGATGGTGACGATGGCAGCCAAGCCGACCGTCGTGAACAAAAGCAGGATGAGAAACTCTTCGCCCCGAATGGGAAGCCCTGCCGCCATCATCTTGCGGCTATATTGGCGCGCCAAGCGGGTCTGGGAGAAAAGGCGCGTCAGCAGGGGAAAGCGTTCCCGCTCTTCAGGAAGGGTCACTTGCGTCTGGGTCGTCATCACCCGTCACCGTCCTTAGCCAACGAGAAACTTCGGGCAGGCAAGCGAACCTCTCGCCTCAGCCGCCGAAGAACAAATCTTCGGGCAAGTTGATGCCCGCTACCCGAATGCGGTCGGCGCAAAGGGGACGGAAGCCTGCCGCTTTATGCCGACCGATGACTTTGCCCTGACTGTCAATCCCTTGCTGTTCAAAGACGAAGATGTCCTGCAGCAACACGGTGTCACCTTCCAAGCCTTGCACTTCGGTGATGTGGGTGACTTTTCGGCTGCCATCGGAAAGGCGCGCCTGATGGACAATCAATTGCACCGCCGACGCGATCTGACGGGCAATGGCTTTTTGTGGCAGTTCCATCCCCGCCATCATGATCATCGTCTCCAAGCGGTAGATGGTGTCGCGGGGTGAGTTGCTGTGAAGGGTGGACATAGAACCGTCGTGACCCGTGTTCATCGCTTGAATCATGTCCAACGCCTCAGGACCTCGGCATTCGCCGACGATGATGCGGTCGGGACGCATGCGCAAGGCGTTGCGGACCAAATCGCGAATGGTCACTTCCCCAATCCCTTCAATGTTGGCGGGTCGGGCTTCCAAAGCGACCCAGTTTTCATGCTGGAGTTGCAACTCAGCGGAATCTTCCACCGTCACCAACCGTTCCCATGGCGGGATGAAGTTGCTCAGGACATTCAACATCGTCGTCTTTCCCGAACCCGTTCCGCCTGAGACGATGATGTTCACCCTCGCTTGGACAGCCGCTTGCAGGAAAATCGCCATCGGTTCTGTCAGCGACCCGAACTCTATGAGTTTCTCAATGGTCAAGGGCTTGCGGGAGAATTTGCGGATGGTGATGCAGGGACCTTTGATGGCGAGGGGCGGGATGATGACATTGACGCGGCTGCCGTCGGGCAAGCGGGCGTCCATCAGCGGGATGCGTTCGTTTACTTGTCGCCCCAAAGGCGAAAGGATTTTGTCAATGATGCGCAGGACATGGTCGTCATTGTCAAAGCGTTGGTCGCTCAGGTAGATGCGTCCCCGCCGCTCGTAGAAAATCTTGTCGGCGCTGTTGACCATGATTTCGGAGATGGTCGGGTCATCCAAGAAGGCTTGCAGCGGTCCGTAGCCAACGATTTCGTCCAAGACCTCTTGAACCAGCAACTCCCGCAATTTGGCGGGCAGGGCGACTTCCTCCTCTTGCATCATCTCTTGGGCAACATTCTCCACCAAGGGGCGCAATTGCTGGGGATTGTGCATGTCCACGCCCCGCGCAAATCCCCGCTCAAAATCTGACACGACCCTTTGATGCACCTTTCCCCGCAACCGCAAAATCAACGCCCGCTCTTCTTTGGACAGTCGCGGGCGGTCGCCGATGGGCGCAGGGTCTTCCCACGAGATTTCTTCCTTCGGGATGGTCAGCACCAACCTTGACGGGGCTTCCGTTGGTGGGCTTTCCCTCGCCTGCCCATCCGTCGGTTCTGCCGTCGGGGCGGTCGGTGTCGGTTGGGGCGGCTCGGCAGTCCTTCGGCGAATTAACATCGGACATCACCTCGCATAGCGCCTTCATGCCGTCGGTCAAAAGGATAACATATGCGCCCTCTTAGGCGCTTAAGTTGTCCGCTGGACAGTTCGGACTACCCGCCAAGTCACCTCCACTTCCAGCCACTCATAGCCATCGTCCTGCGGCTCCGTGAACAGGTAGGGCAAGTTGTAAACGGCTGCCCCCGTGTGCAGGCGGACAGGTTGGCGCTGCTGGATTTCCTCCCATGCCTGCCTGCGCACATAACCGACCAATCGCATCTCCTTCGGTGATTGCTCCGCCATCGCCCTTCCTTCCCTTCTCACAGATTGGGCTTAAATGCCTCGCTCCGCCATGTAAGCGATCAAGTCGGCGACACGGCAGGAATAGCCCCATTCGTTGTCATACCACGCCGTCACTTTCACCATCCCGCCGGGACCGACGAAGGTGAATGAGGGGTCGCCGTCCACGATGGCGGAATGGGCATCGCCCTTGAAATCGCTAGAGACGCACGGGTCGGTCTCCACGCGCAAAATGCCACCCAGCCCGCCTTCCCGCCAAGGCGTCTTTTCCGCTTCTTTGAAGGCGTCAATGAGTTCCTCGGTCGTCGCCTTCTTGCTCGTCACGACATTCAGGTCAATGACGGAGACAGTGGAGATGGGCACGCGCAAGGCGACGCCGTGCAACTTGCCCTTCAGTTCGGGCAGCACCAAATGAATGGCTTTAGCGGCGCCTGTCGTCGTCGGGACGATGTTCATCGCCGCCGCTCGCGCCCGCCGCAAGTCTTTGTGCACCAAGTCCAAGATGCGTTGGTCGTTGGTGTAAGCGTGGACGGTCGTCATCAACCCAAACTCAATGCCGAACCGCTCGTGCACGACTTTGCACACGGGCGCCAAGCAGTTGGTCGTGCAGGATGCGTTGGAGATGATGTGGTGCTCTTTCGGGTTGTAGGCGGTGTGGTTGACGCCCAAGACGACGGTGATGTCTTCGTTGGTGGCAGGGGCGCTGATGATGACCTTTTTCGCCCCCGCCTCCAAATGGGCGCGGGCTTTCGCGCCGTCCGTGAAGATGCCCGTTGACTCCACCACGATGTCCACGCCCAACTCTTTCCAAGGCAACTTGGCAGGGTCTTTCTCGCTCAGCACTTTGATTTCGTCGCCGTTGATGACCAAGTTGCCGTCGCGCACTTCCACTGTGCCATTGAAGCGCCCGTAGTTGGTGTCGTAGCGGAAAAGGTGGGCGTTCGTTTCGGGGTCGGCTAAATCGTTCACCGCCACGATGTCGGCGACGCCCGGATGGCGCTCCAGCAGGGCTTTCAAAACTTGTCGTCCGATGCGTCCGAACCCATTGATCGCCACGCGCACAGCCGCCATGTTCGTCTGCCTCCTTCGCCGAGGAATTCGCCATCTCGCCATTGTCCGTTGGTCGGGCAAAAATTTAGCACGCCTTCCGAAGGCTTGCTGTGAGGGGCTCAAAGAGATGCAGTGGCGACTGTGGCTATTCAATGCGACGCTACTCGCACTCCTATCGCTCAGTGTCAAACCGCTGTGGTGGTTGCCTTGCCTTTCGTTGGCGGCGTTTCTTTGGTTAGTGCCATCACGGCGTCGCCCGCCTTTTGATTGGGGCGATTGGCATCCTGTCTGGGCGACTTTGGTCACCACACCCTTCGCCAAAGGTTTATCTCGGTGGGTGCGCCACCACAAAATCATCGGTGGCGACAGCCTCACCCTCATCTCAACGCCTCAGGGTGCTGCCGCTGTCTTGTTGGATTTAAGCAAAAACGATTTGGAGACTTTCTTGCACTTCGTTTGGGTGCGGGCGTTGTTGGCGACATTGCACGGTCGCCCGATAGCGACCGTCCGAAAAATCCTCGCTTCCTTGCCATCCCTTAGCGACCGCGTGGGCATCACTTACCTGATGGGCAAATTTTCGGGGCGGGAAGTGCAATGGGAAAGCGTCGGATGCTTCGGCATCGGATGGTGGACGCCAGTGAGTCAGCAAACCCGCATCCTGCCGACTTTGGCGAAAACTTTCTGGCGCACCCGCAAAGTCGTGGGTTGGATAGTCACCACCGATGGCGCTGCCCCCCATTTGCCTTCCTTGCTTCACGCCTTGCGCATCAACGGCACCGTGCACGACGGATTGATCCGCTCCATCGCCCAAGACGACTTGACTGTCGTCTGGATAGCGCCTGCCCTAAAATTTTGCCCGCCCAACGCGATTTCCCCGATCAAGGGACAGGAGGCGTTAAAGGATGCGTCATCCATTGCTGATGCTCGTGGAGCAGAAATACTTGCGCACTGACATCCCTGACTTTCGCCCGGGCGACACAGTGCGGGTGACGGTGCGCTTGTCCAAAGAAGAGGTGACGACGGGCGACCAACAGAAAGACCAACAGAAAAAGGAAGGGCGCAAGGAGCGCGAACCCGTCGCCGTTTTTGAAGGCGTCGTCCTCCGCCGGCGCGGCGAAGGCACGAACGCCACTTTCACCATCCGCAAAATCGCTCACGGCGTCGGGACGGAACGCACCTTTTACTTGCATTCGCCCAACATCGTTCGCATAGAAGTCATTCGGCGCGGTCGGGTGCGTCGGGCGCGGCTCTACTACCTGCGGGGCATGTCCGCTAAGGAAGCCCGCATCAAGGAAGATTTGCGCCGTGCCCTCAAAGACCGACAAGCCGCCAAAGAAACATCCAACTGACCCTTGCAGCGAAGGGGCGAAGGGTTGTGCCGTTTGCTTGGGATTCTGTCTGGGGCTACCTGATCGTCGTTGGCGTCCTCCTCGTGCTGGCGCAATTGCGCCTCGCCCTCTCCCGCGAACGATGGGAAGACGAGCGGCTGCAAAACTTCCTGATGGAAGGGTGCGACTCCTTGATGATTGCCTTAGCCCTCGTCTTCTTCCTCATCCGTCCCTTCGTCGTCCATGCCTTCCTCATCCCGTCAGGCTCTATGGAGCCGACTTTGCTCATCGGCGACCGCTTGCTCGTTAACAAGTTCGTCTATCATCTCCGCCCGCCCCATCGGCAGGAAATCGTCGTCTTCAAAGCCCCTGAGTTAGCCCTGCAAAAATCGGGCAAACCCGACCAGACCGACTACATCAAGCGGCTCATCGGGTTGCCCGGCGATTTGGTGCGGGTGGAGCAAGGGCGCGCTTGGGTCAATGGCAAGCCATTGACCGAACCTTACCTCCCACCCTTGACAGGCGGCGATGTTTTCCCCGATGGCTACTTGCAGCAAACGCCTTGGAACACCACCTATCGCCACCTGATAGAAATGCACTGGGGGAAACTGTGGGTGCGAGTGCCTGAAGGGCATTACTTCGTTTTGGGCGACAATCGCGCCCAGAGTTTAGATAGCCGCTCGTGGGGCTTTGTGCCCCACGATGCCCTCATCGGCAAATCCCTCGTCCGCTTTTGGCCACTCCCTCGCATCGGCTTCATCCATTAGCCACAAAGCCGAAGGAAGTATTCGTGGATGCGGGTGTCGTCGGTCAATTCGGGATGGAAAGTGCTGGCAAGGATGCGTCCTTGCTGCACCAGAACGGGTTTCCCGTCCAACTCCGCCAACACTTCCACGCCTTTCCCGACCGCCTCAATGATGGGTGCCCGAATGAACACGCCCCGAACGGGCGGGTCACCCAACTTCGGCACCCGAATGGGCGCCTCAAAACTGTCCTTTTGTCGCCCGTAAGCGTTGCGGTTGACCACGATGTCCAAGATGCCGATGCGGGGTTGGTCGCTTTCCAAAATCGTCCGCGCCAACACGATTGCCCCCGCGCAAGTCCCGAAGGCAGGCAGTCCCCCTTCCAATCGCTCCCGCAACGCCTCAAAGACGCCGTAACGCACCCCGACGATGCCCAGCGTCGTGCTTTCCCCGCCGGGCAAGATGATGCCGTCAATTTCTTCCAAGTCCTGCGGTAACCGCACTTTCACCGCCTCCACGCCCAACCGCTGCAACATCGCCATGTGCTCCGCAAAATCGCCTTGAATGGCTAACACGCCGATGCGCATGATGGAGTCACCTCCGAAGAGTTCCTTCCGTTGCTTACCGATAGGCTTCCGACCTTAGGCGGATTTTTTCTACCCGCACGATGCGTTGCTCGGTGTCCACGCTGTAAATGATGCGATACTTGCCGACGCGCAACCGCCAACGGTTGCGCTCCCCTTGCAATTTCTCGCAACCTGAAGGGAACGGGTTGGACGCCAACCCTCGGATAGCATCTTCAACGCGCTTTCGGATTTCCGAAGGCAACGCTTGAATGTCTTTGTCCGCCGACCGAGCCACCCGCACCTCGTAAAACTGCCCCGCCATTATCCCGACCCCTCACCGCCATAGATGACATACTCGCCCCGCTCAATCTCCGCCAACGCCTCTTCATGCTCCCTGATCAACTCCGGGTCGGTGGCGAGCAAGTGGTCTTCGTAATCCGCCAACGCCTCGTCCATCAAACCCCAAAGAAAATCCCGCTCCGCCTCCCTCATCCCCTTGACAGCAGCGATCAATGCCTCCACCAAACCCTCGCCACCTTCCACTCGCACCCGACATCGCCTTGCCTTTCCCTGCCTCACTTCTATCGCCACCGACAAAACTTGCCCTCCCCATTTCATCGGCACAATCAGCACAATCGGCACAATCGGCACAAAAAACTTCCATGTCACAACTCGCTCCTTGCCCCTTGCCCTTCGTCCCTCCTTTCCCCGCTTCCCCTCCCATCGCACCCACGCCTCCCCCGAAACCGCAACCTTCGCCACAACCTCGCCTGCCTCGCCTTCTCCGTCTCCCTGCCCCTCAAAGAAGCGACGCAAATCAGGGTGGAAGGCGGAAAAGAAGCGGTAACGCAGTTTGGGCGGCAAAAGCCACAAGATGGCTGCCAACCATCCGATGCGTTGTCGCTCCTCTTCCGTCAACCCTTCCTCTTTCGCTTTCGCCGTTGTGTTCATCCCTTTCACCCCTTCGTTGCGTCATCGTCTCGTCGGAGTGCCGAAAAGGTGCGACAAAAAATGCGCCGTCGGCACGGTAGGCTTCTTTCGCTATTTCGTCGTGGCTGTTAGCCACTCCAACCCTTTGACGCCCCATCGGAGTGCCCAAAAGCGTGACCCAGTTCCTTTGCCTTTCGCTACTCACTATTCGCTACTGGCTACTCGCCACTCGCTGCCTTCTTCAAAAGGCGTCGGGGATGTGCTCAAGGCGGACGACATTGCCCTGTTCGTCCAAGTCAACGGCGATCAGGTCAAAGCGCACCGTTTTGCCTTGCCAACCTTTTCGGGCGATAAGCCACTCGCCCGCTCGGCGCAACCGCTGTTGCTGGCGCGGGCGCAACGCTTCTATCGGCGTCCCGAATTCCTCTGACGAGCGCGCCTTCACTTCCGTGATGGCGATGACTTCATCCTTTTCCGCCACCAAATCAATTTCGCCGAAGGGCGTCCGCAAGTTTTGGGCAAGGATGCGGTAACCCCGCCGACGCAAGTAAAGCGCTGCCTCCCGCTCTGCCCTCCGTCCCCGTTCCGACGCGCTGAGCGGACGAAACCGCTCCATCCACCAACGCCAAAGTTGTGTTAGCAACCCCATAAGCCATCCCGCCCTCACGACATTAGCGAAAAGCGACTGGCAATTGGCGACAGGCGAACGGCTAAGCGTGCCCTGCGCCCCTCTCCTTCGGCTCAATTTTGCGGCAGGATGAAGGGACGATTTCAAGGGCAGGTGATGCCGATGCGCCGACGATGGCTTTGGCTGCTCGCTTTCTTCGTCGTCATCGCATCCGTTGCGGTGCTGGTGGTGAACTCCAAGCGACCCACTTTGCCCATTGAACGAACCGTTGTCGCCCAAGTCCCTCCCGATTTCGTCGACTGGCTGGCGACGGATTTGGATGGCGACGGCAAAGCGGAGGTCTTGCTGAGTTACTTCAACCGACCGCCTTTGCTCCTTCGCTTGCCGACTTCCCCGACCTCGCCCGCATCGCTCATCCCGTTGCCCCAAGTTCGCCTTATCTTCCCAAGCACGACGGAAATCCGAAAAGCGTCGTTGCCTTTGGCGAAAGCAGTGCCGATTTGGGACGGGCGCATTTTACGGCTAATGCGCTGGCGAAATAATCGCTTCGTCTTTGAAACCCTGACCGACATACCGACCTACCCTCAATGGCACGATGAGGACGGCGACGGAAAAGCCAATGACCTGATTGCCTACGGTTCGCAAAAACGGTTTTGGTTCGTGTTGGACGGGCAAGGTGAATGGCGGTTCAAAACCGTTTTGCCCAACGAACCCAATCGCCCTCTCCTTGATGTCGGCGACATAGATGGCGACGGGATGTTGGATTACCTTGTCGGTGGCGAAACCCGCTCCATCCTTTGGGGCGATGGCAGATCAGCGACTGTCTTGGGCAAAGCCTATTCCGAAGTAAATCACCTGCGCCTAACCGACATGGATGGCGATGGGCGCAAAGAAGTTGTCGGCTTCAAGCGGGAAGGGCACAACTATCGGATGGCAATCTGGACATTTGACCGCCAGCGAAAGCGCCTAAGCCTTGTCGCCCTCTCCGAACCCTTTCCCATTCGCCTCTCTTTTCGCACTAACATCGGCGGAGACACCGTTCAAGGCTCACTGCAATGCTTCAACTTCCTGCCGATAGACTTGGACGGGGATGGGCGCAAAGAAATCGTGGCGATTTGGAATGCGACGAATTTTCAAGTCGTTGCCTTCAAGCGTCCTGTCCCTGCCTTCCTCGCCCTTTTGCAACCACCCCCTCCCAAACTTGAATCCGAACTGCCCCAAGTTTGGCGACTCTTTTGGCGAGACGGTCAACGCTTGCGGTCACAGCCGTTGCGAATGCCTAAGGACTGGAAGGGTTTCCTGCTCACCAGAACCCCGCTGAACCTGCAAGGGCAACGCTTCCTCGTCACGACCTGCCAAGTCTTTCGGCATCGCTTCCATCCTCATCTGCTCTCGCTCCGACCGCTGCGATGGAGTCTTTGGGAAAGTGTCTCCGTCTGGCGAAGCGCCATCTGGCGATTGCCCGACGGCAAAGACGCTTTCAATCCCGAAAAATGGACGAAAGTCGCCGAGTTGTCTGGCAGACCTCTCATCGCCGATCTGAATGGCGACGGACAACCTGAAATTTTTGGGAATGGGATGGAAGAGTGGCACTCCCGTTGGCATGGGCAGCGTTGCCGAATAAATCTCCGATTTGGCATTGCCCTTTTTGACGGCAAACAGTGGCGACAATTTGAATGGCATCCTCAAAAGTCCCAACTGCCTGCGCACATCCAGCAACCTCTTATGGGGCTTCTTCCCACTCAGTCTCGCTTCCTTTTGCTCCCTGAAGGCGACCGAAAAGTTCTTCTCCTTGCCTTGCCCGACGGGACAATAGAACAGGTAGCGATGCGGTGACGGTCACTTTCGCACGATGTAGCCGAAGCGCCGCAAAGCATTTTCGTCCTTGCGCCAATTCTTGGCGACCTTCACCCACAAATCCAGAAAAACCTTTTTGCCCAGCCATCGCTCAATTTCCTGCCGTGCCATCGTCCCAATCTTTTTGAGCATCTGCCCCCCTTGCCCGATGATGATGCCCTTTTGGCTCTCCTTCTCCACGAAAATCGTCGCCTTGACATACGCCAATTGCTCGCTGCGATGCTCCAATTCGTCCACGACGACGGCGACGGCATGTGGGACTTCCTCGTGCGTGTAATGCAGGACGGCTTCGCGGATGGCTTCAGCGATGGGCAACTTTTCGGGTTGGTCGGTGACCGTGCCCAGCGGATAGTAAGGCGGTCCTTCGGGCAATCGGTCAATCACTTTCCGCAGCAGCAACGAAACGCCCTCACCCGTCAATGCCGAAATCGTCACCGTCTCGTCGTAGCGCCCCAACGCCTCGTAGAGTAATCGGCGCTCCTGAAGCAGTGCGGGCGAGACAGCGTCCATCTTGTTGACGACAAGCAGGACGGGACGGGGCGCTTCCCGCAGCAAACTGTTGAGCAACTGGGCGGCGCGTTCGTCATCGGGCGTGGGCGGTTCCGTCGCATCCACCATGAACAGGGCGACATCGCTTTGCTCCAACGCCGCTCGCGCTTCGGCGACCAAGTATTCGCCCAATTTGTGGCGGGGATGATGGACGCCGGGCGTGTCCAGAAAAACAATTTGCGCCATCTCCGTTTCCACGACGCCGACGATGCGGTTGCGGGTCGTTTGCGGTTTGGGCGAGACGATGGCGATTTTTTCGCCGACGAGGCGATTGAGCAGCGTGGACTTGCCGACATTGGGCTTGCCCCAAAGCACTGCAAACCCCGACCGAAAACCCGGCGGGACGGCAAATTCCGCCATCACCGCTATCGTCTCCGCCTCTCCTTTCCCTTGTCTTCGCCGAGCCATCCGACAATCACCTCGCTGAGATGTCCCGCCAAAACCCTTCTGCGTGAGGTTGGGCGGCAGGGGAGACAACCTTGCTATAATTAGTGACGCCTGTTCGGCTTTCTGCAAGGGATGGAGGCAATAGCGATGAACGATGCAGAAATCCGTGACCAAATTTTGGCTGCCTTTTACGGTGTCTGGAAGGAGCGAGGGTTTGAAGTCTGGGTGACCTTGAACGAACTGCAACAAACCCTTGCGATAGACCGCATCGCCCTCGCCCGCAACCTTGACTTGCTCGCTCAAATCGGCTTGCTGGAAAGGCAAGGTGGGATGGGCGGTCGTGGGCTTTATCGCATCACCGCCCAGGGCGTCTTGGAATGCGAGCGCAAAGGCTTAAAACCCGAACCCAGCCTTGTAAGGAAGGAGTGAAAAGGCTGCGTTGGTTGAAAGTTGGGGATGTTTGCCTCAACTTGGAAGAGGTGCAAGTGATGTCCATCGGCGAGACAGCGATGGGGCGGTTTGTCCTCGTCGCCCATTTGAGAAACGGGCAGACGGTGGCGTTGGGCGATTACGCCGACCGCAGCACGGCTTCAGCGGTCTTGGCGGAAATCATGCGGCAACTCGGGGAAACCTTATCTGACAGCCTTGCGGAATTTCCAGAGGCGAGGTGATGCTGTGATGAAGGATGGGCGTCCCATCTGGACCGACGAACGCGTTTGGGGCACTTGGCGGGTGAAAGTTGGGCTGGCGGAAATGCTTCGGGGCGGCGTCATCATGGATGTGACCAACGCCGAACAAGCCCGCATCGCCGAAGAAGCGGGGGCTGTCGCCGTGATGGCGTTGGAGCGAGTCCCCGCCGACATCCGCAAGGAAGGCGGCGTCGCCCGCATGGCAGACCCCGAAAAAATTTTGGAGATCATGGAAGCCGTCACCATCCCTGTCATGGCGAAATGCCGCATCGGTCACTTCGTGGAAGCCGAAATCTTGGAAGCCCTCGGCGTGGACTTCATTGACGAAAGTGAAGTCCTCACACCCGCCGACGAACAATTCCACATCAACAAGCACGCCTTCAAAGTCCCCTTCGTCTGCGGCGCCCGCGATTTGGGTGAAGCCCTCCGACGCATCGCCGAAGGGGCGGCGATGATTCGCACCAAAGGCGAAGCGGGCACGGGCAATGTCGTGGAAGCCGTCCGCCACATGCGCAAGATTATGGACGAAATCCGCCGCATCCAAATGCTGCCCGAAGAGGAACTGGTCACTGTCGCAAAGAACTTGGGTGCCCCCTACGAACTTGTCAAGTGGGTGCACGAACATGGTCGCCTGCCTGTCCCCAACTTCGCCGCTGGCGGTATCGCCACGCCCGCCGATGCGGCACTGATGATGCGCTTGGGGGCGGAAGCCGTCTTCGTCGGCAGCGGCATCTTCAAGAGCAGCGACCCCTACAAGCGCGCCAAAGCCATCGTGGACGCCGTGACCTACTACGACCAACCCGAAATCCTCGCCGAAATTTCGCGGGGCTTGGGCGAACCGATGCAGGGCATTGATGTCCGCACCCTCTCGGAAACTGAGTTGCTACAAGTGCGAGGTTGGTAAATTGAGCGGCAGCGACTGGCGATCGGCGATATGCGATTGGTGGGAAAGCCTTTCTGCCAATTTGCGTGTGCCTATCGTTTTGATGATGGGCGCTGCTTTACTCTCGCCACAATTTCTCCAAGAGCAGGTAAACGGCGATGCCGAAGGCGACGGCGACATTGAGTGACTCCTTCTCGCCGAACTGGGGAATTTCCAACACCATATCCGCCGTCGCTAACACCCGCTCATCCACGCCTGTCACCTCGTTACCGATGACCAACGCCAGTGGGAAATGCGTCCGCTGAACCGACTGAATGGGCACGCTTTCATCAGTGATTTCCAACGCCGCAATCGTCCAACCTTCGTCCCGCAAGTGGCGGATGGCGTCCAGCGTGTCGGGAAAGTATTGCCAAGGCACTAATTGCGTCGTCCCCAGCGCCGTCTTCTCCACCTTGCGATGGGGTGGCGTCGCCGTGATGCCGCACAGCACCAACTTGGCGATGTAAGCGCACTCCGCCGTCCGAAACATCGCCCCGACATTGTAAGCGCTGCGGATGTTGTCTAAAACGGCGGCAATAGGGAAGCGACGAGGCGGACGATAGCGCGCCCAACGAGCAATCCTTTCCTGCCCGACTAATTTCCGCATCCTCTCGTCCCCTCATGGTCGGGTCGGAACCATCCGCTACTTGAACCGCCTCATTCGCCGCATTTAGTCACCGTCCCCTCATGGTCGGGTCGGAACGCACTTTCGTGCAGCGACACACGGAGGGGTGTGTCCGTCGCCGTCCCCTCATGGTCGGGTCGGAACGGACATCTGGGTTCAACCGTCCAACACGACGCTCATGTCACCGTCCCCTCATGGTCGGGTCGGAACCACAACACGCCGTCCAGTCTGATCGCCGAGTGTGAGGTCGCCGTCCTCTCATGGTCGGGTCGGAACGTTGTCCGCCACCGCACCGCTATGGGTAGTGTATTGGTCGCCGTCCCCTCATGGTCGGGTCGGAACCAAGGCAAATCTTAGGGTTTTGACGGTGAAACGAAGGGAAACGGGAAAGGGGTTGCAGTCGACCTTCGGTTGCCCGAAAACCCTTAGGGGGTCGACGGCAACCGACCCTTCAAAATTGGGTCATTTTCGGCTAAAATCGCCACCACGCCTCTATCCTGTTTTCAAGGTGCTCAAAACGGCTTAGGTCGACGGCAAGTTTAGCGCTTTTGAGAGATGTCGTCAATAGGAGGTTGCCATCTGGACTTTGGAGTGCTAAAATTTTGGCGAAAAAGGTCGGAAGGCAAAAGGCGGTGAAGAGGTTGACAAGGGGCGAAGCCATTGCCCTTTCAGGGTTGTTGCACGACATCGGGAAATTCAGCCAGCGGGTGGGCAACGAACAACGGTGGCGGCACGATGCCTTCACCGAAACTTTCCTTCGCGCCTTTCACGAAAAGTTAGGCGAAGCGGCAGAGCAAATCATCGCATTGGCAGCCTCTCCCCACCAGCAAGTCACCGACCGAGAAAGCCTTTGCGTCAAACTCGCCGACTGGTTGGCATCCGCCGAACGGCAGCGGAAGGTTCAACCGCAAATTTCCCCTGAGCGAACCGCCCTCATCGCCATTCAGTCGCAAGTTCAACTGACCCAGCCTTTGCGGTCACCCGTCTATGTGCCTTTGCGCCCACTCACTTTGGGAGAAGACGCTTTCTTTCCCACCGAGCAAAGTCAAGTGCAACCCGATGATTACGGGAGGGCTTGGGATGCGTTTGCCGCAATTCTGCGAAACCTGCCCTCTCCCGTCCCGTTTCGTGTTTGGTTGACGCTTCTTCAAGTTTTCACTCACGCCATCCCATCGGCGACGCCTTGGGAGCGAGAGCCTGAGAAGCGGACGGTGCCCGACATCTCTTTGTTCCATCACGCAAGATTGACCGCAGCCATCGCCGCTTGCTTGGCTGTTGCATCGGAAAGCGAATTGACCACCGATGACCTTTTGCAGTTGCGGGATTTGCTGAGCCAATTTGAAGCCTCCGATTTCCTTGAGCGGTTGAAGCGAGAGCCCGCCGCACAAAAACCTTTGTGCCTTTTGGTTCGTGGCGATGTCGCAGGAATTCAGTCTTGGCTTTACCGAATTGCGAAAGCCGAAAGAGAAGAGCATCGGCACACCGCAAAAAGGTTGCGTGGTCGTTCTTTCTACCTCGTCTTGTTGACCCAAGCCATAGCAGAATGGTTGTGCCGAAAGGCGCAAGTCCCACCTTGCAACATCATCTTCTGCGGTGGCGGCGTTTTTGATGTCTTGCTACCTGCAAGCGTTGAGGTTCAACTCAAGGGATGGCAGAAGGATTTGGACGATTGGCTTCTCAAAGAATTTCAGGGCGACTTGCAAATCAACATGGCATGGATTCCGCTCACTCCTGCCGACTTTTACGACTTCGGCTCAGTCGTCCAGAGGATAACGGCTGAACTGGAACGGAGCAAGACAAGGGCTTTGGCGGAAAGACTGGACAAAGATGGTTTTTGGTTTCACGAAGTCGCTGACATCTGCCGATATTGCGACACAACGCCATTTGCTGACCCGACGGAGCCATGCGAACAATGTAAGCAACAAAGTAAACTTGGAGATGTTTTGCGGAAAGCGGATGAAGCGGATTACCTTGTTTGGGCATGGGGTGATGCAGTGAAGGCGCTTGAAAATGTCGCCCAAAATGTCGCCAAAAATGTCGCCCAAAATGCTGCCCAAAATGCAATCAAATTCTCAGGTCTCTCCTGTTCAGTCGCCGTCGTTTCCGAAAGGGAAGCGAGAGAAATCGTGAAGGAATGGGACGGGAATGGTGAGTTGGTTATCGCTAAGCGCAACGACCCACAAAACTGGTGGCATCCGCTGACTTGGGATAAGAACAAGCCCGTTCAAGCGACGGTTTGGTGGGCTGCGAGTGATGCGCCCGTAGCCAAGAAGCAATGGCAAGCGCCGACGAAAAGGGCTGATGAAAAAGACGCAATCGTAAAAGAAGGAGAGGCTTTAGATTTTGACGAGATTGCAGGCTTGAGCGATGGCAGTCCGCTTTTGGGCATCTTGCGGATGGATGTTGATCACTTGGGAGCAATTTTCGCTGTGGGCATTGAACCGCCAAGCCCTTCCCGCATCGCCGAACTGAGCGGGCGGATGGAAACTTTCTTCTCAGGCTGGCTAAGAGAGCGATGCCACTTGCGGACGCAGGAATGGCAGAGTAAGTTGCCGAATGGCGATGAGCGGAAAGGGTTAGTTGACAACGCCTTCTACCTCGTCTATGCGGGTGGCGATGACTTGATGGTCATTGGACCTTGGAACTTGACCCTGTGGTTGGCGTGGCACATCCGCGACGATTTTGTTCGCTACTGCGGTCAAAATCCCAATGCGACAATTTCGGCGGGCGTTATCTTCGTCAAGCCGAAGTTTCCAATCTATCGGTTTGCAGTTTTGTCGGGTGAGGCTTTGGAGCAGGCGAAAGGTGCAGGACGCAACCGTATCACTGCTTTCGGCGTCACCGTCGGCTGGGACGAGTTCAAAGAGGCGCTGGAGTTCGGCGAAGAGTTGCGGGAAAGCGTTGAAAGGCAAGAGATGCCACGAACACTTTTGCATTTTTTGCTCCGACTTTACCGAACCCATGTCCATGAAGACGGCGAAAACCCAATGTGGGCGCCACTGCTTCACTACACCCTTGCGAGAAGGTTGGAGATTGAAGTTATTGAGCAGTTGGAATTGCTTAAGCGCATTCCAGACTTCATCTGCAATCGTTCACTCCCTGTCGCCTTAGGCTATGCTATTTTGGCGACGAGGGAAAGGGCACTCGTTCGTCCTTAGGTCTCAGTGAGGTGATAGGCTGTGAAAGAGATGCAAAAGGCGCAGGAAATTTTTGAGCGGGAGAGACAAGCCTACTGGGCGATTCGAGAGGCGTTAATGCAAACCCATTGGGGCAAATGGGTTGCCATCGCGGGCAGGAAAGTCGTTGCTGTGGGCAACAACAAGGCACAAGTTCTTCACGAAGCCTTCAAGCGAACAGGCAATCCAATCGCTTTCGTCACTAAGGTAGGCTCTGAAAAAGTGGTTCAGAAAAAGGTCATTCGGCAAATTGGTGCTTAGAAGTCGTATGAACGATTAGCGCAAAGGGAGTGGGATGATGTCGCAACAAGTTAGCATTCAAGATTTAGCGAGCAACAAAACTCGTAGTAGGAGGTGAAAGAGATGGCACGCCAAGAGCAGGAAGAGCGTGAGAACCGTGCTCAAGAGTTAGTTGAGAAAATCGTCAATGAACGCCTCAGAGGGATAAGTCAGTTGAGCCAATTGCAACTCACAGAAGACCTTGTTAGAGAAGATGGCGATTTAAGCCAATTAGCTAAGGCATTCGTAAGGGTGCGCTCGGAAAGGGAGAAGTTGAAGCCGACCCAACTTCGGCGTGTCTTTCATGACCTTAAACGCTTAGAACAGAGAGTCCGCCGTGGAGAGTCTATTGATGTGCGGACAAAAGTGATGCTTATCTTACCTATGCTGGCTTATGCCCTTGGGAGGGAAGTGATCCCGCGTCCCTTCTACGAACTTATGAAAACCCTGCTGGACAGAGTAAGGGAACAAGAAGACCTTCAGCGCTTGACAGAGTTTCTTACTGTGCTGCTTGCTTATCACAAATTCCATGACAAGGTGAAGGAATCTACCCAAGGAGGTGAGGCATGATGGCACAGGAACAGAAAACCGAGCGAGTGCACAAATTTCAATTTCTCGGTAAGTTCGTCATCAAAGGCATCTTGGAGTGCGTGACAGGGACGAGAATTGGCGGGACGCAGGAGAAGTTTGAGATCGGTGGCATTGACAACCCTGTCATCAAAGACCCACTCACCGATTTGCCTTACATCCCAGGTTCGTCGCTGAAGGGCAAACTGCGAAGTTTGCTGGAATGGGCGAGAGAGACGAAAGCCGTTCAGGTCCAGCATCCCAAACACGGAGTTTTCACCGCATGTCATTGTGGCGAATGCGTCGCTTGTCGGTTGTTTGGAGTTGCTTCCGACAATAGCGAAGTGCGCTTAAAAGCAGGTCCAACCCGCCTAACTGTCCGCGACGCTTTCCCAACAGGATACGAAACCGTCTTGGAAGCAGTAAAACAAGGCAAAGGACTGAGCGCAGAGGATCTCCCAGAAAATACAACGGTCAGGCGCTGGTGGGAAATGCTGGGTGAAGGCATTAACACGGAACTGAAATCGGAAAACTTCATCAACCGCCTAACTGCTGAAGCCAACCCACGCACGATGGAACGCGTCCCTGCAGGTTCGGAGTTTCAGGTTGAGTTCGTGATGGATGTCTATGA
>OGCB01000081.1_pt1 | contig 28896 bp, 28 predicted proteins | sample 1570031 | NCBI WGS metagenome assembly OGCB01 (sample SAMN05518655, study PRJEB24509) | hot springs metagenome | isolation source: Octopus Spring Streamers, Yellowstone National Park, Wyoming, USA | place: USA:Octopus Spring Streamers, Yellowstone National Park, Wyoming, USA | collected 2011-10-11 | reverse complement strand
TGTAAACCCGAATAGATGGGGGGAACCTATGAACCGCCGGTAAGAGGGCTGGGGAACCCCCGCCCTTTCAAGGCGGGAAGGAGGTTAGCTATAATCTTCAGCTCTGCAGACCATTGCTAATCATGGCATGGGAGAGATCTCTAGATCTAAGGGATAAAATATTCGCAGTTAGAGAAGTCATAGGAAACTATGATAGGGAGATGTTGATAGGCTATAGAGATGGGGCTCTTATGCTCTCACTTGTAATCAATATACCGTTTGCAAGGGACATCACTAGGCAGATCATCATATGGAAGATCAAGATATCCAGCTATATTTAATATCACCTATATAGCAAATCCCGCTTCACGTTCATGCTATGTCGTCTATATATCTCCTTAAGACATATATCTACTCGGATATAGATGGCTATCAAACCTCTCCTATGGAAGGAGCTGTTAGAGCTTATAAGGGATTACAGAACCCTTGCAGCCCTAGCGGCCCTCCCACTTGTTATGCTACCCCTACTAGGGTTTATGACTACATATCTCCAGTATCTAGAGCAGGGAGCTCTCCTCATTGTCAATAGGGATAGTTCTTTTGGATATATAGATAATATTACCATCTCCTCCTCACATATAGAGAACTATATAGCTGCATCTATGACTTCTAAGGGGTATATAGTATATAGAGGGGATATGAGCTCTCCCATAGATGTTGTGCTCGTAATACCCCAGGGTTTCTCAAAGAACCTCTCCTCCTTTTTGGATAGGGCCGTGCTGGAGATCCAGAGAATCCCCGGCTCTCCAAGGGCTGACAGGCTTATCTCGGATCTCTACTCAGCCATCCAGGAACTATCTATCAATATATCTAATATGAAGATAGAGCTTCTATCAATGCGGGCCGGGGTTGAGGTGGATCCAGGCAGTATTAGGGATCCCATAGTAGTCCTTCTAACAGCTTATATAGCACCGTCTGGGGCTGAGATAAGTTTCGAGCAAGCCATGAGGATCTATATTTCTAGGCTCCTCGCATTTTCACTTGTATTTGTCTCCACACCTGCAACTACATATGTTGTCGACTCTATATTAGGCGAGAAGGAGAGAAGAACACTTGAGATCCTCCTCATATCCCCCCTCAGGAGAAGAGAGCTAGTGCTGGCCAAGGCCTTTTCCAGCTCGTTAGTGGGGCTCTTTGCCTCTATAGTGGAGGTTGCTGCTGTGATAATATTTCTCCAGATCCTCTCCCAAGGCTTTCTAGGAGGAAGGGTATATGATCCGCAGCTTGTTATTCTAAGCGCGGTTGTAGTCTATCTAACAATACTCTCAACCCTAGCCCTCTCCCTCCCAGTTATAGTTAGAAGCGCTACTATGAGAACAGCTCAGATAGCCTCCTCGATAATAACGATTATATCTTCATCTATATTCTTCTCAGCACTATTCGTTGATCTCGACAGACTCCCCATATGGATCCTAAGCCCGCTGATGATCCTGCCATACACACACTCGGTAATAGCGATAAAGACCTTCTCCATAGGCGACCCCATAGGGGTTATAACGCACTTGGGATATCTCCTAATATTCTCATTAACACTGATTATAGCATCATCCTACATGCTCAATGAGGAGAAAATACTTATGAAACCTACATAAAACAGCATCAAGATACCGAGATAGATATATAAGCAGCATTCCACATCCCCAGCATCGAACTATTACTGGAAGCCTTCTTCCTTAGAATGGGAATGGGTATAATTAGCCTTTGCTGACCTCCTCCCCGCCTGAAGGGCGGGGTTCCCCTGCCCTCTAGAGCGGGGGGATTGGGCTACATCCCCTTTTAAAGGGTTTAGCCTGCACCCGGTCTTAGAAGTGTTACCCCTACTCCGGTTAGTGCAGGGCTCGGGGTTATGGATTTTCTCTTTGCTAGAATGTTGAACGCCCCCACTAGGTCTGCGCTGAGCACAATGTCGTGTTTGTGGCATTTGAATAGCCCCCTATATATTCTCTCATGATTCTCTATTGCCCTGCATATTGGATATGTTTTTGATGTGTGATCCTCATTTACATATTCAACCTCTATCCCATATTCCTCCCCGACTTCTTTCAGCCTTATCAATAGATATCCATAGTTCCAAACATGCACTACCTCGAAGTTTATCTTGGAGCTCTTGCAAGGTTCCTGGGCAACATATTTTGGATATCCAACTAATATCCTTCCAACGCCTCTTTGATATAGCCATTCTATGAAGTTTCTAACAGCCCATTCTATGTAGCATTTAACTTGTTTCCTCCATTTCTTAAACATCCTTCTAAGTCTCTTAGAAGATTTAAAGCATAGCCTGATACTCTGAGATCCTGTTCCTCCAATAGAAGCTAATGGATTTTAAAGGCCTTCCATTAATCAATAACGCAGATCCATCCTCAACATATACAGCTAATAGATTGTTGATCCCCACATCTATGCCGGTCTCTTTATTGCCTATAGGCTTTAAAGGTATCCTTAAAGCTATTATCCCTGATCACCTTCTTCTCAACCTCGTATGATATTTAGACATTTATTTAGAATCTGCTGCGCAGTTGCAGATCCTATCAGGGCCTTATACTTCTCGTAGAACACCTTGTATGAGTTCTTTAAATCAACTATCTTCAACTCGAAAACTGTCTTCTCCTAACGTAGTTGACCTCGTTCCAAAGCTTAGAAGCCAGGCTACGCAGGGCTTTCAGCCTTGCCTCAGCCTCTTCGTCTGGCAGCAGCCTCAGCATCACCGTTCTTATTTCTTATTAAGGTATGACCCCTCCCCTTTCAATTCTATGGTAGATCATCTTATTTATGCTGGGGTCTTGGGTGTTAGCCCTCTGGTGGGGGTTTAATGCTTCTATCCCCAAGATCATTGGGTTAGGGGTACGCTTCGGGGTCTCCCCCTAGGGACATCGGGGCACGCTAACGGGGTGCCCATCTGAGACATTAACCCCTAAACCCTCAAAACCATAGACCTCATCACAGCTATATATACCTATCTAGAAAGCTTAAAAATCCTACCCCGCCTTAAAAGACGAGGTTTGCTAAGCTTCTCTATCGCGCTCGGGGCTTTGGCGGGTGTAGAGATGGGAAGGGTCAGCGCTGTATTGCAACTGCTAGAGGGTAGCCTGCTAAGAATCCAAAGAAATGGGGGACAAAATCTTATGAATCTCCATCCCCGCCTCGAAAGGCTAGGCTTTCAGGTTGTAATCCTATAGAATATCTATAGAACATTTATAAATCCTTTATAGCATCCTTTTCGGTGAGCCCATTGGTAAGAAGATCTTTGCAGATGTCTCTGAGGCGGAGATAGCGACGGCGATTGTGGAGGAGTTCAATAACCTAATAAAGGAGTATTCGAGGAGTGATGTGATAATAGTTGGGGGAGGCCCGGCAGGTTTAACCGCTGCGTGGAAGTTGGCCCTCAGAGGGTTGAAGGTCCTCATAGTAGAGCAGAACAACTATCTTGGAGGTGGAATGTGGATGGGGGGATATCTAATGAATCCGGTCACCTTTAGATATCCGGCTAACAAGATCCTCGATGAGCTGGGGATACCTTATAAGGAGTATAGAAAGGGGCTATATGTGGCACACGGCCCGCTTGCTGCTTCTAAGCTAGCTAGCAAAGCCCTGGAGGCTGGTGCAAGGGCTCTAACCCTCACGGTGTTAGAGGATCTCATTGTGAGGAATGGAAGGGTGGAGGGTGTGGTGGTTAACTCTGCACCTGTCCAGGGTATGCCGAGGCAGATCACATGCCTAGATCCTATAGGTCTCGAGGCTAGGGTGGTTATAGATGCTACTGGGCATGAGGCCGCTGCCGTTAGAAAACTAGCCTCTAGGGGGCTCGTAAAGTCCTCTGTGCTCGGGCCTACGTGGGCTAACGTCTCCGAGGATCTCGTTGTGGAGAGAACCGGCGAGGTGTTCCCAGGCCTTGCGCTGGCAGGGATAAGTGTTGCTGAGTACCACGGTCTCCCCAGGATGGGGCCCACGTTTGGCGCTATGCTGCTCTCTGGTGAGAAGGCTGCAGAGATAGCCTACGAGATCGTTGCTAAGAAGGGCTACTAGAGAATCAGTTTTAATTTTTTATGTTTAAAAATGTTTTTTCTAGCCTAGTACTTAAATACCCTTTTAACCAGAATGGTGTAGGGATATCTGGGGAAAATAGTCGGCTATGGTCTCTCCTTAGATGATGTGCTCCTCATACCAGAGTATTCAGATCTCACATCTAGATCAGAGGTATCTCTTAGAACCAGATTCTCTAGAAGGCTATGGATAAACATACCAATATCGAGCGCCGCTATGGACACGGTTACTGAGCATAGAATGGCGATAGCACTTGCTAGGATGGGGGGTATAGGGGTTATCCACAGGTTCATGCCGATTGAGAGGCAGGCTGAGGAGGTTCTAAAGGTTAAGGAAGAGCCAGTTGGGATCTCAAGTAGCGAGGCTATGGGGAGGGATGGAAGGCTAGCTATAGCTGCAGCCGTGGGTGTTAGAGGTGATTATCTTGTGAGGGCTGAAAAGCTATATGAAGCTGGGGTCGACGCTGTAGTGGTGGATGTTGCACACGCCCATAGCAGGCTAGCTGTGGAGGCTGTTAAATCTATTAGAAAGGCTCTAGGAGATGACATAGATATAGTGGTTGGTAATATAGCTACTGCTGAGGCTGCAAGGGATCTGGTGGATATGGGGGTGGATGGAGTGAAGGTTGGGATAGGTCCTGGCCATGCTTGCACCACCAGGATAGCCGCTGGGGTCGGTGTACCCCAGCTCACAGCTATAATGGAGGTGTCTAGGGTTGCAAGGCAGTATGGGGTTCCGGTTATGGCTGATGGTGGCATAAGATCTTCTGGGGATATTGTTAAGGCGCTCGCTGCCGGGGCTTCAAGCGTTATGATAGGCTATCTATTTGCGGGAACCGATGAGGCGCCTGGGAAACCTGTTATAGTGGGGGGCTATAAATACAAGCTCTACAGGGGTATGGCTAGCAATTCCTCCTATATCCAGAGGCTATCTATCGATGGCCAGGATCCCGAGGATCTATCCTCCTATGCATCAGAGGGTATAGAGATGCTGATCCCATATAGAGGATCTGTGCTGGATGTTATAGCAAACCTTGTAAGCGGCATAAGATCCGGGTTTTCATATGTTGGTGCTAGAAACATTGAGGAGCTGTGGGAGAAGGCGAGGTTCATAGTATTGGCTCCAGGTGCTATCAGAGAGAGCTATCATAGAGAGCCATGGGTAGGTGGCAGGCAGTGATAACAGTTATATGCGGGGGCTTCTTTGGAGACGAGGGTAAGGGCAAGGTAGCAGGCTATCTAGGGTTGAAAGGGGGATATGCTGCTGCTATAAGAACTGGGAGCATCAATGCAGGCCACACAGTGGTATATGATGGGAAGGTGTGGAAGCTCAGAATAGTTCCATCAGCATTTATTAACAAGGATCTAAGGCTCTACATAGCTAGGGGATCTCTGGTAAAGGTAGATGTTCTTCTGAGAGAGATCTCGGAGACAGGGGTTGATAATAGGATCTGTATTGACAGATATGCTGGGGTTATAGAGGATAGGCATGTGGAGGCTGAGAGGAGGGACGATGTTCTAAGAGGAATAGGATCTACTTTCCAAGGTGTTGGAGCCGCAACAGCTGAGAGGGTTTTGAGAAGGCTTAGACTTGCATGGGAATTCAAAGAGCTAAAGCCGTTTCTATGCGATAGCGTCTCAGGGGTTTTGGAATTGATTGATAAGGGTTTGAGGGCTATGATAGAGGGAACCCAGGGGCTCTACCTAAGCCTATACCACGGGACATACCCATATGTAACCTCTAGAGATGTGTCGGCATCAGGTATTCTATCAGAGGCGGGCTTGGGACCTAAATATGTTGATGATGTCATAGTTGTTTTCAAATCATATATCACAAGAGTTGGCGAGGGCCCGCTGGAGGGTGAGCTAAGCTTGGAGGAGATAGAGAGGCTAGGCCTCATAGAAAGGGGCACAGTTACGGGGAGACTTAGAAGAGTAGCGCCATTCAACATAGAGCTTGCCAGAAGAGCTGTCAAGATCAACTCAGCCACACAGATAGCCATAACAAAAATAGATGCTCTATTTAAAGAGGCAAGGGGTGTCAGAGAATGGGAGAAACTCCCATTAGAAACAAGGAAATTTATTGAGAATCTCGAGAATCAGCTAGGGGTTCCAATAACTCTGATAAGCACTGGAGAGGATCTCAGAGAGATGGTGGATCTAAGAAGGGGGAAAGGGTTTGAGACTAGCTAGTCTTTTCACAAATAAGCCATATATATGGCTATCTCTATAGTATACACAACTTTGTATATGAGAACGAGGATCTAGCATCCTATTTGTTCTAGAAGGTTTAGACTTATAATTGTGAAAGCTAGGGGATATAGATATAGAGATATAGAAATTAATAATGAACAGATCAGTGATTTAAGAGTGTGAAGCCACTAATAATAGTAGATCCATGTGAGGTATATAGGATCAAAACATGATTCAATCTAAGATGAAACAATATATAGAGGGCTTAAACGTGCTAAATAGAATTCAACCCTATATATTCGTATTCAGCTAGCTCCAATACTAAAATAATATGAGACTTGTAATGAGAAGCATAGCCTTTATAAGTGGTGGTTAATTAGATCAGATCTTTGTTGTTAGAATTACTAGATCTATTATGAGTATAGCGAGGATCGCTGCTGAAACATATAATCTTATTACGTCGCCTATCAGGATATTGCTGGCCGAGAGGATGAGGCATAGTATTAATGTGAATGTAACCGATAGTCTAGGTTCTATATAGGTTAAAGCTATATTGAAAGCTGAGAAGAGAACTATAGCTATTAACATGGCTAGAGCTAGGAGGTTTTGTGGTATCGAGATTAAGCTGGAGGCGCCTAGAAAAATAATAGATGCGGAAAAACCTAGAGCGATTCTTCTCAGAGGAGATATAGCTTCTCTAGCGATTCTTAAACATTCCTCTAGACGATCTATGGCCCTTTTAATTCCGAAATATATCTGGCCATATAGCTCTTCTCTCACATGCTCTGGGGCTTCATGTAAGGCTTTGCAGATCTCTGAGGATCTTTTTACCTCTGAGAGAGCCTCTAGAATCTCTTGCTCAGCATCTTTCCAAACCCTCCACGATCTACACGCCTCTGATAAGAGGCCATAGTCGATCCTTATATATCTCAGACATCCAGAGCTCTCTACATATGCTAGCTCTCTAGCTAGGGTCTCGCATATCTCCTTCTGCATCATCCTGGCTAGCCAACCAACCTCTTTTTCCTTGGAAAGCTAATAGGTAGCTGTTCTGATTGCAACTTAGCTGTAGGGATCCGCTGGGGTTCGGGCTTCATAGGGCTTGATATAGCTTGATGCCAAGCCCTCTTCCCTTGACTTCATCGCCCTCAGGATCCTCTTTTATCGGGGTCCATATCGCTGGGTTCCACCCGCTTTGTGGGGCTTCACATAGAAATCTGCTAACAAAATAAATCAGCATGAAAGCTGGAACTCTTCATGAAGGCTCTGTAGAAACCCGAACCTCTGACAAGATGCAAGCTAATGAGGAGGTGAGTAAGGAGTTCGCGCCCTTTACTCTAATTAATTATTTTATGGTTAAAAGCATCTAGATAACTAGGTAGTGAAATTCTCGGCCCATCAGAGTTGAGGAGTTGGTGTGATCTGAAGATTTCTTTTTCATAGGAGTTAAAGGGAGGATACGCTTTCCTTGATAACCTTTATCAGATCCTTCTCTGTAATGATTCCCAGGAGGTTCTCCATATCTCCAACTAGAACGCACTTAGATCTTGTGTTTAGAAGTTTCCTTGCAAGTGAAACCACACTTGTATCCTCTGACACAAACACGGGTTCCTCATAGCCTATTGCGGAGACCCCGCTTCCTATCAATATGGCCTCGGGATCGCCCTTGATATGGGCTTCTGATACCTTGTGAATTATATCTAGCATTGTCACAACACCAACGATCTTATTTCCGCCTGTTATAACAAGCCTCCTAAAGCCCTTCTGGATCATGATCCCTATGGCCTCAAGAAGCGGGGCCTCAAGATCTATGACCTCGACGGGCTTAGAGGCTATCTCAGAGGCCCTTAGATTCTGTGGTATAGCCTTCAGCATGAGCCTTATCAGACTGTCCTCTGAGATAATCCCAAGAGGATCTCCTCTCTCGCTTACAACAGCTATACATTCACCGCTATAGACACCCTCTGCAACATCGATAAATCCTGAGGAAATCTTCACGGTAGGTATCTTCATAGATATATCAGAAGCCCTTCTATCCAACGCCCAGGAGATCTTCCCCCTCTCAACGAGAACTATATTCTCCTCAGATAACTCGAAGATCTCTCTCGCTATTCTCTTAACGGTAACATATAAACCCACATCCCCAGAGGGATCCTTGCTAAATAATGTAGCACAGTACCTTCTAACCCTGCTCATCTTAATAGCCACCTCCCACACCTTTGTCTCAATGCTAACAGCTGGTACAAAGGGGTCTATAAGATCTAGTAGGTCTATAGCGTAATCTGCCAAACCATCACCACCATTCAGCCCAAATTTAGTTATGATCTAGAAAATATATATAGACACGTAAGCAGAGTTAGCTGGGAAAACCTGGAAGAGACCTAGGTTTAAGTTTTAAAGCCTGTCTTACGATAGCTAAGTCATTTAGCGATAAAGAGAACACATAACATGATCTAGATAGTGTGTGAAAGAGCCAAAGTTAGCAATTGTTTTAAGTAGCAGACTACTAGGTGTGAAAATTCTATTAACTATTTGGTGTAGAATCGCGGGCAAATCCTAGGTGAGATGACTATAAAAAAGAATTAGAGCTATACATATGTTAGCCACTCCCTATACCTCTCGATCTTCCCCCTTACAATGTCTTCATATAGCGACTGGAGCTTCCTTGTTAGGGGCCCGGGTCTTCCATTCCCTATTTTTATACCGTCAACCTCCACTATAGGTGTTATCTCAGCGGCGGTTCCTGTGAAAAACGCCTCATCAGCTGTTAAGAGCTCTCCTAACGCTATGTCCCTTTCGGTTACTTCTACCTCTTGCTCATCTTCAAGGATCTTGATAATAGTTTTTCTAGTAATCCCTGGAAGTACTGATGCGTATAGCGGTGGTGTATATACGCTTCCATTTTTAACTATGAAGATATTCTCCCCTGGGCCCTCGCTTACAAAGCCCCTTGTATCTAGCATTATAGCCTCATCAAAACCCTTGATATCTGCATCTGAAGCTGCCAAATAGCTGTTGAGATATTGACCAACGGCTTTAGCGTTTAGTGGGAGAGCGTTTGGAGGGATCCTTCTCCAGGGGCTAACAGTGACCCTTGCACCCTCGTAATATGCTTTGCCAAGATACTTGCCCCACCTCACAAGACCTATAGCTACAGATGCCCTTCTAGTTGTTGGTTTTACACCTAGCTTCCTTATATTTATAAAAGCTATTGGCCGTATATAGGCCTCGTCAAAACCGCTTCTCCTAACAAGCTCCTTTATAGCCTCTACTAGCTCATCCTCTGTAAAGGGTATCTCTAGCTTGTAGATCTTTGCTGAGTCAAAGAACCTCCTAATATGTTCCCTAAGCCTGAAAATAGCTGTTCTTCCATCATAGGTTCTATAAGCCCTTATCCCCTCAAAAACGCCCACACCATAGTGTAGGGAATAGGTCATCACATGGATCTTCGCGTCTTCGAAAGGCACGAACTTCCCATCAAACCATATTAGGGGGGACCATTCAGACAATATATTCCCTAGAATAATGCGTATAAAGTCTAAAAAGCACTTAGCAGGAGCGATTGATAAGCGTTTATACAGCTAAAAATGTGTTTTGGAACTTTAATAAAAAGATCATCTCTTGGGCACGGGATATGGATAGATATCAGGAGAGCCGAAGAACAGAACCATGTAGCTGTTAGCATTTCTAACCATCTCAGGAGATGCAATGCCTGGTATAACCACCTGGGTTCCAGGCTTCCCAAGGGCTAGCCATATCGGGTTGTTGGAGCCAGTTAGCTGCACAGAGAAAAACGCAGTGGTCATCGCCCTTTTAAGGTCATCGACGCTGTTTAGACGGTTCCCAGTAGGGTTACTCAGATTGGAGGGAACTATGGCTCTACATCTCCCCGTCAACGGGTCGGGGAATATACAGTGTTTGCTTATCTCTACCCTATTCTCTTAAACTTCTCAGCGCTATTGTTATTAGGAGTCCCTCCTTGTCTGAGGATAGGGAAAGGCCTTTGACAGAGCATCTGGAGGAGCTGAGATCAAGGCTGTTTAAGATCTTAATAGCGCTTGGCATAGCAGCAGCTATATATATAGCCCCTATAAATATCGCCGATATGTTAGGTGGCGAGGGTTTTGTAGGGATGATCGTTAGTGTCATCAAGGATCCACATCTGTTGTTCTCAGCAAACTTCTCAGGCGGAGGAGGTTATGAGAGCTTGTCAACATTATTTATAAAGTATAGCAGGCAGTATATACTTCCACCAGAGGCAAAGCTCATAGCAGGTTCTGTGGGTTCTGTCTTCACCACGATTCTTCAGGTCTGCCTCATATTGGCTGTGATCACGGTGCTCCCCTATATAATATACCATGTAGTTGCCTTTGTATGGCCTGGGCTTTATGAGCATGAGAAGAGGATTGTTAGGAGGTACATGGCCCTCTCATCCCTCTATATAGCTGGTGGCATGTTGGCCGGGTTCTTCATAACCGCGTACACAGTTATAAGGGCTGGTCTATATTGGAGCGCAGCTGCTGGTGCTGAGCCCTGGATAACTCTTCAGGGATTTGTAAGCGATCTTCTAACATCTATGATGGGAACTGTAGCAATATTCGTTGTCCCAGTAGTGCTTCTCATGGGTACTGAGCTGGGCTTTATAGATCCGGACTCCGAGATCTTCAGGAATAAAAAGCTCGTATATGCCTTGGCATGGGTTATAATAGCGTTCTTCTTCCCAGATCTAACCACCATTATACTCCTCCTACTCTTCGTTGCTGTTTACGAGCCCACTTTCAGATATATGAAGAGGATAAAGAGGAAGAGATCTCTAAACATATCATCCTAAAACCCGCTGGATAGATTTATTACCCCATGCGAATGATATGTGGGAGGCTATATGTCGATATTAGAGGACTATGAGAGGCTTCTTGAGAGGGCCTACTCTAAGCTTCAGCTTAATAGAGAGGCAAGACCGATCGATCTACCAGATCTCGATGTAGACTATGTTGGGAACAAAACAGTCATCAAGAATCTCCAGCATATATCCCAGAGAATCAATAGAAACCCCAGGATTATAGCTAGATACCTATTAAAAGGCTCTGCACTCTCAGGAGCTATAAACCCCTCAGGGGCCCTAGAGATCTACGGTAAAGTCTCTAAGAGAAGCCTTCAAGACCTATATAGGAGATTTATACAGACATACGTTAGATGCCCAACCTGTGGCTCTATAGATACTGATATGAGTAAAAAGGGCAAGATTTGGATCATAAAGTGCCTGGCATGTGGAGCTGAATCAACTGTTGAGGCGATATAGATGGCTGGCCTCTTCAGAGTAAAGATCTTCGAGGTTGCTGGAGAAGTTATTGTGAGCATATGTGATGAGGAGCTGCTCGGCAAAATCATAACCGATCCCGAGAGGGGTGTGAGGATAAAGATCGACGAGCCATTCTACGGAGGAGAGCTGATGGATCTAGAAGAGGCGATGAACACAATAGCAAGCTCCACACAGGCCAACCTAATGGGTAACAGAATAGTTGAGGCTGCAATAGAAAGGGGTCTCACAACCAGGGAGAGCGTTATAGAGTTTGGAGGGATCAAACACGCCCAAATAGTTCTATATAACTATCCCTAGCTCTAATAGATGGAAAAGATCTAGTCCATTGATCGTCCTTCTAATGCGCAATTTCATACACGGCATCAATGTTCTCAGCAAACCTAGCCTCTCAAGGCCGGGGTCTCAGGCTTTAAACTCTGGAGATCCTAGTTTTAAGGCTCACCTCTATAAGGATTATGAAATAGATAGGAGATATTACCCATAGATATAAAGATGTTCTAAAGGTTAATGCCGACCAGGCTATAAAGCTGAACAATAGCAGTTGGAGATCATTCTTCGAGCTATTGAATCTGAAAAGGCAGGCAGGGAAGAGCTGTCATCGAGGGTCTTGCTTAAATTTTCTTCTTGTTATTATAGGTGAGGGGCTTATACATAGAAAGGCCAGCTGCTGCAATAGTTATTCTAAATAAAAACAACGCGGAGGGTCTCGAAAGGGTTCTGGAAAGTCTTCATATGCAGAGCTGCCCTCCATGTGGGTGCTTCGACATATATATAGTTGATGGTGGTAGCATTGACTCCTCATTCTCTGTAGCCTCTAGGGCTAGTTTGAAGATGCCTTGCATATATTGGTTGGAGCAGAGAATTAAAGGAGGTACTGGCCCTGCGAGGATAGAGATTATAGAGATCCTCAAATCTGTTGGATATAGATATGTGATCTGGGGTGATTCTGAAAACATATATTCTAAAGATTATGTGGATCGGCTTCTCAGGATGCTTGAAAGGGGGTGTGACGTGGCCTCAGGAAGATCAGTGGTTATGAGGAGAAGCCTATGGGCGGAGACATTCTACTGGTACCACTCCTTTCACAATCTTTTTCCAAGATTTGTGGGATCTAAACATGCTCCTGGTAACAACATGGCTGTAAAAATCGAGATCTATGATCTGGCTTCTTACCCTCCATCTAAGAGGTCTGATGACTATATATTCACATTCCAGCTGATAAGAAGATCTGGGAAGTGGGGGTCGAGACCTAGGTATTGTATAGATGAGGAGGCCATTGTATATGTAGATATGCCTAGAAGCTTTAGAGAGGTCATAGCCTGGCAAAGGGCTAGGGTCGAGGGCCTTATCCAAGGATCTATATATATTGGTCTTCTAATCCCACCAGATCTTCTCAGTTGGAGTGTTCCTCTAGCCCTCCTAATACTGAGCATAGCGATCGCTATCAAGGATCTAAACTTTCTATTTCTTTTACCAGCACTTATATCTTCGATCTCACTAGCAGCGTATCTACAGGCCAGATCCTATAGGCATCTAGATAAGGCTTCAAGAACATCCGGATTCCTAGGACTTATAGGGATGATCCTTCACGCAATATTCACAACATCATATAGCTTTAAAGAGCTCATAAGATTATACCTCCTCATAGGCCGCGGAAAACTATTGGAAGATATGAGAAAAGCTGAGATGCTAGCTAGGAGAGCATCGCCGGAAAACCTGATCCTCCTTAGATCGGAGGTCTAATATAGAGCGCTATATATTCAACAGATTATAAGAGAGGTTTCACAGCATGTTAGAAGATGGTGCGGGGGGTGGGATTTGAACCCACGCAGGCCTACGCCATCGGGTCCTAAGCCCGACCCCTTTGACCTGGCTCGGGCACCCCCGCCCAATAAATATATCTATATATCGAGCTTATAGAGGTTATGCTCCGATTTCCAATGGGGTTACTGGGCTTCAATATTATTTAGGTGAAAGCTCTAAGCATCGTTCTCTATATCTCTTCTCGCGTATATGCTCCAAAGATCACCTTGGTTTTTCTCGCCACTATGCAGTTTCTTTTTAATCACATCATAAAGAGGTATTTTAACCGCCCCCTGGTATGAGACACTGGGGTCTAAAGCCTATTATCGGGATCATCACTAGCCCCATTATTGCATGTCTTATGAAGCTTATGTCGAACGGCACTGTGACCCCTAGAAGGGCTAGGAACGATGCCTGAATGAACCTATCTAAGAGGCGAGGAATATCGCTCGCACCAAGGATTGTGCCCACGTTATTTCCAACCCTCCTAGGAGAACCATTGATATCACGTAGAATGTTACTGAGGGTACATAGCTATCTGGGAAGATCGATTGTGTATAGAATGTGAAGAGAGAACCCGCAGCCCCGTGACACCCCTCCTATATAAAGGCTTATATATCCTCGTCAACAGCAATAACCAGCCTCCCACGGCTATAGATGCTATCAAAAGCAATATATAGATCTAAACCATATATAGTGCCGAGGGCAGCTGTATAAGCCCAGTAGTTATATATTCACCAATAACAAAATTAGCGATCCTAGCAACGCTATATCTAAGCGTTAAGGAGAGCGCGCCCAAAGCATAGAGACGTGAAACAAGCAGACCCTGAACAGCATTTCTAACAGTCTCAAAATATATGATAGCAGTAGTCTCTTCAGAAAGGACTTAAATTCCATCGGGCTCTACTATGTTTCAAGCCTTCTTACCATCAGCTTCGCAGGCGATAAAACCCAGCAAACCTAATCCCTTAAGGCGGCTATGTTTCTAAGTGGTTGCCTGTCTCTCTGACCTCCTCCCTGCCCTGAAGGATCGTACTTTCAGTTATGACTCTATATACTGGGTATTTCTCTAGCATATTGACAACCCTTATAAACATATTAGGTGTATCAAAACATCAGATAAAGGGTGTAGGCAATCGCCATAGATATCATTCCTTGTCTCTGTATATTTGGCACTTGTTTGCCAAGGCTGGTAAACGGATCATAGAATGTGCTTTGTAAATGCAGCTGAAGCTCTGTCCTCTTAAATATGTGGGGATGTATCTCCGAGAATATCCTATTAGTTTCAGCCTATGGTTCTTCTATCTAGCGGGGATATTTTTTCTAAGAAGTTATTATAGGGAGCTATAGTGGATAGGGGTGTGTGGCTATGTCGCAGCATCTTAGATCTACTGAGAGGCTGGCTTCCGTGTTTCTGGTTGCCTCTATATTTATATCGATAGGATCTTTTCCGAATCTTCTACCTGGGTTCCAGGGCTATGGAGGTCTCTTAATAACAGCGGGGGTTTTCCTCATATTATTATCTCTTTCTATGATGGGCTATGCTCTCTATGCTGTGAACATGGTTATGAGGGCAGAGATCTATAGCAGCGGTGGGAGAGGGTTTGAGGGGGATGAGATTGAGATCGGCTATACAATATGCAATAGAGGTCTCTACCCACTTCTATTTATAGAGCTCTTACTAACATATCCCATCCATCTGAGACTTGTAAAAGGATCTAGGAGAGCCCTAGTAATGGTACCGCCTAGAGGGTGTGTAAAATACGCAGCTGTTTTTGAGGGGAGAACTGGGAGTCACGTTATAGGCCCTCTAAAATTTGTTGTGAGGGATCCTCTAGGTCTTTTCAGGAGTGAAGAAACAGAGATCGGAGGGCCTGTAGAGCTCAAAGTGCTTCCTAGATATATACCTACCGGCTATAGGGAGAACATAGCTCTTGCAAGGGGCGTTGGGATTGCTAGGTCTAGAATAGCTGGGGGAGGCACGGAATTCCTAAGCGTGAGGGAATATAGAGAGGGTGACGAACCTAGGAGAATCGTGTGGAGACATACAGCTAGGTGGAGGAGGCTCATAGTGAAGGAGACAGAGAAGGAGGCTTCAGCAGGCATCATATACATACTACCAGTTGATGGATCAGCATTCAGGGGCCCATATAGAGAAACACCATTCGAAATATCAGCAAGAATCATAGCAACCCTGGCTAAGAGCTCCTCGCAAAGAGGTGATAGCATGGCTTTAATAGCGTTTGGAAGGGGTTTCCTAGATATAGTGCCTCCTATAAGGGGTGTTGATGCTTATAGAAAAATTATATCATCCCTCTCCAGAATAGCTTTTTCCCCTGACATGGGGAGGTCTATAGACGAGGATCATATGAAGCTTGTAAGAGCCATAGCTAGATACGTGGGTGAGGGGAGCTTTGCCCTCCTATTCCTACACCCAACAATGGATCCCGAGTATGCCTCTAGCCTAGCAGAACTCGTGGGGAGAGCCGTGAGGATCTCTGGAGGATCTATATATGCTGTGATCCCAACCCCAGATGTTTATGCCACAGGCAAGAAAGACCTTGCTTCGAGGTTAGAGGCTCTACGCATGATCAAGGGCAGTATGGATATTGTGAGATCCTCCTTTAGAAGGGGGGTTCCCGCAACTAGCGTGTCGTATAGAGATATAGCTAAGATCTCGAGGATGATTGAGCTATCAAGAACGCCTTAGTCGTGGGGAGACTAGAATTTCATTAAAACCTTAATAGCCATTTAGAGTAGAGGCTGATATTGTGAGAACCATTGAGAGGATATATATAGCTATGAGGAGTGAGTAGAAAAGCTTTAACCCCCTATAGATATCCCTATAGCTTGGGAGCTCACCCTCACCTAACGAGTAACTACCGATCTTCTCCAGCCTAACACCTAGAGCTCCAGCAGCTGCAGACATAGGGTGTCCTGCATTGATGCTCTCGGTCTTACCCCTATATATTTTATAAATCCTATATGCCTTATCTACTTTCCCACCAGCTATTGGTGCTAATATAACAATCAATATAGCAGTAATCCTTGCTGGGATGAAGTTTACAATACTATCAGCCTTTGCAGAGAGCCACCCGGCATAGATATATTCAGGTGTTTTATATCCCAGGGCACTGTCGAGAGTATTTATAATCCTCTGTGCGAGACCGCCGAGGGGGCCGAAGAGGGCTGTATAGAATAGCGGGGAGGCGATCCCGTCTACAGCGCTTTCGAAGAGGGATTCTATTGCTGCAGATGCTATGTGGCCCTCACCTAAATTCTTTGTGTCTCTCCTAACTATCAAAGAGGTTCTCTCTCTAGCACATGGGAGATCTCTCTTCTCAAGGCATTTAGCTATTGAGATTACAATATCTCTTAGAAGCCTAATGGGGGTTGAGATTTTAACTATATATGATGCTACGAACATCCATAAAACCTCGCTGACTAGGTATGATATGTATAGGGCATAAGCATATAGGGCTAGATGTGTTGCCATAGTGATTATCCATGTTATAGCCCCCCTCAGCCTTGTAGATCCTGGGGGAACCAGCTTTCTCGCCATTATATAGCTTGTATATACTGGGTGTATCTTTAGCATTATCCCGCTGTGATATGGGTATAGAAGATCCATTATAAGGCCGATCAGGATTGGGGCTATTCTGTAGAGGGGGTTGGATGGGACTAGATATTCAATCATAGGAATACCCATGAGGCTATAAATACTAGGTAGCATAGCTCACCTGAGAATCCTATTACGTCTCCACTCACATACCCGGGGATCCTATTAGCTATAGTTGAGATAGCTATTGAAGATAGCATGCTTATTATAAGTGGATAGATGTTCCACCACATGCCTATCTGATATAAGGCGGCTATATAAATGGTAGATGTGATGATGAGAGAGGTTATAGCGCCTCCTGCTCTAAGCCTCTCCTTAAAGATCCTTCCTAGCCCTTTATAAGGCTCCGCACCTCCAAGCCAGAGTGTGACCACCATTGAGGCTCCCTCAACAATCTCTCCGAGCAATAGGATCGTTGGTAAGAGCTCTGGCTGTGTTGAAGATATTGATGAATATAGGAGGACTAGATAGAGGGTTGCTATAGAAATCCCATAGGATCCTCTATATCTATCCTTCATAACCTCCCCAGCATCCCTGCCGAATCTGTGGGCGAGGAGGGCCTCGCCATAGTCTATAAAGCCGTCGATATGTATAAACCCCTGGATAATCATGTGGATAGCTATGGAGATACCCGCTACAAAGCCCTCTGGATAGTGTTTTACAAGCACATAGGATAGCAGGAATATCGGGGCCCCTCTAAGGAGACCAACTATAGGTGCTAATGGGAAGTATTGTGCAGCATCATATATAGATCTATATCTCCTTGGCACAGGATATACCGTTAGGAAGGAGAGCAAGGCTAGGAGACCCCCTATAAGCCTCAACGAGAACCCTTAATAGAGTATTGATGAAGGAAATATCTATGATATTTGCTATTATATTAAACCAGCTTATATCCCCTTTAAAGATAACATTGATTGGCGTTTCTATGGGGGAGAAGGGGTTTAGATATGTAGGCAAGCCCATACCAAGATTCGATGTTGACAAGGTATATGGTGGAGCTTTGTTTGCAAGCGATATAGAGTTGCCGGGAATGCTATATATAAAGCTCGTGTCAGCCCCATATGCCCATGCCAGGATAAAAAGAATAGATTATTCAGAGGCCCTCAAGATACCAGGGGTTGTGGCTATCTTTACAGGCGAGGATTTCCCGTATAAGGTTGGGATATATGCTGCGGATAGAGATGTGCTTGCAAGAGAGAAGATCCTATATTATGGACATCCATTCGCAGCGGTTGTTGCGGAGAGCCTAGATATTGCTGAGAAGGCTGCAGAGCATATAGATATAGAGGTGGAGCCTCTCCCAGCTGTCTTCACAATTGAAGAGGCCCTGGCCCCTGGAGCCCCTGTGATACATGAGAGGCTCGGGGAATATAGGAGGGCTCCCTTCATCAACCCGGTTCCGGGGAGCAATATAGCTAATAGAGTTAAGCTGAGGAAGGGAGATGCTGTCAAAGCTATGGAGGAGGCTGATGTGGTTGTGGAGGAAACATATAGATCTGATCCTCAGTCCCACGCGTATATGGAGACATGGGCTGGGGCGGCTAGGGTTAGAAGCGATGGTACGATAGAGGTTTGGTCCTCACATCAATCGCCATTTGCGGTTAGGAATCTTCTTGCAATGTCCCTCAGCATACCTGTTAGCAGGATTGTTGTTCACCACCTCTATACAGGGGGTGGATTTGGGGGGAAGGCGGGTCTTCTCCTAGAGCATATACCTGTTCTCATATCTATGAAGCTAGGCGGCAGGCCCGTCTATCTCTCGCTGAATAGGGAGGAGAATTTCTACTATATGGCGCAGAAGCCTGGATTTATGTTCAAGATGAGGACAGGTGCTTCGAGGGATGGGAAGCTTGTTGCACATATAGGTGAATACTACCTCGATGCGGGTGCATATGCTGATTACACGGTTAATGTCATAAGATCCTCAACGTTTATGGCTACGGGCCCCTATGAGATACCCCATATAAGTGTTGATGGATACGCTGTATACACGAACAAGGTGCCCACAACAGCTTTCAGAGGCTTTGGCGTTCTCGAGCTAACCTCCGCGTTCGAGCAGCAGATGGATATTCTGGCCGAGAAGCTTGGAATCGATCCCATAGAGTTTAGGCTGATAAACACCCTCAAACCGGGATCCTCGATAACCCCAACCCAGGAGATCCTGGCTGAAGACGCTGGAGACCCAGCAGGGGTTATTAGAAGGGCTGCGAAGCTTATAGAATACCACAAACCCCCAGAAAAGCCTGGAGAGCCTTGGAAGGTGAGGGGTAAGGGGATAGCTGCTGCGTGGAAAGGGCCTGTACAGCCTCCTAATGCTGCTTCATCTGCGATTGTTAAGCTCAACGAGGATGGATCTGTAGATGTGCTTGTGGGAACCGGGGAGTTTGGTCAGGGGACGATAGTGGCTCTAGCCCAGATCGTTTCTGAGGAGCTAGGGATACCCATTGAGAAGGTAAGGATCTCTCCACACAGATCTACAGATCTTGTTCCATATACATGGCAAACAGTAGGTAGTAGGGGTCTCTTCAGCGATGGACAGGCTCTTCTAAGAGCGATCCAAGATCTGAAGGAGCAGATAAGGGAAGTCGCTGCGAGGGCTTTCAACGTGTTTAAGGATGAGATAGAGATTAAAGATGGCAAAGCATGTGTTGCAGGAAAGCCTAAGGAATGCCTATCCCTTGAGCAGATAGCCCTTGGATATACCTTCCCAAATGGGGAGACCATACATGGTCCGCTAATAGGAAGGGGATCCCATGTGCCTTCAGGAACAACATATCTAGATCCGGAGACTGGGAAGGGGAGTCCAAAGCCCTTTGTAACATTTGTTGCGGGGGGTGTTGAGGTGGAGGTCGATCTTATAACTATGCAGGTGAAGGTTCTGAAAGCGGCTTTCGTAGCAGACACACCGTTTATAAATCCAGGGCTGGTAGCTGGCCAGATATATGGGGGTGTTTTAATGGGTATAGGGCTAGCGCTTAAAGAGGCTATATCTTTCGACGAGACTGGGGCTCTGAGAAACCCCAGCTTCCTAGAATATTGGCTTCCAAGGGTTGAGGACATGCCTCCCGAGATAGTCTTCGACAGCCTAGGTGTTCCACAGAGAAACGCTCCATATGGTGCAAAGGGTGTTGGAGAACTCACAGCACTACCGTGGCATGCTGCTATAGCTAATGCAATTTACAGAGCTATAGGTGTGAGGGTTAGAGAATACCCTATAACGCCTGAGAGGCTGTTAAAAGCTATTAAGGAGCAGAGGCCTGAGCTTCTAGAGATGCTTAGGAAATCCATGATCGGGTGATCCAATGGCTCTGGTATTCAGAACGACTCTCCCGGACTTCGAATATCTATCACCGGAGAGTCTTGACGAGCTTCTAGCCTTGAAGTCGAGGTATGGTGATAGGGCAGCTATACTAGCTGGTGGAACCGTGCTTATAAATCTCATGAGAACCGGGTTTAGATATGAATATGTGATAGATATTAAAAGGGTTAAGGAGCTGACATCCCTTGAATATCTCGAGGGGAGGGGATTAACTATAGGAGCTGCTGTGACCCTCAGGGAGCTTGAGAGAGCCGATGTTGTTAAGAGCAAGTACAGTGTTCTTTGGGATGCTGTAAGACAGATCGGGGATTTCCATCTAAGAAGCAGGGCCACGATAGGGGGGAATATATGTAATCCAACGCTTCAGGCAGATGCTATATCGCCCCTAATGGTTTTAGAGGCTAGGGTTGAGATCTCGTCTATGAGGGGGACCAGGGTGATCCCGATATGGGAGCTTATTAAAAGGGGAGGTGGCTTCTCTCTAGAGCCTGACGAGGTGATCACAAGGATCTATGTTCCAGAGCCTCCCCAGGGATCTAGGGGGGCCTATTTTAAGGTCTGGTGGATCCTCGGGATCGCTGCTCTAGTTGCCAAGATCGATAACCCTGGTGAGAGGATTGTGAGGATAGCCTACTCCTCTGCAGCCCTCCAGCCAATTCTCGTAGAGAATATCGAGAAGATCTTTAGACAGGATAAGCCTATTACAACTTTGATCGGTGAGGCGGTTAGATATGTGAAATCAATAGTAGATCCTCCAGCTGATACGAGGGCTTCTAGGGAATATAGATTGCATCTAATAGAGTTCGGAACAGCGTATCTCCTTAGAAAGCTATTAGGAGGCGAAAGCCTATGAAGATCAGCCTCACAGTTAACGGGGTTAAAAGAACTATTGATGTAAGGCCTAGCGAGAGTCTTATAGATGTTCTTAGAAACAGGCTTGGGATCAAAAGCGTTAAAGCAGGATGCCTGGTAGGTAATTGCGGTATCTGCACAGTGATCATGGATGGTAAGCTTGTGAAATCATGCATAGTGCTAGCGGTTGAGGCCAATGGCTCGAATATAATTACCTTAGAAGGGCTTTCAGAAGGTATAAAGCCTTCCTCTGTACAGAGGGCCTTTGTAGAGTCCTTTGGATATCAATGTGGCTACTGCACGCCAGCCTTTGTGCTCACGGCATATTGGATCTCTGAGAACATGGTTAACGCTTCTGATAAGGAGATCTCGGAGGTTCTTAACAGCATAGTATGTAGATGTACAGGTTATAAGCAGATCCTAGACTCGGTGAGACTAGCCCTTAGATGGAAGAGAGGTGGGGAACACGGCTAGGGGTGTGCAGTCTATCAAGGAGGAGGTTGAGAAGGCTAATAGGGATGCTGTTGAGCGGATGATGGAGTCTGAGCCGTATTGGATCGACATGGATCTAGCTATAAAAGCCATCCCCGGTATGAGGGATTACATGCTGCTCCACGCCGGGCCACCCATAACATATGAGAGGGCCTCGGGCCCCTTGAAAGGGGCTCTCATAGGTGCAGCCATCTATGAGGGGTGGGCCAGCTCTCCTGAGGAGGCTGATAGAATGCTTAGAAGGGGGGAAATTGTTATCGAGCCTGCTCATCACCTCAGCTCTGTAGGCCCCATGGCAGGTGTGATCTCTCCCAGAATGCCGGTTTATATAGTCAGGGATCGGAGGAATCCTGAGAGATATGCCTACTCAAATATGAATGAGGGCATTGGGAGGGTTCTCAGATATGGTGTCTATGACAGAGATGTTATAGATAGGCTTAGGTGGATGGAGAGAGTTCTCTACCCGGTGCTTAGAGAGGCTATAAGGGCTATGAGGAGGGATGGTAGAGAGGGCCTTGACATCAAGTCCCTCATAGCACAGGCTATACACATGGGTGATGACTGCCACAACAGGCTTGTAGCCGCTACTACCCTCTTTATAAAGGAGATGGCTCCCTACATCTTCTCAACAGATTTCGAGAGATCCTTGGTTAGGGAGGCGTATAGCTTCATATATGGAAACCCGTTCACAACCCTCAACATAGTCATGGCTGGGGCTAAGGTGATGACCATGGCAGCCCATGGGATAAGGTATAGCACGATAGTAACGGTTATGGCTAGGAATGGAACGGAGTTTGGGATAAGGGTGAGCGGGCTTGGGGATGAGTGGTTCACAGCGCCAGCGCCTATACCTAAGGGCGTGTGGTTCCCGGGATATTCAGAGAGGGATGCCAATCCAGATATAGGGGACTCTGCCATAACGGAGACAGCGGGTTTCGGGGGCTTTGCAATGGCTGCGGCCCCGGCTATCGTCAGCTGGGTTGGAGGGTCTGTGGAATTCGCTGTGGAGAATACGAAGAGGATGTACCAGATCACATATGCGAAGCATAGATACTTCACAATACCATATCTAGAGATGCAGGGCACACCAACAGGGATAGATGTTAGAAAGGTCGTAGCCACTGGTATAACGCCCACGATAAACACCGGCATAGCCCATAGAGAGCCTAACAAAGGGCAGATAGGGGCTGGGATAGTTACAATGCCGATAGAACCTTTCAAAACCGCTCTCAGGAGGTTCGCAGATGTATATGGGCTGTAAGGTCTATGAAAAGGGTCCCAGTATACTCCATTGGCTGGATCGCTAGAGATATTCTCTCATGGGAAAGAGGCTTCAGAGTTCACAGTGTTTTTCCTAAGAGTATATATGTAGAGTTGCAGGGCGTCATTGTATACGATATCTTCGTCTCCAGAATTAGATCCGAGGCAGGTGTAACTATAGATGATACAGATCTCTTTTCAACGGGAATCAGAGATCTAACTAGATATGTCTCCAAAGGAGATTATGTGATATTCCATGGAGATCTATTAAAGTTAGGAGAAAACCTGGAACTAGATCTGGGGAAGGCATCGATATATATTCCTAGCATGAGAAAGAAGGTAGAAGTATGTAGAAATATATATAGCTGGGGCGATCTCGATACACTAATAAAGAAGATATTTAATATAGCTATACTAATAGACAAGCTCCATTCAGAGGAAATCGAAATCTTAGACAACATGCTTAAAACCATATATCAATTAGCAAGAATAAGAGGAGATTCAGAGAAACTAAAGGAAATATTGAGAAAATGCATAGGATTAGGGAGAGGACTAACGCCATCATGTGACGATCTGGTATCAGGCATCATAACAATATATAATATTATAGCGACCGCCTGTAGGGAGGAAAAACCGATAGAAATAGATCCAGAAGATCTTAGAAGAACCACAGACATATCTGCATATGTATTAAGAAACGCCGTCAGAGGAGTCCTATACGAGCCGGTAGAGAAGATCATACAAGTTAGAGAAAGCCAGGATGCGATAAACCCCATAATGGATCTAATAAGCATAGGCCACAGCTCGGGAGTCATGTTCAGCCTAGGAGTGCTAGCAGGTCTCTCATATATAAGATCAGCTATTCTATAATATATGATTCCCTCCCCTTTCAATTCTATCGTAGATCATCTATTTATGCAGGGGTCTCGGGTGTTACCTCTTCTTGAAGAGCGAGGTTTGCCCTATTATCAAACATGTAATTTTAATTATAAAAACTTTCTCAGCGATATCACATGCTTTAAATACAAAAAAGTGCTATGTTGATGGTTAAAGTTATTGTGCAGATATCAGCTTCATTTATTAAAATGGCATTAATATATATAAACCTGAACAATATTATATAACCTAAAGGTATTAAATTGGGTAAGGGGCTTGTTGAGATATAGATACCAATTGCATAGGATCACCCGGATCTGCACCCGACCCCTATCTCTAAAAGAACCATAGGATCGTTTACATATACAATAATATTACTGTCCATGGCTATAACTACATCGATCTTTTTCTTAGGATGGCTCTCCCAGATCCTGGGGCTCTCTCTTGTTCAGGCTCTAGTAGCTGCTCTTATAGGTAACGGTGTTGTTGCTATAATCATGACTCTCAATGGCTGGGTTGGGGTTAAATATGGTATCCCGTTTCCCATTCAACTTAGATCTGCTTTTGGTGTAAGAGGCTCTATCATTCCTCTTCTGGTAAGGGCAATAGTATCGATCTTCTGGTATGGAGTTGATGGATATATAGCTGCGTGGGCTATTACTTCAGCTGCTATGCTGGTAGCTGGTGTATCTCCAGATGTTATAGTATCTGAGTCACTTAGATACACGCCAATAACCTTCATAATATACTTAGCTATAGTAGGCTTGGTTGGATATAAGAAAATTACCGGGATCAAATACCTAGATCTGGTAGCTGGCCCCCTACTAATAGCATTCTTTACATGGTACGTGATCTATCTCTACACGGCTCCCGAGGTGCCTAAAAACCCTGTGCCTGTGTATGAGGCTAAGGTTGGGTGGATAAGTACCGAGTTCTTTCTCATGGTCGCTGTTCAAACAGCTTGGTGGAGCACGATAGCTCTAAACGTGTCTGATATATGTAGATATAATAGATCTTTCAAAACGCTATATTACGGACATGCTTTAGGCTTAGTAGTGCCTCAGGTAGTGGGAACTCTCCTAGGCTTCATAGCTACATCTATAACAGGAGGGATCTATAGCCCGATCGATATAATAGCCAAGTATTCACCAATACCGATTCTGGGTGTCCTCGGGCTTGTGTTCGCCTTTCTCGCGACTGCTAGCATAAATGTCACTAGTGATGTGCATGCCGCTACTAACGCTATTATAAGGATTGCTAGGATAAGGTGGGAGAGGGCTATTATAATAGCTACTATCTTCGCCTAGCTTGTTATTGGACCATATTCCATAGTATTTTGGAAGGTTTCTCTGGACGTTGCTAACTATCTATTGCTATATAACTGGTACTACTCCATGTGGCTCGGACCCATAGCCGGTGTTATGGTAGTGGACTACTGGGTTCTTAGAAGAAAGCTATTGAAGGCTGAGGAGTTGTATAACCATGGAGGTATCTGTAGATATTACAAGGGCGTTAGTGTTGCTGGGTTAGCGGCGTTCGCTATAAGCATATTGATCGAGTATATATTGAGCGCAGCACAAGGTAGTGTAAGAATATATTTTGGCTTCACACCGGTACCAGGTATTAAGCTTGCTTGGTACTATGGCTTTATATCGGCTGCATTGATATACCTACTACTCTCAAGGATATTGAGACACTATGTATTGCCGGAGACCGTGGAGGTGGGTAGGGTTGGTTGAGATATATGATCTAGTTATTAGAAGGGCCTGAATGAAAGATAGTCCCAGGGAGAGGCTATACGATATAGGAATTGAAAAGGGGAGAATCACAGAGATCTCTGAAAAGATAGTGGGAAAGGGATAGGAGGAGATAGATGCCGGAGGCAACCTCGTGACGCCCAGCTTCATCAATATGCATTTCCATCTAGACTCGGTTCTAACCCTTGGGAGACCTAGGTATAATGAGAGTGGGACGTTATGGGAGGGGATTGAGATATGGGGTGAACCTAGGGAGAAGCTCTCTATCGAAGAGATATTATCAAGGGTAGAGAAGGCGGCAAAGCTTATGGCAGCATATGGAACCCTCCTGGTCAGGACCCACGCTGATACATCTGTGAGGAGTTTGAACACCGTTAAGGCCCTTATAAGGGCTAGGGAGATGCTCAGAGATATAATAGAGATCCAGGTCACAGCATTCCCCTAGGACGGAATACTAACGGATCCGGGGAATGCAGAGCTCCTGGAAAAGGCTGTAGAGCTTGGGGCTGATAATGTTGGTATGATTCCCCATAATGAGTGGACCAGAGAGGATGGAGTCAGATCTATAGAGAATGCTTTTGAAATAGCTAAGAGATATAACAGAGACGTTGATGGACACATAGATGAGACAGATGATCCTATGTCTAGGTATCTGGAGGTAGTCGCAGCAAAAGCTATTAGATATGGCTGGCAGGGAAGAGTTACGGCCGGGCATGTAACGGTTGGCCATAGTTGGGATCCGGCGTATAGATTCAAATTCTCATCCCTAATAAGAAAGGCAGGGATAACTATAATAGCTAACCCGCTGATAAATATACATCTCCAAGGTAGATTCGATCCATATCCCAAGAGAAGGGGTATGGCCCCCATAAAGTTCTTCCTAAGCAGAGGTATTAACGTGGCTCTGGGACACGACTGCATAATGGATCCATGGTATCCTCTCGGAGTAGGCGACATGCTCCAGACCCTATTCATGGCGGTTCATGTAGACCATATTATGGGGGTCACGGAGTTGAGGCAATCACTTGATCTCATAACATATAACGGAGCCAGAGCAGCAAGAATCATCGATAAATATGGTGTTGAAAAGGGTAAGGAGGCTAACTTTCTAGTCCTCAACGCAAGAGACGGACTAGATGCGCTCAGAATCCTTGGACCGCCTCTATACGTTGTTAAAGGTGGTAAGGTCATAGCTGACAATACCTCAAGAACGGAACCAAAGATCCTGTATAGAGGTAAGTGGGAGAGGATCGAGCAATATATAGACGACCTAGTAGGTAGAATCTAGAAAAACATTATCTACGAGCTTTTTAAGCACGCTTTTACCTGAAGCTGTGTAAAGAACGATTTCCACCGCAGACAAGACTTAGTAGGAAGATCTTGCTATCAATAGAACACATTTTTACTTCTCAAATCTATCAACACACATCTAAGGGTATTGAAGCACAAGACCTTGAAAATTCATTAGAAGAGATTTGCTTGAAGAACATCTAACTGATCTCTTCTCGATCTTCTGTTATGTTGGAAGTATCTTGATAGCTCTGACCTCCTCTCCCGCCTTCAGGTCGTCATTGATCGTCATTCCTTTCGGGCGGATCATAGGTTCCCCCCATCTATTCGGGTTTACATCTGTCATCTGGGGGGCAGTCGGGGTGGCCAGAGATCCCCCAGGAGCCCATTATCCCGGGCTCCTCAGACCCTTACGACAATGGTTCAAGTGTCGACAATTATAGCTCCTGTGGGCCAGCAGACCGTTACCAGCGTAAGAGAGATCACCGTGACTCAGCCGGTACAGGCACAAGAGATCCCCTTGTGGGGGGTAGTCGTGGCAGCTGCGGTCATAATAGCTGTCATAGCCTTTGTGGGGCTCACATATATGAGAAGGAGGAGTTAAACATAAGCTGGGCGCCATGTTCGGTGCAATAAGAGTCGTGGGAAAAAAGATCCTTTTTGCTTTCCTAACATATGTGATCATAAACCTTTTCATATTTATAGTACCCAGGCTTATGCCGGGTAACTATATTGACTACCTAGCATCAACCAGATTTCTCCCCAGGGAGGCGGTGGAGGAGCTTTACATAAGGTTCGGCCTCATGGATCCTCTTCACATCCAGCTTCTTAGATACGTTTCCAATGTGATGTTCTCTCTTCCCCCGATTTTGGCTATTCTTACTCCTTCTACCCCCTCAGGGCATGGCAGGTTGTCCAGACATTTCTCCCCTGGACACTTATTCTCCTATCCACAGCAACTCTGACCACCTTTGCTTTTGGTCTGCTCCTCGGCTTTGCAGCATCCTATTGGAGGGAAAGTGTTCTCGACAAGGTCATTAGGGGGTTTGCATTCTTTACCATGTCCGCACCCTATTTCGTCCTCGCCATGCTATTTATCCTGCTCTTCTCCCAGACCCTCAGGATCTTTCCAGCTGGCGGCGCCTACTCACCAGGCACAAGCCCTGGATCTCCTGACTATGTGTCTGATGTTCTATGGCATATGGTCCTACCCTTAGCAGCCCTGACCATAGGCACCTCAGGACAGTATGTGATCCTTGCTAGGGAGATCATGATAGCAAATATATCTGAGGAGTTTTATAGAACTGCCCTCGCCATGGGTCTTAAAAGGTCTAGGCTACTCCTAAGCCATGCCTTGAGACCCGGGATCCTACCCCTTATAACCCTCTTCGGCATAAGGTTCGGCACAATGCTCAGCGGGGATCTTCTGACGGAGATAGTCTTCTCATACCCTGGTCTTGGTTATATACTCTACCAGGCTATCCTCTCTAAGGACTTTCCGCTTCTCCAAGCCCTTTTCTACATGATCTCCATCATGGTCATAGCCACGAGCCTAGCTCTGGACACTATTTACGCTGTGCTAGACCCCAGGATCAGGAGGGCTGCCCTTGATAAGGGCTAGGCTCATAGCAATAACTATCTGGCTTGTCTTCCTAGCTGGGGCAAGGCCTCTCATAGCTCCTCACAGCCCTTTCGAAACAGTGGGGGCTCCTTATCAACCCCCCTCGTGGAGCCATTTCCTCGGAACTGATGGTCTTGGGAGGGATATACTCTCTCAGATCCTATCTGGCTCGAGAGCAACTCTCCTCGTCTCCATATCCTCAGCACTGATCTCCCTGGCCCTCGGGGTTTTAATGGGTCTCGCCTCGTCCTACAGGGGCTGGGTATCGCGGGCGCTCTCATCCCTCATAGATGTCTTCATAATTGTGCCTCCTCTGCTTGTGATGATATTCATAGCTGCTGTCATGGGTGCCTCGCTCTACTCCGAGGTCATAGCAATCTCTATATCCTACTGGCCCCAGACCGCTAAGACT